>Ga0075367_10001293_pt1 | contig 10595 bp, 9 predicted proteins | sample EndMethybrTD3032_FD_71399 | JGI IMG/M metagenome (GOLD analysis project Ga0075367, IMG submission 71399) | Populus endosphere microbial communities from Tennessee, USA - Endosphere MetaG P. TD hybrid TD303-2 | ecosystem: Host-associated > Plants > Roots > Endosphere | place: USA: Tennessee...
GACTATCTCGAGATGAAGTATCTCTGCATGGGCAATGTGTGAGTGACATCCGGCTCGGACGCGTTGAGACAACAAGAAAGGATCGCCGGCAGCGGCGATCCCTTTTTCTTCGGCTGCGTAATGCCTAGCTTTGCGATGCTTGCGTGGCAGGCTGCCAGTCCGGCAGCGGGAAGACGCGGTCGTAGGCCCAGTTGAAGACGAATGCGTAGACCATGTAGAAAAGCGCGAAGGACACGTCCATCATCAGCGCCTGGATAAGACTGAAGCCGAGGTACCAGGCGATCATAGGCAGCAGCGCCAGCAGCAACCCCACCTCGAACATCACAGCATGCAGCACGCGAATACCGACGCTCTTCCGCGTACCGCCGGTCAGGCGCTGCATCAGGTGGTCGAAACCGAGATTGTAGATGTAGTTCCACATCGTTGCCAGCGTCGCGCCGGCAATGCTGATCACACCGATGTCGTCCATGGGCACGCCGAAGGCGAGCGCCCCGAGCGGCGTGACGAGCGCTAATCCGATCAGTTCGAAGCTGATGGCGTGACGGATACGGTCTGCGGTTTTACGCACAATCACCCCCGTGGGAATGTTCGGGTCGTCCCGAGTTAATGCCCATAGGGGGGAGGTCGTCCTCACGCTCCTGTAATAGGTATTCCGACCGCCGAGGACAAGGGCGGGAGGCTCCTTAGTAATGCGGCGGCCGCGTAATTGCCGGGGCTTCCAGCGATTGCTCCTCAAGCGACAGAAACCGTTCCGTCAGCCGGTCGAGCTTGGCGCGCGTCTGCTCCACGACCTTCCATTGTTCGGCCAGTTGATCGGACAGCTCTTCGATCGTCTTCGCCTGATGGGCGACGATTTCCTCGAGCTTCGTCATGCGGCTCGTTTCTTCGGACATAGAACCTCCTTGCCGCAACCGGCCAATGTCATCCTCACCTGAAAAGCGGAAATAGTCCGTGCGGTCAATCATTTCGAGGGCAGGAAAGTGCGATTTGCAAAAGCGAACCGTATGGTTACTAAAAGCCCTTGCCGCGTCCGTGGTTGTGGGGTAGGCCGGTAGCCCTTCAGGGAGGAATTCTCATGGATGTTGGAAACGGCTTTCTTCATCCGGACCGGCTCTTTCCGGCCGATCCGGCAACCCGTACGGTCGCTCGGGACCTTTACGAGACGGTTCGCACGTTGCCGATCGTCAGCCCGCATGGGCATACGGAGCCGTCGTGGTTTGCAGACGACAAGCCCTTTGAGGATGCGTCTTCGCTCCTCGTCATCCCGGATCACTATCTGTTCCGCATGTTGAATAGCGTCGGCGTCAAGTTGGACGATCTCGGCGTACCGCGCCTCGATGGCAAGCCGGTCGCAAGGGGCCGTGACATCTGGCGCGCTTTTGCCGCACAATACCATCTCTTCCGCGGCACGCCCTCCAGCTTGTGGGTCGATCACGCGATGTCGGCCGTGCTTGGTTGCAAGGAGCCACTGACGCTTGACAATGCCGATGCGCTCTACGACCACATCAACGCGCAGCTGGCGCTTCCGGAGTTCCGTCCGCGTGCCCTGCATAAGCGTTTCGGCATCGAGACGATCGCCACGACCGAAGGCGCGCTCGACCCGCTGCTGCATCACCAGAAAATGGCAAAGGACGGCTGGATCGGCCGCGTCCGTACCACCTATCGGCCGGATAGCGTCACTGACCCGGATGCCGTCGGCTTCCGTGAAAATCTGGTCCGGCTTGGCGAACTCACCGATTGCGACGTGACGAACTGGGATGGGCTGATCGATGCCCATCGTAAGCGCCGCGCCTATTTCCGCCAATACGGCGCAACTGCCACCGACCATGGCGTGCCGACGGCGTATACTGCAGACCTGCCTCTGGCCGACAAACAGCGTCTGCTCGACAAGGCGCACAAGGGCACGTTGAGTGCCGAGGATGCTGAGCTCTTCCGCGGCCAGATGCTGACCGAAATGGCCGGGCTTTCGGCCGAGGACGGGATGACGATGCAGATTCATGCTGGGTCGCGCCGCAACACCGATCGCGAACTGTTCCAGGCCCGCGGTCCGAACATGGGCGCGGATATCCCGACGCCAACCGATTGGGTCGGGGGGCTTTCCGCGATGCTCGCAAAGTACGGCCATGCGCCGGGTCTTCGCGTCCTCCTGTTCACCCTTGACGAGACGACCTATGCCCGCGAGCTGGCGCCGATGGCCGGCCATTGGCCATGCTTGATGATTGGCCCGCCCTGGTGGTTCCACGACAGTCCGAACGGCATTCGCCGCTATCTCGACCAGGTGGTGGAGACCGCCGGTTTCGCCAATCTGGCGGGCTTCAACGACGATACGCGCGCGCTTCTGTCGATCCCGGCTCGCCACGATGTCTGGCGCCGCGAGGCCTGCCGTTTCCTGGCGCAGTTCGTGACCGAACACCGGATGTCCCGCAAGGAAGCGGAGATCGTCGCCGGCGAACTCTCCTATGGAAACGCAAAGAAGGCATACAAGCTGTGACCGAACGTCTGACGAGCCTTTCCGGCCTCGCGCCGACAGCCAAGCTTCCCGGCTATGATCGCAAGGGGTTGAAGCCGGGCATCCTGCATCTTGGTCCCGGCGCGTTCTTTCGTGCCCACTTCGCCCCTTTCACCGATGCCGCGATAGCGGTAGCCGGAGGCGACTGGGGCATCGAGGTCGCGAGTCTGCGGACAGCCGACGTTGCCGATCACCTGAACGAGCAGAACGGGCTCTATACGATGCTCGTGCGCGATACTTCGGGGACGACGGCGCATGTCATCGGCCCGATCCTGCGCGCCCATGTCGCGACCCGCAATCCCGGCGATCTGCTCGCCAGGCTCGAGGATGCTGCCATTCGCATCGTCAGTCTGACGGTGACGGAGAAGGCCTACGGTTTCGATTCCGCCACAGGCGGACTCGATCTCAAACACCCTGATATTGCCGCCGACCTCGCTAATCGCCACGCACCCCGGGGCGTCATCGGCTATCTCGTGGAAGGTCTTGCGCGCCGCCGTGCCAAGGGTCTCGCGCCGTTCATACCGCTGAGCTGCGACAACCTCCCGAGCAACGGTGCCGTGCTGAAGCGGCTCGTGCTCGAGTTTGCCGGTCGCATCGATCCGGAACTTCGCCAGTGGATCGAAGAGAACGTACCCTTCCCATCGACCATGGTCGATCGCATCACGCCGGCAAGCACCGATGCCACCTATCGCGATGCCGAAAGGCTCACCGGCAGGCAGGATCTGGCGGCAATCGAAACCGAGCCCTTCACGCAATGGGTGATCGAGGATCACTTCGCGAACGGCCGCCCGGACTGGGAAAAAGCCGGCGCCCTGATGGTCGAGGAAGTCTCCGCTTACGAAAAAATGAAGTTGCGCATGCTGAACGGCGCGCATTCGCTGCTCGCCTATCTCGGTTATATAGCCGGCTATGAATTAATCCGCGACGTCATGGATGATACCGGCCTGGCAGCCCTGGCACGCCGCCACATGAACGCGGCAGCCGCTACGCTCGATCCCGTGCCCGGCATCAATCTCGAAGCCTATGCCGACGAGTTGATAGCACGCTTTGCAAACAAGGCGATCGCCCACCGCACCTATCAGATCGCCATGGACGGCACGCAGAAACTGCCGCAGCGCCTCCTCGAACCGGCGACCGAAGCCTTGGCGCATGGCACAAAGGCCGAGACCTATGCAATCGCCGTGGCCGCCTGGATGCGCTACGCATTTGGCGTCGACAGGAACGGCGGAAGCTACGAACTGCGTGATCCCCGCGCGGCGGAAATTGCTGCGCTGCTGACCGACGTGCCGCGCAATGGCGGCGCAGTGTCGAAAGCGTTATTTGGGTTACCGGGTCTCTTCCCGAGTGCGCTCACCGGTAATCTCGCCTGGACGGAGGATGTGGCCAACAAGCTCGAAATCCTGATCCAGGACAACAAGCTCCCGCTGTTCTAGAAATCGTCCGGCCCTTCCTGTGGGAGGGCCGATTGCCGTCTCTCAGGCTTTAACGCGCACCATCTCTGGATCGTAGAGCGGTTTCAGCGAAACCCGGCAGGACACGCGTTTGAGCGCCACGTCCAGTTCGTAGCTGCCGGACAGCACGAAGTCTTCGCTCACCCCTTCCGGGTTGCGCACATAGCCATAGCCGATCGGCTTACCAATCGTGTAGCCGAAGCCGCCGCTGGAGAGCCAGCCGACACGTTTGCCGTCACGGTAGATGGTCTCGCGGCCAAGCAGCACGACATCGGGATCCTCCGGCACGAAGCAGGCAAGCATCTTCTTCACGCCCGATACCAGTTGTCGTTCTATGGCGTCGCGGCCGCGGAACGGGGTGCTCTTCCTGGTCTTCACGGCCCAGCCAAGCCCCGCCTCGATCGGTGTATGATCCGGGCCGATATCGGAACCCCAGGCGCGATAACCCTTTTCGAGACGGCAGCTTTCGATGGCGCGATAGCCGGCGTTGGTTAGCTGCAACGAACCGCCCGCCGCCATCAGCGCGTCGTAAACAGTCGTGGCGTATTCGACCGGTACATGTAGTTCGTAGCCGAGTTCCCCGACATAGGTGATGCGCAGCGCCCGCACCGGGCAGCCGGCAATTCCGATCGTCTTGACGCGTCCGAATGGGAAAGCGGCATTGGAAACGTCGCTGCTTGTCACCGCCTCCAATACTGCGCGCGCGTTCGGCCCCATCAGCGACAGAACGGAGTAGGCGGAGGTGACATCAACGAGTTCCGCATGCATCCTGTCTGGAATATTGCGTGCGATCCAATCGAGGTCATGCGTTGCAAAACCGGTGCCGGTGACGATGTAATATTCGTCCTCGGCCACACGCGCGCAGGTGAGGTCGCACTCGATGCCGCCCTTGTCATTCAGCATCTGTGTGTAAACAAGCGAGCCGACCGGCTTTGCCACATCGTTGGAGGCAATCCACGACAATGCGGTCTCGGCATCGCGTCCCTTCAACACAAACTTGGCAAAGGACGTCTGGTCGAAGATCACCGCCGCCTCCCGCACGGCCCTGTGTTCGCGACCGACAGCATCGAACCAGTTCTGACGGTCATAGGTGTAGATATCCTTCGGCTCCTCATTGGCGAAGAGATCGGCAAACCAGTTGGGCCGCTCCCATCCGAGCTTTTCGCCGAAGCAAGCGCCCTGCGCCTTCAGCCGGTCGTAGAGCGGCGATTTGCGGCACGGCCGTCCGCTCGAATACTCTTCGAAAGGAAAGGCCAGTGTGTAGTGCTTGCCATAGGCTTCCAATGTGCGGGTGCGCACCCAGTCCGTGTCGAAGTGCGGGCGGCCGAAGCGGCGGATATCGACCGGCCAAAGGTCGTAGGGTGGTTCGCCCTTGGCAACCCATTCGGCGAGCGCCATGCCGGCACCGCCGCCCGATGCAATACCGAAGGCGTTGAAGCCGGCGCCGACGAAGAAGTTCTTCAGCTCCGGCGCCTCGCCGAGAATGAAATTGCCGTCAGGCGTGAAGCTCTCCGGTCCGTTCAAGAGCTGCTTGACGCCGACATTCTCCAGCGCCGGGACGCGGCCGAGCGCCTGCTCCATGATCTGCTCGAAATGATCGAAATTGCTGTCGAGCACCGTGTAGTGGAAGCCCTCGGGAATGCCTTCTTTGGCCCATGGGATAGGGTTCGGCTCGTAGCCACCCATGACGATGCCGCCGACCTCTTCCTTGTAGTAGGTCAGCCGGTCTGGATCGCGCAGCGTCGGCAGGTTCGAGGGAACACCGAAGGATTCAGTAATGATGTACTGATGCTCGACTGAGACGAGCGGCACGTTGACGCCGAAGCGCGCCGCAAAGGCCCGCGTCCATTGGCCCGCGCAGACGACCACGCGTTCACATTCGATGCGACCATGCTCGGTGATCACCGCGCGGATCCTGCCCTTGTCGATCTCCAGGTCGACGACCTCGGTATCCTCGAAGATCGAGACGCCGGACATGCGGGCGCCCTTGGCAAGCGCTTGCGTGATGTCGGAGGGATTGGCCTGGCCATCGGTCGGCAGGTAAGCGGCACCAACGAGATCGTCTATGGTCATCAGCGGCCAGAGATCGAACGCTTCCTGCGGCGTCAGCAACTGCATTTTAAGCCCGAAGGATTGCGCGGTTGTCGCCTGCCGCTTGACCTCCGTCCAGCGTTCCCCGTTGCAGGCAAGGCGCAAGCCACCATTCATCTTCCAGCCGGTGCCAAGCCCCGTTTCTGCTTCAAGCTTCTTGTAGAGATCGACGGAATAGCCGAGCAGCTGGGTGATATTGGCGCTGGTGCGCAGCTGGCCGACCAGGCCGGCGGCATGGAAGGTCGTGCCCGAGGTGAGCTTCTTGCGCTCGAGCAGCACCGTATCCGTCCAGCCGAGCTTGGCGAGGTGATAAGCCGTTGAGCAGCCGATGATCCCGCCGCCGATGACGACTCCCTTGGCAGTCTTTGGCAATTCCTTCGTCATATTATCGATCCTGTTCAAAAGCGTCGTAGGCGCGCTCGAAGCGCGCAAGATTCTCGGCCGTATAGCCGGTGTAGTCGAAGTCGATGGTAGAGTGGATTTCGGATACCATGCTCCACAGTGTCTCGCGCAACAACGAGGCACACTTCATGGCTTGATAGCGCCGCCAGAGATCTGCAGTCAGCGGCAGATGATAATAGGTCTCGAGCATCGATCGCTCGGCTGCCTCGGGGAACTCGCTGTTGGAGGCGAGGCCACCTAGATCGAAAAGCGGCGTGTTGAACCCCGCATAGTCCCAGTCGATCAGCCACAGGCGCTTGCCGTCATCGAGAAAGTTGGCGGCCAGCATGTCGTTGTGGCCGAACGCGATCTCGAAGGGGCCGCCCGCCGCTTCCAGCTTTTCGGCTTTCACGAGCAGGTCCGGGAAAAGCCGACGATAGGGGCTGTTGGCGGCTTCCAGAGTGGCGATGTAATCACGGATAACATGGAAGACCCAGAAGATCGCCGCCGCGCCGCGAAATTCACGCGCGACGTCGTGGTGGCAAGACCGCATCAGCGGGATGACGCGCTCCAACATGTCCGAGCGTCGCAGTTCCTCGGGCGAGAGCGCCTTCGAGTCGATATAGTCGAGAACCAGCACGCCTGGCGCGTGATAGATGACCGCCGGCGATAGCCCTGCTGCATGCGCGGCGCGGCTGGCGGCGAGCTCGTTCTGTCGGCTGATATGATGGACCGGAATGTCCTCTCCCAGCCGGACGACGCGGCGCACCGCGCGATCCCGCACCAGAAAGTTCCGGTTGGTGATGCCACCGGTGATCGGCACTATTTCAATCGGACCCTGCCAAATGCCGAGCGCATGAATCCGATCTTCAGGCGTCACGCTTTCCCCCTTCGTGGCCTATCCTATTGAAATCATGGCCAGAGCGGGATCGGCTGTCAAGCGCGGCTAGATTGCGGCGCCTGATGCGTCGAAAACGTGGCAGCGCGCTGGGTCAAAGGAGGTCTTCACGTTCGTTCCGCGTTCCACTTTCTGCTGTCCGTCGAGCGCGATCGTCATTTGCTGCCCATCCAGCGTCTTCGCGTAGAGCATGGTCGCACCGCCGAGGTTTTCAACGAGGTCAATGTTCACCGTCGCAAGCGTGATGCCGTTGTTCTCGAGAACCGAAAGATGCTCCGGACGGATCCCGAAGGTGACGGTCTGGCCGGCTTCGGCCTTCAGCCGCTGCGGCAGGCGAATGGAGTTGCCGCAGACGTTGATGGTTGTCTCGGCTTCACCCACCTGCTCGATGCGCGCCTGCAGAAAGTTCATCTTCGGGCTGCCGATGAAGCCGGCGACGAAGCGGTTGGCCGGATTGTTGTAGAGATCGAGCGGTGCCCCGACCTGTTCGATGCGGCCGGAGTTCAGAACCACGATCTTGTCTGCCATCGTCATGGCCTCCACTTGATCGTGGGTGACGTAGATCATGGTGTTGCCGAGGCTGCGATGCAGCCGGGAGATTTCGACGCGCATCTGCACGCGCAGTTCCGCGTCGAGGTTGGAGAGCGGTTCGTCGAACAGGAAGATGCGCGGCTCGCGCACGATCGCGCGGCCGATCGCCACGCGCTGGCGCTGGCCGCCGGAGAGCGCCTTCGGTTTGCGTTCCAGCAGCTTTTCGATCTGCAGGATTTCGGCGGCGCGCTTCACTTTCGGCTGGATCTCGGCCTTCTTGTAGCCGGCGGTCTCAAGCCCGAAGGCAAGGTTCTTGTAAACGGACATATGCGGATAGAGCGCATAGGATTGGAACACCATCGCGATGCCGCGCTTGGCCGGCGCCACCTCATTCATCCGCTCGTTGTCGAGCAGAAGCGCACCGCCGGTGATTTCCTCGAGCCCCGCGATCATGCGCAGCAGCGTGGACTTGCCGCAGCCCGACGGGCCGACGAAGACCGCGAACTCGCCGGGATCGATCTTCAGGTCGATGCCGTGAATGACGTCTAGGGCGCCGTAACGCTTCTCGACCTTCTGGAGAACGACGCTTGTTGCCATGATCTCAATATCCTCCCTGGTCGTTACTTTGTTTGGGCACGCCAATCGGCGTATTTGGGGCTGTCCGATCCGATCGGCAGGGTGACTTCGCTGCCGGTATCGGACGATTGGTAGATCGCGGTGACCAGTTCCAGCGCGCGGCGCGCATCCTGGATCGTTACCGGCAGTGGTCCGTTGCCGGTGAGATAGGCATGAAAATGCTCCATCTGCGTGGTGAAGCGCGGCGCCACCGGTTGCCAGTTGCCGATGATGGCGTCTATGCGCGCCTGCACATCATCATTCGCGGCGATGATCTTCCAAGGGTCCCTACCTGGCGAATAGGGTTCGTGATTGCTCTCGAAAGTAACATTTTCGAAGTGCAGTCGCAGGCGGCTGATCTGCTCGTGCGAACCGAGCGTGCAGGAGAGCGACACGAAGGCGCCGTTCTTCATCAGCAGGCTCGCCGAGGCGCAATCCTCGACCTCGATGTCGTTGACGCGGGTCGCGACGCGGCCAAACACCTTAGCGACCGGCCCCATGAGGTGCAGCAGCATGTCGTGCAGGTGCAGCGCGTGGGTCACCAGTACGCCGCCGAGTTCGGTCGCCCATTTGCCGCGCCACGGCACGGAATAATATTCGGGCGTCCGCAGCCAGAAGGTTTCGACCGAGCCCATATAGGGCTTGCCGGCAATGCCGGCGTCGATGATCCGCTTTGCTTTCTCTATGCCGTCGCCGTACCGATACTGGAAGATCGGCATCAGCGTGCCTTTGGCCGTCTTCGCTGCCTCCATGATCGTGTCGACGCCGGAGAGCGAGCCCGTCAGCGGCTTCTCGCAGATGACGTGCTTGCCCGCTGCCAGCGCTGCCACCACCTGTTCCAGGTGGATGCCGGGCGGGGTGCAGATATCGACGATATCGACGCTCTCGTCGGCCAGCACATCGGCAAACGCGGTCGTGCGCTTGGCGATGTCGAATTCATCGCCGATCTCGCGCAGCCGCTCTTCGTTCAGGTCGCAGATCGCCGCGACCTTGAATTTGTCGGGATGCGGCAGGTAGCCTTCGACGATGTGGGAGCGACCGATGCCGCAGCCCACGATCGCAACTCTCTTGATATTCATCTTGTCTGTATCCGTGCTAGCTGCATCAGCGCTTCATGCCTGTCGTGGCGATGCCTTCGATCAGGAGTCGTTGGAAGAACAGGAAGAAGAAGAACACGGGCACCAGTGTCAGCGTGGACATGGCAAACAGACCGCCCCAGTCCGATGCGCTAGTCGAGTCGACAAAGGTGCGTAGACCGAGCTGGATCGTGTAGGTGTTCATGTCGTTCAGGTAAATCAGCGGACCGAAGAAGTCGTCCCAGGTCCAGATAAAGGAGAAGATCGCGGCAGTCGCCAGCACCGGCAACGACAGCGGCAGCATGATCTTCCAGTAGATCCGCCAGGCACTGCAGCCGTCCATCATCGCCGCTTCATCGAGTTCGCGCGGGATGCCGCGGAAGAACTGCACCATCAGGAAGATGAAGAAGGCATCGCTTGCCAGGAACTTCGGCACCACGAGTGGCAGTATGGTGTTCACCCAGCCGAGGTTGAGGAACAACACATACTGCGGAATGAGCGTCACGTGATAGGGGATCATCAGCGTGCCGAGCATGATCGCGAACCAGAAGTTCCGGCCGGCAAAGCGCAGGCGGGCAAAGGCATAGGCCGCGAGGGAACAGGCAACGACATTGCCGATTACGGTCAACACCGAGATGACGAGCGAGTTCCAGAAGAAGCGGCCGAAGGTGATGTCGAGCCCTGTCCAGCCACGCAGGTAAGACGAGAAATCGATCGACGAGGGAATGAGCGAGGTTGAGGAGAAGATCTCGTTTTCCGGGCGAACCGACGCGGACACCATCCACAACAGCGGATAAAGCATTAGCAGGGAGCCGAGGATCAGCAGTGTATGGATTGCGACTGACGCCGGAAGGCTGCGCTTGGTGATATCGGAAGGCGGTGCCGCAACGGCGGTGGTGATCCCGTTAGTCATCGTAGTGCACCCAGTAACGCGAGGTCAGGAAGGAGAAGGCCGTGAAGATCGCGATGATCAACACGAGGATCCAGGCAAGCGCCGAGGCGTAGCCCATGCGGAAGTTTCCGAAAGCCTCCTGATAGAGATA
>Ga0075367_10001295_pt1 | contig 10592 bp, 10 predicted proteins | sample EndMethybrTD3032_FD_71399 | JGI IMG/M metagenome (GOLD analysis project Ga0075367, IMG submission 71399) | Populus endosphere microbial communities from Tennessee, USA - Endosphere MetaG P. TD hybrid TD303-2 | ecosystem: Host-associated > Plants > Roots > Endosphere | place: USA: Tennessee...
GCTTCGTGCCGCGTGATGACGTCGGGAAGGCCAATGCCACCGTGCTCTTCCGCTTTCGGGATTTCCGGTTCGCGACCAAGGCAAATAAGCTGGAGCTCGAGGGAGCCCACTTCGACGCCAGAGTCGTGGCCGCTTTGGAGAAGCGGGCCGCCGATGGCGGCTACCTGCCGGACATGAAGGCGATTTCGGCCGGCGGCGCGCTGGCTGCGTACGAAGCCAATGCAAAGCACGTCGGCGCAAACATCGGCTACTACCTGCAGGAGCGAATTGTTGCTCGCGCCCTCGACTATGGCCAGGCGGCCGCATTCTTTCGCGCTATGAAAGCATCAGGCATCGATCTGCGCGATCTCATGCGTGGCATTGAAGCGACGAGCAGCAAAACCACCGCGCGGTCGCCGACGCCCGAGAAACTGGAGCGTGACTGGGCGGCTTACCTGATCGAAATCCAGGCCGCCAAGGTGCATGCGAACTGGTCGGCTCCGCCCTACGACCTGTACGTGGAGCGCGCGAAGACTGCGTCCGTCAAGAAGTCCCGCGCCACGACCCCAAGCGAAGCGAAAGCCAAGCCGATTGCATTTGATCCGGCCGTGGCCGATTGCCTGCTGCTCTGGGACCGCGACACGCACATGACCAAGCAGGAATGGTCGCGCACCTGCCAGCGTGCGAAGGAGCGCGTCAGCGGCTCCTGACGGGTCCGAATCCGGCCGACGTCGCGTGATTTGTCAGGCGCGCACCCGCCCCCACAGAGCAAGATGCGGCAACACCGAGACGTCCCCGCCGCGTACGGCTGCATCGACGTCGGCGATGCTCATCACCTTCAAGTCCATGCGTTCCAGGTCGCCGGAGCGCGGCTCTGCCACCTGGACGCAGCCCTTGGCCGTGCAAAGGTAGGCGTTGCCGCAACCCTGGTTGCCGTTCACCGCGTACTTTCCGAGGACCTGCACCTCTGACGCGCGGTAGCCGGTCTCCTCCATCAATTCGCGACGCGCCGCAGCCTCTATCGGCTCGTCGCGTGCAATTTCCCCGGCCGGAAACGTCAGTCCGTAGCTCCGCGCGCCGTGCTTGTACTGCCAGAGCGTGATCACGTCTTCAGATTGGGTAAGGGCCCACACCAGGACGAAGTCGGGAAGGTCCACTTGATAGTAATCCGGGATTTCCTTGCCTTGGCAGGTGATGACGCGTTGTCGCGCGACGCGCACGCGCGGCTTGGCTTCGAAAACAGTCTCGTCTGCGAGAATGGTCCAAATAGGACTGCGGTTCTCCGCTTCTTCCACGACGCCTCCCGGTCATGCTCCTGGCACTGCGCATTTGTATGGTGGAGCGTTCAGGCCATCTACTTGTCGATTGCCCACAACGTAAAGACTACTCCCTCCCACACGCCCAGGCTGATCGAGCCGGCCGGCCTACGGACTGCAACCTAGAGCGCCGTCAGGGGTACCCCGTGTGCTTGAGACCGGTTGATGCATCGCCCATTCGAGCGGCATACCGCACGCTGGCGACCTGCTAGGGTGGCACCAGGATACGACGGCTCGTCCCGGGGACCATAATGAATCAGCAGATTGCGCAGCAGGCATTCGATACATCCGAGAAGCTGCCCGACGTAGCAAGCGCGATTGGGGCTTCTCGGGTGCGCGCGGGGCAGAACGTCGCATTCGCGCGCGAATGCTACGACATGAGCACCTCTTCCGCCCAGGAAGGAGCCAAGGCGCTTGCCGAGGTGGTTGAGACGATCTGGGGGAGCGCGAAGTTGCTGCACATGAGAATGCTGCAGAACATGGCAGTGCATGCCAACGTATTGTTCATGGCGGCGCACGCCCTCACGCAGGCGAAGTCCGTGCCCGAAGTCGTGCAGCTCCAAAGCGAGCTCTGCCTGCAGGGTTTGATGACGACGAGCGACCAGGCCAAGGAGTTCGTCGACCTCTCGGCACGTGCTGGTCAACACGTGATCGAGACCACCCTCAGCGCAGCGACCAGGCCGATGAACGTGCAGCTCAAGGGTGACGTCGCTTGAACAAAGTTTCGCGTCCTCCGCAGGAGGCCCGTTGCTGATGCCGCGAGCGCTACTGCTCGTGGGACGGGCAGCCGCATGGTCTTGCATCGTGGCGATCGGCGTACTCTCGTTGCTGCCGGGAGAGGAGATGGTCCGCACGGACCTTGGCGGACATGCCGAGCACGTCCTCGCCTACTCGATGACCGCTCTGATCGTGGCGTCAGCCTATAGCAGCATCGCGCCTCATCAGGTTTTCGGCGCGCTGATGACCTACGCCGCCTGCCTCGAGTACCTGCAAAGATTTTCTCCAGGTCGCCACTCCAGGCCGATCGATTTTGCCTTCAGCGCCCTAGGTGTCGTTGTCGGAGCCGCCATTTTCGTCATCGGGAGAAAACTGCTGCGGGCAGGGAGCGAGCGGACCTGATCATAAGGTCCCTCCTCTCAGCTCGTCGTTTGGCTACGAATTTTCCGATAACTCGCCACGGCCTCGATCTTGCAACGACGTCATCGCCGACGCCTGGGGTTACCCCTGACGATCATCATCCGGGCCTTGATGATGGCATTCTAGGTCGAGCGAGGGAGCGACTTCGACGAGGCCCCACCAAAGTGGGTTAACCATTTGCGCTCACACCAATGGAGTAGAGGGGGGAAAAAGAGGTAGGCAAGAAGCACTGAGATCTAGGCAGGCCCGGGGGGGCTGGTTCGGATGGTACAAAAGATCGCGACGATATTGGTCGCACCGAAGACGCTCTATCGAGAAGCCCTAGCCCGGCTACTTGCAAATACCTCCTATAAGCCTGTTCGAATCGTATCCCACGTCAACGACGTGATGCAGGGCGATCCCTTGAAGTCCGGCAAATTGCTGTTCCTGGTCATCTCGGAAGGTTGGGAGAGCATCCCGTCCGGCGAAGAGCGGTTCGCCGATCTCGAATTGATCAAGCTGCAATTTCCCGACGCGCCGCTGGTCGTGCTGAGCGGAACTTTCGATGCCAAGGAAGTCGTTGCCGTGCTTCGTGCCGGCGCGAATGGCTACGTCCTCAATACGCTGACATGTCAGGCGCTGATCAAGTCGTTTGATCTGGCGATGTGTGGCCAGACCGTGCTTCCGTCCGAGTTCGCGCGAGCAATCCGCGCGCAAAGATATGCGTCGCCCGAGATTCTCGCTCCCGCGACGAGACCGCAGGTCGTGTCCGAGATCGACAAGATCAGCGTGCCGCAGCCGAGGTTCGATGAGCGGAAGCTGTCTCGCAAGGAGAACGCGATCCTGACGCATCTTTCGCTCGGCGATACGAACAAGACCATCGCCCGCAGCCTGGGGATCGCCGAGACGACGGTGAAGACCCATGTGAAGGCAATTCTGCGCAAGATCGGTGTGCGCAATCGCACCCAAGCCGCGCTGTGGGCATTCAACAATCTGCAGCAGGCCGCTGCGCCGGAGTTTGCTGAAGAATTGAAGTGAGCGCCGCTGCCTGCTCGAGCGAACGGGCAGCAGGAACCCGCTACTTGGTCTCCTCGGGCGCCCGATTGTAGACGTCGTCCGTGCGCACGATGTCATCTTCGCCGAGATAGCTGCCGGTCTGGACCTCGATCATCTCCAACGGGGTCTTGCCGGGATTCTCGACGCGATGCCATTGGGTGGCGGAGATGTAGGCGGACTCGTTCTCGCGCACCAGTTTGTCGTCGTTTTCGATCGTCACCCGCGCCGTGCCATGCACGACGATCCAGTGCTCGGAGCGGTGGTGGTGCATCTGCATGGAGAGCTTGCCGCCCGGCTTGACGTGCAGGAGCTTGACCTGGAAGCGCGGCCCAAGGCTCAACGTCTCGAAGTAGCCCCACGGGCGGTAGCTGCGCAGGTGGCGCTCGCGCTCCTTGCGCTTTGAGCGCCCGAGGCTGGCGACGATCCGCGAGACATCCTGGGCCTTGGATTTGTCGGCAACGAGCAGCGCATCCGCTGTTTCGACAATGACGAGATCCTTGACACCGATGGTGGCGACGAGCGAGCGCTCGGAATAGATGTAGCAGTCGTTGGTCGACTCCAGCAGGGCGTCGCCCTCGACGGCGTTGCCGTGCTCGTCGTGCGACGCCAGCTCCCAGAGCGAAGACCAGGAGCCGATATCGTTCCAGCCGATATCGAGAGGCAGCATAGCCGCGGTGCCGGTCCGCTCCATGACCGCGTGGTCGACGGACATGGCGGGCGCGCTCGCAAAGGCTTTGCTATCGAGGCGCAGGAAGCCCAGATCCTCCTTGGCGTTCGTGAGCGCTTCCCGTGCCGCCTTGAGGATATCGGGCTCCAGGCGTGCCAGCTCCTCGATGAAGGCACGAGCGCCCAGAACGAAGATGCCGCTGTTCCAACTGTACTCGTCGGTTGCAACGTAGCGCTCCGCCGTCGACTTGTCGGGCTTTTCGGCGAACGCAGCGACGCCGTAGGCGCCGTCAAAACCCGGCAGCGGAGCGCCACGCCGGATGTAGCCGTAGCCGGTGTGCGCCGACTCTGGCGTGATCCCAAAAAGGGTGAACTTGCCCGATGCCGAAATCTTGACCGCGCGGCGCACGGCCTCGACGAACCCGGGCTCGTCCTTGATCACGTGGTCCGAGGGCATGACAACCAGCACGCCGGTCGGATCTTGACGTGCGACGTAGAGGGCGGCAACCGCGATTGCGGCTGCTGTGTTGCGAGCCACCGGCTCGAGGATGACGGCCAGCGGCGAGACGCCCGCACGTGCCGCCTCTTCCTCGATCAGGAAGCGGTGGTCGTTGCTGCCGATAATGATGGGCGCCGAGAACCCTGCGGAGGCCGGCAGGCGGTGCAACGTGGAGGTGAGAAAGCTGCAGGGCTGGCTGTTGGAAAAGCGAATGAACTGTTTTGGATACATCGCCCGCGACAGCGGCCAAAGCCGAGTGCCCGAGCCGCCCGACAGGATAACCGGGTAAATCGAATTCGCGAATTGGGCGCTGACCTGCGCCGGCGTCGCTTTCAATGCGTTACGAGGCAGCCTTTGGTGTTGCATCTTGGATGGTCTCGAACTCTGACTTCTTTCGGCGATTGATCACGCCAGTCGACATGCTCGGCGTCAAGCCAACGCTGGCGGGTAGTTTAATTCTGCTTCCGTGCCGAACCGCCGAGTGGCGGGATGGGCTGCGGGCTACTTGGCTCCCTTCGCGCTGACGACGGCCAGCAGAGTTTGAAAGAGGATGTAGAGATCGAGCCAGATCGACCAATTGCGGATGTAGAAGGTGTCCAACGCGCGCTGCACGGTCAGGTCGCCGTTGCTGCGCGCCGACACCTGCCAGAGGCCCGTCAGCCCCGGTGGCACCAGCGTGCGCAGATGCCGGAAATCGGCTTCGAAGCTGCTCATGTGGTACTGCGGAAACGGCCTCGGGCCGACGAGGCTCATGTCGCCGATGATCACGCTCCACAACTGCGGCAGCTCATCGAGGCTCATGCGGCGGATGAGATTGCCGACCACCGGAAGAATGCGCGGATCATTCGTGAGCTTGAAGTAGCGTTCCCATTCGCTGCGTGCTTGCGGATTGTTGCGCAGGTGCTCATCGAGGCGCGTCTGTGCATCGCTGTACATGGTACGCAGCTTGGGCACATTGATCGGCTGACCACCCCTGCCGACGCGCTGCTGCGCATAGAAGGGTGAGCGACGATCGACCATCCAGATCGCCAGAGCGAGCATGGCGATCAGCGGCAGCGACAGGAGCCAGGCGGGGACGGCGATGGCGAGATCCAGCGCCCGTTTCAGGAAGCGGTTCTGCGAGAGATAGGGATCGCGCTTGAACTGGATGCCGACCACGTTGCCCAGCGCGCGCGTGCGCAACCACAGCGTCTGGATATCCTGCGCATCGTTGAGCAGGATCAGCTGGGCGGGTGGCAAACGGTCCGAAATGGCATTGACGATGGCGAGTTGCTCTCTGGATGTCAGGATCGCCACCTCGGCTTGCTGTCCGACGTTGGCGAAGTCCTCGATAGAGCCGAGCACGGGTAGCGGAAGGGCGGACGTCTGCGCGTCCTCGTCGGCAGGGGTCTTGAGGAAGCCGACCGGCCCCAACCCGAGCTCGGGCTCGGCGATGAGCGTTCGGCAAAGGCGCTGTGCAGTCGGCCCGCAGCCGACGATGACGGTCGGCGCCATCCACAGGCCGTATCGCATGGCCAGATGCCGGACCAGCGCCTCGGCATAAAAGCCGAGCACGAGCAGCAGCGGAGCAATCAGAGCCGTTTCGGCCGCGAGGCGCAGGCCTCCGTTCCTGCCCATCGGCAGGCAGTCGAGCGCCATGAACAGAACGATACCCATGCCCCGCAGCCGAAAGCGCGCAAAGGGACTTTCGCCCGACCCGAAGTAGAGTCCGAGGGTGAGGAAGATCAGCACGAGAAATTCGATTGGGATGTGCATCGGCTCCGCGCTCGGCGGCGGGCCTATGGCAAAGCCCACCGCGAAGGGAGCAATGACGACGGCCAGCCAAGCAGCGATCAGATCGCCGGTCATGAGCGCAGCGGCTACCGCAAGTCGCCGCACCATGCTCCTGAGATTGCTCGGAACGCGAATGCGGGGGCCAAACGAGCCGCCCCGCCCCAGAGAGAGCACCGACGGAGTAGGCAGAACCTGATGGGCGTCACTCATACTCGCCTGCGGTATCACTCATCGAGTTGCGCGCCTGGCTTTCCCAATGCCGCAACACAGACTTCACTCAGCCTTCAGTACAAACCTGCAACGCCCTAGCTGCGCTGCAGGATCGGTTGGCTCTTGCGCAAGCGCGAGCGCACCAGCTGCGCCCCAGCCAACACAATGAACTTCGGGACAATCGACAGGTATCGGCGCCACAGCCGGCGCGGCTCGGTCACCAGCCGGAACAGCCACTCGAGACCGTTGCGCTGCATCCAGCCCGGGGCCTGCTTCTTCTCGCCGGCGAGGAAATCGAAAGCGGCGCCGACGCCGATCAGGACGGGAGCTTCCAGGCGACCGATGTGGCTCGCCATCCAGCGCTCCTGCTTGGGTGTGCTCAAGCCCACCCAGACGATGTCGGGGCGCGCGGCGTTGATCGCATCGACAACCGCTGTATCCTCGGCGGGCGTGAGAGGCCGGAACGGCGGCTCGATGGTGCCGACCACGTTGAGGCCGGGAGATGCCTGCGTCAGCGCCCGCTTGAGGCGTTCGGCGACGCCGCTGCCGCCTCCGTAGTAGAAATGCCGGTAGCCGCGGGACGGAGAAAGCCGGCTCAGCGTGCGCATGAGATCGGGCCCGTAGACCCGGCGCGTGCGCGGATGCCCGAGCCAGCGCGCCATCCACACCAGCGGCATGCCGTCGGGCGTTACCAGTCCCGCCGCGTTGTGAATCGCGCGCAGGGAAGCATCCGACTGGCTTTCGATGACGCCGTGCACGCCGGTGATGCAGACATAGTGCTGGCTGCGGCTGTCGATCCAGCCGTCGATGGTATCGACGCACTCCTGCATGTCGATGGCGCTGACGTTGACGCCGAGAATATCGGCTCGCTCCGTGCGAAGGGCTTGGCGTGTCATACGGAGACCGCCTTCCGCACCAGATGCTGCACCGTCTCGTCGTTCCTGGAGAGCAGCTGATCGAAGTACGAGATCGTCCGCTTCAATCCTTCATCGAGGCCAACTCGGGGCTGCCATTTCAGCAGCTCGCGGGCGCGCGTGATGTCGGGGCAGCGTTGGCGCGGGTCGTCCTGGGGCAGCGGCCGCAACTCGATCTTGGATTTCGATCCGACGAGATCGACGACGCGGCGCGCGAGGTCGCCAATGGTCAGCTCCGTGGGATTGCCGATATTGACCGCGCCCGTCACGTCGCTCGCGTTCATGAGCCGCACGAGACCCTCGACGAGGTCGTCGACATAGCAGAATGAGCGGGTCTGCGTGCCGTCGCCGAAGATCGTGATCGGTTCGCCCTTCAGCGCTTGGACGATGAAGTTGGACACGACCCGACCGTCCTGCGGGTGCATGCGGGGGCCGTAGGTATTGAAAATGCGCGCCACGCGGATCGGGAGCTTGTGCTGGCGGTGGTAGTCGTAGAAGAGCGTCTCGGCGCAGCGCTTGCCTTCGTCGTAGCAGGCGCGCGGTCCGGCAACGTTGACGAGACCCCGGTAGTCCTCGGTTTGCGGATGCACGTCGGGATCGCCGTACACTTCGCTGGTCGACGCTTGCAGGATGCGCGCGCGCAACCTCTTGGCGAGGCCCAGCATGTTGATGGCGCCCATGACGCTCGTCTTGGTCGTCTGTACCGGGTCGTGCTGGTAATGAACGGGAGATGCTGGGCAGGCCAGATTGAATATCTCGTCGACCTCGACATACAGAGGGAACGTAATGTCGTGGCGCATCACCTCGAAATCAGGGTGATCCAGGTAACGCTCGATATTATTCCGCGTACCTGTGAAATAGTTATCGACGCAAAGAACTTCGCAGTTTTGATTCAGCAAAAGACCGCACAAATGCGAGCCGAGGAAGCCTGCTCCACCTGTTACAAGAACTCGCTTTTTCAAAGTGACCCCCGCCGCATAAAAAATCGATTTCGCACTGCACTTTTGCGCCCACCGCGCAATCGTTCGCGATTAACAAAAATGCAGTTGTTTCCGCGGTGAAATCATTGATAAGAATGTCTAAAACGTAAAGCGCCAATACGGATCAATTGCGCTTTCCGAGAGAGGTAGCCCGCGATGCTGCGATGCAGCACGGCGGCTTTTTCGGGCCCAATGGGCTACCCCTTTTGGAGGAGCGATCTCGATCCGCAATCGCAATCATTTTTTGCCGGCGTTGCGCCTATGCTGCACTTGCGCAAGAAGGCCGATTCGATGCTCAGGCCCGAGCGCATTTGGGGCGCCATCAGTTGATTGAAGTAGTGCGTGGCGCGCGAGTTTCGCGGAGGCTGTGCGTTGCGTATTGCAAGGTTGATCGCGCTATCAGTATTGCTCGCCCTGGCTGCAATCATGTCCTCTGCGCAGGGTCTGCTGGCGAGCGGAACGACCCGGTTGGCGCCTGGCGATCGCGTCACGATTGCAGTGTTCGGCCAGGCCGATCTGTCGGGCGTATTCCAGGTTGATGGCGATGGCAACATAGAGCTGCCGGTTGTGGGGGCGATTGCCGTCGCTCAGCTGTCCGTGAAGGAGTGCGAGGCTCGCATCGTCGAGCGGCTGGCCAACGGCTATATCCGACAGCCGGTGGTGAGCGTGCGCCTCACCGAGCCGCGGCCGATTTTTATACTAGGTGACGTGCGCACACCCGGCTCCTTTCCATTTCGGCATGGCAGTTCCGTGTTGAGCGCCATCGCGCTGGCAGGCGGCTATGCGGGTGGGGAACTGCCGGTCACGGTCGCGGTTGCGGACTACGTCAATGCCGACGAGCGGGTTCGTACGCTGGAGGGGACGCGTCGCAATTTGCTCATCCGGGTCGCTCGCCTCGAGGCGCAGCGTGACGGCAAGACGGCCTTTGATACCCCTGCGGCCGTGGAGCCGGACGATCGAGCCGCGTCTATGATCGCCGCCGCGGTGGCTGGCGAGAGCGAGATGCTCGAAGCCCAGACCAGGGCGCTGCAGAAGGAACTGGAACTGCTGCGCGGTCAAAAGCCCCGCCTGGAGAGTGCGGCGGATGCGGTGGAGAAGCAGATTGCCGCCGAAAAAAGGCAGTTCGAACTGGTGCAGAGCCAGCTCAACGATGTCGCCAAGCTGCAGACAATGGGCCTCGCCCGCCGCACGACGGAAGTCGCCTTGCAGCGCGAGCAGGCAGTGCTCGACAGCAACATCTCGAGGTACCGGTCGGAACTTGCCCGGTTGGCTGTCACCGTTGGCGATATCGACATCAGGATCCAGGATACGCAGAACAACTACGAGCGGCGCATTCTCGGCGAACTCCAGGATGCGCGCACGCGGCTGCAGGAGATCGACGCTTCGTTGCCCAGTGCGCGCGAGGTGCGCGAACTCAGGCTGCAGCAGGCCGGCAATACGACCGCGTTCGATGCGCTGGCTGCATCGCGCCGGATCGTGGTGACACGAACGATCAACAATCAGGTCAAACAAATGGATGTCGCCGAGGACACGCTTCTGGAGCCTGGTGACGTGGTCGACATCAAGAAAGTCAGGACGCGGGAACGCGCCAAAGGTGCCTCTATCGAAGCGCCGAAGGAGCGAGCACAAGCAAACGCTGACTCCCGAGTGCCGGCTACGACATGCACATGGGCGAACGGTCGCCGGAGTGGAGCAGCCTGTGTCTAACCAGGATATGAGGTCTTTCCGCAGCCGGGAAACCGTGGCGCCTCTGAGAATGGGCTGGGCCCAGCGTGCCAAATCGGCGGCCGGGGCGTCCTACGCGGCTGTGGCCGGGGCTGTGGGCGAGTTGTGGACCGTTTGGCGCGGCGCTGGAGTGAGGCTCGCAAGAGCCTTGCCGGGACTGACCGACGGCCTCTCCGCATTGCACGCCAAATTGTCGGCTTCTCCAAAGTTGAAGAGTGCCTTGCAAGCGCTGCAGCGTCAGCCGGCAGATGCGAACCGGACATCGCTGCCCGTACCTTCCGGGCTGACGCACAGTCCAAAGGGCGTGCAGCCCGGGCTTGCGATGTTGCGCAGCCAATTTCCGAAGTCCCTCAAGCTG
>Ga0075367_10001298_pt1 | contig 10588 bp, 12 predicted proteins | sample EndMethybrTD3032_FD_71399 | JGI IMG/M metagenome (GOLD analysis project Ga0075367, IMG submission 71399) | Populus endosphere microbial communities from Tennessee, USA - Endosphere MetaG P. TD hybrid TD303-2 | ecosystem: Host-associated > Plants > Roots > Endosphere | place: USA: Tennessee...
CCTGGCTGTACCGGCGGTCTGGTTCCTGTTGTTCCGCACGAAGTGGGGCCTGCTGATCCGCACGGCGGGCGAGCGTTCGGACGCGCTGACGGTCAACGGATACCACGTGAAGCGCGTCCGGATCGCGGCCGTCACGGCCGGCGGATTCCTCGCCGGCGTCGGGGGCGCGCAGCTGTCGATCGCGTACACGAACTCGTGGTTCGAGAACATGGTGGCCGGCCGCGGATTCATCGCGGTCGCGCTCGTGATCTTCGCGTCGTGGTCGCCGATCAAGGTGATGGGCGGGGCCTACCTCTTCGGCGCGGCCCTCGCACTAGGACCTGCCCTGCAGGCCCGCGGTGTCGGGATCAACCAATTCGCTCTGCACGTCATCCCGTTCGTGCTGACGCTCGTCGTTCTCGCCGTACTCGGCAGGCGCACCATCTCTGCCGCGCCTGCCGAGCTCAAACGAGTGTTCGAGAACGGCCCACCGACGACCTAGCCACTTCAGGCCCGACCGTCCCGCACGCCACCCTCCTCATCCCTTCATCACTCCCGCTCAGTTGCAGCTGACGCGGGGGACTCGCCGCCGGGACCAGCCCGGCAACCCGAAAGGAACACCATGCGACACATTACCCCGCGGCTTCTGGCCGCGGCCGGACTCACAGCAGCAGTCCTGGCCATCACCGCCTGCTCGCCGGCAGGCAGCACCAATGCCAGTTCCACCTCCGATGCATCCAGCGACGCGCCCGGTGTGGGAGGCACCGCGATCGGCTTCATCATGGTCGGCCCGAAAGATGACTACGGGTACAACCAGGCCGTCTACGAGGCGTCGCAGGTCCTGGCCGAGGAGTACCCCGACCTCGAGATCCTGACTGCGGAGAACGTCCCCGAGGACGATACGGCGGCCACGACGATGGAGCAGATGATCGACCGTGGGGCGAAGATCATCTTCGCCACCTCATACGGACACCTGGATGCCGCGCAGCAGGTGGCTGAGGATCACCCCGATGTCGTCGTCATCCAGCAGGGCAACACGATGGCAGAAGAGGACATCCTGCCGAACGACGGCACATACTTCGGCACGGTGTACGAACCGATGTATCTGGCCGGCATCGCGGCGGGTGCGGCGACCGAGTCCGGCAAGCTCGGCTACGTGTACGCCTTCCCGATCCCGCAGACGATCGCGAACATCAACGCCTTCCAGCGGGGCGCCGAGAGCGTGCACCCTGGTGTCGAGACCATCAGCGTCGCCACTTCGAGCTGGTGCGACCCTGCCGCCCAGCGCGACGCCGCGAGCAGCCTTCTCAGCCAGGGCGTCGATGTGCTGACACAGCATCAGGACTGCACCAAGACCGTCATCGATGCCGCTGAGGCGGCCGGTGCGTACACGGTCGGCTACCACGCCGATGCGTCCGAGCTCGCCCCCGAGGGCTGGCTGACCGGGGCGGTATGGGAGTGGGCGCCGCTGTACACCTCGATCGTCGACACGATCCTGGCAGGCGACTTCACCGGCAGCGAGTTCAATGCCAACTACCGTGTGGGCTACAAGACCGGCACGAACCCGTTCGTCCTCGCCGAGTTCGGCCCCTCGGTGAGCGAGGAGACGATCGCGGCGATCGACGAGGCGCAGGCCTGGCTCGCCACGGACGAGGGCTCGCCCTTCGCCGGCCCGGTGCTCGCGCAGGACGGGACCGAAGCGGTCGCTGCCGGTGTGATCCCGGACTACGCCGAGATCGATGCGATGGACTACTTCGTCCAGGGCGTCGTCGGCAACCTGGCGCAGTGACCGATGGCGACCACGACCGACGACCGGGTTCGCACCGGTCACGTCGCACAGACGACGCCGTACCCCTGGCCATGGAACGGTGTGCTCGATGCCGCCCGCACCGCGGTTCTGGTGGTCGAAGCACCGGGGAACTCCGGCGCGATCGACGACGGCGGGCTGCGCAACGCGGAGGTCGTGGTCGCCACCCTTCGGCGGGCGGGGGGCGTCGCGATACGCGTCCTCACGCGCCGTGCTCCATCCACTCGTCCCTTCGGCGGCGCGACTTCGGCCTTCGCCGCCGAAGGGACGGGTGAGATTCCCACCGATGCGACCGTCACCTCCCAGGGGGTGGACGGCTTCTTCGGGAGTCCGCTCGAGAGCGTGCTGCGCCAGGCCAGGATCGAGCGTCTCATCCTGGTCGGCGGGTGGCTCGAGACGAGCGTCCACTCCACGATGCGCACCGCGAACGACATGGGCTTCGAGTGCCTCCTCGTCGTCGACGCGTGTGCCCCGGGCGACGCGGACCTTGTCGCGAACAGCGTTTCCATGATCGAGATGTCCGGCGGGATCTTCGGAGCCGTCGGTGCGACAGCGCGGGTCGTCGAGGCCTACGCGCAAGAAGGAGAACGAGCATGAGTGCACCCACGACGGTCGAGACCGGCATCGTCTACGGCCCGGTCACCGCCGAGCCGTACAGCTGGCCGTTCGACGGCGGGTTCCGACCGGAGCGCACCGCGCTCATCAACATCGACTGGCAGGTCGACTTCTGCGGCATCGGCGGCTACGTCGACCGCATGGGCTATGACCTCAACCTCACGCGCGCCGGCCTCGGACCCACTCAGAAGGTTCTGGCTGCGGCTCGAGAAGCAGGTCTCTACATCGTGCACACGCGCGAGGGGCACCGTCCTGACCTCGCGGACTGCCCGCCCAACAAGCTGTGGCGCTCGAAGCAGATCGGCGCGGGAATCGGCGACGACGGTCCGTGCGGCCGCATCCTCACGCGGGGTGAGCCGGGATGGGAGATCGTCGACGAGGTGGCGCCCATCGAGGGCGAGCTCGTCATCGACAAGCCGGGCAAAGGCTCGTTCTACGCGACGGACCTGGACCTGCTGCTGCGCAATCGGGGGATCACCCACATCATCCTCACCGGCATCACGACCGACGTGTGCGTTCACACCACGATGCGCGACGCCAACGATCGCGGCTACGAATGCCTCCTCTTGACCGACTGCACCGGCGCCACCGACGTCGGCAATTACGAGGCGGCGCTGAAGATGATCACCATGCAGGGCGGGGTCTTCGGTGCGATCGCGCCATCGAGCGCGCTTCTCGCGTCGCTCGCGGCCGGAAGCATCGCATGACGGCGACCCCGATCCCGGGGTCGCCTCTCGCCACCGCCGGCGTCTTCGAGGTCGGTGCCCTCGGCGATGCCTATCGGTCGGGAGCTCTCACCCCCGCCGAGGTGATCCGGGAGGTGGGGCGCCGCATCCGGGACCGTGGGGATGACGGCGTCTGGATCGCCCTGGATCTCGAGGGGGCCCTGTCTGCGGCGATCGAGCTGGGCAGCGACCCGGACCCCGCCAAGGCGCTGTGGGGCATCCCGTTCGCGGTGAAGGACAACATCGACGTCGCGGGCTGGGAGACCACCGCGGCCTGCCCGGGCTTCGCCTACGCGCCTGTGACGACCGCGACCGCCGTGCGCAGGCTGCAGGAGGCGGGCGCCATCCTCGTCGGCAAGACGAATCTGGATCAATTCGCGACCGGGCTGAACGGAACGCGGTCCCCGTTCGGCATACCGCGCTCCGTCTCCGACCCGAGCATGATCTCGGGCGGGTCGAGCTCCGGCAGCGCGGTCGCCGTCGCCGCAGGCCTGGTGCCGTTCGCACTCGGCACCGACACGGCGGGCTCGGGCAGGGTGCCGGCGGCGCTCAACGGGATCGTCGGCCACAAACCGAGCCGGGGCCTGGTCAGCACCGCCGGGGTGGTGCCGGCGTGCCGGAGCCTGGACTGCGTGAGCGTCTTCGCTCACTCCGTGCGCGAAGCCACCGCGATCGTCGAGATCATGTCGGGCGTGGATCCTGCAGACCCGTGGACGCGCGCTCTCCCGGCACCGGTCGGTGACGAGTTCGACGCGCGAGGCCTGCGTCTCGCGGTGCCCGTCGCCCCCGATCTCAGCGCGGAGCACGATTACGACCGCGCGTGGATCGCCGCACTCGCACAGCTCAGGGCGGCCGGCGTCGAGCTGGTCGAGATCGATCTCGACGGATTCACCGAAGCCGGGCGGCTGCTCTACGAAGGGCCGTGGCTTGCGGAACGGCTCGCCGGTACCGCGGCATTCCTCGGCGAGCGGCCGGATGACGTTCATCCCGTTGTCCGCGCACTGCTGGAGCGTGGACGCGCGGTGTCGGGTGTCGACGTGTTCGACGGGATTGATCGCCTCCGCGCGCAGGAGCGCGATGCCGCTGATGCGCTGGGAGAAGTCGATGCGCTTCTCGTGCCCACCACTCCGACGACCTTCAGCGTCGAAGAGATGCTCGCCCACCCGATCGATCACAATGCCCGGCTCGGCCATTACACGACGTTCGGCAACCTGCTCGACCTCGCCGCGATCTCGATCCCCACCGCCACCGGGCGAACCGACCGCCCCTTCGGCCTCTCGGTGATCGTGCCCGCCGGCGCCGATGCGCAGATGCACGGTGTGGCCGCCGCACTCGAGCGGGTTCTCCTGCCCGGCTCCACGCACCGCATCGAGCAGGCTCCGCCGTCTGCGCCACCCGCCGAACGGACGCTGCCGATCGCGGTCGTCGGGGCGCATCTGCGTGGGATGCCGCTGCACGGCGAGCTGACTGCGCTGGACGCTCGCCTGCGAACCGTGACCGTGACCGCGCCGGAGTACCGCCTTTACGCGCTGGATACCGTTCCCGCCAAGCCCGGCTTGATCCGCGTCGGGCCGGGCGGATCCGCGATCGAGGTCGAGGTCTACGACCTGCCGATCAGGAACGTCGGGGTCTTCCTGGCCGGGATCTCGTCCCCGCTGGGACTGGGCACCGTGCATCTCGAGAACGGTGAGGAGGTTCACGGATTCCTCTGCGAGCCGATCGCCGCGGACGGCGCACCGGACGTCAGCGCATATGGCGGCTGGCGCGCTTATGTCGCTTCGTGCTGAGAGGACCTCGGCGCGCTCAGCTGCCAGGCTCGAAGGTGAGCGTCACAGGGGTCGCGCCGCTGCCGCGGTCGAAGTACAGCGTCGCGGTCACCTGGGCGCCCCCCTGTGACGGCCCGACGACGGCGGTGAAGGCGTCGCCCGTCCCGGTGCGGTTGAACTCGGCGAGCTGCTCGTCGAGCGCATCGATCTGCGCCTGATCCCAGCCGAACGTCGGCGCCAGAGCGGACACCCGGTTGACGGCATCCGTCCACGTGCCGGGGCTGTCGAACGTGAGGGTCACCGAGGCCAACTGCCCGCCCTGCGTGACAGCGGTGAGGGCCGCGACATCGTCCACGACGGAGACGTCTTCGCCGCCGGCCATGATCGCCCGCACGGGGCGGCGGAACTCGGCCGACTTCTCGGCGTCCGCTGCCATGCCCAGCTCTTCGGCCGGAAGCGCGCCCTCGCCGATCCGCACGCGCAGCACACCCTCGACGTTCACGTAGTCGAAGCCCGCATCGGTCAGCATGCTCGATCCGTCCGAGGCCTTCTGATCCGACGAGGCGGCGGGTCGCTCCTCGGCCCACCACGACCCCTGCACCGCGAAGGTCGCCAGCACGATGAGCCCGATCACGACGACCAGAATCGTGGCCGGAAGCCAGGTGAGGAGGGAGCGCGTGCGCGCGGAAGTGGGCACGCTCCAGGGTAACCGGCGTCTCTGACGTGACAACGGTCGACCCTGCTCCCGGCGGGATGGGCCCAGCGCCCGCGGCATGATGGAGGAGTGACCGATTCCCGCGTACCCGCCTGGGCGGCGATCGGAGGGGCGGTGCTGGTCGGTGTGCTGACCGCCGTCCAGGCGAGGATCAACGGCCAGCTCGGGCTCCGTCTGGAAGACGGGCTCGTCGCGGCGGCGATCTCGTTCGGCTCCGGCCTCGCCGTGCTGATCGTCCTGTCGTCGGCGCTGCCGTCCGGCCGCCGCGGGTTCTCCACGCTGGTCGGGGGAATCCGGTCGCGGGGGATTCCCTGGTGGATGCTGGCGGGCGGCGCGGCAGGCGCGCTGACCGTCGCCACCCAGGGCATCGCCGTCGGCATCATCGGGGTGTCCCTGTTCACCGTGGGAGTCGTCGCCGGTCAGGCGGTCTCCGGCTTGATCCTCGACCGCATCGGGTATGGCCCTGCCGGGGTGGTCGCGGTGACGATCCCGCGCCTTGCCGGCGGCGCCCTGGCGCTCGTCGCGGTGAGTATCTCGCTGACCGGGTCGGGGCTCGACGGCATACCGATCTGGATGCTGTTCCTGCCCGTCGCAAGCGGTATCGGAATCGGTTGGCAGCAGGCGACGAACGGCCGGCTGAATCAGCGCATCAAAGCGCCGTTGACGGCGACTCTGGTAAATTTCACCGGCGGCACGGTGATCCTGGTGCTCGCTGCCGCCGTGCATGTGGCGATCGTGGGATCGCCGCGGACCTTCCCGGCGGAGCTCTGGCTCTACGTCGGCGGCCCGGTGAGTGTCATCTACATCTTCCTGTCGGCAGCGCTGGTCGCCCAGACCGGGGTGCTCCTGCTCGGGCTCGGCGCAGTCGTCGGGCAGCTGCTGACGTCCATCACCATTGACGCCCTGTGGCCCGCGCCGGCGAGCCCGGGTCCTGTCCAAGAGCTCGCGATGGTGCTCGTCGCGCTGCTGTCGGTCGTCGTCGCGACAGTGCCGTGGGGCCGGCTTCGTCGGTGAGGCTGCCTCGCTAGGACTGGGCGTCCAACTCCGAGAGCTCCCGCTCCTCGGTGCGCTTGGCCGAGGGCAGGCGCGAGAAGTGCCGGCGCGCATCGACGGCCTTGCGCCGGCCGGGCCGCGCCTTCGGGGGCTTGCCGCCGACGTAGAGCCAGCCCAGCAGCTCTTCGTTCTTGCCGAGTCCGTGCAGCTTGGCGACCGCCTTGCTGCGCGTGTAGTGACCGGTGCGCCACAGGACGCCCCAGCCGGCCTCGTCGAGCAGCAGGCTCAGCATGTGCGCGACGCCCGACGCGACAGCCTCCTGCTCCCAGCGCGGCACCTTGTCGCTCTTGCGGTAGGTCGCCACCACCGCGAGCAGCAGCGGAGCGCGAAGCGGCTTCGTCGAGGCGCCCTTGTGGCCTTCGGCCTTGTTGATCGCGCGTCCCAGCCGCTCACGATCGGATCCGCGCAGCTCGATGACCCGCCACGGCCGCATCGAGGAGTGGTCCGCGACGCGCCCGGCGGCAGAGAGCAGGGTCAGCAGCTCGGCACGGGTGGGAGCGGCATCCGTCACCTTGGACCACGAGCGGCGGCTGCGTACCGCCTCGAGAGCGCCCGTCACGCGTCGGCTTCGGGAGTGAACTCGAGCGCGATCGAGTTCATGCAGTACCGGTCGCCCGTGGGGGTGCCCACGCCGTCGGGGAAGACGTGGCCGAGGTGCGAACCGCACGCGGCGCAGCGGACCTCGGTGCGCAGCATCCCGTGTGCCCGATCCTCGAGAAGCTCGACAGCTTCGGGGCGGACGGACTCGTAGAAGCTCGGCCACCCGCAGTGCGAGTCGAACTTGGTGCCGCTCTGGAACAGCTCCGCACCGCACGCGGCGCACGTGTACAGGCCGGCGCGGCTCTCGTCGAGCAGTTCGCCCGTCCACGGACGCTCCGTCGCCGCCTCACGCAGCACCTGATACCGCTCGGGATCCAGCTCGGCACGCCACTGCTCGTCGCTCTTCTGCACGCTGTAGGTCATCGGGGGGCCTCCTTCGCCACAGTCCATTCAACCTCACCGGCCGAGCACCGGGTCCGCGGCGACGGCAGGTCGACCGGGAGAATAGGACGATGGATGCCGCATCTTCACTCGCCGCAGAGGTGGCCGAGCGCTACGGCCGCTTCGCGCGCGACGAGGCGCCGGGCAGATCCGCCCTGTACGCCGAGTGGGCAGCGGGCGTCGCGGACGACGGTGAGGTCACCGCGATCCTCGGACGCATCCCCGCAACGCACCGCCAGCCGCCGCTCGTGTTCGCCGTCACGCGCCTCCTCGGGGCCCCCGAGGGGCCTTACCGCGACTGGGCGGCATGGCTGCTCGCGCACGCCGACGACGTGGTCGCCGAATGCTCCGCGCGCAGCCTGCAGACGAACGAGCCGCTGCGCTGCGCAGCCCTGCTGCCCGCCCTGAGCGGCATCGAGGGGCCGATCGCGCTCCTCGAGGTCGGTGCGAGCGCCGGCCTCTGCCTGTACCCCGACCGCTACTCGTACCGGTATGACGGCGGTCCCGACCTCGATCCGGCGAGCGGCGCCTCGGCGGTCGTGCTCGCATCCGCGATCCACGGCGGGCCACCGCTGCGGATGCCGGACGTGGTGTGGCGGGCAGGCATCGACCTCGCTCCGCTCGATGCCGCGGATGCCGACGACCGGCGCTTCCTGGTGAGCCTGGTGTGGCCGGGGGAGGAGGGACGTGCGGCGCGGATCGAGGCGGCGTTGGAGATCGCGGCTGCCGATCCGCCGCTCCTCGTGTCCGGCGATGCCACCGAGCCTGAGGTCCTCGCTGCGCTCGTCGCCCTCGCGCCGACCGAAGCGACCCTGGTCATCACGACGCCGGGAGTGCTGCCGCACATTCCCCGCACGGGGCGGGAACGCCTCATCGCGAACATCGCCCGCCACGACGCCGTGTGGGTCTCGATCGATCCGCCCGACCTGCACCTCGGAGGGGTGCCGGAGGTCGACGCGACCGGCTGGGGCGGCTTCGTCCTGCGCCGGGACGGCGTTGCGCTCGCGGCGGTCGACCCGCTCGGCGCTTTCGTGGAGTGGCGCGGAGGAGCTGCGCACGTCGCGCGCTAGCGTGACTTCGTGCCCTTGACCGACCGCGATCGCGCCATCCTCGAATTCGAGGCCGAGTGGCGGCGGCACGCCGGTGCGAAGGAAGAGGCGATCCGCGCCGACCTCGGGCTCTCCCCGGCGCGGTACTACCAGCTGCTCGGCCGGCTGATCGACACGACCGACGCGCAGGAGCACGACCCGATGCTCGTCAAGCGCCTCCGGCGCATCCGCGACGCCCGCCAGCAGGCGAGGATCGCGCGCGCCGCGGGCGTCCCGCGCTGAAGCGCGTCCGAGTCTGCGGGGCATGGGCCGACGGGGTCACCCGTCGCGGACCGGTACCATCGGGGGGTGCCGAGAACGACCTTCCCGCGGGATCGATTCGACGACCTTCCCACCGATGCGGGTCGGGTCGGTGCCCATCGCGCCGAGAACCCGCGCATGCGCGGGTGGGTCGTGCTGCTGTGGGCGGTTCTGGCCACTGTCGTCCTGGTCGCCGTCGGCATCTTCGGCACACTCCTGGTCACCGGACGGGTGGTGCTGTTCCCGACCCCCACGCCGACGGCCACGCCCCTGCCGGTCGTCACCCCGATTGTCGACCCTTCGTACGACGTCCTCGTCCTGAACGCGACTCCCGAGACCGGGCTCGCAACCCAGATGAAGGACGTCGTGGTCGCCGCCGGATGGGCTGAGGACACGGTCCTCGCGAGCGAAGCGGGCTCGACCGATTTCGCCGAGACGACGATCTACTACTACCTGCCCACGGACGAGGCGGCGGCGGCCGGCCTCGCGCAGGTGATCGGCGGGGCGAAGATCGAGCAGAGCGATGTCTACCAGCCCGTCGACAACCCCGACGCGAAGCAGCTCACGATCGTGATCGGGCTCGATCGCACCGCGAATCCACCGAGTCCGACGCCCACGCCCTGACCCGCGGCGGCCCTGTGTTTCAGGCCGGTAAACACTTCGATGCATGCGTGTCAACACTTGCCTTTCCGGCGATTTCGCTGTGATCCGCGTGCATACGATGGCCCTGTTCCCCCCGCACTACAGGAGATTCAGATGACCCAGGGCACCGTCAAGTGGTTCAACGCCGAGAAGGGCTTCGGCTTCATCACCGTGGCCGATGGGCAGGACGTCTTCGTCCACTACTCCAACATCGACATGAGCGGATTCCGCGTGCTCGAGGAGGGCCAGACCGTCGAGTTCACGGTCGGCGCCGGACAGAAGGGTCCTCAGGCCGAGTCCGTTCGCGTCGTCGCCTGAGCCCACTCCCACACCCGTTCGTCCGATACCCCGCCGCGCTCCGCGGCGGGGTATCGACGTTTCCTGACGCCTTGCGGCGCCGCATCCGGCCCTGCGGCTTGCACTCGGTAGGGTCGAGTGCCAGAATGGATTAGCACTCGACTCATCTGAGTGCTAAGACATCGCAACGTCCGGGAGGGACGAAAAACACATGGCTAAGATCATCGCTTTCGACGAGGAGGCCCGTCGTGGTCTCGAGCGCGGCCTCAACATCCTGGCCGACGCCGTCAAGGTGACACTGGGCCCCCGCGGTCGCAACGTCGTCCTTGAGAAGAAGTGGGGCGCTCCCACCATCACGAACGACGGCGTCTCGATCGCCAAGGAGATCGAGCTCGAGGACCCCTTCGAGAAGATCGGCGCGGAGCTCGTCAAGGAGGTCGCCAAGAAGACCGACGACGTCGCAGGTGACGGAACCACCACCGCGACCGTGCTGGCTCAGGCGCTCGTCAAGGAAGGCCTGCGCAACGTCGCAGCCGGTGCCGACCCCATCTCGCTCAAGAAGGGCATCGAGAAGGCCGTCAAGGCCATCTCCGACGAGCTGCTCGCTTCGGCCAAGCCCGTCGAGTCGAAGGAGCAGATCGCTGCCACGGCGTCGATCT
>Ga0075367_10001299_pt1 | contig 10587 bp, 11 predicted proteins | sample EndMethybrTD3032_FD_71399 | JGI IMG/M metagenome (GOLD analysis project Ga0075367, IMG submission 71399) | Populus endosphere microbial communities from Tennessee, USA - Endosphere MetaG P. TD hybrid TD303-2 | ecosystem: Host-associated > Plants > Roots > Endosphere | place: USA: Tennessee...
CCCGGCGCCTCCATCGAGACTCCCGTGCGGTTCAAGGCCCTGCCGCAGGCGCTGATGGAAGCCGTCGAGTACGGCACCGGAAAGACCGGCGAGACGCCGGGCGAGGGGTTCGGCGACAGCTACAAGCGTCTGACCCTGACCGCCGACAGCACGGCCGACCTCGTCGCCGTCGGTGACGACACCGAGGCCCTCGCCGGCGGCCATCAGTCGATCAACGTGAGTCTGCGCAACGACGGGCCCGGCTGGATCCAGAACCAGGAGAGCGACGACCTGACGGCGCTCATGGTGAACATCCCGGAAGGCACCGTCGCCACCGAAGTGCCCAAGGAGTGCGTGCCGTTCGGGATCGACGGGCCCGCCGGATCCGCGGGGCAGCCGGGCAAGTCCCGCTATGTCTGCTGGCCCGCCGACGCCACCTTCGACGTCGGTGAGACGGACACCTTCACCATCATGCTGAAGATCAACGAGGGCACCAAGACCACCACCAGCGAGGTGAAGGCGACCTCGGTCTACGACATCCACCCGGCCTTCGACAAGAACCCCGCCAACGACAAGGCCCAGATCCACATCGCCATCCCCACCGACAACGAAGACGGCCCCAGCACCTCGGGCGGCTCAGGCACCGGCGGCTCCGGGGACGGCGGCTCCGGCACGGGCGGCAACGACCCGCAGGGGCAGGCCGCCGGCGGTACGGGCACCTCGGGCTCCTCGACCGGCGGTGTGTCGACGGGCGGCTCCACAAACGGTTCCGCCGACAGCTCCGCGACCGGCAACCTGGCGAGCACCGGCTCCGACGGCACCCCGCTGATCGCCGGCGCCGCGGCCGCCGCCGCAGCGCTCGGCGGCCTTCTGGTCCTCACCGTACGGCGTCGCCGCGCGGGTACGAAGACCTTCTGACCGTCCCTTCCCGTCCGTCCCTGGCGGATCGCCCGCCTCGTCCTGGAGACACCGCGGCCGTGATCACGGCTCTGGATGCCGTACCGCTTGAGAAGGGCCCCGTCGAGAGACGGGGCCCTTCGTGCATACCGGACCCTCAAGTGCGCGTCGCCGACGGGGGAGAGCGGCGGCGCGCACCCCGCAGTGGGGTTCGGTCCCGAGCCCTGGGGACTTCTGCCAGATCCACCGGGCTTGCTTCCATCCTGCGTCCCGGCGGGCGCTCGTGGGCCCGGCAAAGGCCCCGGACCTGCGGGCCGTTGGTCCTTAAAGTCTGCGTGAAGTTACACTCACCCGCGGCACCAGGGGGCCCTAGCAGCACATCAGTCACAGGGAGGCCGCGATGGCGGTGAACGCGAAGAAGATCACCGTCTATGTGCTCGTGGTCTTCGCGCTGTATGTGATCATCACGGATCCGGCCAAGGCCGCCGACTACGTCCAGATAGCGTTCGAGGGCATCTCGGACGCCGCGAAGTCCATCGGCGACTTCTTCACCTGGCTGGTCAACGGGGCCAAGTGAGTCCGGCCCGGAGTGAGGAGCGATCATGATCCGCCATCTCGTCCTCTTCAAGCTCGGCGCGGGCGTCGAGCGCGACGACCCACGTGTCCTGGAGGGCGTCGAGGCCTTCCGGTCGCTGGAGGGGAAGATCCCCGAGATCCGCTTCTGGGAGCTGGGCTGGAACCTCAGCGACCGCCCCATCGCCTACGACTTCGCCATCAACTCGGGGTTCGAGGACGCGGCGGCGCTGAAGCGGTACGTCGAGCACCCCGAACACCAGGCCGGTGTGACCCTGTGGAAGGAGTTCGCCACCTGGGTGATCGCCGACTACGAGTACTGAGCACCAGTGCTCCCGAGCCTCCCACCGGAACGGCGGGAGGCTTTTCTGCGTCTCAACACGGAGCAACGCTGCGTTATGCGGTGCTTGCACACAGTGGACATGTCTTGTGATGCTATGACCGCTTTTGACGGATGAGTTGACCGATGAAGAGGTGGCGTTGACCGTGTCGGCCAGTACTGCGCCTCCCCAGGAGGCCACGGAAGTCGCGCCTGCCGCCCCGCAGCGCAGCCGCGGCGCCGACACCCGGGCGCTGACCCAGGTGCTCTTCGCCGAGCTCAAGGAGCTCCGGCCGGGCACTCCGGAGCACAACCGGGTGCGCGGGGCGCTGATCGAGGCCAACCTCCCGCTCGTGCGCTACGCCGCGGCCCGCTTCCGCTCCCGCAACGAGCCGATGGAGGACGTGATCCAGGTCGGCAGCATCGGGCTCATCAACGCCATCGACCGCTTCGACCCGGACCGGGGCGTCCAGTTCCCGACCTTCGCGATGCCGACGGTCGTCGGGGAGATCAAGCGGTACTTCCGGGACAACGTACGGACCGTCCACGTACCGCGCCGCCTGCACGAGCTGTGGGTGCAGGTCAACAGCGCGACCGAGGACCTGACGACCGCGTTCGGCCGCTCCCCCTCCACCGCCGAGATCGCCGAGCGACTGCGCATCGGCGAGGACGAGGTGCTGTCCTGCATCGAGGCCGGGCGGTCGTACCACGCCACCTCGCTGGAGGCCGCACAGGAGGGCGACGGGCTCCCCGGGCTGCTGGACCGGCTCGGCTACGAGGACCCGGCCCTGGACGGCGTGGAGCACCGCGATCTCGTCCGGCATCTCCTCGTCCAACTCCCGGAACGCGAACAGCGAATCCTGCTGCTGCGCTACTACAACAATCTCACCCAGTCGCAAATCAGCGCGGAACTCGGCGTCTCTCAGATGCACGTTTCACGGCTACTCGCGCGTAGCTTCCAGCGGCTGCGTTCGGCGAATCGGATCGAGGCATAAGAGGCGCACAGGCGCACGCCGGAGAACACGCCGGAACACCGCAGTTCGCAAGCAGGATCGAGTGGTAACCGGCACGAGCGAATCGCTCACCAGGGATGTTCCCGACAGTTCTGCGCCGAAAAACGCCCAGACCCTCTCTTTCCAGGGCCGATTCACGTCTCACGTGTCGACATGTCACTACAGCGTGTTGCCGACATGTGACATTCTTCCCCAAGCGCGTTTGCCGTGGCTTCGGCTCCGGTATTCAGGTGAAGGCTGAACTCCTCGCCACACGGCGAGGTTCGGCCGCGACCGTCCCGCGACCCAGAGGGGGTGGCATGTCCGCAGAACAGGGCAGCTCGAAGGTGCTCACGCTCACGAAGAGCGAGTCAGCGCCCGACGCCGCGCTTGACGACGTCACGGTGCTGGAGGCCGTGCCGGCCCCGGCTCTTCCGTCTTCGTCGGAGTCCATCGACACCCGCACCCTGTCCCGCTCCCTGTTCCTGCGGCTGGCCGCACTCGGCGAGAACAGCCCCGAGCGCGCCTACGTCCGGGACACGCTCATCGAGCTCAACCTCCCGCTCGTGCGCTACGCGGCGGCCCGGTTCCGCTCGCGCAACGAGCCGATGGAGGACATCGTCCAGGTCGGCACCATCGGCCTGATCAAGGCGATCGACCGCTTCGACTGCGAACGGGGCGTGGAGTTCCCGACGTTCGCGATGCCGACGGTCGTGGGCGAGATCAAGCGGTTCTTCCGCGACACCTCGTGGTCGGTGCGCGTCCCGCGCCGGCTGCAGGAGCTGCGCCTGGCCCTCACCAAGGCCAGCGACGAGCTCTCCCAGAAGCTCGACCGCTCCCCGACCGTCCCCGAACTCGCCGCCGTACTGGGCGTGTCCGAGGAGGACGTGGTCGACGGCCTCGCGGTCGGCAACGCGTACACCGCCTCCTCGCTGGACTCCCCGGCCCCCGAGGACGACGGCGGCGAGGGCTCCCTGGCCGACCGCCTCGGCTACGAGGACACGGCGCTCGAGGGCGTCGAGTACCGCGAGTCGCTGAAGCCGCTGCTGGCCAAGCTCCCGCCCCGCGAGCGGCAGATCATCATGCTCCGCTTCTTCGCCAACATGACCCAGTCACAGATCGGCGAGGAGGTCGGCATCTCGCAGATGCACGTCTCCCGACTGCTGACGCGGACCCTGGCGCAGCTGCGGGAGGGCCTCATCTCGGACTGACCCCTTCCTAACTGACGGAGCGTCAGCCACACTGGCGCGATGCTTCGGACGACGTGGACACGTGGCCGCCGGGGCGCCCTGCTGGGCGCGTCGGCGGCCGTCGTCTGTCTGGGTGCCGCGCTGGCCGCATGCGGAGGCGACGGGCGGGAGGCGTACGTCGCCACCGGATCGGTGGGAGGTGCGCCTCAGCCGTCCGGTACGAGGGTGACACCGACCGGCGCGGTGACGCTGGTGCCGCTGAACGGACCGACGAGGGCCAGCGGGACGCCGGACGAGAAGGGCAACGCCCCTGCCGGCAGAGGAACTTCGCCGGACAACTCGGCGACGACACCGGGTGCGGGCGCCTCTCCGTCAGCCGACGGCACCAAGTCCGGTCGCACCACCGCGGGTTCGCCGGCTCCGACGGCAACGCGCAGCAGTACGGCACCCGCCGCGCTCACCTGGAGCGACCCGACCCGCAAGGCCACGGACAAGCGCTGGTGCGAGGACGTGGCCCTCACCTTCACCAACTCCGGCCAGGCAGCGGTGCGTTCGGGCACGGTGACGTTCGGGACGCACATCATCGGCCTGCTCGGCATCGACTGGGGGACCGTCGAGTCGGATGTGGCGCTTCCGGCGCCGATCGGGGGCGGGGCGCGGAAGGAGAAGACCTGGACGGTGTGCGTCGACGCATGGCGGGTGCCGCTGGGCATGCACATCGAGACGCGGGACGTCACCGTCCGGTGGAAGTAGCGGTACGCCCTACTTGAGCGCCAGCCACGCCACGGCGGCCACGACCGCCACGGCGACGACGATGCCGACGATCAGGCCGATGCGGGGGCCGGCCGACGCCGAAGCGGGGGCCTGAGCCTGTCGGCCCTGCGGGCCCTCGTCCACGAACGCACGGAACATCTGGGTGCTGCCGGCGGGGTCGTGGTTGCCCTGGGGGTTCTGGGGGTTAGCCATAGCTGGAGACCCTAGCGAATCCGTCATGGTGACCCAAGTGGGGGTCCACCAGCAGCGGTAGCCCTTCCCAGCTGGGCATTTACGTTCGCAATACTTGTCTTTGCCAAGTTTTTATGCCGACCTCGCCCTAAATTGTTTGCCTGCAGCAACCAACAACTCTTATGGTTGCCCTAAGCAACGAATGCGGGAGGTGTGATGGCCGAGCGGGCGCAGTACGAGGAGCTGATCCGGCAGTTCAGCGCCTTCGGTGCCGTGAGGCGGGAGCTCGGGCGGATTCTGCCGTCGGACTGCCCGAGCGGCAGCGCCGCCGTGCTGACCCTGCTGGGCCGCTTCGGCGCCATGCGCATGAGCAAGCTCGCCGAGCTGCTCTCCGTGGACATGTCGGTCACCAGCCGCCATGTCGCCCACCTCGCCGACCGCGGCTGGCTGGACCGCTCCCCCGACCCGTCGGACAAGCGGTCCCGGATCGTGCACCTCACGCCGGAGGGCCTGGCCCGGCTGGAGCAGCTCTCCGAACGCACCGCCCAGCTGCTGGCCGGGCGGCTCGCCGACTGGAGCGACGAGGACGTCGCCGAGCTCACCCGGCTCATGGCACGCCTGCGCGCCAGTTTCGACGACAGCCGCGTCGCCGCCGTGCCGCCCCGGCTGCCGCCCCCCGCGTTCGAGGAACCAGAAGCGACCACCCGTACACCCGCGAACACATAAGAGAAGGAAGCCCATGGCAACGACCACACCAGCCGGTGTGCGGGCTCATGCCGATCACGGGGGAGGCTCCGCCGAGTACGCCCCGATGACGCACCGGCAGATCATGGAGGCCATCTCCGGCCTGCTGCTCGGCATGTTCGTGGCGATCCTGTCGTCGACGATCGTCACCAACGCCCTGCCGCACATCATCAGCGACCTCGGCGGCGGCCAGTCCGCCTACACCTGGGTCGTCACCGCCTCACTGCTGGCGATGACCGCGACCACCCCCCTGTGGGGCAAGCTCGCCGACCTGTACAGCAAGAAGGCGCTCGTCCAGATAGCCCTGGTCATCTACGTCCTGGGCTCCGCGGCCGCCGGTCTGTCGCAGAACGCCGGCATGCTGATCGCCTGCCGTGTCGTCCAGGGCATCGGTGTGGGCGGTCTGTCCGCCCTCGCCCAGATCGTCATGGCCGCGATGATCTCCCCGCGTGAGCGCGGCCGCTACTCCGGCTACCTCGGCGCGACCTTCGCCGTCGCCACCGTGGGCGGCCCGCTGCTCGGCGGCGTCATCACCGACACCTCGTGGCTGGGCTGGCGCTGGTGCTTCTACGTCGGTGTCCCCTTCGCGGTCCTCGCGCTGATCGTGCTGCAGAAGACCCTGCACCTGCCGGTCGTGAAGCGGGACGTGAAGGTCGACTGGGCCGGCGCGTTCTTCGTCGCCGCCGCCGTCTCGCTGCTGCTGGTCTGGGTCACCTTCGCCGGTGACAAGTACGACTGGGTGTCCTGGCAGACGTACGCCATGGTCGGCGGTTCGATCGTCCTCGGTCTGATCTTCGTGCTCGTCGAGTCCAGGGCGAGCGAGCCGATCATCCCGCTGCGGCTGTTCCGCAACCGCACCATCACGCTCGCGTCGCTGGCCTCCCTGTTCGTCGGTGTCGCGATGTTCACCGGCACGGTCTTCTTCAGCCAGTACTTCCAGCTGGCCCGCGACAAGTCCCCGACGATGTCGGGCGTGATGACCATCCCGATGATCGGCGGTCTGTTCGTCTCCTCCACCGTCTCCGGGCAGTTCATCACCCGCACCGGACGCTGGAAGGCGTGGCTGGTGAGTGGTGGTGTGCTCGTGACCGCCGGTCTCGGCCTCCTCGGCACCATCCGGTACGACACGGACTACTGGAAGATGTCGATCTTCATGGCCCTGCTGGGCCTCGGCATCGGCATGATGATGCAGAACCTGGTGCTCTGCACGCAGAACCAGGTCGACCCGAGCGACCTCGGCTCGGCCAGCTCCACGGTCACCTTCTTCCGCTCCCTCGGCGGTGCGGTCGGTGTCTCCGCGCTCGGCGCGGTCATGGCCCACCGGATCACCCACTACGTCAAGGACGGCATCGCCGCCCTCGACCCGCAGTACCGCGCCGCGCTGGCCGGCTCCTCCACGGACAGCATCCCGGACCTGAGCAAGCTGCCGGCCCCCGTGCGCACCCTCATGGAGAGCGCCTACGGCCACGGCATCGCCGACGTCTTCCTGATCGCCGGCGGCCTCGCGGCCATCGCCTTCCTCATCACCCTGTTCATCAAGGAGGTCCCGCTGAAGACCAAGGGCGCCCTGGCGCAGGCCGCGGCCTCGGAGGAGACCCCGGCGGTCCCGGCGGAGGCCACCACGGCCCAGGCTCCGGCCGCGGTGCAGACCCCGAGCTGGGCCGTGTCCTCCGACACGGAGCCGGCCGTCGACGGCACGCAGCGGCTGGCGGCCGTGGCCACCCTCGCCCGGCCCGAGGAGGCCTCCGGTGCCGGCTCCGGCGGGATTCCGGTACGCGGCTTCGTCCGCGGCAACGAGAGCGCGCCCGTCCCGCAGGCCGCCGTCACACTGATCTCGCTCGCCGGACGGCAGCTGGGCCGGTCGGTCACGCAGGCCGACGGTTCCTACGCCTTGGACGCGCCGAGCGTCGGGTCGTACGTCCTGATCGCCTCCGCCGACGGGTTCCAGCCGCAGGCGTCCACGGTCGTGGTCAACGGCGAGCCGGTGGCGTACGACATCCTGCTCAGCGGCACCAGCGGGCTGAGCGGTGTGGTGCGGGCCGCCGAGAACACGCTGCCCGTCAAGGACGCCATGGTCATCGTGACCGACGTGCGCGGGGATCTGCTGGCCACCGGGTCCACCGGTGAGCAGGGCGAGTTCAGCTTCGCGGAGCTGGTGCCGGGTGCTGTGACCGTCGCGGTGAACGCCGCCGGGTTCCGGCCGCGCGCGCTGCCCGTCGAGGTCGGCGGCGCCGGGGTCACCCGGATCGAGGTCGACCTGGACTCCGGGGCCCAGCTCCAGGGCGTCGTACGGGCGCCGCACGGACCGCTGGCCGACGCGCGGGTGACGCTGGTGGACGCCGCCGGCAATGTCGTGGGCACCTCCACGACCGGGGCGGACGGGGCGTACGCCTTCACCGACCTGAACAGCGGTGAGTACACGGTCATCGCGACGGGCTACCCGCCGGTCGCCACCGCGCTCACCGTGAACGGCGGTGGCGTGGACGGCCACGACATCGAACTGGCCCACCCGGCCGAGTAGTTCGAACCCCGGCCCGTGGTGGGTGTGCCCTCTGTCGAGGTACGCCTGCCATGGGCCGGTCGACTTCGAGACCAGTTGCACACGCAGGGAGAAACGGGATGGGACTGACCGCGAAGATCCGTACGCGGGACGGATGGGCCGTGTCGCACGCGGTCGTCACGGTGACCGACATGGCCGGCAGTCAGGTGCTGCGGGCGGAGGCCGACGCGGAGGGCGCGGTGCGGGACTCGACGTCCCTGGCCCCCGGGCCGTACGTCGTGATCGTCACCGCCGTCGGATACGCGCCCACCGCCTCCACCGCCATCGTCACCGCTGGGGGCACCCCCTCTGGGGGAGGGCGCGCCGAGCTGGGCGCGGTCACGCTGGCCCGGCAGGGCGGCACCGAGCTGCCGCCGCCCGGGCCCTGGACCGTCGACCCGGCGCACTCGTCCGTGGGCGCGGTCGCCCAGCACCTGGGGATCTCCAGCGTGCACGGCCGGTTCACCGACTTCTCGGCACGGATCGAGATCGCGCCGGACGAGGTGGAGAAGTCACGGGTGGAGGCGGTGATCCGGGCGTCCTCCATCGACACGGGCAACGGCATGCGGGACGACCATCTGCGCTCGCCGGACTTCCTGGACGTGGAGAAGCACCCGGAGATCACGTACCGGTCGTCCGGTCTCACGGCGGCGGGCAGCGACCGCTGGACGGTGCACGGGGAGCTGACCCTGCACGGGGTCGTACGGCCGGTGGACCTGGACCTGGCCTACCTGGGGACGGGCGCGGACCCGTGGGGCGGCACGCGGGCCGCCTTCCGCGCGACGGCGGAACTCCACCGCGAGGACTTCGCCATGAACTACAACCAGGTGGTGCAGGCGGGGATCGCGGCGATCGGTACGACGTTGAAGGTGGAGCTGGACATCCAGGCGGTGCAGGGAGAGTCGCTGCCGCAGGCCTAGGCTGAGCGCATGGCACCGAACATCGCGACGAACACGACGGTTTCCCTTGACGAGTTGCTGGACTTCGTACGGCCCCGTCACCACGCCATCCTGCTGACGCGGCGGGGCGACGGAAGCCCGCAGGCGTCCCCGCTGACGTGCGGGGTCGACGACTCGGGGCGGATCGTGGTCTCCACGTACCCCGAGCGGGCGAAGACGCGGAACGCCAAGCGGGACGAGCGGGTCAGCGTCCTTGTGCTGAGCGACGACTGGAACGGGCCGTGGGTCCAGATCGACGGGCGCGCCGAGGTGATCGACTCGCCGGATTCCGTGGAGCCGCTGGTGGAGTACTTCCGGAACATCTCCGGGGAGCATCCGGACTGGGACGAGTACCGGGAGGCGATGGTGAGGCAGGGGAAGTCGATCATCCGGGTGACGCCGGAGCGGTGGGGGCCGGTTGCCACCGGCGGTTTCCCGGCGCGGTTGGCTTCGCCGGACGCCTCATAGCTGCCCCTCAGGACGTTTCAGTTGCCGGTGTTTTCCACCATCGCCTCGATTCCTGCGATCAGCAGGTCCAGGGCGAAGGTGAAGTCCCGGGCCCTCATCTCCTCCACCGTGTCGCCGCCTCGGGCCGCCATGATCTCCTCGTTCTCCTTGACGATCTCGGCGGCCTCCGGGGACTGGGTCACCGCGCTCATCGCGTGCTGGAAGTACTCGTCCTGGCTCATGCCGGCCGTGGCGCAGCGGGCGATGAAGTGGCCCTCGATGGTGCCGAAGCCGTACACGAACTGGAAGACGGCCGAGATGGCGCCGGTCAGGCCGTGCACGGGCAGGCCCGTCCTGCGGATGACCTGCTGGACGATCCGGGAGAAGGCCAGGGAGTTCGGGCCGATGTTCAGGAACGTGCCGGCCAGCGGGGACAGCCACGGGTGGCGGACCAGGAGGGCGCGGTACTCCCTTGCCAGCGTGCGCAGTTGGTCCCGCCAGTCCTGGTCGGATTCCGGGTCGGGCAGGTCCAGCTCGCCGTAGGCCGCGTCCAGGGCGAGTTCCAGGAGGTCGTCCTTGGTGTCGACGTACCAGTAGACGGACATCGCGGTGACGTTCAGCTCGCCGGCCAGCCGGCGCATGGAGAACTTGGCCAGCCCTTCGGCGTCGAGAAGGCGGACGGTGACCTCGGTGATCAGGTCCCGGTCGAGCCCGGACGGCTGTCCACCGCTACGCCCGCCCCGCCGTGTCTTCCCCTCCAGCCACACACTGGTCCGCGCCGCCCGCTCGGCTGCCCTCACCATTGGCGCACCTTCCTAGACCTACGTTCACTGATCATGATGCTAGGCGGCAGCCGGCCCACGGGGCGCGGGGCTGTGTCGATGTGCGGCTGCCGCCGTGTGGGCGCGACAAGCCACCTGCCGCCTGCAGCCGCCCATGTGCGAACCACTCGAGCTTCTAGGCGACCACCACCGAGTCTGCCCGCTCGGCCCGGCGCAGCAACGCCGCAGCGACGAACCCACCC
>Ga0075367_10001300_pt1 | contig 10583 bp, 12 predicted proteins | sample EndMethybrTD3032_FD_71399 | JGI IMG/M metagenome (GOLD analysis project Ga0075367, IMG submission 71399) | Populus endosphere microbial communities from Tennessee, USA - Endosphere MetaG P. TD hybrid TD303-2 | ecosystem: Host-associated > Plants > Roots > Endosphere | place: USA: Tennessee...
GTTCATCGACATCTTGACATTCGAAAGCTCGACGCCTGTGCCATCCGGCTTCACGCGGATCTTCACGTTGTAATCAACCACCCGCTTCACGGGGACGAGAATTTTCATGGGGTCCTTCCTTCAACTCTTTCGCCAAGAAAATGCGCGTTTCGGCGCTGCTCCGATTGTCGAATGGCGACATGGATACGCGTTTTTCCTCCAAACACAACGCTTCCATGACGCAGACAGGCAAATTGAGTTCGTCAATATATGACGTTTACGTGCACGTCAATATTGCGGGTTATTCCCTGTCCCAGGGAAGGCGTGGGCGTAACTGCTGGCCGGGCGCCACGACCATTGCCGGGTTGGGCGTAGGCCGATCCCTGACGGCTCTCGGCGCGACGACTTCCCGATCGAATAGAGGGACGCCGCGGCGGCGCATGAGAAGAACCAACAGGCCGCCGGCGACGATGCCGCCGACATGGGCACCCCAGGAGATGCTGCCATCCGGTTCCAACGCCAGCATCACGAATTGCTGGCCGATCCAGAGAAGGAGCGGAACGAAGGCCGGCAATGGCAGTGGCACGCGCATCAATACCAGCACCCAGACCTTCACGCGAGGATGCAAGACAACGTAGGCTGTGACCACGCCTGAGATCGCGCCAGAGGCGCCCACAAGCGGTGCTTGCGATGTCGTCCCGACGAGGCCATGGACCAGAGCGCCGGCCGCCGCGCAGAGCAGATAGAAGACAAGGAAGCGGAGGTGCCCCATCGCGTCTTCGACATTGTCGCCGAAGACCCAAAGGAAGAGCATGTTCGGCGCAAGGTGCCAGAAACCGGAATGCACGAAGGAGTAGGTGATGTAGGTCATTGGTTCCGGGATGAAGGCCAGCGCCGGTTCCAGCCTCGCGTGATGAAAGGCAACCGCGGGAATGTAACCGAGGCCGACAATCGTCGCCTGCGACACGGATTGGCTGGCGACGACCCCGGTGAACAGCCAAACCGCGAGATCCACCGCAATCAGCCCCATGGTGACCCATTGGACCTTGATATGCTTCAGCGTATTGGCGTCGTGCAACGGTATGAACATGAAGCCTGCCCCGGCGTTCGCGTCACCTGGTAGAGGGCGAGGTTACCTGTTTTTTCCCGGAACCCAAAGCACATCCGCATGGCCACGGTCATTGGCGTGGCGGGCGGCGACGAAAAGGAAGTCCGAAACCCGATTGACATATTTCAGTGCAGCGTCGCTGACGAGCTCGCCGTCTGTGCGGGCAAGCTCGACCATTAGCCGCTCCGCGCGGCGTGCGATCGTGCGGGCGAGATGAAGATGAGCGGCACCCGAGTGCCCGCCCGGCAGAACGAAAGATTTCAAGGGCTGCAGGTCGGCGTTCAATTCATCGATGTCGTTCTCGATGCGCGCGACCTGGCTATCGACGATACGCAGCGGCTCCTGTGCCGGTGCCTTGCCATCATCCGGCGTTGCGAGGTCTGCACCAAGGTCGAAGAGGTCATTCTGGATCGACGTCAGCATTCTTTCCAGGACGGGCATGCCCTGCATATGAAGCCGTGCGACGCCGATGGCGGAGTTGGCCTCGTCAATGGTGCCGTAGGCCTCGACGCGCAGATCGTATTTCAGCCGACGCGGCCCGGAAACGAGCGCGGTGGTGCCGTCGTCGCCGGTCTTCGTGTAGATCTTGTTGAGCCTTACCATACCGACCCCTCCATTTCCTAATTTAGCTAGGGCGGCCGCCGCCGGTCAGCCAGAGCGTCAGCATGATCAGGAGCACGGCGATCGCCTGAAGTAGCACGCGCAGCTGCATCAGCTTGTTGGAAAGGTTCGGATTGCCGCCCTTCATCATATTGAAGAGACCGCGAATCAGCACCAGGGCGACGATGCCCATGACGATGATCGCGAGGATGTAGGTGACCGTGGACATGCTGGCTCTGGCTTTCCTGATTAGTCCACCCAGCGCATCAGGCGGTAGAACAGGTCTGCAGGCAGCAGCCTCTTCAGCACCATACCCTGCTTGGCCGGCGTGGTTACGGGGTAATGTGGTTTCGGATTGTTCGAGTTCAATGCGTGCTTCAGCACGGCATAGACCGCGTCCGGACCGAGCTTATGTCGATTGGGACGGCCCGATCCGTCAAGCCGTGCAAGCTGACGGCGGTAATCTGCCGCATGAACCGAGTTTTTCACGTCGATGTGCTCTTTGATCTTTACGAGCGCGTTTGCCGTGAAACGGGAGGCGATTGGACCCGGCTCGATCAGGCTTACGTGTATGCCACTACCCTGCAGCTCCATGCGAAGGCTGATGCTTAGACCTTCGAGTGCAAATTTGGAGGCGGTATAGGCGCCGCGGAAACGGTACGGCACGACGCCGAGGATCGATGAGCACTGGACGATCCGGCCCTGGCCACGCTTGCGCATCAGCGGCACGACCTGACGCGTCAACTCGTGCCAGCCGAAGACGTTCGTTTCGAATTGAGCCCGCAGCGCGTCCGTCGGAAGGTCCTCGACGGCGCCGGGCTGTCCGTAGGCACCGTTGTTGAACAGCGCGTCGATGCGTCCGCCGGTCAGGGCCGTCACATCGCGCACGAAATCCGAAATCGTGTCGATGCGCGTATAGTCCATGCGGAATGCCTCGATGCCGTCGGCTTCGAGCGGGGCCAGATCGGCGAACTTGCGCACGGTGGCAAAGACCCGCCAGCCGTCGGCCTTCAGCGCCCGGGCGCAGTATGCGCCGATGCCGGAGGAGCATCCGGTCACGATGATGGTGCGCTGATCCGACATGGAATGATTCCTGTACAAAATAGGAGTGGTTTCCCATATTCGAACGGGCGACACAACGACCAAAGCCGGGAGACGGAATGCCGAGGATAATGCGCATCTTCTATGATGTAGCCTACGACGCTATCTGCCACCTTATTGAGGACGACGGCTTCGCGATGGCGAGCCACGTCGCACTGTCCACGCTGCTCGCGGTCTTTCCATTTCTGATCTTCGGGACGACGCTCGCCACGTTTCTCGGCGCCGACCAGTTCTCTTCCACCGCAATTCACCTGATCTTCGATACGTGGCCGGAGGTCATCGCCAAGCCGCTTGCCGACCAGGTCTTGGAAGTTCTGACCATTCCGCGCGGCGGACTCCTGACTGTCTCCGTGCTGGCCGCCGCCTACTTCGCCTCCAACGGTGTCGAGGCGTTGCGCATTTCGCTCAATCGTGCCTACCGCGTTCAGGAGACTCGGCCGTGGTACATCACGCGTCTTGTCAGCCTCGGGTACGTGCTCATCGCGGTTGCCGTCTTTGCTGCCATCAGCATTGTACTAGTATCAGGGATACCGCTCGCGCTGGACTATGCGCGCATATGGTCGCCGCTGCTTGCAGACATACTCGAAGTTGTCTTTAGCTGGCGCGTCTACGGCACACTCTTTGTACTTACCGTCGCACTGTTCGTTGTACATCTCTGGTTGCCGGCAGGTCGGCGGCGCGTTCTCGATGTCGTGCCTGGTGTGCTCCTGACACTGATGCTTTGGTTGGGCGGAGCGCTCATATTCGCCTACTACCTGTCGACTTTCGCCAACTACACGGCGACCTATGCGGGTCTGGCGTCCGTGATGATCGTTCTGATCTTTCTGTATATGGTCGGCGTTATCTTCATCATCGGCGCCGAGATCAATGCCGCTCTTCTGAAGTTTCGCGTGCGAGCGATCTTCAGGAACAATTTCCTGGGCGGCGGGCAGGGCAAGACGTCAAAGCCCAACAAGACGACAAATGTCGGCCGGTAACAGGCCGCGTTCGCGAAGCTCGGCAAGCCCCGTGTCGCTTCGACTCTTTGAAAGCTTGCGGCCGTCCTCGTCGGTGATCAGGCGATGGTGGTGATAGACGGGCGCCGGCAGGCCGAGCAGGGTCTGCAACAATCGGTGCACCGAAGTCGAATGAAAGAGATCGAGGCCGCGGACCACGTGGGTGATCTCCTGCAGGGCATCATCGAGGACGACCGAGAGATGGTAGCTCGACGGCGCATCTGATCGCGACAGGATGACGTCTCCCCAGACGCCAGGATCAGCAGCGATCCGGCCACGGTCGCCGTCTCCTGTTTCCTCCCAAGAAAGGCGGCGGCCCGCTGCCTCCAAAGCCTTGCCCATGTCGAGCCGCCAGGCGTGTTTAATGCCCGATGCGAGTAGCTGCTGCCGGTCGAAATCGGCGCGTTCACGATCGTCAGATGGATAGAGCGGCGAGCCGTCAGGGTCTCGCGGCCAGGGCTTGCCAGTTTTTTCGGCGGCCGCAACCCGTGTCCTTATTTCGCCTCGTGTCATGAGGGATGGATACGCGAGGCCGCGGCCTATCAGGCCGTCGAGCGCCGCCTGGTATTCCCCGAAATGCTCCGACTGCCGCCGCGCCGGTCGTTGCCAATCTATGCCGAGCCATTCGAGATCGGCATAGATGCCTGCCTCGAATTCGGGTGTACAGCGTGCCAGGTCGATGTCTTCAATGCGCAGCAGGAAGCGGCCTCCCGTCGATGCCGCCATATCTCGGTTCAGAAAGGCAGAGAGTGCATGGCCAAGGTGGAGCGGGCCATTGGGGCTTGGCGCAAAACGGAAGACAGGCTTTTGACGGGGAATCGCGGTCATGCTTTCTTCTGCCACGGATTTGATTTGATCGCGAGGAAGCGTGTTGATCATTCGCAGTGATGATGATGTGAGGGAGGGGCTGGAGAACCTGCTTCGACTCGACCCGCGGCTTACTGCCATTGCGGCGGAGGCTGGGCCGCTTCCTTTGCGATTGCGCGAGCCGGGTTTCGAGGGTCTCGCGCATATTATCGTCTCGCAAATGGTGTCGCGCGCCAGTGCCGAAGCGATCTGGAGGCGGATGCAGCCGGTCGAAGGCGTGCTGACGGCGGACAACTATGTGCTTCTCCATCCCGAGGCCTGGCGGGAGTTCGGCCTCTCGCGCGCCAAGGCGGACACGCTCTTGCGCATTGCCGAGGCTGTGGCCTCAGGTTGCCTCGATCTCCTCGCGCTCTCTGCTTTGCCCCCTGACGAAGCGCTGGCCGAACTTACGGCACTTAAGGGCATCGGTCCCTGGACCGCCGAGGTCTATCTGATGTTCTGCGGGGGGCACGCAGACGTCTTTCCCTCCGGTGATGTCGCCCTGCAAAACGCCGTGGCTGCGGCATTCGGTCTCGCTGCTCGCCCGCCTGCTCGCGAACTGGCGTCCTTGGCTGGCGCGTGGTCTCCGTGGCGGTCCGTCGCGGCAAGGCTTTTCTGGGCTTATTACGCCGTCAAGCTCGGACGCGGCATGCTGCCGATTGACCAGGTAGCCGTGCGGTGAATAACAGGATTGATGCCTGAATTTATTAGACTTCACAATGCCGTCACAACCGGCCTAATATAAGAGGGCAGATGCCGAATCGATCAGGAGAGTCCCTTGACGATTGCAGTCTCCCCACAGGCCCTGCCAGCGCTCGTTCTGAACGCCGACTACAGGCCCCTGAGTTATTACCCCTTGTCGCTATGGTCCTGGCAGGACGCGATCAAGGCGGTGTTTCTCGACCGTGTGAATATCATCGCTGAATACGAACATTCGGTCTCATCGCCGAGCTTTTCGATGCGGCTTCCAAGCGTCGTTTGCCTCAAGACTTATGTCCAGCCTTCCCGCAATCCGGCCTTCACCCGCTTCAACGTCTTCCTGCGTGACAAGTTCGAGTGCCAATATTGCGGCGAACATGACGATCTGACCTTCGACCATGTCATCCCGCGCGCGCATGGCGGCGAGACGACATGGGAGAACGTCGTTGCGGCCTGCTCTCCCTGCAATCTGAGAAAAGGCAGCAAGCTGCCCAAGCACGCTGGCATGTTCCCGAATCAGAAGCCTTACCGGCCAACAGTGCAGGATCTGCACAATAACGGCCGGCTCTTCCCGCCGAACTACCTGCACGATAGCTGGCTCGACTATCTTTATTGGGACAGCGAGCTGCAGCCCTGATCAGTCTCTAATCAGACAGCCTCAGGCCGTTTTGCGCACGCCGATAAAGGCGAAGGCCGCGAGGATGAGACTAGCGATCACGTTCCAGCCCGCGAAGGAGAGGCCGAGCACGCGAAGCGCGGCGTCGGTGCAGGACGGCCCCTTGATGCTGTTCAGCTCACCCAGCAGATCGCCGGCGTTCTGCGTCATGCTGCTTGCCGTCGTGGAGCAGGTTGCCGGCCCCTGCCAGAAGTGCCACTCAACTCCCGCATGGTAGACACCCATGCCGGCGCTGACAATCATCAGGATACCGGCGGCGAGTAGAAATGCGCGGCCGATCCAGCTGGGAAGACCGGCCGCGGAAGCGATGGCGCCGAGGATCGCGATCGGAATGCCGTAGTAATAGGGCTGCCGCTGCAGCAGGCAAAGCGCGCAGGGGATGTAGCCGCCAAGATATTGGAAGCCAAGCGCCGTGCCGACGACGACCGCCATGCCGAGTGCGAGCACCAGCGAGTATCCGACGACCGGGCGAGCAAGGGAAAACGAGGCAGGCATGAACGGACTCCGCGCAAATGGCTCAGTGGGCAAGTAGTTTATAGGCAATTCCAAGGGCAATGGCGACGGCCGCAACAACGCCCGCAACCTGCCCAAGGCGCTTTTCAATGAAGTGACGAATCGATTCGCCATAGCGGCGCAGCAGCCACGCGAGGAAGAAGAAGCGCGCGCCGCGTGCGACGATCGCCGAGATGATGAAGAAGCCGAGATTCATGTGAATGACGCCGGCAAGGATCGTCACGACCTTGATCGGCGGCAGGTGCGCCAAGCCAGAGGTCACGAGCAGCAGCAGGAGGATTTCCCACTCGTCGTGGATATAGAGCCTGAGCTGCTCGAAGGCATCGAGCTTTCCGTAGAATTCTAGCACCGGCCGCGCGATCGCGTCATAGGCGTAGTAGCCGAGCGTCCAACCGGCGATACCACCGAGCACGGAGGCGACGGTCGCGATCAGCGCGTAGCGATAGGCGCGTTCCGGCTTTGCAAGCGCCATCGGCAAAAAGAGAACGTCGGCAGGAACCAAAAAGACAGAACTTTCGACGAAGGCGATAACGGCGAGCCAGACTTCCGCCGATTTCCGAGCGGCGAGAGACATGGTCCAGTCGTAGAGTCTGCGGAGCATTCCAATCCTTTCCTCGAGCGCATGAGCTTTATGGGGCGTCGGTGCGGCTGTAAATGGGTGCTGTGTCGTTCGTAGGGTGACGCGCCAAAAAAATTTTCGTGATCACACTGAGCGTGGCGCTCAAGAGTCGACGCGGGAAGGCTGATCGTGCCTTTGCCGCATGACGTTCATTTCCGTTCGTTCGCGTGCCATTTCGCTGACGGCCTGGCGCAGAACGGGATGCTTTGCCGTGAACATGTTGAAATCACGACGTTCCAGCACAAAGAACTGGCAGAAATCCACGGCGACGACGTCCGCAGTACGGCGCCCGCCGCTGAGCAGCGCCATCTCACCGAAGAACGCACCGGGTTCCAGTCGGATCGGTTCGCCCGGCAGCTGCACTTCCACCGCGCCTGATGACAGGAAATACATGCCATCGCCCCGGTCGCCTTTGCGCACCACACGCTCGCCGGGCAAGGCAGATTTCGGCCGGAAGAGGAGCAGCAATTCCTCCTGCGAATCTTCGTCCACCTTCGCAAACAGTGGAAAGGTTTCGATAAGCTCCTGTATCTCGAGCTGATGCTTATGCTCGCGGGCTTCGTTGATCGCCCGGATCTTTTCAAGTTCGCGGCCGAGTGCCTCATGCCGGCGGCGACCGAAGTGATTGCTGAGCGCCGGCCATCTGGCATGCACGTGTGTGTGCGCCGCTTCGGCGCCCATGCAGACGAGCGGATTGAGCGTGATCGAAATGATCGCGGAGGCGAGGATGATGTCCTGCCCGTCACTGGGCAGCAATCCAAGAGAAACGCCGAGGCTGGCAAGAATGAACGAGAATTCGCCGATCTGCGCCAGTCCGCCTGATACGGTCAGCGCCATTCCGATCGGATAGCGAAGCATGACCACGATGAGGAAGGAAATGATGGTCTTGCCGACGATGATCAGCGCCAGCGCGCTGATCACGGCCATCGGCTGGCGCACCAGAATCGAGGGATCAAACAGCATCCCGACAGATACGAAGAACAGCACCGAAAAGGCGTTTTGAAGCGGCAGCGAATCGGCCGCGGCCCGATGGCTGAGGTTGGATTCGCTCATGACCACGCCGGCGAAAAAAGCGCCGAGCGCGAACGAGACGCCGAAGATTTGCGCTGAGCCGAATGCGATGCCAAGCGCTATGGCGAGGACCGTCAGCGTGAAGAGTTCGCGTGAACCGGTTCTAGCGACCAGCGTCAGCAGCCAAGGGACGATCTTCGGCCCGAGAAAGACCGCCATAACCGCAAAAGCGCCGACTTTGAACAACGTCAGTGCGATCGTCAGCGCAAGCGGCAGCCCGGTGCTTTGTGCCAGGCCGCCGCTGGCGGCATGGCCGCCGAGCAATTCGGCAACGGCTGGCAGAAGCACCAATGCCAGAACCGTGGCAAGATCTTCGACGATCAGCCAGCCAACGGCCACGCGGCCGCTGGCCGAGTTGAGCAGGTTCCGCTCTTCCAAGGCTTTCAACAGAACAACCGTGCTTGCGACCGACAGGCTGAGGCCGAAGACGATTCCCGCACCCAGCCCCCAGCCCCACCATTTGACAAGGACGACACCGATCAGGGTAACGATAACGATGCGCGCGATTGCCCCCGGCACCGCGATGCCGCGCACCGCGAGTAGATCGGCGGTGGAAAAATGCAAGCCAACGCCGAACATCAGCAGGATGACGCCCATTTCTGCCAATTGACTGGCAAGCCCGGCGTCGGCAACGAAGCCGGGTGTCATCGGCCCCATGGCGATGCCGGCCAACAAGTATCCGACAAGCGGCGGCAGACGCACTCGATCGGCGAGATAGCCGAGTATCGCCGCACCGACGAAACTCACGGCAACTGTGGCAATAAGCGATACTTCCTGATGCACGCGTGCGCTTCCCTCTTGGCGGGCTGCAGTTTGGCCGAAACGACCAAGAAATTAAACAGTTGATTTGCAACGTCCAGCCAATTGCTGGAGCCCAATTGAGGCAGCAACGCCGTGAGCTCCAGATGCGCAAGCGTTGCGCTGAAGCAACACCTTCCCTTGGAACAACGCTGGCAAGTCCCCGAAACAGCACGTGAGGCGCTATACAGTCCGTCAGAGCAATTGCATATTTCCGTTACTGAATATCCGTCCATACCGAGCGCATGTGGGGCCGAATTGATTGATACTGCCAATCCTTCATACGTTTTTGTCCGGCGTGACACGCGGCTAAACGCACTCCTGCCTGTACTTTTGCTGGCAACATACTTTACCGCCAGCTTCACGCTCAGGCTCTTGCGTGGAGGTGATCTGGCGTCCGATGAGGCGCAACAGGTTGCGTTCTCACATGCGCTGCAGCTGGGCTATGGCGACCAGCCGCCGCTCTACAACTGGCTGTTTTATTGTTTCGGCAAGGTCTTCGGCGTGTCCGTCGACACGCTTGCCTTCGTGAAGAATGCCACGCTGCTGGCGAGCTGCATCTTTCTCGGGCTGGCGGCCCGCAAGGTCGTGAGGGAGCGCGAAACTGCCTGGATCGCTGTCCTCGGTTTCCTGAGCCTGCCTGCAGTCTTTCTGCTCTCGCAGCGGGATTTGACTCACAGTGTTGGTGCCTTCGCCGTCGTTGCGTTCTTCCTGTACGCGCTGGTCCTGATGGCGGATCGACCATCGTCCGGCAGCTATGCGCTTCTCGGAGCCGTAGCTGGCATGGGATTCCTTGCAAAGTACAACTTCGCGATCATTCCTGTCGCAACGGTTATTGCGCTTCTGCTCGAACCTGGCCTGCGGCGATTGGTCCTCAATTGGCGGCTGGCCGTCACCATTGCAGTGGGTCTCGTTGTCGCCGGTCCGCATGTCTATTGGGCCCTAACCCATCTCGATTCGGCAACTGGCGACACGCTGACGGAGATGCGGGCTGCAGCGAGCAGCGAGGTTCCCAGCCAACTGACTGCTGCTTGGCAGCTGCTGGCATCGATTGTCAAATGCTCCGCATTGACACTCGCTATTTTTGCCGTCGTCTATCGCGGTCATATCCGCACGATCTTCGCCGCGACCAGCGAATGGACACGCGTTATCGGCCGAATGCTTGTCATCAGCATGATTCTGGTCTTCATGATCATGCTCGCCGTTGATGCTACGTTGATGCGTCCGAAGTGGATCTCGATCTTCTTCGTGGTTTTCCCGCTCTATTTGGCGTTCAAGGTGGATGCGGCAGGCGTTCAAGTCCCTGATGCAACCGGCAAGCTTGTGGCGCTTGTGGGGGCGGTTATTTTTATCTCCCTGGGCGTCGTGTTCGCCGGGAGTTTTCGCTGAGGGCGCCACGTGACGCCGGTGCTTCGCCCAAGGAGTGAAAAACGCGATTAGATCGGGGATTGTTGTAGGTGGTGCCCCATGCCGGGGTCGAACCAGCACTTCTTTCGAAACTCGATTTTGAGTCGAGCGCGTCTACCAATTCCGCCAATGGGGCAACGGATACCGACGAGGCGGCTGTCTAGCATGCGT
>Ga0075367_10001301_pt1 | contig 10582 bp, 7 predicted proteins | sample EndMethybrTD3032_FD_71399 | JGI IMG/M metagenome (GOLD analysis project Ga0075367, IMG submission 71399) | Populus endosphere microbial communities from Tennessee, USA - Endosphere MetaG P. TD hybrid TD303-2 | ecosystem: Host-associated > Plants > Roots > Endosphere | place: USA: Tennessee...
TCGGTGCAGAGCGGCGAGCTGCAGCGGGCCGACGCGCAGATGCGGCTGCTGGCGGCCGCCACCGAACAGACCGGCGATCTCATCCTGATCACCCGGTCGAACGGCGTCTTCGAGCACGGCAACGACGCCGCCATCCACGCGCTCGGCTACACGCGCGAGGAACTGGCCGGCCTGGCGCTTCCCGTGCTGCTCGATCGCGGCTTCGCGGAGCGGGTGGATGACATCGGCAGGGAAGTCCGCGCCAAGGGCATCTGGCGCGGCACGGTCGTCCACCGCCGCAAGGACGGGACGACGTTCCCGGCCTCGAGCACCGTCGTCGCGCTGCGCAACAGCGACGGACGGGTCACGCATTTCGTCGGCGTCGCGCGGGACATCACCGAGGAGTTGAAGCTGCGCGACCAGCAGGTCCACACCGAGCGGCTCTCGGCCGTCGGCGAGCTGGTCGCCGGCGTGGCGCACGAGTTGAACAATCCGCTCCAGACGATCATCGGTTCGGTGGAGCTGATGCTCGAGGAGCGGGACGCCGACCACACGCACGATCTGCAGATGGTGCGGCAGGAGGCGTGGCGCGCGGGGCAGATCGTCCGCAACCTGCTGGCGTTCGTGCGCAAGGGGTCGGCCGATCGCGCCATGGCGGATCTCAACCAGATCGCGAACGCGACCGCGCGTCTGCGCTATCACACCCTGGCGCAGAAGAACATCGATCTCAACCTGGAGCTGCACCCCGGCACGCTGGCGGTGCTCGTCAACCGCGAGGAGATCCAGCAGCTCGTGCTGAACCTCGTGCTCAACGCCGAGCACGCCATCGGCGACAAGCCCGGCCACATCCGGGTCCGGACGACGGCGGGCGAGGACACGCACATGCTGCAGGTGATCGACGACGGCCCGGGGATCAGCCCCGAGATCAGCGGCCGCGTCTTCGAGCCGTTCTTCACGACGAAGGAAGTGGGCCAGGGGACCGGGCTCGGGCTGTCGCTCGGGCTCGGCATCGCGACGGCGCACGGCGGGAGCCTGGAGCTGTGTCAGCCGTCGACCCGCGGCGCGTGCTTCAGGCTGACGCTGCCGGCGCAGCCGATCGCGGAGACCGCCGACGGGGCGGGGCGCACGCGCCCCGCGTCCGTCCGCCAGGCGCTGGTGATCGAGGACGAGCCGGCGATACGCACGCTGTTGAAGCGCCTCCTCTCACGCCGCGACTACGCGGTCAGCGAAGCCGCCTCGTGCGCGCAGGCGGGCTCGGCGTGCGAGCGCACGCTCTTCGATCTGGTGCTCTGCGACGTGCGGCTCGAGGACGGCAACGGCGCGGACTGCCTCCGCCAGCTCACCGCGGTGCAGCCCGGCATCGCACGCCGGTTCATCTTCGTCACCGGCGACGCCGGCGCGCTCTCCGACGCGCAGCTCGACTTCGCCGGCATCCCCGTACTGACCAAGCCGTTCACCGCCAGCGATCTCGAGCGCGTGCTCGGCGACGTGGAAGTGGGCGTGTAGCGTGGGGCGCGTCGCGGATCGCGGGGCGCCGGACCTGAAGGTCCGGCCTACGTACGACGCAGGCCGGGTCTTCAGACCCGGCGGATCTCGCCACGGCGCAGCTGCGTCGGCGTGATTCCGTACTCCTGCCTGAAGGCACGCAGGAAGCCGGCCTTCGTGCGATAGCCCACCATCAGCGCCGCCGCTTCCACCTTCGTGCCTCTGGCGATGGCGTTGGCAGCCCGCTCGAGCCTGACGCGCCGGAGACGCTGGTGCAGCGTCGCGCCGGTCATGCGCCGAAAGCAGCGCTCGAGGTGTTCCGCGTCGCATCCCAGCTCGCGGCCGATAGATCCGTAGGTCAGGCACTCCGCATAGCGCTGTTCGATCAACCGCGTCGCACGGTAGACCAGGCGCGTGTATTCGCTCGGCCTTTCTGGCATGCGGCACGGCTGCGCGGCCTCCGCCGCCCAGCGAAACCGCAGCAGCTCGAGCACCAGTCCCTCGATCGGCGTCGCGGGCGCCGGCACGGCCAGCTGCGTCGCATCCGGGGGCTGCTCAGCGCTCGACACGCGCACACCAGCCGCGGCCTGAAAGATGTTGACCGTTTCGAGCAGCCACCCCCGTCTGACGGTGTTGGTTCGCATCCGGTTGCCCCGTTGAGGATGGCGTTCCACGAACTGCTCGCCCGGACACGATCGATCTGCTGAGCTCGACGTGCACGGAAACGGCGACCCCAAAGGAAGAGAAATATACCCATTCAGGATTGCTGTCCATTGGGCCCACGACTCATCATCGCTTCCTCATGAATGCACACACATCGCGCACCGCAACTGCGGCGTCACGGGCGGACTGGGTCGTGCTGGCGCTGCTGGGGTTGTCGCTCGCCGGAAACGTGACGCTGGGCGTCGCGGTGCTGCGTTTCAGCCAGCAGGCGCCGGCACAGGCGCAGGCGGGCCGCGCGGCGCGCGACCAGCCTCCTCCGGCGCCGAAGGTCGGCGAGACGCTGCCGGCCCTGGTGGCGCAACGATTCGCCGGCCGGGGCGAGTCGCTGCCGTTTGGTGCCGAGCAGCGTCCCACGCTCTTCTACGTGTTCTCTCCCGACTGTAAGTGGTGCGCCAGGAACCTCGCCAATCTGCAGCAGGTCGTCAGCGCCGCCAGAGATACGCACCGCATCGTCGGCATCTCGCTCGATCCCGACGTCGGTGAGTACCTGAACAAGGTGCACTTCGACTTTCCCGTCTATGTGAGGCCGTCCGCCTCGGTCGCCGCCGCCTATCAGCTCGGACCGACGCCGCTCACCCTCGTCGTCTCGCCGGACGGGAAGGTGATCAAGAGCTGGGTCGGCGCGTACCTCGGCGATGCCAGGAAGGAGGTCGAAGAGTACTTCAAGGTAAAGCTGCCCGGTGTCTCCAATCCCGGTTGAGCCTTTGAGAGGGAGACGACTCATGAGGAACCCCAGACATTGCGGGTTTGCGATGACCTTCGCGGCGGTGGTCGCCATGCTCGTGGCCACGGCGATCGTCAGGCCCGTTCCGGCACTCGCCGCGGCGTGCTGTCAGGAGTGCGAGGCCCTCGAGGCGTCGTGCTACAACGCGTGCAGTGCGGCCCCGCACGACGCGGATCCCGAGGATACGGTGCAGGGCTGCTACGACGCCTGCTTCGACAGCCTGTACAATCACACGTACTCCTGCTGGGCCCACTGCTATTACTGCAGCGAGAGCGCCGCGCCCGGCTGCTATCTGTGGTACGTCTTTCACGACGAGTCATGGTCGTGCGATTCGAGCGGCCTGAACTGCACGCTGCGGCACACGCACCGTGTCATCGCCTACGGGGTTGGGCCTGAATGGTGTTCATGACGCGCTGATCGGATTGCGGATGCGGACGCCGCGGACGATCTGGCCGTCCTCGAGGTCCTCGCTCCACAGCGTTTCGCATCCGGGTTCAGTCGCCGCCCTCCGACCGGTGTAGGACCCCAACGCCGGGAATCTTCGGCAATCGTCTGGTTGCCTCGATCAGAATCAGGACGGATGGGCCAGCCGACGAGGGCTTGCAGCCGTGCCGGAGGCCTCGGTTCGCGTCGGCGAGCGGGCGCGAGCAGGATTTCGGAAGCGCTCTTTCTTGCCGCCCGCGGAGGCCCCTGCACGCCCGCGCTACAATGAGCCCGCTCATGCGGGTCGCGCTGCTGGTGCTGTCGCTGCTGTCGACGTCTGACGCGACGGGCAGCCAGCCGGCCGGCGCGCGCGGCCCCGTGACGCTGCCGGTGCCGTCGGCCGTCCTGGCCGGCGCGCTCGATCTGCCGTCACAGCGTCCCGCCACGATTCTGCTGGATACCATCAGACTGGTCCACACGACGCCCGACGCGCGCGTCAGGCAGCGCGCCGCGGCCGCTCTGGAGAAGGCGCTCGGGGAAAGCGGGCCGGCCGCGACGGAGATCGCGCCGCTGCCGCTCGCGCCGGCGATCTGGCGCGACGTGGTCCTCGGCACGCAGGTACCCGACGATCGCCTCGCCGCCGCGATTCTGCGCGACCGCGGCGCCGCGCTGATGTACCTGGGGCTCTCGGCGATGGAGGAGGAGACCCTCGGCTGGCTCGCGTCGCACGTCGAGACGCTGCGGCTGCTGCGGAAGCGTCCGGGCACATTCGCGGCCTTCGGGCGCAGCATCCGCATCCGGCGCGGATCGCTCGACGTGCCTGGCGGTGACGAGGCGGCCTCCTTGTGGAAGGCGCTCGCCGGTACGCCGCCGGCGGAGACCGGGATGTTCGTCGCGCGGCTGTTCGCCGGCGACGGCCGTCTCGCGTTCCTCTACGACACGATCGCGCACCTCGACGAGCCGCACCGGCGCTTCGCGCTCGGGCTGTCGCTGCCGGAGTCCTGGCGGGAGGAGCGCCTGCGGACGGTGCTGCGCGCGTTCGAGGCCGCGGCCCCCGAGTGGCGCGCCGACGAGCAGCCGTTCGCCAGACCGCCGCTCGACGGCGCCATGCTGCTCTCGACCGTTGCGGTGCAGCCCGACGGATCGCTGGCGCCGCCGCTCGAACGGCGGCTGTGGGAGCGGGTGTTTCGCGCGGACGCGCTGAACGAGGTGCCATTCACGCCGGTCTCGAAGGCGGAGATCGACGCGATGTCGAGAACGCAGGTGGTCGACGCCTCGTGGCTCGCGACGCGGATCCTGACCGTGCCGTACGGCGTCGGGCGCAGACGCCTGGACATGCTGCTGTTCGCGCAGCGTCTCTTCGGCGCGCACCCGGACGCCGAGGCGCTGGTGGCGACGACGATGCGCGGGTATGCGTCGTTTCCGGCGCTGATGACGGCGCTCGAGCGGTGCGGCATCCGCGATCCCGCGACGTTCGCGGCCGCCGCTGCCCACGCCGCCAGACTCAGCGCGCTGCCGCTGGCGGGACGGCGAACGCCGATCGCCGAGTTCCAGGCGACGATCGCGCTGCTGCAGCGATTCGTCGCCTCGCGCGTGCTCGACGTTCGCGCGGCCGATCGCGCGATCCTCACGTTGTCCGCGCTCGACGTCGCCGAGAGCGGCGGCTACGGGCGGCGCTTCGCGGACTGGTTCCGCCACGAGCTGATGCGCGCCCTCCCGGCGGCAGGCGAGGAATCGATCGAAGGCGCCGTGCTGGCGGCGATGGCGGGCACGACGGCGCGCCGCGCCGACGCGCCGCGGGTCACCTGGGAAGAACGGTCCTACCTGGTCGATCCCGCCGTCGCCGAGCTGCGGCGGCTGCGGCTCGTGCGGGAGCGGCAGAACGGGATGACGCTCGACGCCGCGCTCGCCGAAGAAGGATCTCTGGCCGAGGCGCTCGTGGCGATCGTCTACGCCGGGTCCCTCGGCGATCCGGAGGCGACGGCGGTGACGTCGGGCAATGTCGCGTCGCGCCATGATTTCGGACTGGCCGCGGGCACCGCCGGATCGTCGGCGGCGTGGACGCTGCCGGTCGAGGATTTCAATCGGCAGACGTCGTGGCGGATTCGCGGATCGCTGCTCGGCCTGGAGGCCGCGCTCGCCCGGCTCACGCTGCGGCGGCTGAACCCGACGGAGATGCCGGCCGAACCCAGGGTCGGACCGCAGGATCGGCAGACGGTCATGCTGGGCGTTGCCCTCATGAGCCCGTTCGCGGTGTCGAACGAATCGCGCGACGGGATTGCCGCCGCGATCCGGCGCGGGCGTGCCCGCGTGGCGGCGCTGGCGTCGGACGCCGGCCCCCTCGACGAAGTGACGCGCGCCGCGGGCTGGAGCGAGTGGCGCCGCCGCGCGCTCGAGTGGGAGATGGCACGCGGCGAGGCGCGGCCCGCGTCGCGATTCTCGCTGCTCGAGCTGATGTGGCTCGGCCTCGACCGCGAGATCCCCGCCGACTGGGACGCCTGGGGCGCCGCCGCGCTGCCGCTCACCGGGTGCGTGTGCCTGGAGATGCCGAGGCCGAAGGCATGGGAAGATGATGCGGGTTATGCGGCGGCCGTCCTCGGCACGCGGGCTGCAGACGTCAACCTCCGCGTCGCGGAGGCGCTCGCGGATCTGGATCTCCCGGCCTCGCTCGCCGCGTCACTGGCCGGCTACGCCATGCAGGACGTGCTCGAACATGCCCGGCTCTCCCGCGCCGACGACTGGGAGGAGTTCGGACGCGCCGCGCGGGAGCTGCCGCGCCAGCGCATGACCGACTACGTCGCCGCGCTGACCGCCGGCGGCCCGCTCGTGCCCGTAGCGAAAGATGAAAACGCGCCGCACAAACCGTAAAGGACCGTTCACGGCACTCCTCGCCGCGGCGGCCCTCGTGGGCCTCGCCGCGCAGGCGGCACCCGCCCGGCTGCGCATCGTGTCGCCGATCGAAGGCGGCTATCTTGCCGGCACCGTCCGCCTCGTGGCGGAGGTCGAGCCCTCGTCCGCCGTCCGCGACGTCGCGAAGGTGACCTTCTACGCCGACGGCACCCAGGTGTGCGAGACGGCGGCGCCGCCGTTCGACTGCGAGTGGGACGCCGGCGAGCGGATCCGCGCGCACCAGATCCGCGCCGTCGCCGACATGCGCGACGGCAGCCGCCTCGTGCAGACGGTTGCGACCAAGGCCATCGAGTACGTCGAAGCGGTGGATGTCGATCTCGTCCAGGTCACCGCCGTCGTCACCGACGACCAGGGGACGTTCGTCACCGGCCTCACGCAGAAGGACTTCGTCGTGTCCGAGGACGGCCGGCGCCAGACGATCACCAACTTTGCCGATGGCTCGACGCCGGTGGAGCTCGTCGCGGCGATCGACGTCAGCTCCAGCGTACAGGCCGCGCTGCCCGGCATGAAGAAGTCGGCGGCGCGCTTCCTCGCCGGCCTCGAGTCGCGCGACCGCGTCACCGTGCTCGGCTTCAACGACAACATCTTCACGCTGGCCCGACGCTCGACCGACGCCACGGCGCGCGACCGCGCGATTGGCCGTCTTGCCGCCTGGGGCGGCACGGCGCTCTACGACGCGATCGTCAAGGGCGTCGAGGTGCTCGGCGCGCAGGGCGGCCGCCGTTCGATGGTGCTGTTCACTGACGGCGACGATCAGTCGAGCCACGTCGCCGTGAACGAGGCGCTCGCGCAGGTCGAAGCGAGCGACGCCGTCGTCTACGCCGTGGGACAGGGACGCGCCGTCCGCGAGAAGGACCTGCAGAAGCTGATTCAGCAGATCACGAAGACGAGCGGCGGCCGATCCTTCTTCGCCGACGGCGCGAACGGCCTCGACGAGGCGTTCGCCGCGATCCTCGACGACCTGCGCCACCAGTACACGCTGGCGTACCCCGCGCCGCACGACAAGCGCGACGGCGCGTGGCACAAGCTGAGCGTCGAGGTTCCGGGGAAGAAATACCGCGTGCGCGCGAGGCAGGGCTACCGCCTCGCCCCGAAGCCCTGAAACGGAACGGATGGAGTCCCTATGAAATCCCTGGTTGGCGTGTTCGCACTGGCGTGCACGGCCGGAGTCTTCGCCGCGGCCCAGGCGCCTCCCCCGCAGCAGGAGACGCAGCCGAAGTCCACGTTCAAGTCGTCGGTCGATCTCGTACCGGTGGACGTGAACGTGCTCGACCGGGCCGGCGTGCCGGTCGCGGACCTGACGGCGCCGGACTTCTCGCTCAAGGTGGACGGCAAGCCGCGGCGGATCGCGTCGGCGCAGTTCATCGCCGCCGCACGCGCCGTCGAGCAGGCGGCGATCCCGCCCGACTACAGCGCGAACCCGCCGTCGGCCGGCGGCCGGCTGATCATGCTCGTCGTCGATCAGGGGAACATCGGCGTGGCGCGCGGCAAGTCGGCGATCGACGCGGCACGGCGGTTCGTCAGCCGCCTCACGTCCGCCGACCGCGTCGGCCTCGTGACGATTCCCGGCGCCGGATCGCAGATCAACTTCACCGCCAACCACGCGTTGATCGATCAGACGCTGAAGACGGTCGTCGGCATGTGGGACCAGGGAGAGCACCAGGACAACCAGATCGGGACGTCGGAAGCCGTCGAGATCGAGCGCGGCAACGATCGCGTCATCCAGCAGATGCTCGATCGCGAGTGCACCGGCCTCGCCGCGGGAGACGACCTGGCCACCTGCCGCGCGAAGCTGGTGGGGCAGGCGCACCGCATCTACCTCGGTCTCAAGGCGCGGACGCGCGACTCGCTGGTCTCGCTGAACCACGTGATGGATCGCCTGGCGAAGACGCAGGCGCCGAAGACGGTCGTGTTCATCTCGGAAGGCCTGGTGCTCGAGCGGGGCACGAGCGAGATCACCTGGCTGCCGCCGCTCGCGTCGAAGGGCCAGGTGTCGCTCTACGTCCTCGAGCTCCAGCCGAACGTCTTCGACGCGAGCGCCGTGCAGACGTCTCCGACGCGGTCGGAGGACATCCAGCTCGGACACGACGGTCTCGAGACGCTCGCCGGCATGGCCCGCGGATCGGTCTTCCGTGTCGTCAGCGGCGCCGACAACGCGTTCGCCCGGCTGGCGACGGAACTGTCAGGCTATTACCTCCTCAGCTTCGAGCCGGAATCCGGCGACCGCGACGCGAAGTCGCACAAGATCAAGATCGAAGTGCCGCGGCGATCGAACGTCGTCGTGCGGTCCCGCGCCGACTTCTCGATGGACCCGCCGCGCGTGCTGACGGCGGAGCAGCAGCTGGCCGACGTCCTGGCGTCGCCGCTGCCCGGCACCGACATCGGCCTCAAGCTCACGAGCTATCTCTTCACCGACGAGGGGAGCAAGATCCGTGTGATGCTCGCCGCGGAAGTGGATCGCTCGCAGAATGCGAACGCCAGGCTCTCGCTCGCCTACACGGTGGTGGACGGCAACAACCGCGTGGTGTCGGCGCAGGTGGAGCCGAACCTGACCGAGCCGATTCGTCCCGACACGCGCACGCAGACATATCTCGGCGCCGTCACCCTCCCACCCGGCACCTACATCGTCAAGCTCGGCGTCGTGGACGAGGAAGGGAAGCGCGGCAGCGTCGAGCGCACCGTCAAGGCGCAACTCGCGCAGGCGGGGCAGATTCACATGACGGACCTGCTGCTCGGCGACGAGTCAGGCGGCGCCGGGCTCCAGCCGAGCGTCACCGGACAGTTCGCGGGGACGGCGCTGCACGGCTATCTCGAGCTGCGCTCTGAAGCGCCGCAGCTCCTGGAGAGCGCGTCGATCACCCTCGAGGTGGCGCCGAACGAGGCCGCGCGAGCGCTCGACGAAGCCCCGGCGCCGTTCCAGAAGCAGGACGCAGCCGTACCGGGCCGTCGCGTCGCGGAAGGCATCGTACCGATCGCGCTGCTGCCGCCGGGCGAATACGTCGCGCGAGCGGTGGTAACCGTCGCCGGCCGCAAGGCCGGGCAGGTGATCCGTCCGTTCCGGATCGTGCGGACCGCGGCGACGACCGCGCCGGGGAGTCCGGATGCGACGGCGCGATCGGGTCTGGCGCCGAAAACCGCCATTCCGTTCGTCTCGCGCGCCGACGCCTTCGAGCGCGCGTCCGTGCTGGCGCCGCCAGTTGTCGGCTTCTTCGTCGATCGGATGAACGTGGGACGTGACTCGACGCCGGTTCCGCCCGCGGCGGCCGCCGCGGCCCGCGGAGGCCGTCTCGACGAGGCGGCGGACGTGGCGAAGAAGGACGGGACGCACCAGCTCGCGATCGCGTTCTTCGACGGCCTCGCGCGCTTCTCGAAAGGGGATCTCGAAGGAGCCGCGGGACGCTTCCGCGAGTCGCTCCGCATCCAGTCCGACTTCTTCCCGGCGGCCTTCTATCTCGGCGCGTGCTACGCGGCGGGCGGACACGATCGCGACGCGGCCGGCGCGTGGCAGACCTCGCTCATCACCGAATCGGAAGCGCCGTTCATCTACACCCTGCTCGGAGACGCGTTCCTGCGGCTGAAGGACTACGACTCGGCGATCGACATCCTGAAGGAAGCGGCGACGCTCTGGCCCGCGAGCGACCAGGTGCAGCCGCGCCTCGGCGCCGCCTACGCGCAGGCCGGCCGCCACGTGGACGCCGTCCTGGCGCTCGATCCGTATCTGGCGCAGCATCCGCAGGACCAGGAGCGGCTGCTGATCGCGATGAAGGCGATCTACGACGCGCGGTCCGCGAACCTGTCGATCGCGACCGTCGCCGAAGACCGCGCGCGCTTCGAGCGCTACGCCACGGCCTACGCCGCCGCCGGCGGCACGCAGACGGCGCTCGTCGAGCAGTGGCGCAGGTTCATCGCGCGGTGAAGCCGGAAAGACGATCATGAGTGTCCTTGTGGGCTGCCTGTTCGCCGCGTCGAGCCGCGATCGAGGTGACGGTACAATCCTTGGAGACATGTCTCGTCGCGAACGCATGAAAAAGACGATCCGTATCGACGAGGATTTCCTCAGGGAGGCGCGCTCGGCGCGCGGGGCGGAGACCGACACCGAAGCCGTGCGACTCGGTCTCGAGGCACTGGTTCGCCACGCCGCTTACGAGCGTCTGCGCGGGCTTCGCGGGTCGGAATCACAGGCCAGGGACGTACGACGGCGTCGCGAGTCCGCGGCCCGCCGTTCGGCCGTGTGATTGCCCGTGGCAGGCCGGGACAGCCCTGAAGAGCGGTTCTACGAAGCCGAGAAATTGCTCAATTCCGATGCCGAAGTGCGGCGTCGATTCTCGTCAATCCCTG
>Ga0075367_10001303_pt1 | contig 10576 bp, 6 predicted proteins | sample EndMethybrTD3032_FD_71399 | JGI IMG/M metagenome (GOLD analysis project Ga0075367, IMG submission 71399) | Populus endosphere microbial communities from Tennessee, USA - Endosphere MetaG P. TD hybrid TD303-2 | ecosystem: Host-associated > Plants > Roots > Endosphere | place: USA: Tennessee...
CTGATCCGGGTGACGGCGTTCGCGTCGCTCAACCGGCAGCCGGTGGACCTGGGCCTGACGGAGATCGTCCTCAAGGACCTGATCCCGGGCGGCGAAGACTCGGCCCCCGAGATCACCTCCACGGCCATCATGAGCGCGACGGCGGACTACTTCGGGCTGACCGTCGAGGACCTGTGCGGCACCTCCCGCGGCCGCGCGCTGGTGACCGCCCGCCAGATCGCCATGTACCTGTGCCGCGAACTCACGGACCTCTCCCTGCCGAAGATCGGCGCGCTGTTCGGCGGCCGCGACCACACGACCGTCATGCACGCGGACCGCAAGATCCGCAATCTGATGGCCGAGCGGCGCTCCATCTACAACCAGGTGACCGAGCTGACCAACCGCATCAAGAACGGCTGACAGGCCGCCTCACCGAGCCTGTCGTACGACGCCGAGGGCGCCCCGGGAAGAGATCCCGGGGCGCCCTTCGTCATGCGCGGGCACACACGCGTGCCATCCGCTGTTCGATTAGCTGCCGGGTTACGGCCACTCTCCACAGATTCGCCGACTTTTTGCCGTCCACATCCTGGGGATCACGAAGTTGTCCAGATCGCGATCCACAGGGCAGCCCTCGGAAGACCATCAGAGCAGGTCAAGTGGCTGTGGATTCGTGGATGAAGGATCTCCACAGACTGTGGACAGCGAGAAGATCCACAGCCTGTGCATCAAGTTGTCCACCGACAACCCACAGACCTGGCCACGTTGTCCCCAGCGATTCCAAGCTTCTCCACATGCCTGTCCACTGTTCGGCAACCCGACGCGCCTGATCACCGGGTCGAGTGAAAGCCGTCACACGAAGGTGCCGGGTTGGGCTGTGGGAAACGTGGGTAAAGCTGGGGACGCCGCTGGGGAGAACTCACCTCAGCCTGTGCACGGTGTGTGCAGAACTTTCCGTTCTCCACAGAGACACCGAGTTGTCCACCGGTTCCGCCCACAGGGGCAGTGGACAAAATTTCCGGGCTGACCTGCGAAGACGCGGTTATCCACCGTTTCCACAGCCCCTACTACTACTCCCAACTAGAGAGAGCTGGGAATCCGTTTCGAAGTGGGTCCTGTGCACAACTCGCTGTCCGGCTCCCGGCTGCCCCTCGTCACGACTTGACCCCGAGAGGCACCTACTGTCAGTGGGGTGCGTCAGACTGTTCCCCGGTGTCCTTCCCTTCACAGGGGCCGATGACACCGAGACAGACGACGAAGCCACGCAGGCCGAGAAGCGCCGGCAACAGCAGGAGGCGGCAACAGTGAAGATCCGGGTGGAACGCGACGTACTCGCGGAGGCAGTGGCCTGGGCGGCGCGCAGCCTCCCGGCCCGTCCGCCGGCGCCTGTCCTCGCCGGCCTTCTGCTGAAGGCCGAGGACGGCGCTCTCAGCCTCTCCAGCTTCGACTACGAGGTCTCCGCACGGGTGAGCGTCGAGGCGGAGGTCGAGGAGGAGGGCACGGTCCTCGTCTCGGGCCGGCTGCTCGCCGACATCTGCCGCGCCCTCCCCAACCGCCCGGTGGAGATTTCCACAGACGGTGTACGGGCGACGGTGGTCTGCGGCTCCTCGCGGTTCACACTCCACACCCTGCCTGTGGAGGAGTACCCGGCGCTGCCGCAGATGCCGAGCGCGACCGGGACCGTCCCCGGCGAGGTCTTCGCCTCCGCGGCCGCCCAGGTGGCCATCGCGGCCGGCCGTGACGACACGCTGCCGGTGCTCACGGGTGTGCGCATCGAGATCGAGGGCGACACCGTCACCCTGGCCTCGACCGACCGCTACCGCTTCGCGGTCCGTGAGTTCCTGTGGAAGCCGGAGAACCCGGAAGCCTCCGCGGTCGCCCTGGTGCCCGCGAAGACGCTCCTGGACACCGCCAAGGCGCTCACGAGCGGCGACAGCGTGATCCTGGCGCTGTCCGGCTCGGGCGCGGGTGAGGGCCTGATCGGTTTCGAGGGTGCGGGGCGCCGGACGACGACCCGGCTGCTGGAGGGTGACCTCCCGAAGTACCGCTCGCTGTTCCCGACGGAGTTCAACTCCGTGGCCGTGATCGAGACCGCGCCCTTCGTGGAGGCCGTCAAGCGTGTGGCCCTGGTCGCCGAGCGGAACACGCCGGTGCGGCTGAGCTTCGAGCAGGGCGTGCTGATCCTGGAGGCCGGTTCCAGTGACGACGCACAGGCTGTGGAGAGGGTGGACGCGCAGTTGGAGGGCGACGACGTGTCGATCGCCTTCAACCCGACCTTCCTGCTGGACGGTCTGAGCGCGATCGACTCGCCGGTGGCCCAGCTGTCGTTCACGACGTCCACCAAGCCCGCGCTGTTGAGCGGCAAGCCGGCCCTGGACGCGGAGGCGGACGAGGCCTACAAGTACCTCATCATGCCGGTGCGCTTGAGCGGCTGAGCATCCCGCCCGGTTGTCCACAGGCCGTGGACGACCGGGCGTCGTTCTGGGGAGAAGCCGCAGGTCGGGGCATTCGTTTGAGCGGGTATGCCCACAGGTGTGCGCGAGCGTCCGGGTTTAGGCTCGGACATAGGTACGAACGTGCCTCACACGCCACACCGCAACCTAAGGAACAACTGATGGAGCTCGGTCTCGTCGGCCTCGGCAAGATGGGCGGCAACATGCGCGAGCGGATCCGCCGCGCGGGCCACACCGTCGTCGGATTCGACCGCAACCCGGACCTCGCGGACGTCCACAGTCTCAAAGAGCTTGTGGAGAACCTTGAGGCGCCCCGCGTGGTCTGGGTGATGGTCCCGGCGGGTGCCCCCACCCAGGAGACGGTCGACGAGCTGGCCGAGCTCCTGGAGCCGGGTGATGTCGTCGTGGACGGCGGCAACTCCCGCTGGACGGACGACGAGAAGCACGCCGAGGAGCTGGCGGCCAAGGGCATCGGCTTCGTCGACTGCGGTGTCTCGGGCGGCGTCTGGGGCCTGGAGAACGGCTATGCGCTGATGTACGGCGGCGACGCGGAGAACGTCGCCAAGGTGCGGCCGGTCTTCGACGCCCTCAAGCCCGAGGGGAAGTTCGGCGCGGTGCACGCCGGCAAGGTCGGTGCGGGCCACTTCGCGAAGATGGTCCACAACGGCATCGAGTACGCGATGATGCAGGCCTATGCCGAGGGCTGGGAGCTGCTGGAGAAGGTCGACTCGGTGACCGACGTCCGGGAGGTGTTCCGCTCCTGGCAGGAGGGGACCGTGATCCGCTCCTGGCTGCTGGACCTCGCGGTGAACGCTCTCGACGAGGACGAGCACCTGGACAGGCTCAAGGGTTTTGCACAGGACTCGGGCGAGGGACGCTGGACTGTGGAAGCCGCCATCGACAACGCCGTGCCGCTCCCGGCGATCACGGCCTCCCTCTTCGCGCGGTTCGCGTCGCGCCAGGAGGACTCTCCGCAGATGAAGATGATCGCGGCGCTGCGGAACCAGTTCGGCGGCCACGCGGTCGAGACGAAGTAATCCACGGGGCTGTCCAGAACAGCCCACGACTTGGGGGAGGTCGGCGACCGACCATGCACGTCACGCATCTGTCGCTGGCCGACTTCCGCTCGTACGCCCGGGTCGAGGTTCCGCTCGACCCGGGCGTCACCGCCTTCGTCGGTCCGAACGGCCAGGGCAAGACGAACCTCGTCGAGGCCGTCGGTTACCTGGCCACCCTCGGCAGTCACCGCGTCGCCTCCGACGCCCCCCTGGTCCGTATGGGCGCCGACCGCGCGGTCATCCGGGCGCAGGTCAAGCAGGGCGACCGGCAGCAGCTGGTCGAGCTGGAGCTGAACCCCGGCAAGGCGAACCGCGCCCGCATCAACAGGTCCTCGCAGGTCAGACCCCGTGATGTGCTCGGCATCGTGCGGACCGTGCTGTTCGCGCCCGAGGACCTCGCCCTGGTCAAGGGCGACCCGGGTGAGCGGCGCCGTTTTCTCGACGAGCTGATCACCGCCCGCTCCCCGCGGATGGCCGGCGTGCGCTCGGACTACGAGCGTGTCCTCAAGCAGCGCAACACCCTGCTGAAGTCCGCCGCGCTGGCCCGGCGGCACGGCGGCCGCTCGATGGACCTGTCCACGCTCGACGTCTGGGACCAGCATCTGGCGCGCGTGGGCGCCGAGTTGCTGGCTCAGCGGCTCGATCTGATCGCCGCGATCCAGCCGCTCGCCGACAAGGCGTACGAGCAACTGGCGCCCGGCGGTGGCCCGATCGCGCTCGACTACAAGCCATCGGCGCCGGGTGAGGCGCACACGCGTGAGGATCTCTACGAGCAGCTGATGGGGGCGCTCGCGGAGGCGCGGAAGCAGGAGATCGAGCGGGGCGTGACCCTCGTAGGCCCTCATCGGGACGATCTGGTGCTCAGGCTGGGGCAGTTGCCCGCCAAGGGGTACGCGTCGCACGGGGAATCCTGGTCGTATGCGCTGGCGTTGCGGCTGGCCTCCTACGACCTGTTGCGGGCCGAGGGCAACGAGCCGGTGCTGGTGCTCGACGACGTGTTCGCCGAGTTGGACACGCGGCGCCGGGAGCGGCTGGCGGAGCTGGTCGCGCCGGGCGAGCAGGTGCTGGTGACGGCCGCGGTCGACGACGACGTACCGCACGTACTGACGGGGACGCGGTTCGCCGTGTCGGACGGGACGGTGGAGCGCGTATGACGACCGAAGAGCCGGCCCCGCGCTCTGCGCGCCCGGCGTCCGAAGCTCCCGCACCCCCGAAGGTCCCCGAACCCTCCGGTGTCGACCTCGCGCGGGTGGCGCTGCGGGCGGCTAAGGAGGCCGCACGCGCGCGTGGGGACGCGGCGCAGCAGAAGAGGCAGGCGCGGCGTGGGGGGCTGCGCTCCGGCGCGCGGGCCGATGGGCGCGATCCCATGGCGTTCGGTGCGGCGATCAACCGGCTGATCACCGAGCGGGGTTGGGAGACGCCGGCCGCGGTGGGCGGGGTGATGGGCCGTTGGCCGGAGATCGTCGGTGAGGACGTGGCCAAGCACTGTGTACCGGAGCGGTATGACGAGGACGAGCGGGTGCTGGTCGTGCGGTGCGACTCGACGGCGTGGGCGACGAATCTGCGGCTGCTCGCGCCGACGCTCGTGGCGCGGCTGAACGAGGATCTGGGGCACGGCGCGGTGCGGGTGATCAAGGTGCAGGGCCCCGGTGGTCCCGCCCGTCGCTACGGCCCCCTGCGCGCCCCGGGCTCCACCGGACCCGGCGATACGTACGGGTGACAGACCTCACATCTGCAGGCCGTCGGCGGGTGCTTCGTACCGTCCGCGGTCGCGCTGTCGTGTGCCCGCACGCGGTTGCGAATTGCGACCTGACTCCCAAGTAGCCAAGGGTTGACAGCCGGAAGCGCTGAGTGCCTCCGTGAGCCTCTTGGAGCCCCGCTCCGTATATGGGGAGTCGGGAGAGACCGGTTGAGGGCGCCACATGAGGACTCAGGTACCGGCAAACCCCCATCACTGTCGGCGCTACCGGTAGACTGGAAGCCAATCCCGCCCCACTCGTGGGGACCGCCCGGGACAAGCTGAGCAACGCTGATCAAGGCTTACCAACGCAACATGCCGCAGCCGCTCCGGCAACCCGCCGAAGAGCCAGGCTCGTGCTGTGCCAGAAAGGGCGCTTCGTGGCCGATTCCGGCAACCCCAACGAGAACAACCCGTCCACCGACGCCGGCGAGCACGACGCGGTGACCTCGTCGAACGGCGAGGTCACCGCCTCGTACGACGCCAGCGCCATCACCGTCCTCGAAGGCCTGGACGCGGTCCGCAAGCGCCCCGGCATGTACATCGGTTCGACCGGTGAGCGCGGCCTGCACCACCTGGTGCAGGAGGTCGTCGACAACTCCGTCGACGAGGCCCTGGCCGGCCACGCGGACACCATCGACGTCACGATCCTGTCCGACGGCGGCGTGCGCGTCATCGACAACGGCCGTGGCATCCCGGTCGGCATCGTCCCCTCCGAGGGCAAGCCGGCCCTTGAGGTCGTGCTGACGGTGCTGCACGCGGGCGGCAAGTTCGGTGGCGGCGGCTACGCGGTCTCCGGCGGTCTGCACGGTGTCGGCGTCTCCGTCGTGAACGCCCTTTCGACCAAGGTGGCCGTCGAGGTCAAGACGGAAGGTCACCGCTGGACGCAGGACTACAAGCTCGGTGTCCCGACGGCCCCGCTCGCCAAGCACGAGGCCACGGGCGAGCACGGCACCTCGGTCACCTTCTGGGCCGACCCGGACATCTTCGAGACGACCGAGTACTCCTTCGAGACGCTGTCGCGGCGTTTCCAGGAGATGGCGTTCCTCAACAAGGGTCTGCGGATCAGGCTCACGGACGAGCGCGAGTCGGCGAAGGCCACCTCGGGGGCGGACGAGGCGGGCGCGGACGAGAAGGCCGAGGTCAAGTCGGTCGAGTACCACTACGAGGGCGGCATCGTCGACTTCGTGAAGTACCTCAACTCCCGCAAGGGGGACGTGGTGCACGCCACCGTGATCGACCTGGAGGCGGAGGACAAGGACAAGCTCCTGTCCCTCGAGGTCGCGATGCAGTGGAACAGCAGTTACACCGAGGGCGTGTACTCCTTCGCGAACATCATCCACACGCACGAGGGCGGTACGCACGAAGAGGGCTTCCGAGCCGCGCTGACGTCGCTGATCAACAAGTACGCGCGCGACAAGAAGCTGCTGCGGGAGAAGGACGACAACCTCACGGGCGACGACATCCGCGAGGGTCTGACGGCGATCATCTCGGTGAAGCTGAGCGAGCCGCAGTTCGAGGGCCAGACCAAGACCAAGCTGGGCAACACCGAGGTGAAGACCTTCGTGCAGAAGGTCGTCTACGAGCACCTCGCGGACTGGCTGGACCGCAACCCGAACGAGGCCGCGGACATCATCCGCAAGGGCATCCAGGCGGCCACCGCGCGCGTGGCGGCCCGCAAGGCGCGTGACCTGACGCGTCGTAAGGGACTGCTGGAGTCGGCGTCGCTGCCGGGCAAGCTCTCGGACTGCCAGTCGAACGACCCGACCAAGTGCGAGATCTTCATCGTCGAGGGTGACTCCGCCGGCGGCTCGGCCAAGTCCGGCCGCAACCCGCAGTACCAGGCGATCCTCCCGATCCGCGGCAAGATCCTGAACGTGGAGAAGGCGCGGATCGACAAGATCCTGCAGAACCAGGAGATCCAGGCGCTGATCTCGGCCTTCGGCACGGGTGTGCACGAGGACTTCGACATCGCGAAGCTCCGCTATCACAAGATCATCCTGATGGCGGACGCCGACGTCGACGGCCAGCACATCAACACCCTGCTGCTGACCTTCCTGTTCCGCTTCATGCGCAAGCTGGTCGAGGAGGGGAAGGTGTTCCTCTCCCGCCCGCCGCTCTACAAGATCAAGTGGGGCCGGGACGACGTCGAGTACGCGTACTCGGACCGTGAGCGCGACGCCCTCATCGAGGCGGGCCGGCAGCGCGGCAAGCGCATCCGCGAGGACTCGATCCAGCGCTTCAAGGGTCTCGGCGAGATGAACGCCGAGGAGCTGCGCATCACGACCATGGACCAGGAGCACCGCGTCCTCGGCCAGGTCACCCTCGACGACGCCGCCCAGGCCGACGACCTGTTCTCGGTCCTGATGGGCGAGGACGTCGAGGCCCGCCGCGCGTTCATCCAGCGCAACGCCAAGGACGTCCGGTTCCTCGACATCTGAGTCGGTCTCAGCTGACCGCACCAGGAAGGATCTTCACCAGCAATGGCCGACGAGAACACTCCCTTCACGCCTGAAGAAGGCGGCGACATCGCCCAGCGTGTCGAGCCGGTCGGGCTCGAGACGGAGATGCAGCGTTCGTACCTGGACTACGCGATGTCCGTCATCGTGTCCCGTGCGCTGCCCGATGTCCGGGACGGTCTCAAGCCCGTCCACCGGCGTGTGCTGTACGCGATGTACGACGGCGGGTACCGCCCCGAGCGTGGCTTCTACAAGTGCGCGCGCGTGGTCGGCGACGTCATGGGCAACTACCACCCGCACGGCGACTCCTCGATCTACGACGCGCTGGTCCGCCTCGCGCAGCCGTGGTCGATGCGCATGCCGCTGGTGGACTCCAACGGCAACTTCGGTTCTCCCGGCAACGACCCGGCAGCCGCCATGCGGTATACCGAGTGCAAGATGATGCCGCTGTCCATGGAGATGGTCCGCGACATCGACGAGGAGACCGTCGACTTCACGGACAACTACGACGGCCGCTCCCAGGAGCCGACCGTCCTGCCCGCCCGCTTCCCGAACCTGTTGATCAACGGTTCGGCGGGCATCGCGGTCGGCATGGCGACCAACATCCCGCCGCACAACCTGCGCGAGGTCGCGGCCGGTGCCCTGTGGTACCTGGACAACCCGGAGGCCTCGCACGAGGAGCTCCTGGACGCCCTCCTCGAGCGCATCAAGGGCCCCGACTTCCCGACCGGCGCGCTCGTCGTCGGCCGCAAGGGCATCGAGGAGGCGTACCGCACGGGCCGTGGCTCGATCACCATGCGTGCGGTCGTCGAGGTCGAGGAGATCCAGAACCGCCAGTGCCTGGTGGTCACGGAGCTGCCGTACCAGGTCAACCCCGACAACCTCGCACAGAAGATCGCCGACCTGGTGAAGGACGGCAAGGTCGGCGGCATCGCGGACGTCCGGGACGAGACCAGTTCCCGTACCGGCCAGCGCCTCGTGATCGTGCTGAAGAGGGACGCGGTCGCCAAGGTCGTCCTGAACAACCTCTACAAGCACACGGACCTGCAGACGAACTTCGGCGCCAACATGCTGGCGCTGGTCGACGGGGTCCCGCGCACCCTCTCCCTGGACGCGTTCATCCGTCACTGGGTGACGCACCAGATCGAGGTCATCGTCCGCCGTACGCGCTTCCGGCTGCGCAAGGCCGAGGAGCGGGCGCACATCCTGCGCGGTCTGCTGAAGGCCCTGGACGCCATCGACGAGGTCATCGCGCTCATCCGGGCCAGTGAGACCGTCGAGATCGCGCGCACGGGCCTCATGCAGCTCCTGGAGATCGACGAGATCCAGGCGAACGCCATCCTCGAGATGCAGCTGCGTCGACTGGCCGCCCTGGAGCGCCAGAAGATCGTCCAGGAGCACGACGAACTCCAGGCGAAGATCAACGAGTACAACCAGATCCTCGCCTCCCCGGTCCGCCAGCGCGGCATCGTCAGCGAGGAACTCACCGCGATCGTCGAGAAGTACGGCGACGACCGCAAGACGATGCTGGTGCCCTTCGACGGCGACATGTCCATGGAGGACCTGATCGCCGAGGAGGACATCGTCGTCACCATCACGCGCGGCGGCTACATCAAGCGCACCAAGACGGAGGACTACCGCTCGCAGAAGCGGGGCGGCAAGGGCGTTCGCGGCACGAAGCTGAAGCAGGACGACATCGTCGACCACTTCTTCGTCTCGACGACCCACCACTGGCTGCTGTTCTTCACCAACAAGGGCCGGGTGTACCGGGCCAAGGCGTACGAGCTTCCGGACGCCGGCCGTGAGGCGCGCGGCCAGCATGTCGCGAACCTGCTGGCCTTCCAGCCGGACGAGGCGATCGCCGAGATCCTCGCGATCCGGGACTACGAGGCGGTGCCCTACCTGGTCCTGGCCACCAAGGGGGGGCTGGTCAAGAAGACGCCTCTGAAGGATTACGATTCGCCCCGTTCCGGCGGTGTCATCGCCATCAACCTCCGGGAGACGGAGGACGGTTCGGACGACGAACTGATCGGAGCCGAGCTCGTTTCGGCCGATGATGATCTGCTTCTGATCAGCAAGAAGGCACAGTCGATCAGGTTCACCGCCACGGACGAGGCACTGCGCCCCATGGGGCGTGCGACGTCCGGTGTCAAGGGTATGAGTTTCCGCGAGGGCGATGAACTTCTGTCGATGAATGTTGTTCGACCCGGTACGTTCGTGTTCACTGCCACAGACGGCGGGTACGCGAAGCGGACCGCCGTCGACGAGTACCGCGTCCAGGGTCGCGGCGGCCTGGGTATCAAGGCCGCCAAGATCGTGGAGGATCGCGGCTCGCTCGTCGGCGCGCTGGTGGTCGAGGAGAGCGACGAGATCCTCGCCATCACGCTGTCGGGCGGTGTGATTCGTACGCGAGTCAGCGAGGTCAGGGAGACGGGCCGTGACACCATGGGCGTCCAACTGATCAACCTGGGCAAGCGCGATGCCGTGGTCGGCATCGCACGTAACGCCGAGGCGGGGCGCGAGGCGGAGGAGGTCGACGGTGACGATGCCGTGGACGAGACCGCCGAGGACGTCGCGACCACCGGCACGGACGAGGGTGAGTCGCCCTCGGCCGAGTAGGACGAGGAGTGAGTCATCGTGAGCGGAGCCACGGGCGCCGGATCGGCCGGTACCTCCACCGGTAATTCCACCGGTACGGAGTCGGACGGCGGCGGCCGTGGCTCCGCCGCGCGTGCGGCGGATCCGCACACGACCCAACTTCGCAAGGTCGAGGTGGACCCGACCAGTCCGCCCTCGACCGACTCCGAGGGATCGCAGGGGGGAACCGTGACGGACACGCGAGGTCCGCAGCAGACGGGGGCGGGCCCGGCCGCCCCGCCGAAGGCACCACCG
>Ga0075367_10001304_pt1 | contig 10574 bp, 4 predicted proteins | sample EndMethybrTD3032_FD_71399 | JGI IMG/M metagenome (GOLD analysis project Ga0075367, IMG submission 71399) | Populus endosphere microbial communities from Tennessee, USA - Endosphere MetaG P. TD hybrid TD303-2 | ecosystem: Host-associated > Plants > Roots > Endosphere | place: USA: Tennessee...
ATCCCCGACACGCCCGGGCTCGAGGACGGCATCCCACGTGTGCCCTTCCTCGATGACGAACGCCTCGCACGCGTCCGTGAACGTCCTGGAGACGCGGCGACGGTTCGCGGCGAGGATGCGCACGACATTCAAGGTGTTTGCCGCCGCCAGCCCTGCGACGATGGCCACAGCCGAGGATGACGCTCCGAAATAGACCAGGGCCGCGATCAGCGCGCCCTCAACCGCCGAAAACAACAGTACTTTCGGCACGAAGAACGTCTCAACCTTCGGGCCAAGCCCTTGCAAGCTCCACGTTCGATAGGCATTCGCGATCCGCAGCCGAATCTGCTCCTTGTCCGACGCTCGCAGCCACCTGTCCTGTTGCACGGCGGCGTAAAACTCTGCCACCTGACTTCGCCGCTCGAACGGAATCGCGCGCAGGCAGTCATCGAGCCGCCGCTCGCCCTCGACGGGACTGAGCCGAACACCATCAGCGGCCAGCAGCAGATGGTTCGAACCGGGCACCTTGGTCCACAGCGCTCCGGCCATCTGGACGTGACCGCGGTCGAACACCAAGCGAATCAGCTCTCTCCAGGCTGGCGCCGCGCCGCTGAGGGGCGCCGTGTCGATGAACGCCAGGAGCCGGGCCTCTGCCGGCGAACCCCGGGCCACGAAACGCAACACGTAGTCTGCCCACCACGGCGTCGCGAATCGGTCGAGACGCAACAACTTGATCTGCGTCTCCCAGCTGCGACCCTGCTCGCTCGATCGCCCGGTCTTGCCGAGAAGCTCGCCATGGAAGATGTGAGCTCGAAGATTGCCGCTGTCGAGGGCGACCGCACGTTCCGCGTGCCGCAGCCCTTCGTCGTACAGATCGGCACTCCAGAGGTCCACCGCACGCTGGCAGTGGGTCTCTGATTGGAGCGCCCACGAATTGGCGATGTTCTCGCGCTGCTCGTCGGCCGCAGCCTCCAACGCGTCACGGAGATCGGCAGCCTGACGCTCGGCATCGAGACGCCGCTCCTCCATCGCCTCTTCTGCGCGTTCGGCAGCGTCGGCGATTTCGTCGCGCAGCCGATCGGTCGCTTCACGCTGGACCGCGGCGTCCCGCGCGGCCTGGGCGGCGTGGGCTTCCTGGGCTGCGACCGCAGCTGCGGCCCTGCAGTCTGGACACTCCCAACCGGTATAGCGTCGGCCACAAGGGATGCAATAGTTGGCCATCGCGTCCAGCCAGTCGCAACGAAAAGGTGTTGAAGGGCCTTCATTCTAGCTCATCGAGCACTGCCGTGGCACCGCGGAGCGGCGCGCGGTGCCGCACGCGGTCGATCGGGTACGACTTGAGCGTTCCCGGCCGAAACCCGCCTTCGCCGCGGCTGTCGCGCTGCCAAAGCGGCCGCAAGTGTTCTGATACACTCCGGCCACCGCGTCATGTCCGAAGGAAGCATTCTTTTCGTCCACGGAACGGGCGTCCGGTTGCCGAGCTATCAGTCTGGCTATGCGCATGCCGTTCAATGCGCGAAGGCCGAAGGCATCCGGGCTCCGTTCATCGAGTGCGCGTGGGGCGATCCGCTGGGTGTCGCATTCGAGGGCAGGTCGCTGCCCGATCCGCCGACCCCGGCGCAGCTCGCGGAGGAAGAGGAAGATTTCGCGCGCTGGCAGTGGCTGTTCGACGATCCGCTGTTGGAGCTCGACAAACTGACCATTGCCGACAGCGCAGCGGTGGCCGAGGAAGGGGCGTTCGGCCAGAAGCCGAAGTGGGAGGAGACGTGGGATGCGATTGCCGCGTACACGCCGACGGACGATCTGACGCTGCTCCTGAAACGAGGCGGACTCGAGGCCTATTGGGACGAGGCCTGGCAGCTGGTCCTGGCGTCGCCGATTCCGCGGCTGGCGTTCGAGCGCTCGGCGCATGAGCTCGTCGAGGCAAGCCACGCGCTCGCGCGTGCGGCGGTCGCGCAACTGCACGTCGCGGCGCTCGGGCATGGCGCGCCGGGCCCCGGACGCGCCCTGCGTACGAGCCTCGCCCAACGGTTGATTCACGATTGGAAGCAGGAGGCCTACGCCCCGGGCGCATTCCTCATAGAGTGGTTGAAGCGCCGAGCCACTCGGGTTCTGCGTGAGCATCGCAATCGCTTCAGCCAAACCGCCGCGCTCCCGATCGGCGACATCCTGCTCTATCAGTCTCGCGGCGACACGGTTCGCGACTACATCCGCCGGAAGATCGAGGCCGCCGCCGCCCCGGTGACCGTCGTCGCGCACAGCCTGGGCGGCATCGCCTGCGTCGATCTGCTGGCGGGGCCCAATCCGCCCACGGTGCACGCGCTCGTCACGGCCGGCTCGCAGGCACCGCTGTTGTACGAGATCGGCGCGCTCTCGTCGCTCGACGGGAAGACGTCATTGCCCGACGGCTTTCCGCGGTGGCTGAACCTGTACGATCGCAACGACTTCCTCAGCTACGTGGCGCACCGGTTGTTTCCGAAGGCGAAGGACCTGGAGGTGACATCGGGGGAGGCGTTTCCCGACTCGCACAGCGCCTATTTCGGCAACCCGGCCGTGTGGCGCGCCATTCGTGACTTTTCGCAATGATCGATTTCGCGCTCGTCGTGGGTGTCGGGCGCTACGATCAGTCGGCCGCCTGGAATCTGCCCGGACCCTGCGCGAACGCCTGTGCGATTGCCGAATCGCTGCTGGCACTCGGCACGCGGCCCGAGCACATCTTCCTCTTCGTCGATCAGCCCCCGCCGGCCGGTCCGGTCGATCCGTTCGAGGCGCGGCTGCGAGGGCTCGCAGCTCAGGGCGTCCTGCTCACGACGTCCGCGGCATGGCCCGCCATCGACACGTTCTTCTTCGACACCCTGCGGCAGAATCGGCCGCCGAAGTCGCGCCTCTTCATCTTCTGGTCCGGGCACGGCTTCACCGGCGGCGACGGCTCTCGCGTCTTCATCTGCCGCGACTACACCAGCAGTTCGCTGACGAACCGCGTCCTCAACGCGTCGACCTTCCTGCGCCACCTGCTCCTGCCGGAGTTCAACGGCTTCAGCGATCAGCTGTTCGTCGCGGACGTGTGCGGCGTCTACAGCAAGCTTGCCTACAACAACCCGAGAGTAGCGCCGGCGACGGGTGTCGTCCGGCGCAACCAGCTCGCGTTGTTCGCGACCCCTGAAGGCGAATACGCGAGAGACGATCAGGGGCAGGGCGTATTCACCCGCATCGTCCTGGACGTCCTGGCGACGCAGAAGTCGTGGCCGGCGGCGAGTGACTTCATCCAGGAGTTCAACCGGCGAGTGACCGACGCGCTCGCGGATGCCGGGCTCAAACCGTTCCGCATGTGGACGTCCGACGGTGAACAGGCGAACGAGCGTCTCGTCGGGGCGTCGTCCACGGTGGCGGATTCAGCCGTCTTCCAGTCGGTCGCTGCGCTGCTCTCGCCGATCGACCTGCCCGATTCCGAATTTCGTGCGCACTATCTGCAGGTCGTGAGCGCGCTCGGCGAGCCGCAGCTGTACGAGGCGCAGGGGCTCACCGGCATGATCCGCGAGCTGGCGTCGATGCACGACGGGACCGGCGGCGCCATCCCGTACGGGCTGCTGCAGTTTCTGGCGCGTCTGGAGCGAGTCGCCGCGGAAGGGCTGGGCGCAACCGTGGCCGCCTGGCTGCAACAGCACGCCGCCGATCAGAAGAACCGGCTGGCGACCATCCGACAGCAGCTGGACGTGGAGAGCCAGACGAAGATTCTCGTGGTGGACGTCGAGAACGACGCCGCGGGAAACGTGTCGGCGTTCGAGACGTTCGTACGGCTGCGCGATTTCTCGCCCGCACCGGTCGACCCGCGCCCGCGCCAGGAGGTGTCGGACTGGACCGCCTTCGAGATCGCGCTGGCGCGGGCCATCGACGAACTGCGCGACGACCCGGTGACACGCGATCTCGAGGTTCACGTGCTCGCCGATCCGCCCCTCTTCGATCGCGCGTTTCATCGCATTCCGCTGGCGTCGGGATCCCTGCTCGGCCAGGAGTGTGTCGTGGTGCTCCGATGCCGGGAGCGCGTCCGTCGCGCCGGTGCCGTGACTCGCGAGGCGTGGCGCCAACGCGCCGCGGCGCTGCGCGCGATCGACCCGAAGCAGCTCGAACTGGTGCGAATCGATTCAGCCATCGGCCCCGATGAGCTGCAGCAGACCGCGCAGGGCCTCTGGTGCATGGGCTTCCTCTTGCGTCCGTCGACTGCAGGTGTCACGCCGGATGTCATGCTTCAGAAGCGCCTGCTGCTCAAGCTCGTGCGCTTGGGTGCGCCGTACTTGTTCTGGCTGCACGACGGGTCGATCGACCAGGCGGACTGGACGGCCATTCAGGGCGCGTTTCGCCGGTGGCTGGGCGCGGTCCGCACCCTGGATCAGTTTCCGCGTGAGTTCACCCAGGGGCGGATCCTCGACGATGTCGCCGCGGCAGGGACGCTGCTGTGGGACGATCCCGAGCTGCTTCCGTTCCGCACCCGCCGGGAGTGAAGACGGCGATGATCGAGACCTCTGAACGGGCCGACTGGAAGATCTTCCGCGGCGATGGGAGTCAGCATGCCGAGCTGGGCCGCCTGCCTGCGCCGCCGCCCTGGCGCTTCGCGCGGGGCGAGCATCGTCTCGAGCGGCCCGACGCGCCCGACGCCTGGCTGAACGCAGAGAAGACGCGCGCCGCGCCGTTCCTGCCCAGCCCCGAGATGGTGCTGGCCGTCAATGCCGCGCTCTATCTGCGGCGGCCGCTGCTCATCACGGGCAAGCCCGGCACGGGCAAGTCGACGCTGATCGCCAAGGTCGCGTACGAGCTCGGGCTCGGTCCCGTCCTGCGTTGGCCCATCAGTTCCCGGTCGACGGTGCGCAGCGGCATCTACGAGTACGACGCGATCGGCCGGCTGCAATCAGGGAAAGGCGAGGCGCCGCCGGTCGAGCAGTTCCTGACGCTCGGCCCGCTCGGTACTGCGCTCATGGCGAAGACCTGGCCCCGACCGCTGCTGATCGACGAGATCGACAAATCGGATCTCGATTTCGCCAACGATCTGCTGAACGTCATCGAAGAGGGCGAGTACGAGATTCCCGAGCTGCGGCGGCTCGGGAAGGGCGAAAAGCAGGTTCGAGACGCGTTCAAACATGCGGTGGGCGTGCCCGACGGCCTCCTCCAGTGCGGTCAGTTCCCGTTCGTGGTCATGACGTCGAACGGCGAGCGTGAGTTTCCGCCGCCCTTCCTCCGCCGGTGCGTGCGCCTCTCCATCCAGCCGCCCGATACGGCGCAGCTCGCCCGCATCATCGAATCGCAGTTGCAGGCCTTTGCGGGTGTCCTCGACATCACGGAGCTCAAGGAGCTGATCGCAAGGTTCGACAAGCAGCGCCAGGAAAACCAGGAGGTGGCGACCGACCAGCTGCTGAACGCCGTCTTCCTGACGATGGCCGTGCGGGATGCGGAGAAGCGAACCTTCGGTCAGGAGGAGCTGGCACAGCTTCGCGACACCTTGTTGCGGCAGTTGAGCGGGCCGGTGGCGTGACGCTCGAAGGCCTGCTGGACGCGCTGCGCCGCGTGAATCTCGACGTCGACGTCGAGAACGCCCTGGACGCCTTGTGGCTGGCACAGCAGGGTCGAGTCCTGAGTGTGCACCCGCCGTCGGTTGCCGCCGCGACGCCTCCGGCAATCGAGTCCGCATCGACGACGACCGATCCGGCGTCCGCCACGCTGGCGGCACCATCCGATCCGCTCGAGCCAGCCGTCGAGGCGCAAAGCCAACAGGCGCCGGTGTACGCGCAGGGTGGTCTCTCGACGGGCGATCGCACAGTCAGCGCGTCGCCGGTCTCGCTCCCGTCGGGACGCGCCCTGCCCAATCGTCTGGGGTTCGCCCGGGCGCTACGGCCGTTTCGCAAGCGCTGGCCGTCGGCACGCGACACCGAGATCGACGAAGAGGCGACGGCTCACGCGACAGCGGAGCTCGGCGGCGAGTTCTACCCGGTCGTCAGGCCCGTGCTGGAGCGCTGGTTCGATGTCGACGTCGTGCTCGAGGACGACCCGGCGATCGCGTTCTGGGAAGACACGATGCGGGACTACGGCCGGATGCTGCGCGACACCGGCGCTTTCCGGAACGTCCGCGCCTGGCGCCTGCGCGTCGCGGACGTCTCGCCAGGGTCGACTGGGTGGCGACCCCGGGTCGAAGCGCAGACCGGTGCGGCAATGCCGGCGCGGTTCCTTGGCGGCCACGGCGTTCGACGCCTGATCTTCTTCGCCACGCACGGCGCGTCGCCGCGCTGGCTCGATGGCGCGTACGCCCGCGTCATCGAGCCATGGCTGTCGACGTGCTCGGTGGTGCTGCTGCACCTGCGGGCCCGACGTCGCTGGAAGCGCACGCTCCTGGGCGAGCCGGACGGCACATGCGGTGCGCTCGAGCCCGGCGCGACGACATCACGGCTGCACGTCGAGCCCTTCTGGTGGAAGGTTGCGGACGACGAGACCGGCGATCGCCGATGGGCGCCCGTCGTCGAGCTGCAGCCACGCGCGGTGGGGGAATGGGCGTCGATGCAGATGGCTCGCGGCTCGCGAGCCAGCGCGTTCCTGCTGCAGGCGGCTCCCGGCGATGCCGGCGCCCTCCAGGCGGACGAAAAGAAGCCGCAGGACTTCGCACGTCTGGCGGCAATGCTGCGGGAAGAATCGCCCCAGGCGTTCCGGCTGGCGGCCGCGCTATCGTCGAGCGCGTTCACCATTCCGGTCGCGCGACTCGTGCAGGACGTGCGCTTCGGTGCGGAGGCCGAGGCCGGCGACCTCGGCGACGTGCTGCTGAGCGGCCTCGTGTTCGAGCGCGTGGCGGCATCGGGTGTGCGGGCCGCCAACACGATCTACTTCGACTTCTTCCCCGAGGCTCGCGAGATCCTCCAGCGGTCCCTGCGACGCGCCGACGCGGAGCTGATCGCGGACGCGGTCCGGACGCGGATGTCCGAGCACATCGAGCGGATCTACGGCCGGCCGGACACCTTCGGCGCACTTGTTCCTGATGAACGCGGGGCCCTCGGCCTGCCGGAGTGGCTGCGGCCGTTCGCCGAGGTCAGGGCATCACTGCTTGGTCTCCGGGCGCCACCGCCCCCCAGCCAGAACGCGTCCGACACGACGGAACAGGCGGCCGACGCGCGCGAGCGTGACGAGCCGACGGTGCCCAGTCGGGCGGCGCCCATCACCACGATTCGGATCCTGGTCCATGAAACGCCGGACGGCGCGCCGCTGGTCGGCGTCAAAACCGCTCCTCCGATGGCGGAGGAGGAGCTGCTTACCCCGTTTCCGGAGTCGCGCTTCGAGGGGGCGGTGTCGGACGTCGGCCGCGTCTTGTACGAGGCGCTGGTCGAGAATGCCGCGATTGCGGCGGCCTTTGCGCGGGTCGCCGCGCTTCAGCCGGGACAGGTATGCGAGGTGGCGATCCGCACGGGGCGACGCCTCGCGCACGTGCCGTGGGAGGCGCTTCGCGATCGCGAGGGCCAGTTCCTCGCGCTCGATTCACGCTGGCGCATCTACCGCGAACTGGCGCCGTCGTCGGCGCTGGAGCAGGGCCGGCCGCTCGCGTTGCCGTTTCGCCTGCTGGTGGTGTGCGCACCCGTCGGTTCGCCGGGCCCGGAACTCCTGGCGGCCGTGGGCGAGGCCTTCCGAGGCGCGGAGGTTCCGTTTCAGGCGCGCATCTTCGTCAATCGAGACGAGCTCGTCGAACAGGTGAGGGGCTGGGGCGATCCGCGTTGGCGCGTCGATATGCTGGCGTCCAAGGCGGACATGCTCCGTGAGATCGCGGCGTGGCAGCCGCATGCATTGCATCTCATCGGAGACCAGGCTCCGATGGTGCCGGCAGGCATGAGCCTCGCCTCTCGTGCCGACGTCGCACGCGGCGACGGCCGTGCGACGCTGACGATCGGCGCGATCGATCTGGTCGACCGGTCGTTCGTCAGATTGCACCTGCTGCTGCTCACGGCGCGTGGCACGGGGTTCGCCGAGGTCGCCGGCCTGGCGTTCGCCGTCGTCGAAACGCCGCCGGCGACCGGCTCCGATGCGCCGATCGTCCTGATCGCAAGGCTCTACGGCGAGCTGACGCGTGCGCTCGGGGAGACTCCAGCTGGCACCGACGGTCAGGTCATCGACTGGTCTGCCGTGCTGCAGTCCGTTCGGCAGCAGCTGTTCGCCTTGGACGTCGGCAATCTCTGGAAGGCTCCGCTTCTCCACGCGTGGAATCCGCGCGTGCGGGTCTTCCGAGCGGAGTCGATCGAGCGCGACGCGGTCCGGAACAGGCTGATGGCCGAGCGCGACGGGCTGCTGAGCGCTCTCGACTCCATGAGGAATGGTGGGGCTCCGGTTGATGTTGTCAACGCGGTCAGAGCGCAGGTCGCCGCTCTCGAGGTGCAGCTGGGTGAGGTGGGATGGACCGGCGCCCCGGCTGTCTCGGCGCCGGAAGCCAACACCGGAACGGCCGCGCAGAGTAAGCCGCACACTGACGCGGACGACACGTTCCCGACGTGGGAGATCGCGTTCGATGAGCGAGGCGCCGTCGCCAGCCGGCAGACGGTCGAGGAGCTCATGTCGCGGGTGTCGGAACGGGGCATCACCGATCTGTTCGTCTTCGTCCACGGCTTCAACCGGGAGCGGACGACGGCGCGGGCGCTGTTCCGTCAGTTCGTCGACGGCTTTCAGGCGGCGCGAGCGGCGCAGTCCGCTCCGCTGCAGCGGCCCGGGGCGCTGTTCGTGTTCTGGCCGTCCATCGCGTGGGCGGAAGAAGTCGGCGAGGAGAACGTGCAGAGCGACGAATCGCCCGCGGTCGCGGAAAGTGACGAATCGCCCGCCGTCGGGGAAAGTGACGAATCGCGCGGCTTCTTCTCGTCAGTCGTTCAGGCGGTGAAGGGGCCGCTTCGTCCGCTCACCTACTGGCAGATGCGGGCCCGGGCCGGCACGGTCGGACGAAGCGGTCTCGGGCCGGCCCTGGGTGAGTTTGCGCGGACGGCGCCGCGGGTGCGCATCCACATCGTCTCGCACAGTCTCGGTGCGCGCCTCGCCGCGCACGCGTTGATCGCGCTCAGCGACAGGACGCAGCCCGCGGCGTCGAACATCAAATCCGCAACGTTCGTCCAGGCCACGCTCCCGCATCACGTGTTCAGCCCGGCGATTCCGTCCCACCCGGAACGCGGCGGCGTGCTGAAGGACGCCGGTCGCCTCGTCCACGGGCCCATTGTCGTGACCTATTCACGGCGCGACTCGGCCGCGAGCACCGCCTATCTGACGGCGATGGCGCTCTCCGGCGACGACGATGCGCCGGGCGAGAAGGCGTCTGAACGAGCGGCGCTCGGATTCGACGGCGCCCGCGCCGTGGACGCCATCGAGAGCAGGCTCGAACGCGTCGGCGGCGCGTATGCGTTTGCTCCAGGGCGGATCTACAACATCGATGCGTCGGAGGTGATCGCCGCTCACGAGGATGTCGCTCGGCCGGAGATCGCCTGGCTCGTCCTGTGCGCGGCGAGCGCCGGATCCCCACAGACGTGACAAACTCCGAGCTGACGACGTCACGGCCCCGTGGCAGGACCAGCGGTCCGCCTTGGGTGAAGGCTGCGTCGGGGCTCGAAGTGCCTCAGTGCGTGGGCTTTGTGATGGTGCGCGCTCCAGGATTCGAACCTGGGACCCCCGCCGTGTGAAGGCGATGCTCTACCACTGAGCCAAGCGCGCACGCGAGCGTGCAGAAGAGCGATCGTAGCCGAAGCGTCGGACGGGTGCAACCGCACCGTCACGGCAGCCACCCGCGGCCGGCGGATATTCTGACCACGCCACGAGCCGGCGGCCGCGTGTACAATCCGCCGCCATGTGGCTGCTGCTCTCGATGCTCATGGCCGGTGACATCCAACAGTTCCCGGGCGCCAAGATCCTCCCGCACGAAAAGTACGTCCACGTCGTCAGCGAGGCGGAGTCGCCGGTCGAACGCGTCTACATCAAGAGCAAGGACGGGCTGTACGTCGCCGCGGCGATGCGCAAGCCGAAGGGCAATGGCCCGTTTCCGGTACTGGTGCACTTCCACGGCGCCCCCGGCGGCCGCGGCATGGAGCAGTTGGTGGGGTGGGCCCGCGGCGATCATGGCAGTCCGGTGTTCGAGCGGTTCCTGCAGGAAGGCTACGTCATCGTCATCGCCGACTACCGGGCGGTGAACTTCGCCACGCTGGCCGATCCGCCGCCAGCCGACGCCATCACCTATGCCGACGACGCCGTGGCCGTGATCGACCACGTCCGCACGCTGCCGTTCGTCGACCCCAGCCGCATCCACGTCTACGGTGTCAGCCTCGGCGGCGACGTCACGATGCATCTCCTGGCGCGGACGTCGGTGCGTGCCGCGATCCTCGGCGCGGGCGCGCCAATTCGCTTCCTCGGCGTCAAGCCGGATCCGAACGCGCCGCGCGAGGACCGCTTCCGCGGCATGACCGTCGACGAAGCCCGGGCCACGGCGAACATCGAGAAGGTCAAGACGCCCATCCTGATCCTGGTCGGGACGCTCGATTCGCTGCAGCCGATCAACCGGCTCCTGCACGACCGCCTCGAGAAGGCCGGCAAGACGGTCCACATGGAGA
>Ga0075367_10001306_pt1 | contig 10552 bp, 9 predicted proteins | sample EndMethybrTD3032_FD_71399 | JGI IMG/M metagenome (GOLD analysis project Ga0075367, IMG submission 71399) | Populus endosphere microbial communities from Tennessee, USA - Endosphere MetaG P. TD hybrid TD303-2 | ecosystem: Host-associated > Plants > Roots > Endosphere | place: USA: Tennessee...
TTACAGAACTTGCCGAAGCTGTTCTGATCGACGGCGGGAAATGGATCTGGCGAGGCGCCATCGCCCTGTTTCTGGTGGTCTCGGCCTGGAATGCCCTCGCGCCAAAAGCGGACAAGCACCTGGCCGATCCCTTCACCCCCATCCAGCGCCTGGATCTCAGCGGTTTTCCCGTGAGGCTGCAATGAGAGCCATTGTTCTGGCCGCGATAGCGGCCCTGCTGGCGGCATGTTCCGCCGGGCCCGCCGCGTGGCAGGCCGAGACCGTTCCGGTCGTGGTGATCACGCAGGCGTCGCCACAGACACCAAAGTCACAAAGATGTCCGCCGATCGCAGCCAGCGTCAAGAACGAAGCCTCGCGCATCACGCCACTCCAGCCGATGCGCGAGGGCGGGATCGACGCACTAACGGCCGCCCTGATGCGGTCGGAGGTGGAGAAGAATGCACGCTTGCATCAGGCTGTGATGGCTTATGAACGCTGTAGAGGACGCCCGTCGTCCATATTCGAATGACTGAAGGTGCGTATGCGATGCGAGCGGAAGTCGCTCGCAACCAGACTTCCGCTACGGGCCAAAACCGACCGTCGATCACCTGATCGACACCGTCGGCTTCGCGTCAAAGTGCAGACGCGCGCTTCGTTAGAGACCGCATCCCGATCGGAGCCCGTCGGCAGCCCTGCACGGCAGCCAGACACGCCCGCACCACCCTGGAAGTGGCCGCAACCGCGCTGACACTCAACGTTGCAGGGCTGACCCGTAGCGGAAGTTTTCTTCTCCTATCCTCTGCTACGCTTGTTGTTTACCCGCGATTGCCGGGATGGTCTGCTCAGACGACCGGTGTAAACTGGCCTGTTTCACGATGGCGTAGATCGCTGGGATCACGACCAGCGTCAGGATTGTCGAGGACACCATGCCGCCGATCATCGGCGTGGCGATGCGCTGCATCACCTCCGAGCCCGTACCATGGCTCCACAGAATTGGCAGCAGCCCCGCCATGATGGCGACGACGGTCATCATCTTCGGACGTACCCGCTCGACGGCGCCTTCCATGATCGCGGCATAAAGGTCTTCGCTGCTCAGATCCCGGTGTTCCGCGAAAGCGAGCCTGCGCCTGTTTTCCAGCGCGTGGTCGAGATAGATGAGCATGATGACACCGGTCTCGGCCGCAACGCCCGCCAGGGCGATAAAGCCCACGGCGACGGCCACGGACAGGTTGAACCCCATCCACCACATCAGCCACAGCCCGCCCACCAGCCCGAAGGGCAGCGACAGCATGACGATCATGGTCTCGGTCAGGCGGCGGAAGTTCAGATAGAGCAGGAGGAAGACGATGAGCAGCGTCAGGGGAATGACCAGCGCCAACCGCTGTTTGGCCCGCTCGTAATATTCGAACTGGCCGCTCCAGACGGCGTAATAGCCGGGCGGAAAGCTCACGGCCGAGGCCACCGCCTGCCTGGCATCGGCGACATAGCCGCCCAGGTCCCGGTCGCGGGCGTCCACGTAGATATAGGCGGCGAGCTGCGCGTTCTCGGTGCGGATCGACGCCGGCCCCTGGACCAGCTTCACCGCCGCCACCTGGCCGAGCGGGACGGACGCTCCGTTCGCCAGCGGCACCAGCACCTCGCGCGCGATGGCTTGCGGATCGGAACGCATGTCGCGCGGATAGCGCAGGCTGACGGCGTAACGCTCGCGTCCCTCGACCGTGGTGGTGACGGTCTCGGCGCCGAGCGCTGAGGCGATCACTTGCTGCACGTCATCGACCATCAACCCGTAGCGGGCAAGTTCGCGCCGGTCCGGGTCGATCTCCAGATAGTAGCCGCCCATGATGCGTTCGGCGAAGGCGCTCGACGTGCCGGGCACGGTCTTGAGGGCGCTCTCGATTTCGCGCGCCAGCGTCTCGATAACCTGGAGGTCCTGGCCGATCACCTTCACGCCGACGGGCGTGCGGATGCCCGTCGCCAGCATGTCAATGCGCGCCTTAATCGGCATGGTCCAGGCGTTGGAGACGCCAGGAAATTGCAGCGCCCTGTCCATCTCCTGGATCAACGTGTCGAGCGTCATGCCAAGCCGCCACTGGTCCTCGGGTTTCAGGTTGATCACCGTCTCGAACATCTCGGTCGGCGCGGGATCGGTGGCAGTCGCCGCGCGCCCCGCCTTGCCGAACACCGACGCGACCTCCGGGAAGGTCTTGATGATCTTGTTCTGGGTTTGCAGCAACTCCGCCGACTTGGTGATGGAAAGGCCGGGCAGCGTCGTCGGCATGTACATGATCGTGCCCTCGTTGAGATTCGGCATGAATTCCGAGCCGAGTTGCGATGCCGGCCACGCGCTGACGCCGAGGGTGACTGCCGCGAGCACGATAGTTGCCGTCTTGGCCCTGAGCACGCCCCGGATGATCGGGCGGTAAAGCCAGATCAGCAGCCTGTTGATGGGGTTCTTGTGCTCGGGAACGATCCGGCCGCGCATGAAGATCACCATCAGCGCGGGCACCACCGTCACCGATAGCAGCGCGCCCGCCGCCATGGCGAAGGTTTTGGTGAAAGCCAGCGGCTGAAACAGCCGGCCCTCCTGCGCCTCCAGGGCAAAGATCGGCAGGAACGACACGGTGATGATCAGCAGCGAGAAGAACAGCGACGGCCCCACCTCGCTCGCCGCCTCGATCAGGATCTCCGATCGCGCCTTGCCTTCCGGCGCACGCTCCAGATGCTTGTGTGCATTCTCGATCATGACGATCGCGGCATCGACCATGGCGCCGATGGCGATGGCAATGCCGCCCAGGCTCATGATGTTGGAGGAAAGCCCCAGCGTCCACATGCAGAGATAGGCCATGAGGATGCCGAGTGGCAGCGTGATGATGGCAACCAGCGCACTGCGCACATGAAGCAGGAACACGATGCACACCAGCGCGACAATGAGGCTTTCCTCGATGAGGGTGGTCTTCAGCGTGGCGATAGCGCGATTGATCAGTTCGGAGCGGTCATAGACCGGCACCACCTCGGTGCCTTGCGGAAGACTGCCCTGAATGTCGGCAAGCCGCGCCTTGACGTTATCGATCACCGAAAGCGCATTTTGGCCAAAGCGCTGGACGGCGATGCCCGAGACCACCTCACCTTCGCCGTTCAGCTCGGTCAAGCCTCGCCGTTCATCGGGTGCCAGCTCCACGCGGGCGACATCCTTCAGCAGAACGGGCGTCCCTGCCTGCGCCTTGAGGACGATGTTCTCGATGTCGGCCATGCCCTTGAGATAGCCCCGGCCGCGCACCATGAACTCCGTCTCGGCCAACTCGACCACCCGGCCGCCGACATCCATGTTGGAGCCGCGGATTGCTGCGCGCATCTGGTCCAGCGAGATGTCGAACGCGCGCAGCCGCCGCGGGTCGATCACCACAGAATATTGTTTGACGAACCCGCCGACGCTCGCCACTTCCGCCACGCCCGCCGCCTTGGCGACGGCAAAGCGCAACTGCCAGTCCTGGGTGGTGCGCAGTTCGGCGAGCGAGCGGTTCTGCGCCATGACGGCATATTGATAGACCCAGCCGACGCCGGTGGCGTCCGGCCCGAGCGTGGGCACCACCCCCTGAGGAAGGCTGCGCGCGGTTGCGGAGAGATATTCCAGCACGCGGGAGCGCGCCCAGTAGATATCCGTTCCCTCCTCGAAAATCACGTAGACGAACGAGACGCCGAAGAAGGAGAAGCCCCTCACCACCTTCGAGCGCGGAACCGACAGCAGCGCGGTGGAGAGCGGATAGGTGACCTGATCCTCAATGACCTGCGGAGCCTGGCCGGAATATTCGGTGTAGACGATCACCTGCGTGTCCGACAGGTCCGGGATGGCGTCAAGCGGCACCTGGCGGAGGGCGTGCAGGCCGAGCCCGGTCAGGAGCACGACAGCCAGCACCATCAGCGTGATATTGCTGGCGGAAAAGCGGATAAGGCGGGCGATCATGGCTTTTCGTCCGTCTTCGCAGGGCTTGGCGCATCGGCGGTGAAGCTCGACAGCGCAGCTTTCAGATTGCTCTCGGCGTCGATCAGGAAGTTCGCCGTCACGACGACTGCCTCGCCGGGTTTGACGCCATCGGTGATCTCGACGAAGTCGTCGCCGCGCACGCCGGTACGCACCGGACGCGGCTCGAAGCGGCCTTCACCGCGATCGACGATCACCACCTGCCGGTTGCCGCTGTCGATCAGCGCGGAGGTCGGGACGACCAGGCGCTCCACCTCACCCGCGTCGGCGTTGATTTCCACATCGGCGAACATCTCATGCTTGATGCGATACTCGGGATTACCGATCTCGATGCGCGCCTTGGCGGTGCGTGTCGCTGTCTCCAGTTCGTGGAGAATGAACGTCACGCGGCCATCGAAGGTCTCGCCGGGCAGGGCGCGGAAACTCACCCTGGCCGGCGCGCCGATGTAAACCTGGCCGATCTCCTGCTCGGGCACGTCGGCGATCACCCAGATGCGCGACAGGTCGGTCAGGCGGAAGATCTCATCCCCGGCCTTCACCATCTGGCCTTCCATCACATTCTTCTGGGTGATGACGCCCGAGACCGGCGAGGGCCAGTCGAAGGACAGCACCGGCTCTCCGGTGCGCCTGAGCTGCTCCAGTGTCGCCTCGGGAAGCTGGACATTGCGAAGGCGCTGCAAGGCGCCCTCCTGATCGCGCGCGCTTCCCGCTCCGCTTTGCGCGATGCGGTAATCGACTTGCACCCTGACCATCTCCGGACTGTAGAGCCGGAAAATCGGCGCGCCTTTCTTCACATGCTGGCCGGTCTCGTTCGCATAGAGCTTCTCGATGAAGCCATCCGCGCGCAGCGTGACGGTATAGAGCGTGCGCTCATCGGGCTTGGCGACGCCGGGCACGCGCACCGGCCGGTCGAGGCGGCGCATCTCGACGGCGGCGGTGCGCACGCCCGAGCGCTGGACCTTGTCGAGGCTGACCTTGACCGTCGATCCTTGCTCATCCTCCCCCGCATGGACGGGGATGTAGTCCATGCCCATCCAGTCCTTCTTCGGTACTGGCGATGTGTCGGGCAGGCCCATCGGATTGCGATAATAGAGGATCCCGCCCGCCCCGGGCGGCGGTGCCTTGGGTTTGGCCTCGGCGAAGTCGGCCTCCTCGTCCTCAAAGACGGCCAGGAAGTCGCGGCCGTCCTCGGTCTTCCTTGGCTCCGGCGAGAAGTCGCTGGAGCCGTCCGGATGCTTCCAGTAGAGCACCTTGCGCCCTGAGGCGGGCTTGGCCGCCGTCTGCCCGGCATGAGCGCCGGGCGGCGTCTTGGCGAGCCATCCTCGCACGTCAGGCCAAGCCCCACTGCCGAGGCGATAGCCCCCAGCAGCGGCGGAGAGGATTGCCGCGACGGCGATCCCTCCGATCAGTCTTTTGCTCATGGGCGGACCTTCAGTCTTTCGCCTGGAACTGGACCGTTCCCTGCACCGTCTCGGCCTCGCCCGGCACCTTGGCCATAAGGCGCAAAGCCCAGCCGCCCGCCATTGTGAGGTCGGCTTTGAAGCGGTAGACGCCCGGCTCCGGAGCCGGGATGGCCTGATGCTGAGCCGTCATATCGGCCATGTTGTCCGGCCCCATGTCGAGCCGGGTGCGAAATAACACGGCGTTGGCCACAGGCTTGCCGGTGGGCTTATGCACGAGGCGAACCGCCAACTCGCTACCGGCGCCATTTTTGACGTCGGCCTTGACCGGCTCGAATGCATAGTCGGCGGCACCGGCAAACGCGGAACACGCGGCGGCGCCAAGCGCCAGCCCCAGCAGGGCGGCGCGAAGAAAGATGTGCGAAATCACAGTCTGATCCTTTGCAAGGCGTAAAATCATGGAAACGGCTTCCTGCCGTCCATGTGCGGCGCCATACGGCGCCTGCGATTAACCGCGCGAAAAGATCAGCCTCGCGGAGGCGCGAAGGGAGGTTGGTCGAACCAGATGGCTGGGCGCTGGAGCGGGAAGAGGGCCGGCAATCCCGCGATCGTCAGCCCCGTCTCATCGGCCTGAATGCCGCCGAACATCTTAAAGCACTTCGCCATGCAGAAATTGTCGGCACAGCTTTTGCTCTTACCGTTGGGAGCATCGGTCTTGATCGTCTGAGCTTTGCCGTCAGGCCCATGCGCCATGCGCTCGCAATCCGGCATCGCCATTTCCTGGCTGATTACCGTTTGCGATTGCGGAAACCCCCGCCCGACATTCGCCGAGACCGCCCACGCCGAAGCAATCGACGCGAATATCATCGCAATCGCCACAAGCACGCAGATCAACTGTCGCCGGTGTGCCACTGGAGTCCTCTCCGAGCAAGATCTTCTCGAAGAGGCGAGCGATGTCAATTCATGGTTCGGTGATCGAAGCCAGCGTACGACAATTGCTCTACGATTCCGCTAGCCGCACTCGAAGATGTCAGGGCCGCGCAGGCCTACGCCGCCGACTTTATCGCCGGCGAGCGCCTGCTGGCGGCCTAATGAGCGGCGACCAGCCCCTTACCAGTCACCGCCTTAATGCGTGGTCGGATCGTCATCGATCGAATTGGCAGCGATGTCGCGCCGACTGTGCAGGATGCGGAGAATGATGAGACGCTCGTCATCCTGCCGGAAATAGATCCCGTACTGACCAAACACGCTGAGCCGGATGCCTGGCGCCACCTGGTCGCGGGCCACGCCACCATGACCAAGTCTGGCAAGACTGCCGATATGGTCGAGAATACGGCGTGTGAAGTCCTCGGCGGTGACGACGTTCGATGCGACGATATAATCAAATATATCGTCGAGATCACGCAGGGCGCCTGGAGCGACTATGAGCGTTTTCGGTCCAATCGCGCCCGCCCCTTTTTGATAACGGTTTCGGCCAGAGCCTTGGGATCGGTTACCGTCACGCCCTCGCCCCGCGCGATTTCCGCATCGGCCTGCGCCAGTTCGGCGCGCAGTTCGCGCATACGGGCCTCATGATCTTCAAGCAAACGCAGGGCCGCACGCACCACTTCGGAGGCATTGTCATAACGGCCTTCACTGACTTGGCTGTCAATGAATTCCTCGAAATGGTCACCAAGTGAAAACGTCTTTCTGGTCATAAAATCAGCATAACTGTTATGAATTAGTTATGCAAGGTCGCCTTGCCTCTGTATTGGAGTTTGCGGCCCCTCTTTCGCCGGAGACATTTATGGCGGCACGGGTGAAAACGGAAGTGAGCCGACCGGCAGCCATGGCGAACACTGCCGCCGATGTTCCGCTCGCCAGAGTCCCAAATGGGGTGAAAAGCGGCGCTCAAAGCTGATGGCGCAGTTCCGATGAATGCCCAAAAAAGCTGCCCTCACTCAAGCCGCGATTGAAACATCGCTGCTATCGCCTCGTTGCGAACCGTGCGCGAAGTAAACTTCTGGTCCGATGCAGACATGGCGTGAACGGGGCGCGTTTGGTATGGTCGCAGCCATGACTCCGTCTGAAAGTCTTCAGCCTATTGATTTGCCGCAATCGTCGGTTGGTGCGCCGCTCCCTCATGTATTTGCCGACGAACACCAGCTGCTGATTGGCTACATTGCACAGGTGAGTGATCCCAACTGGGACGGCTCGACTGCCCGCATCGTAGGTCCGGGTTCCGACGATGAGGTTTGTGTGCTTGTGAGCGTGGAGGACTATTGGGCCTTTCAATTCGGACCGCCAAACGATGAGGCAATTGAAGGACATCGCCTCTATCATTTAGGCCTCACTCCCTATTCAAGTTTTGAAGTTCTCAATTCCAAGTGGATTGCTGAATTAGAGATTGCGAACCGTGTACATGCGTGTCATCGGCCAGAGCATTTTTCGCGCTATCGTCACATCATTCTGACATTTCACGATAGCACCCTCGAATTCATTGCATCGAAGTTCACGGTTCGAATAGTCCGCGGATCAGTCCGTGCCGCCGTCCTGGGTGCCGCAGAAATAAGGTGAATGGCCACTTCGGGGTGTTTCCTGCCACTCGCCTCAATGGCACGAAAGCAATGAATGCCAGCGTCCCGTCCGAGGCACTTATGATGGAGCTGTCGACATCGTTACGATCAGTCGATCCAGGATTATGCTTGCAAGCAATCGGCCGTAATTTAATTCCTCCTCACAAGACCACCTCGGTGCGTCCGTCAAGATCGGCCAGTGCCGCCGCCCCTCTCTCGCCAATATGATTGCCGGAAAGATATAGGAAGGTAAGGTTTGCCAGTCCAGTAAGTGCCAATGCACCTTCGTCACCGAGGCGATTGTTACGCAGGTCAAGAGCGTCGAGTTTCTTCAATTCAACCAGTGCTGTCGCGCCCTTGTCGCCAATATGATTGCCGAGAAGAGATAGGTAGGTAAGGTTTGCCAGTCCAGTAAGTGCCAATGCACCTTCGTCACCGAGGCGATTGTTGCACAGGCCAAGAGTGTCGAGTTTCTTCAATTCGCCCAGTGCTGTCGCGCCCTTGTCGCCAATATGATTGCCGGAAAGATCTAGGAAGGTCAGGTTCGCCAGTCCAGTAAGTGCCAATGCACCTTCGTCACCGAGGCGATTGTTGCACAGGTCAAGAGTGTCGAGTTTCTTCAATTCAACCAGTGCTGACGCGCCCTTGTCGCCAATACAGCTGTCGCCCAGCATCAGTTCGGTAAGATGTTCAAGTCTCATCAAGGCCTGAACGCCTTCGTCACCGATGTCGTTTACGGAGAGGTCGAGCGCAACCAGGTTCGTCAGATCAGCGACCGCCCACGCGCCTTTATCGTCAATACGATTACCGGAAAGATCGAGATCGGTCAGGCTGGTAAGGTGTGCCAATGCCAACGCGCCGTTATTGCCGATCTCACTACCAGCAAGATCAAGCAACTTTAAGTTGGCAAGCGATGCGAGCGCTTTTGCTCCTTCTTCTCCGATGGCGTTCCATGCCAGTCGAAGTTCTCGAAGAGCCGTGAGCCCGCCTAGCGCCTTTGCCCCCTCCGGCCCCATATTGTTATTGAAGAGATCGAGCGAAGTGAGCGTGGTGAGGCGACCGAGCACCTGTGCACCTTCATCGCTGAAGCAATTGTCGGTTAGAATAAGCTCAGTGAGGGCGGAAAGACCAGCTAAGCCGGGCATGCCGAGATCACTAATATAGTTGCCGTTCAAATCGAGCGCGGTCAACGCGGCGAAACCTGTCCGCAGCGCATGGGTGCCCTCGTCGCGAATCTCATTGCGGTAGATGTTGAGGCGAGCGAGCCTTGGAAGCCCCGCCAGCTGCGCGACACCCTCGGCTCCCAGAGAATTCAGCCCGAGGTCCAATGAGATGAGGGACACCAGTCGGGACAACGCTCTCGTCCCATCGGGACCAATCTCGTTGCCATACAAATCGAGGAGCGTCAGAGCATTCAGCCCTATGAGAGCCTCAGCTCCTGCATCAGCTATATCGTTATTGCCGAGATCAAGGGTCGTAAGAGATTGCAGTTGAGCAATCTCAACTGGGACGGTCTTGAGATTGTTACCATCGAGATGCAACGAGACGAGCTGCGGAAACGCCGCAATCAAGCTAGGCGGCAGCTCCGTCAAATTATTCGAAGTCGATTTTCTCGGACGGATCAGTTCACGTAATCGCACGAATTTGGCAGAATGAGATGGCACGAGTTTGGCAAAATGAAGCGCATTCGATACGCCGAGATTGAGATGTCGTACGCAGCTGAGATCGTACAGCCCTGGCGACGTATATAGCTCCTCCGGCACGTGCGTGAGTTGCAAGCCGCCGAGATCCAACACCTCTGCACGTTGCTTCACGGCCGCCACGATGCGGCAACGGGCGATCTCTATGCCGGTCTTACCGGACTGATCGTCTTGCACGATCATCTCCTCTTGCGTTTCACACTGTCATCGTTGTCTCTGGATGGCATGCGCCACAATGATGGCGTTGGAGATTGGCGATCAACAAGTGTCCCGAATGTGGCGTTTCCAGCCACTCGTTAGAGGCCCCAGCACCAACTTTATCGACGCCTTGAGACGTCCACCACGATTCCCAACGGGCTCATTGAGAGCTTGGGAGAATCGGGTCAGAAGCCCTCCATCGGGAGGGCAGCATGGTCCTAGAAATCGCTTATCTGGATGAGCTGTTGGGCGGCGTCGAGAGTGTAGACAAAACCGCGCTAAGACATTGACTCGGATGCGGGCTGTAGACATTGTGTGAGCTGCAAGTGTTTGATTGACCGCCGATAATACGCAATTCGTAATGCGTAGGTCGGGGGTTCGATTCCCTCTTGCGGCACCATCCCCCCTCACAAATTCCGAGTTGCACGGAGCGTACCGGAGCGAATTCCGGTGCAATCGGGAGTAATGGACGAACGTGGGGAGTGGGAGCGAAAAGAAGGCTCGGAGATGGGCCGAAAAGCCGGGGTTACACGGTGGTTACAAATTCTGCCTAGAGGCTGTTAGGAACCCTCAACCAGCAGAATGCCTCTTTTGATCATGATGCATCGCGAAATCGACACAGTGAAGGTCTTCGAATATTGAAGCGCATAGCTCATCGTCCTTAACGAGACGATCGAGGTGGGTACCTCATGCCGAAGAAGCGTTAGATTTGCGAGCGCCAACTATCTGGCAAATCTCAGA
>Ga0075367_10001309_pt1 | contig 10544 bp, 11 predicted proteins | sample EndMethybrTD3032_FD_71399 | JGI IMG/M metagenome (GOLD analysis project Ga0075367, IMG submission 71399) | Populus endosphere microbial communities from Tennessee, USA - Endosphere MetaG P. TD hybrid TD303-2 | ecosystem: Host-associated > Plants > Roots > Endosphere | place: USA: Tennessee...
GGCAGCATCAACCCCGACGAGTTTCGCATCGAAGCGCAGATGAACAACATGAAGATCGAGGGCCTCGACGAGTTCTACACGAACGCGTTGATCGATGAGATCAATCGATTCGACCGCGAGGAAATCAGGCGCCAGGCCCTGTCCTACTCATGATCATCGATGACAACATGTCGGGCACCGGCACCTTCGGGGCGCGGTTCAAAACCGACCGCGCGTCGGTTTGCGACACGCATTTCCACATCCTCGGGCCTTTCAGCCGATTTCCCCTGCCGCTCGACCCATCCTACCGTCCGAACGAGGCACCCGCCGCGGCGTATCGCGAGGTCGCAAGCGAACTCGGCATCAGCGGCATGGTCGTTGTGCAGCCCGCCTGCTACGGCACGGACAATGCGGTGACACTAGACGCGATCCAGGCTTTAGGAGCCAACCGGACGCGCGGTATTGCTCTCATCGACGATACCGCGACCCAAACTGAATTGCGCCGACTGCACGATTGCGGAATCCGCGGCATTCGCATCAATGCCGTTTCCGATCGCAGCGTCAACGCCAACCTGATAAAGGCGCGCGCTGAAGCAGTGGCCGAGCTTGGCTGGCACGTCCAACTGCATGCTTTGCCCGCTCAAATTGTGGAATACGAAGGGACGCTAAGAGGTCTACCTGTCGACGTCGTGATCGATCATTGTGGACGCATCGATCCACGAGCCGGGCAAAATCAGATCCCCGTTGCAGCCATTTTGCGGCTACTCGACACAGGACGCGTCTGGATCAAGCTCATCAGCTACCGGTCTCTGCGACCGGACAGCAGCAAGGATGAGATGCGGCCATTTGTTCAGCGCTTTGCACGAGCTGCGCCGAAAAGAACTCTTTGGGGAACCGACTGGCCACACGTTCTGTCGGCCATTCCTCCAAACACGCTCGAGTTGCTGGCGGAGCTTCACATGCTCATAGGCGACGAAACACTCGCGCGCCAAATCTCCTGTAGCAATGCCAATGATCTGTATCGCTTTGATGTCTAGTAGTGAAAAAAGGGAGAGGAACAGTGATCACACGCAGAGACTGGTTATGTGCAAGCAGCGCCTTCGCAGCGGCATTTGCACTCGGACCGCGTTCGAGCTTCGCGCAGCCCGCCAAGTCCCTTAAAGTTGGCTTCGGCCAGAAAGCCATCAGCCCGAACCTCATCAACCTCCTGATCGGCGAGGTGCTCGGCTACAACGCTGCTGAAGGTTTCAAGGTCGAGGGCATGGCGCTCGGCGGCAACGCCAACGTTCAGGTCGCGACCGACAAGGGCGACGTCGATGTCGGGGTCGGCGTGCCGTCCACCGCGCTGCCCATCCTGTCCAAAGGTGAATGGAAGGACGCCGTCAATTTCTACGAGTACACCTATCCCTACAAATGGGACATCGCGGTCAAAAAAGGAGCGCCTGAGAAGAGCTACACCGATCTCAAAGGCAAGAACATTGGCGTCTCCGACTTCGCGGGCACCGAATATCCGGTCACCCGCAACGTGCTGCGCAGCCTGGGACTCGATCCGGATCACGATGTGAAATGGACCGCGGTCGGCAACGGCATTCCAGCTGGCGTTGCGCTTGAGCGAGGGGCGATTGATGCCCTCGCGTACTACGATACGGGTTTCGGCCAAATTGAAGCCGCCGGAATGCAAATCGACTTCCTCCCACGCCCGGCGCAGCTGCCCATGGTCGGTGGCCAGTTCCTGATGGCCCAGCGCTCGCGGCTTGCAGCCGAGCGGCCGCTGTTCGTCGGCTATGGTCGCTCGGTTGCGAAGGCATCGGTCTTCCTTCTCGAAAAGCCGACGGCGGGCGCTCAAGCCTTCCTAAAAATGTATCCCGAGACGGCGCCGCGCGGCTCTACCGCCGAGCAGGCCGTCAAGTCGGTGCTGGAGGCGATCACGCGCAGGATCAAACTCTATGCTCCACCCTATCAGGGCGCAAAAATGGGATCGATCAATGTTGACGAGTTCGCGACCGAGGCCAAAATGAATGGCTGGTCGATCAACGACTTCCTAAAGATCTACACCAACGACCTGATCGCCGACATTAACAACTTCGATCCGGAATCGATCCGGGCGCAAGCTCGATCGTATTCCTGATGAGTCAGTCGACCACAGCATCCGACGAGCGCGCCCGTCGCGCGCTCGTCACCGGCGTAAGCTCCGGAATCGGCGAGGCCATCGCCAGGCAACTCCTGGAGGACGGCTGGCGCGTCATTGGCTTCAGCCGCAGGCCACCAGCATTCCAGCGAGAGGAGCTTACCCATGTACCGGTCGACCTTTCGGACCGCGCGGCGCTGGCGGCTGCGCTAACCGGGCTCGGAACGCTCGATGCGATCATACATGCTGCGGGCATCCTGCGTGTCGGCCGGCTCGGCGAGCTCAAACCAGAAAACGCTCAGGCCATGTGGCGACTGCACGTTGATGTCGCCGAGCAGATCCTCGAGGCGCTTGTGCCGTCGCTTCCGGATGGCGCACGCATCGTCCTGCTCGGCAGTCGCACAGCAGCGGGAGCCGTCGGCCGCGCGCAATACGCCGCCAGCAAGGCCGCGCTGGTTGGCATGGCGCGCTCGTTTGCCATCGAACTCGCGCCGCGCCGCATCACGGTCAACGTCGTGGCCCCGGCTGCCACCGATACGCCAATGCTGAGAGATCCAAAACGTGCTTCCATCGGACCGAGCATGCCGCCAATGGGAAGATTTGTGCAACCAACAGAGGTAGCCGGCCTCGCCGCGTTCCTGCTTTCGCGGCACGCCGCGAGTATTACCGGCCAACAGATCGTTGTCTGCGGTGGGGCATCCCTGTGAGCACCGACGCGGCTGTCCAATAACGTGCTAACACCATGACCGAGTCGAGATTTCGCGATCAATCCGTTTGTATCACAGGAGCCGCCCGCGGTCTTGGCGCGACGCTGGCTCGACGTTTCGCCGTGGCCGGAGCGCACGTCCATGCGGCCGATGTTCTGTCAGCCGAAACGGATGAACTCGTCGGTGATTTGCTAAAGAGAGGCTTGTCGGCGTCATCGCATCATCTTGATGTAAGCGATGAAGGCGACTGGAAACGTCTCGTCTACAAGGTTGGCGCACGGGCCCAGGGGCTGAATGTTCTGATCAACAATGCCGGCATCATCGTTCGCAAGTCGCTGTCCGAGACAACCAGGGCAGATTGGGACCGGGTGATGAACATCAATATCGCCGGTGTTTTTCTGGGCATCAAGCATTGCCGCGCTCTGCTTGCTCAATCCGCGCCCTCAGCTGTGGTCAACATTTCTTCGACGGCAGGTCCTATCGCCCACAATGATCCATCCTACACCGCCAGCAAATGGGCAGTGCGCGGCCTGACCAAGTCAGCCGCACTCGAGCTCATTGGTGATGGCATCCGAGTCAACTCGGTTCATCCGGCAACAATTGCTACCCCGCTCACGCATGCCGCGCCGGCAGGACATGTAGAGGCCAATCGCGCCGTCATTCCACTGGGCCGTGAGGCAAGTCCCGATGAGATTGCAAACATCGTACTTTTTCTTGCCTCCGGCGAGGCATCCTTCATTACCGGAAGCGAAATCATTGTAGATGGCGGTCTCACAACCGGCGGCATCGCCCACATTCGCGCGAAAGTCCAAACCGGTTTTGCGGTACAGGCTGAGAATGCGACCCCTGAGCAACGCTAGGCTTTCGCATCTGCTGGGCGTCTGGGAGCCGGATGCTGTTTCTCGGAAAGGTCGGCTTCGGGTCAAAATGCGAAGTGGATAATAGCCAGCGGTTGCAGGACCACGCGAGCTGACTGGAGAGTCTTTTTGCAGGCCGGTCACGTTTGCAAAACGCCGCCCTGCCGTTTGCAGATATGAAACCGCGACAACCCAAACCACACCACCTTGCAAATCCGTGACTGTCGACCCAACGGCTCAGCGCCGCGCTGGTGCAAATCTGCCGACCTCTTAACCGTCTTTCGCGGCGCGGCATCTGCCGATTGGCACGGATTTGCTCTCGCGCATAAACATGATGAAGAGACGCCTCTGCAATCCTGTCCTAGTCGCGCGCGCAAGGGAGAAACGTTGTCGCTCCTCGGTTTTTCAGATCCACCGGAGCGTTCATTCATAGAGTCAGTCGCCGAACCACTCTAGAAGGAGGCTGTATGCGCCATACAGCATCAGTAGACCCATTCCGAACTCGCCTACGCCGCCATCAATCGCGACGCCGTCCCGACAGAGAGCTACTCGAAGCTTGCTCCAATCCAATAGGTACCAGCCGTTGACGACCTCCATTGCGCCTATGATGGCGAGCAAAAGCACAGCGCATGTGCGGCGGTGTAGGCCTATCGCCTTCTTATCACGGTAGTAATAGTAGCTCATGGCAAGCCTCGGTAACCCGATGTTCTCAAGGCCACTCCCTGAACATGGCGGATGCGAGGCGGGGGCTTCGTCGCGGAACACATCCCAGCAGAGGTGCCCCCGGAGCCATTAACTGAGTTCGAAACGCACGACAGTCAGTCGTACGCACATATATTACTCTGTGTGGGCATGTCTTTTGCGCCTTTCTGCTTGGTCGACGAGCAAGACGAGCCGAAGCCCCCATCCGGTGACTCTCAAGCGTGAGAACGCGATGATACCAGCGATCGAACCAAGTCCCCGGCATTTTGACCATCGCTCGGATGCAAGCACAGGAATATTTTTGGTCGAAAAAGAAGAGCGGTGGAAGGTTTACCAGGACGATAACATAAACCCATTGGAGCTCGGCTGGCGCTCCCTCGAGCAGCGCGCATCCGGAGTGACGATATTTCAGACATATGACTGGTGCCGGGCCTGGATCAGCGCTGCGGACGCCGCCGGCACCCCTGAAGAAGTCCGCATCCTTACGATTTGGGCGGGGCAAGACATCATTTTGCTTTGGCCATTCGCTATACGCCGGTTCGGCAGGGCGAGAATTCTTCACACGCTCGGCGAACCTGCCTCGCAATACAGTGACGTCTTGGTCTGCCCGCAGTACAATTCGGCACAGCTGATCGACAAAGCCTGGGGTTATGTTCGCTCATGGGACGACATTGATGTCGTTGAACTGCGCCGTGTCCGTAAGAGTGCAGCGCTTGCGAAATTCGGCGGCTTGCAAGCATATCGCGTACCAGGATCAAATGCCGAAGCACCCTGCATAGATTTCTCGAAGCTAGAGGATTGCGATCCATCGGGGGCGCGTAGCAGCAGGTCCAGGAACTCCCTACGACGGCACGAACGGCATCTATCGCAGCACGGTGCAGTGTCCTTCTCACTAATAAGCGATGTCGCGCACCAGCGCCTGGCAGTCGCCGAAGTGGCAATACTGAAACGAGCGTGGATGCAAGACAAGGCCATGGTCAGCGCCGGTTACGCTCATCCAGCCAACGCCAATTTCATCGACAGGTTGGCGTCTGAGGGCCTCCTTTGTGGAGCGCAGCTGTGCGTAGGATCGGACACCGCAGCGATAGAACTTGGTATGCAACGGGCTGGCGTATACTGGTCTCTGATCCAAAGTTATAACCTGCGTTTCGCAAAGCATGCTCCCGGGCGGCTCTTGTTCCGAGACTTCCTTGCAGCTTGCCCAGCTTTAGGTATTCGCCATTTTGATTTTCTCGCCCCCGCCCACAAACACAAGACCGAGTTGTCGACGGGTGCGGAGCCCATCGCGGACTACATCGTACCTAAAACGATACATGGTCGCATGGTGGCCGCCTATCTGGGGCGGCTGAGACCGGCGTTGAAAGATTTTTACGGGCTTTTTCCCGTTGGGGCGCGCCGGTTGGCGGCTCGAATCATTCGTTGTGTCGGCATCGCGAAGCTGATGGCGAACAAAGTCAAATACCAAATGACCAGAGCAGATCCACGTGCTGCCTTGCGCCGCCTTTCCACGTGGAATGGCGACTTCCTCGACTGGATGCTGGTCGTATCGTGCGGCTGGCTCGTCGTGCTGCTTCTCGTAACGTCCCGTTGATGGTCGAGGTGGATCCGACCTGCTCCTTTTGGTGCGACTCACGATGACGCTGATGTGGTTGGTTAGTGTCGCTCGGGGAGAGCCAACAATGATTTATCGCCCTAATGATTAACTAGTTGTCCGCCACCCTCTTTTTGTGAGTGGCGCGACGGTCCTTTATCTTATTCGGACAAGCATGTGTGCGAGCACGGATGACGGTGTTAAGTCAGAGACGGTATTAGTGGGTGAATGGCTTTGGGAGCGTTTGGTGGCCATTGTCTGCGGCATATCTGAAGTGAGATGTTGGGAGCATGCTTTGTCGTTCCTTCGGCCAAGGAGCGATCAGCTGCCGAATGTAGGAAAAGTTCGCTTATTGATATCTGCGTTTTGCACTGAATCCGCGGACACCATGTTCGTTTCGGATCGAAGGCGGATATCTTGCTGGCATCTCGCTGACTGGGGCAGCGCATGACGTTCGACGTAGCTGTTGTAGGAGCTGGTTTGGCAGGCACGCTCTGCGCATCCATGCTCGGCGAAGCCGGCTACCGCGTCGCGCTAATAGATCCGCACGAAACGTATCCGCGAGATTTCCGCTGTGAGAAGCTCGAAGCTGACCACCTAAGAGTTCTTCGCAAGACTGGCGCTGCTAACGCTCTTCTGGCTATCGCGACCCCGATGGATACCCTTTGGGTCGCGCGGTTCGGTCATCTGCTCGACATTCAGCCCTTCGAGCAATGCGGATTTCGCTACGAAGACATGGTGAATGCGTTTCGTCGTAGCACCGCTCGGCAGGTAACGTGGGTCCGCGACAAGGTCACCGACATCCTACAGGAAGAAGCTGGTCGCCGATTGGTGCTTCGAGAAGGCAGTTCGCTCGCCGCTCGTCTGGTGATCCTGGCGAGCGGCCTCAATCGCACGCTTAGCCGTTCTTTGGGTATTGCGCGGAAAACGCATCCACGTCACTCGATTTGCATCGGCTTCGACATGCAGGCCAAGGAAACGGCCGATTTCGCGTTTCGCGCATTGCAATATAATCCTGAGCTAGCCTCCAAAAGCGTCGGCTATCTTTCGCTATTCAACATAGGCCAGGCGATGCGGGCCAACCTGTTCGTATACCACGACCTACACAGTGCGGTGATAGACGGTTTCCGCACCGACCCCGTCAAAGCGCTGAAAGCGCTGCTGCCGCGACTGACGCCACTCATAGGCGATTTCACGATCGACGCGTCTGTGCGCATCCGACCGACTGATCTCGAAAGTCCTTGTTACAGGGCACTTCCCGGCATCGTCATGGTGGGGGATGCCTGTTTCGTCCCGTGTCCGGCAACGGGCAAGGGCGCGCACAAAGCCATGATGGATGCTGAGCGGCTCTGTCATGAGTATGTGCCCCGCTGGCTTGCTGCAGGTGGTGACGTCTCTGCGACGAGCATCGCCCAGTTCTATGCCGATGAGTTTAAGGTGGCGGCCGACACGGAGGCCTATCAGCTTGCTTTCGAGCTTCGAGAGCGGGCGCTTGGAAACGGCCTACGCTGGGAGGCAGATCGCTGGGGCCGGTTCGTGCAAAGGTGGTGTCGCGGACAAATGCGGCGCCTGACGCGAGGCAACACATCAGCGCCTTTTCTTGGCGTTAGCGGACATCCCGTCGGCGAGCGTTCTAAATAAGCAGACGAATAGAGGGCTGACGGCAACCAGCCCGTGGTTGCCGCTACCCGCTTCCGACCAATCAGCTCATAACCTGATGGTCGTATTCAAATCCCACTTCCGCAACCTTGCACGCGAGCAGCGCCATCCTCGATGGCCAATATACCCTCGTCGAGTTGCTGGAGGCGGAACAGCTGGCCTGCGGTGCGCCGGCTGTTTGGATAGCGGTGTGGAACCATGAGCTTCGCAACCTCCTGAAGCTCGAAGGCATCCCGCATGCCCGCTCAGCCGGTTCAGAACTTGTGGAGCACCATGCTGACGAGCTCGGTCGGCTCGACTGCCCGCAGCGGAATGGGTCCCTCGTTTGGCATGAACTCGTAACCGGTGTGGGCGCCCAAGGTTTTGTTGTCCAATACGATGCGACCCTTGCTGGAGACCCGTGTTTGTCGTGCTGGCAGTTGTCGGATTCGCGATCGCCGCGGGCGCACAAATCGTGCGTGGCGCGCTCGACGCCGGTCGTAGTGCAGGCTACGCCTTCTCGCCGACGGGTATCCTTGAACCACTGGCAATCATCCGGCGATCGCCAGCGCTGACCGATCTGACGCTGATCGCGCTGATCTACGCTGCGACGCAGTCCTGCCTGACGACCTTTTTTGTCGTCCATCTCACAGAAGCGCTGGGGTGGACGCTTATTACGGCCGGACTGGCGCTTGCCGTCGTGACGCTCGGCGGCGTCGCCGGTCGGATCGGGTGGGGGTTCGTCGCTGACCGCCTTCTGCCGCCGCGCCTTGTGCTCGGCGCGCTAGGGGTCGTCGCCTGCGTATGCAGTCTCATTTTCGCCAGCGCGCACGCAAACTGGCCAATCGCAGGACTGTTATGCGGCGCCTTGGTCTTCGGCGGCACTGCGATCGGCTGGAATGGTGTGCAGCTCTCCGAGCTGGCCCGCCACGCCCCGGCCGGCGTGGCGGGCGCCGTCACGGGTGCGTCCGGTTTCGTCACCATTTCGGGCGTCGTCGTCGGGCCGCTCGTCTTCACGCTGCTCGCAACCCTGACCGGAAGCTATCGCGCCGGCTTCATTGTCTTCGGCGTGATGAGCGGACTCGGTGGCCTGACGTTGCTCCTGCGCGGCCGGTGGGCGACCGGAAAATGGAAATGATCTTCCTCGTAGCCGGCCGGCCGTTGATTTACTTGGCGGCGGAGTGTTCGACCGTGTCGCGCGATCGGCGCGCGATCATCTTCGGGCTTGGCCACCCACCTGACAAGACGTGCGCTGTATCCTCGAACCGTACGTCCGCCTCCGATCTGGCCGACTGCGGACACCTTTCGCCCTCTCCGAGGCCGCAACTTTGCCCCCGGCTCGCACTATGAACTCGGCAGCTTGGCATGCGACGAGGTGGTAGTTGAATGGATTTGCTCGAGGCGATCGGGCGCGCTCTGCGCAGCCCCGCGTTCAAAATCCTGCTTATTCTGTTCCTGATCGTCGTCCTGCTTATCCCGCTTTTCCTCGTGTTGGGGCTCATCGGTGAACGCGAGACGCGTGCGCAGGGTGTGCGCCGCGAGGTGGGCCAGCTCTGGGGACCCGAACAACGGCTGCTCGGGCCCTTCCTGGTCGTTCCCTATACAGTGCGCGTCGAAACCGTGCAGGCGGATAAACGGATCGAGCAGATCCAGGAACGCCGAGCTGTCTTCACGCCTGAGGCGCTTGAAGTCACGGGCCGTGCCGATGCGAAGAAACTGCGCCGATCGATTTTCGAGGTGCCCGTCTATGCCGCACAACTGAAGCTCTCGGGACGCTTCGCCGCGCCGCGTCTCGCCGAGGTTGCCGCGGAGGTGGTGGCGGTGCGCTGGCGCGACGCTGCATTCGTGCTCGGGCTGTCCGGTGTTTCAGGGCTGAAGGAGGCGGCGGCCATCAAGATCGCCGGCGCCGCCGACATCCCCTTCGCGCCGAGCATCGGCTTTCCGTCGACCCAACTTGCGGGCATTCACGCGAAGCTGGCAGGCGCAGGGGCCACGCTGCTGCCCGACCCCGAGCAGCCGCCGCAGCCATTCGCTTTTACCGTGGATCTCGCCTTCAACGGCTCCGTCTCGCTTACGATCGCGCCAGTCGCCCGCGAAACCCGTCTGTCGCTCCTCTCCGATTGGCCACATCCCAGCTTCTCCGGCGCATTCCTGCCCGACGAGCGGCAGGTGACGGCGCAGGGTTTTGCGGCCTCCTGGAAGATACCTCACCTTGCGCGCAGCGTGCCCGAAGCCTGGAGCCTCATGGACGGCGGGCTGGAACGACTGCAGCCCTACGCATTCGGCGTGACGTTGATCGATCCGGTCGATTTCTACAGCCTGGTCACCCGAGCGGCGAAGTATGGCATCATGTTTCTTGCGGTGGCCTTCATGGCCGTGTTTTGCCTGGAGCTCGTCTCTCACCGCCGCGTGCACCCGGTACAATACCTATTCACCGGCCTATCCATGATGTTCTTCTATGTGCTGCTGTTGTCCCTGGCGGAGCACTTGGGCTTCACGCGCGCCTATCTGGCCGCTTCGGTTGCCACGGGCAGCGTGCTCGCCCTCTATGTCGGTGCGGCGCTGTCCAGCGTGGGGAGGGGACTGGTCATGCTGGCTGTCTTTGTCCTGACATACGGCATGCTGTACACGATCCTGCAGCTCGAAGACTACGCACTGCTCGCCGGCGCGATCCTGGGCTTCGCAGCACTCACCATTGTCATGTTCGTGACGTTGCGGATCGATTGGAGTGGCGGCGATCCGGTGCGACCGGTGCAGAACTGAGAGCTCGAGGAGCTGCCGACTCGACCAAATCGCGCCGCCGTTTCGCCCTTCGACCAGACCAACGCAGACATTCGCCTGGTGCCCAACGGGGACGCTATCCACCCGATCGACAATGCCCGTTGCCAGGGCAACTCCGGCGGAGCTCGCGACCACCTCAATGGAGGCGGGTGGTGGTAGGC
>Ga0075367_10001310_pt1 | contig 10542 bp, 10 predicted proteins | sample EndMethybrTD3032_FD_71399 | JGI IMG/M metagenome (GOLD analysis project Ga0075367, IMG submission 71399) | Populus endosphere microbial communities from Tennessee, USA - Endosphere MetaG P. TD hybrid TD303-2 | ecosystem: Host-associated > Plants > Roots > Endosphere | place: USA: Tennessee...
GATGTGCGGGATCACCGACAGCATGCGGTCCTGCACTTCCTTGCGGAACCCGTTCATCACCGACAGCACGATGATCAGCGCGGCCACGCCCAGCGCGATGCCCAGCATCGACACGCCGGAGATGAACGAGATGAAGCCGTTGCGCCGCCCCGCGCGCCCGGCGCGCGTATATCGCCACCCGATCTGCATCTCATAGGGCCAGTTCATGGGGTCGGGATGCTACAGGAGGCGACCGCGGTCACCGGGCCGGCGACCAGCCGGGATAATCGTCCGCATGCATCTGTTGATCCCCTACGCGTCGGCCTCGTCGGAATCGGCCGTGCACGTCCTGCGCGATCTGCAGTTGCCGACGCTCGCGAAGCTGCTGACCGTCCTGACCCCGCAACCGCCCGACGACGACGGCGACGAGGCCACGCTCTCGCCGCCGCACGAGCGCGCGCTCGCGAACGCCTGGGGATGGCGCGGCCACGACGGCGCGTGGCCGTTCGCCGCGCGCGCCGCCGCGGCCGACGGCATCGCGGTCGGCGACGCGGCTTGGGGACTGGTCACGCCGGTGCACTGGCATGTCGGGCGCAATCACGTCGTGCTGTCCGACCCGGCCTCGCTGAAGCTCAGCGACGCCGAATCGCGCGGCCTGTTCGACGCGGTGCGCGAGCTGTTCGAGAGCGAAGGCTTTCGCATCGAGTGGGGCGCCGCGTCGCGCTGGTACGTCGCGCACGACAGCCTCGCCGGGCTCGCCTGCGCCTCGCTGGACCGCGTGATCGCGCGGCCGATCGAGCCGTGGCTGCGGCCCGACCCCGGCGCCGAGACGCAGGCGCGGCTCGTGCGCCGCCTGCAAAGCGAGCTGCAGATGCTGCTGTACCCGCACCCGATCAACGAAGCGCGCGAGCAGCGCGGCGAACCGACGATGAACTCGTTCTGGCTCAGCGGCTGCGGCCGCTTCCAGCCATCGAGCGCGGACGACCCGCGCATAGCCGAAACATTGCGCGCGCCGCTGCTCGCCGACGACTGGCTCGCCTGGGCGCAGGCCTGGCGCGCGCTCGACGCCGACGCACTGGCCACGCTGCTGCACGCGGCGCAATCCGCCGAGCCGGTCTCGCTGACCTTGTGCGGCGAGCGCCACGCGCAGCGCTTCGATGCGGCGCCGCGCTCGACCTGGCGCCGCCTCGCCGACCGCTGGCGCAGCGTCGAGCCGGACGCGGTGCTGGAGGCGTTGTGAGCCGCGCGCCGCAGAACCCGCAGATCCGTTTGCGCGATGCGCCGCCGCGCATCGTCTGGGCGCTCGAGCAGGCCGGCGTGCACCCGCTGCTCGCGCGCCTGTACGCCGCGCGCGGTGTGCGTGCGATCGACGAGCTCGACGACGCGCTCGGCAGGCTGCTGCCGCCGTCGGGCCTGCTCGGCGTGGACCGCGCGGCGCGCACGCTGGCCGATGCGATCGCCGCCCGCCAGCGCATCTGCGTGATCGCCGACTACGACTGCGACGGGGCGACCGCCTGTGCCGTCGCGCTGCGCGGCCTGCGGCTGCTCGGCGCGCAGGCTCACACGCTGAGCTACGTCGTGCCGGACCGCGCGCTGCACGGCTACGGCCTGACGCCGCCGGTCGTCGACCTCGCGGTCGCATCCGCCTCCGCGCGCGATCCCGCGGCGCGGCCCGATCTGCTGCTGACCGTCGACAACGGCATCGCGAGCCTGCCCGGCATCGCGCATGCGCGCGAGCTCGGCCTGCATGTGATCGTCACCGACCACCACCTGCCGGCGCTGGCCGACGGCGCCGCGCTGCTGCCGGATGCCGACGTGATCGTCAACCCGAACCAGCCGGGCTGCACGTTCGAGAGCAAGAACCTCGCCGGCGTCGGCGTGATGTTCTACGTGCTGCTCGCGCTGCGCGCCGAGCTGCGCGCGCGGGGTGCGTTCGACATGGCGTCGCAGCCGCGGCTCGATGCGCTGCTCGACCTCGTCGCGCTCGGCACGGTGGCCGACGTGGTCAGGCTCGACGCGAACAACCGCCGGCTGGTGGCGCAAGGGCTCAAGCGCGTCCGCGCCGGGCAGATGCACGCCGGCGTCGCGGCGCTGTTCGCCGCCGCCGGGCGCGACCCGCGGCGCGCGAGCGCTTTCGACTTCGGCTACGCGGTCGGGCCGCGCATCAACGCCGCCGGCCGGCTCTCGGACATGACGCTGGGCATCGAATGCCTGCTGTGCGACGACCCGGCGCGCGCCGCCGAGCTCGCGCGCACGCTCGATGCGATCAACCGCGAGCGGCGCGAGGTCGAGGCCGGCATGCTGGAGCAGGCCGAGGCGGCGCTGGCGGTGCTGCTCGCGCGCGGCGACGAGGTCACGTCCGACCCGGTGGCCCCTGCAACGGCCCTTGCGGCGCTCGCGATCTTCGACGCCGGTTTCCACGAGGGCGTGGTCGGCATCGTCGCCTCGCGGCTGAAGGACGCGCAGCACCGCCCGGCCTTCGTGTTCGCGCGCGGGCAGGACGGCTTGCTCAAGGGCTCCGGCCGCTCGATCGCCGGCTTTCATCTGCGCGATGCGCTCGACCTGGTCGCGAAGCGCCATCCGGGCCTGCTCGTGCGCTTCGGCGGCCATGCGATGGCGGCCGGCTGCACGCTCGCCGAGGACGGCTTCGCGACTTTCGCGAGCGCGTTCGACGGCGTCGCCCGCGAATGGCTCGCGCCCGCGCTGCTCGCGCGCACCGTGCTGGCCGACGGCCCGCTCGAGGCGCAGTACTTCGGCGCCGACACGGTGCTCGCGCTGGACGCGCAGGTCTGGGGCCAGGCGTTCGAAGCCCCGCTGTTCGTCGACGATGCCGAGGTGCTGTCGCAGCGGCTGGTCGGCGACAAGCACCTGAAGCTGTCGGTGCGGGTTGCCGGCAGCGTGCGCGACGCGATCTGGTTCGGCCGTCGCGAGCCGATCGCCGACCGGGTGCGGCTCGCGTACCGGCTGAACCTGGACGAGTACAACGGACGCCAGCGCGTGCAGCTCGTCGTCGAAGCGGCCGGCTGACCTGGAGCGATTTGGCGCGACACCGGCGCGCGTGCACATTGCACGCTCACCCGAACTTCGTGACAGCGGCGTGACGTTGTCGAATGCCTGTCGCAATCGGTACGTAACGTGCGTGACATGACTCGTTTGCGCCACCCAGCCCCGCACCATTCCTCACTCACTCGCCGCCGTTGGCTGGCCCGCTGCGCCGCCGGCGCCGCCACCCTGTCGTCGCCCGCCTGGATCGCGCTGCCCGCGTTCGCGCAAGCGCCTTCGAAGCCGCGCAACGCCGACGCGAAGACGCTGCGCGTCGTGCAGCTGCTCGACACCTCGGGCGACCAGCAGGAGCTCGCACGCGACTACTCGACCGGCGTGCGCCTCGCGTTCGCCGAGCTCAGGCAGGCCGGCGGCCCGAACGCCGGACGCGTGCCGCAGCTCGTCTCGATAGCCACCGACGGCAGCGCCGCGTCGCTGAACGACGCGCTGGCCCGGGTCAAGGGCGACCCGACGCAGGTCGCGCTGCTCGGCGCGGTCGGCGGCCGGCTCGCCGCAGCCAGCATCGCGGCCGCGAAGCAGGCGCAGCTCGAGATCGCGCACGTCGCGCCGTGGCTCGCCGACTCGCGCTTCGACGGCGAGCCCTCGGTGTTCACGATCTTCGCGTCGCGCGAAGCGCAGATCCGCCACGCGCTGGGTGCGCTCGCGACGCTGGGCGTCGCCGAGCTCGGCCTCGTCTACCCGGGCAAGCGCGAAGAAGATGCGATGCATGACGAGCTCGGCGAGATCACCGAGCGCTTGAAGCTGCGCGCACGGCGCTTGAGCGTGCCGCCGGGGCAGGACGTCGCCGCCTACGCCGCGAGCCTGCGCGACGACATCCCGGCATTCCTGCTGTTCCTCGGCGGCAGCATCGAGCTCGCGCAGTTCACGCAAGGGCTGACGAAGCAGAAGCTGCCGCGCTACATCATCTGCCTGTCGGACGTGGACACGACCACGCTGCTGCAGCTCAACCCCGGCAGGTCGGCCTCGATCATCTTCGCGCAGGTCGTGCCGAACCCGCAGTCGAACAGCGCGCCGTTCGTGCGCAGCTACCGCAGCACGCTGAAGGCCTTGTTCGACGAGCCGCCGGCGCCCGTCAGCCTGGCCGGCTACCTGGCCGGGCACTACGCGGCGCGCGTGCTGGGCGGGCTCGAGGCCGGCGCGAGCCGCAGCGCGGTGCTCGCCGAGTTCGAGCGCCGCCGCGCGATCGACCTCGACGGCTACCGCCTCGAGTTCGCACCGCACCAGGGCCGCGGCAGCAGCTTTGTCAGCCAGACGATGCTGGGCGCGAACGGGCGCTTGATCGGCTGATCTGCGGGAGGCGCGGCGGATGCGCGGCCTCACGCGCTGTCGAGGGTGCGGACGAAGCGGACCGTGCGCTCGGCCGCATCGGGCTCGATCGCCTGCATCAGGCGCTGCGCTTCGGCGCCGATCTCGTCGCGCTGCGCAGCGGTCAATTTGACGAAGGGTTCGATCGTCACGGCCGCACGGCCGTCAACGCGCTCGATCTGCCAGCTCGCACGCACGAAGCCATCGACCAGCACCACCGGCTTGATCAGGCCATTGGCGCTGAACACGCGCGCACGATCGGCTTCGTCGAGCACGCGTCGCCGATCGGCGTGCGACAGCAGCAGGTTGTCGAAGCCGGGCAGCAGCCGCGCGGGCGCCGGCGTGTCGGCGTCGGGCAGGCGCGTGCGCGCGAGGTCGAACAGCAGGCGGCCGTCGTCGCCGCGATAACGCCGCAGCGTCGAGCCCAGGCGCTCGAGCGTCGGCGCGAGCTGCGTCAGGCCGCTCCAGGTCGTGATGTCGGCAGCGCTTGCCGGGCCGTACGCGGCCAGGTAGCGCAGCATGAGTTGCGCGAGCGGGTCGCCCTGCGCGAGCGCGGGCTTTGTGCGTGCGAGCCACACGTCGGCCGGGGACAGCGCGGCGTTCTTGTGCGAGCCCCAGGTGCCGGCCGGCGGCACGTGCACCAGCGGCAGATGGCAGCGCGCCGCCATCGCGAGCGCGGTCGTGTCGCGGCCGGGGTACGCGTTCGCCAGCCATGCGCCGAGATCGCCGGTCGTCAGCGGCTCCTGCGCAAGCCGCTTGTGCGCCGCGGCGGCGAGCTCGCGCAGGTCGATGCCGTTCAGGTGCCGGGCATGCGCGCTGTGGCGCAGGCCGCGCTCGAGCACCGGTTGCAGCAGCGGCCGCAGCGCGAGCAGGTCGCGTGCGCTGGCCAGGTGCAGCGTGCTGCGCATCAGCGCGCAGCGCACGATGCGGCGCTGCTCGATCAACTCCGTGAGCTTGACTGGCTCGAAGCCTTCGATGCGCGCCCACAGCGCGAGGTACGGCGGGTTCGGCGCCTGCGCCTGCAGCCCGACGAGATGCTCGACCGCGTTCGTCAGCGTCGCTGCACGCCGGCGCAGCAGCCACTGCCGCTGCAAGGTCGCGCGGTTCAACGCGCGGGTGTCGAGGGTCGGGATCGACGCGGTGCGGTTGGGCATCGGCGGCGATTGTGCGTCAGCGGACAACACGGTCGCGATCGGCGGGCGTAGAACCTATCCGTGAATGGGACGGCCCTGATCCCCGCTCACCCGAAAAGGCCTTGCGCGGCGGACGCCGCAGGCCGGGTCTCTACAATCGCGCAGTGGACAAAGAAGTACCCGATGTCCCCCCGAGCTGGATGAACGCCGACCTGCATTGCCATTCCGTCGTGTCCGACGGCACCCTGGAGCCGGAGGCGCTGGCTGCGCGCGCCAAGGGCAACGGCGTCGAACTGTGGGCGCTGACCGATCACGACGAGGTCGGCGGCCAGCACCGGGCACGCGACGCGGCGCTCGCGCTCGGCATGGACTACCTGACCGGCACCGAAATCTCGGTGACCTTCGCCGGCACCACCGTGCACATCGTCGGCCTCGGCTTCGATGCCGACAACGCGCAGCTCGCCGCCGGGCTGCATGCCACGCGCGGCGGCCGGCGCGAGCGCGCGCTCGAGATGGCCGACGGGCTCGCGAAGGTCGGCATCCACGGCACCTACGAAGGTGCGCTGCAGTACGTCGGCAATCCGGAGCTGATCTCGCGCACTCACTTCGCGCGGCACCTTGTCGAAAGCGGCGTCTGCAGCGACACGCAGGAGGTGTTCCGCAAGTTCCTGGTCGAAGGCAAGCCGGGCTTCGTGCCGCACCGCTGGGCAACCCTGAAAAACGCGGTCACCTGGATCACCGATGCCGGCGGCATTGCAGTGATCGCTCATCCGGCGCGCTACAAGTTCACTGCCAACGAGGAGTACGCGCTCTTCACCGAGTTCAAGGCGCACGGCGGGCGCGGGGTCGAGGTGGTGACGGGCAGCCACAGCAGTGCCGATGCGGTCCGCTACACCGACACGGCGCTCGAGTTCGAGCTGCTCGCGTCGCGCGGCAGCGACTTCCACAGCCCCGACGAAAGCCACATCGACCTGGGCACCCTGCCTGCATTGCCGGCACAGCTGACGCCTGTTTGGGAAGCGCTGGAAGCGCAGATCCACCACCCCGCGTGAAACGACGCGGCGCACTTCCTCCGAGATGAGTGCGCCGGCTGCGCGCTCGAACCACGCCGTCGGCATCGGGCTCGTGCTGCTGATGGGCGCCTGTTTCGCCGTCTCCGATACCACGATCAAGTACCTCGGCGGCCTGCTGCCGGTGCTGTTCCTGCTCTGGGCGCGCTACCTGTTCCAGGCTGGCGCGATGGCGCTGTGGCTGGCTCGGCGCGGCACTGCGGGCTTTCGCACGGCGCACCCGAAGTTCCAGTGGGTGCGCGGCGCCCTGCTGCTGTTCACGAGCGCGATGGCGTTCTTCGGGCTGCAGGTGATGCCGGTTGCGGAATTCACCGCGCTCGGCATGTTGACGCCGGTGATCGTCACGCTGATCGCCGCGCTCGTGCTGCGCGAGCCGGTCTCGCGGATGCGCTGGGCGCTGGTCTGGGGCGGCTTCGTCGGCGCGGTGATCGTCATCCGGCCGGGCAGCGGCGTGTTCGGCTGGGCTGCCTTGTTCCCGCTGTCGATGGCGCTGTGCTACGGCTGCTTCCAGGTGCTCACGAGCAAGCTCGCGGCTCTCGAGAGCCCGTTCACGACCCAGTTCTACACCGGCTTCAGCGGCGTCGTGCTGGTCACGCCGTTCCTGCTGCCGATGGCGCCCGAGCTGCTGAGCGCACTGCGCGGCGCGAGCGCGGCGCAGTGGTGGCTGGTGCTCGTGATCGGGCTGTTCGCGACCAGCGGCCACCTGTTCCTGATCCTCGCCTACGGCCACGCACCGACGGCGACGCTGATGCCGTTCGTCTACGCGCAGATCACGTTCGCGCTGGTCGCAAGCTGGGTGGCATTTCGCCACGTGCCCGATGCCTGGGCCTGGTTCGGCATGGGCGTGATCGCGCTGTGCGGCGGGTGGAGCGCGTGGCTCAACGTGCGTGGCGGGCGGGCACACCCCGATTCGGCGGTGGCAGCCGACACGCTGGCCGATTGACGAAGCGACCGACAATCGTTGCATGTCCCAGTACTTCGAAGTCCATCCCGACAACCCGCAGCCGCGCCTGGTGAAGCAGGCAGTGCAGATCCTGCACGCCGGCGGGATCGCGGCGATCCCGACCGACTCGAGCTACGCGCTGGTCTGCCATCTCGACGACAAGGCTGCCGCCGAGAACCTGCGCCGCATCCGCGGTGTCGACGACAAGCACCATTTGACGCTGCTGTGCCGCGACCTGAGCGAGCTCGCGAGCTACGCGCGCGTCGACAACCGCCAGTACCGCCTGCTGAAGTCGGGCACGCCTGGGCCGTTCACCTTCATCCTGGAAGCGACGAAGGAAGTGCCGCGCCGCGTGTCGCACCCGTCGCGGCGCACGATCGGGCTGCGGGTGCCGGAGCACGCCGTCACCCACGCGCTGCTCGAGCAACTCGGCCAACCGCTGCTCGCGACCACGCTGATCGCGCCGGGCGAGACCGAGCCGATGAACGATCCGCACGAGATCCGCGATCGCTTCCAGAAGCTGGTCCAGGCCGTGGTCGATGCGGGCGCCTGCCCAATGCAACCGACCACCGTGATCGACCTGACCGACGAGGTGCCGGTGCTCGTGCGCCGCGGGCGCGGCGACGCATCGTTGCTCGGACTGATCGACAGCGACTGAATCGAAGGCTGTTGACACGGATCCCCGGCTCATACTAAAGTGATATCACTTTGACATCCCTCTACGGGCAAGGTGACTCCATGAACAAGCAGGCATCGCAAGAGCGGCAAGCGTCTTCCGCCAACGGTTTCGTTTACGTGATCGCAGGGCTGCTGATCGCACTCACCGTGATCTTCCTGGTGGTGACGCGGCCCTCGCCGGTGCTGGGCCTGGTGTTCGGGGTCGGCATGTTGACCGCTGCGTGGTGCCTCGCCGGCCTGTACATGCTGCAGCCCAACCAGGCCGCACTGCTGACCCTGTTCGGCAGCTACCGCGGTACCGACCGCAGCGACGGCCTGCGTTGGGCGAACCCGTTCTACGTGAAGAAGAAGATCTCGGTGCGGGCGCGCAACTTCAACAGCGAGAAGCTGAAGGTCAACGACAAGCGCGGCAACCCGATCGAGATCGCCGCGGCGATCGTCTGGAAGATCGACGACACCGCACAGGCCACCTTCGACGTCGACAGCTACGAGGCCTATGTGCTGACGCAGGCCGAGTCCGCGGTGCGCCACCTCGCGATGAGCTATGCCTACGACAACCTCGACGAGCACGACCCGAACGCGGCGCACGAACAGACGCTGCGCTCGAGCACCGATGAAGTCGCGGCCGCCTTGAGGGAAGAGCTGCAGGCGCGCTTCGCGCAGGCCGGCATCGTCGTCGTCGACGCGAAGCTGACGCACCTCGCCTACGCCCCCGAGATCGCCGGCACGATGCTGCGCCGCCAGCAAGCCGAGGCGGTGATTGCGGCGCGCCACAAGATCGTGCAGGGGGCCGTCGGGATGGTCGAACTCGCGCTCACCGGGCTGGCCGAGCGCGGCCTGATCAGCCTCGACGACGAACGCAAGGCGGCGATGGTCAGCAACCTGCTCGTCGTGCTGTGCTCCGACCACGACGCAACGCCGGTCGTCAACACCGGCACGCTCTACAACTGAGCGACCGACGCACGCAGGGGCGATCGAATCCCGGCCATGGCAAGCCCCGACAAGAAGGCGTTCCTGCTGCGCATCGACCCGGCCGTGTGGGCCGAGCTCGAGCGGCTGGCCGCCGCGGAGTTGCGCAGCGTCAATGCGCAGATCGAGTACATGCTGCGCGACTCGCTCCGGCTGCGCGGGCGGGGTCCGGCCGCGTCGGAATCGAACCGGACAACAACACCGCGCAAGCCGCCGAAGTCCCCCTGACCGGAGCGCAACAATGCTGCACGCGCCCAGCCCGGTGCGCCTATGCTGTGGGCTGTCGGCGCACGCCCTCCCCGGCGTCCTCGGCCAGATCATGCAGCCCGCCTCGACTCCCCACCCGCCAGACGCCGAGTTGCACGGCAAGGTCGTCTACATCGAAGACGCGCCGATGTACTTCGAGCTGGTCAAGGGGCTGCTCAGGCCGCACCGGGCGGTCGAGATCCTCCACGCATCCACCGGCCAGGAAGGCGTGCAGCTGGTGCGCAGCGAGCTCCCCGACTACGTGCTGCTGGACATGCACCTGCCCGACATGTCGGGACTCGACGTCGTGCGCATGCTCAGCGAAGACATCGCGAGCCGCCGACTCCACGTGGCCATCCTGACCGGCGACACGCTGTCGATCGACGTCATCAAAGCGATGAGCCTGGGCGCCTCCGAGTACCTCGTCAAGCCGGTCAGCGCGCAGGCGCTCGAGAAAAGCCTGCGCCGCGCACTGACGCGCTGACAGATTCACTCACGCGCGCTCGATGCGCGCGTAGGCACTGTGCGCGTGGATCGACTCGAAGTTCTCGACGTCCACGCTGTAGCGGCCGATCCGCTCGTCGGTGTTCAACCGCAGCGCCACGTCGCGCACCAGGTCTTCGACGAACTTCGGGTTTTCGTACGCACGCTCGGTGACCCACTTCTCGTCGGCGCGCTTGAGCATCGGCCAGAGCTCGCTCGACGCGGAATCCTCGGCGAAGCGCACCAGCTCGCCCCAGCCGACCTCGGCCAGCAGCTCGGCGCGTATCGTCACGTGCGAGCGCTGGTTGTGGGCGCCGTAGTCGGAGATTTCCTTCGAGCATGGGCAGAGCGACTTGACCGGCACCACGACCTCGGCCCAGACGGTTGTCGCGCCGGCGCGCCGCTCGGCGATCCAGCGGCCCTGGTACTCGAGCAGGCTTTGCACGCCGCTGACCGGTGCGCGCTTGCGCAGGAAGAACGGAAAGCTCGCCTCGACGCGGCCTTCGGTGGCGTGCAGCTTGTCGAGCATCGTGCCGAGCTGGCGGCGCAGCGTTGCGGCGTCGAGCGGCGTGTCGATCGCATCGAGCCAGGCCACCAGGCGCGACATGTGCGTGCCCTTCTGCTCGGCCGGCAGCGCGACGTCGAGGTCCCACGAGCCGACGGTCGGCAGCAC
>Ga0075367_10001311_pt1 | contig 10541 bp, 6 predicted proteins | sample EndMethybrTD3032_FD_71399 | JGI IMG/M metagenome (GOLD analysis project Ga0075367, IMG submission 71399) | Populus endosphere microbial communities from Tennessee, USA - Endosphere MetaG P. TD hybrid TD303-2 | ecosystem: Host-associated > Plants > Roots > Endosphere | place: USA: Tennessee...
GCAGCTTCACCAACATCCGCGGCGGCGACGCCTACGCCGACCTCGTGCGCGGCAGCGAGAAGAAGCCGATTCGCATCTTCATGGTCGACGGCCGCAACGACAATCGCGGCCAGCGCCGCGACGGCACCTACGACCAGCGGCGCGACTGGTTCTACCAGAACGTGCGGCTGATGCAGGCCTTCACCGAGAAGGGCTACGACCTGAACTACACGTGGGGCATCGGCAAGCACGGCCAGAAGCAGGGCGGCGCCGTCCTCCCCGAGATGATGCGCTGGCTGTGGCGCGACCATCCGGTGTCGACGGACGTGAACGACGCGGTCGAGCGGTCGTTCAACGAGCCCAAGGGGAAGTCCACGCAACCCTGATCGAAAGGATCGATCGCATGTCCTCGCGCGTGTGCGCCGGCGCCGTCGCCCTCCTCCTGCTGCTGTCCGCCGTGACTGGCCGCGCCGCGGTGCGCAGCGTCCTGTTCATCGGCAACAGCTTCACGTTCGCGGCCGGATCGGCGGTGCGCTTCTACCGCGCCGACATCGTCGCCGACCTGAACGGCCAGGGCCAGGGCGGCGTCCCGGCGCTGTTCCGATCCTTCGCCAACCAGGCCGGCCTCGACTACGACGTCTCGCTCGAGACCCAGCCGGGCAGCGGCCTGGAGTTCCACCTCGCCAACAAGCGCGACCTCATCGCCGGGCGTCCGTGGGACACGGTGGTGATGCACGGCCAAAGCACGCTCGACTTCGACAAGCCGGGCAATCCCGCCAAGCTGGTCGAGACGAGCGCGCAGATGGCGACGCTGCTCCGCCGCGTCAACCCGCGCGTCGAGATCTATCTGCTCTCGACGTGGTCGCGCGCCGATCAGACCTACACACCGGCCGGGGCGTGGGCGGGCAAGCCGATCGAGGCGATGGCCCGCGACGTGCGCTCGGCCTACGATCTCGCAGCGGCACGCATCGCGGCCAAGGCGATCCTGCCGGTCGGGGAAGCCTGGTCGCGGGCGATGCAGACGGGCGTCGCCGATCCGAACCCCTACGACGGCGTCGAGGCCGGCAAGCTGGATCTGTGGACCTCGGACCACTACCACGCCAGCATCGCCGGTTCGTACCTCGAAGCGCTGGTGGTGTTCGGCGGCCTCACCGGGCGCGATCCGCGATCGCTCGGCGACGCGGAGTGCTCGGCGTTCGAGCTGGGCCTGACGCGGGCGCACGCCAAGGCGCTGCAGCAGGTCGCGTCGGAACAGCTCGCCAGCTCCGGCGCAACGCTGGCGAGCGGCAACGCGCCCGCGGCGTCGGCCGCGACGCCGCAACGATGCGAGGCGCGTCCGCGCGCGCGGTGAGCGTATCGCCGTCGCGCGTCAGCCTTTGACGCCGTAGCCCTTGGCGCGCAGGTGGGCGCGGACTCGATCGCGCGCCTCGCCCTGGATCTCGACGGTGCCGTCGCCAACGGCGCCGCCGCTGCCGCAAGCGCGCTTCAGCTCGCCGCACAGCGCCTTCAGGAACGCGGCGTTGCGCGGCAGGCCGGCGACCACCGTCACCGTCTTGCCGCCGCGGCCGGCCTTCTCCATCCGCAGCGTCGCGACGATCCGCAGCGGCACGGCCTCGGCGTCCGCGGTGTGGCAGCGGCACGCCGCCGCCGCGGCTCCGCAATCGGGGCAGAGCCGGCCGGCCGACGTGGAATAGACGGGGCGGGCGTCGTCGCGAGCGGCCACATCACATTATCGACCACGTTCCGCGGGCTCGGCCCGGGCCGCGTCGGGCCGCGCGGAGGGCGCTGAGCTGATCGACGACGCGGTCGACGTCACCGTGGACTCAGCGAAAGACGACGCCGACGCGAACCGCCCAGTACTCCACGCTGCCCCGCTCGTCGGGGCGGACGTGCACGCGCAGCTCGCTGCGCAGCCCGACCCGCGGCTTCAACCAGACGTCGGCGCCGCCCGCGGCGTTCCAGCCATCGAAGCCGCCCTCGCCGCTGCTCATCCGCGTGTAGCCGGCGGTGACGAAGGGCGACAGACGGCTGCGGATCGGCGTCGGCTGGCTGGGGACGAAGTGGACGACGGCGTTGACGGAGGTCACGAACATGCCACCACCGGAGTTGGCCAGCACCCCGAACTCGCCCGCGCCGCCGACGCGGCCGCCAGCCAGTATCTCGCCGCCGCCGGCGGCGTGGATCGCCAGCGCCGAGCTGCCGAAGAAGCCGGAGTAGCCGGCCGGCCCGGCGATGCCGTAGCCCAGCACCTGGGCCCCGGCCGGGGGCGCCGCCGCAAGAATCCCCGCCAGCAGCGCCATCGTTGATACGATCCCCATCCTTGCCGAAGTCGTCATCACTCATGTCCTCCCCTCCTGAAGGCGCGCCTGGCACCCCGATCGGCTCAGCGCGCGACGCGCGCGGACGCGGCCGCACCTGGACCGTCGACGCCGCCGACGCCGGTCAGCGGCTCGACAAGTTCCTCGCCGCCGCCGATCGCGCCGGCTCCCGCAGCCGTGCCGCGGATGCGCTCGCCCGCGGCCGCGTCTTCGTCGACGACGCCGAGATGTCGGCCGGCGACGGCTCGCGCCCGGTCGAGCCCGGCGCCACCGTCCGGCTGTGGATCGACCGGCCGGGATCGGCGGCGCGAGGCCCAGCGCCGCGCGATCGCCACGGCCTCGAGACGCTGTTCGAGGACGACACGCTGATCGTCGTCAACAAACCGGCCGGGATGCTGACGGTGCCGCTCGACGACGCCGGCCCGACGCCGGCCAGCGCCGACGACGGCGCCTCGGTGCTCGACCTGTTGAAGCACCGCTACCGCTCGCATGGCGGTCGCGAGCCGTTCGTCGTCCACCGCATCGATCGCGACACGTCGGGAGCCGTACTCTTCGCGCTGAACGCGCGGGCCCGCGGTGCCCTGACGAAGCAGTTCGCCGAGCGGACGCCGGCGCGCATCTACCACGCCCTCGTCGACGGGCATCCGCATCCGTCGATGGGCACCTGGCACGATCGGCTGGTGTGGGACGAGGACGCCTGCCGCCAGCGGGCGGCGCGGCCTGGCGATCGCGACGCCGTCGACGCGCTGAGCGACTACCAGGTCGTCGAGGGCTACGCGTCGACGTCGCTCGTCGAAGTCCGGCTGACCACCGGCCGGCAGGGCCAGATCCGCGTGCAGGCGCAGCTGCGCGGCCACCCGCTGGTCGGCGATCGCCGCTACGGCGGGCGCGGCCCCGCCAGCCGCGACCCGATCGCCTTCGATCGCCAGGCGCTGCACGCGCACCGCCTGTCCTTCGTGCACCCGATCGATCGCCGCCAGATCGACGTGACCGCGCCGCCGCCGGCCGATTTCGCCGCCCTCCTCGATCGCCTGCGCCGCCGCCGCTAGGCTGGCGGTGCGCCGGCTTCGCTCGCCCCCCGAACGCCGCCCGGCCGGGTGTATTCTCGGCCCCTCCATGCGTGTCCGGCCGATTGTGGCGCTGGCGTTCGGGCTGGTCGGGGCGGTCGTGTCCACGGCCGCGGCGGCCCCGTCGCGCGACTACGTCGTCGACGTCTGGGGCACCGATCGCGGGCTGCCGAGCAGTTTCGTCACCTCGGTGGCGCAGACGCCGGAAGGCTATCTGTGGATCGGGACGCAGAACGGCTTGCTGCGCTTCGACGGCCTGCGCTTCGTCACCTTCGATCCCGACAACACGCCGGCGCTGGCCCACGCCCGCGTCGAGCACCTCTTCGTCGACGACACCGGGACGCTGTGGGCCAACACCTACGACGGCTCGCTGACGTCGGTCCGCCGCGGCGCCTTCCACCTCGAATGGCGCGGCGCCGGGCCGGTCGACTTCGAGGCCTTCCTGGCGTCGACCCGCGGCGGCCAGCCGGCCTTCGTCGTCGACCACGGTGCGGTGATCCGGCGGCGCGCGCAACCAGGTGCGGATGGCGCGTGGGACGTCCATCGCCCGCCCGGGGACGCGCTACCGCTCTTCGCCGAGGACGCCGCCGGCACGCTGTGGGTCCGCTCCGTCGACGATCGCCTGTGGCGCCTGCACGACGGACGCTTCGCGCTCGTCGACACCACGGGGCTGACCGGCCGGCACGTCCAATGTCTGGCGCGCGACGCCGCCGGTCGGATCTGGGTCGGCACCGACGCCGAGATCGCCGTGTTCGACGGCGGCGGGTTCCAGCCGATGACGCCGACCAACGGCGAGCCGCGGCTCGACGTGGCGATGCTGCGCTTCACGCGGGACGACGGGCTGTGGGTGGTGGCGAACGGCCGCGCCCGCAAGGCGCGCGAGCGGACGTGGATCTGGTCCGGTGACGAGGGTCGCGGGCTGACCGGCCCGTTCCGCGTGTCGGTCAACTTCCTTGAGGATCGCCGCGGCGGCGTCTGGGTGACGCACTCGGGCAAGGGCGTGCTGCACGTGCGCCCGGATGGCCGCGCCCACCGCCTGACCGACGAGGACGGGTTGCGCGGGACGCGCGTCCGCGACGTCCTCGAGGATCGCGAAGGCAACGTGTGGCTGGCGATCGAGCGCGTCGGATTGGTCCGCGTGCGCGACGCCTGGTTCAAGACGCTGGCCGCGGACGGACCGCGCGAGACTGCCGTCGCGTCGGTCGCCGCCGATCGCGACGGGACGATCTGGATTGGGTCGATGGGTGACGGCCTGCAGCGCTATCGCGACGGCCGCCTCGACCGCTTCGCGGTGCCGGACACCAGCTCCGGCGGCTTCGTCTTCTCGGTCGTGCCCGACGCGGCCGGTCGCGTCTGGCTCAGCGCCGACCGCGAGGATCTGTTCTATTTCGATGGCCGCCACATCCGGCCGGCGCCGGTCCACGTCCACGGCGTCAAGACGCTGCTCGCGGATCGCGCCGGCGGCCTGTGGATCGGCAGCAAGACCGGCGTGTCGCGGATCGTCGACGGGCGCCTGCACGTCTTCGGTCCCGAGGATGGCTTCGAGCGCCGCGACGTGCGCGCGCTCGCGCTCGGGCCCGACGGCGCCGTGTGGATCGGATCGGGCGACGGCACCATCTACCGTTTCCGCGACGATCGCCTGACGCGGTTCCGCCCGCCCGACGCGCAGGCGTCGCACGCCGTGTGGGCGCTCCACATCGACGCCGACGGCGCGCTGTGGGCGGGCACGTTCCGGGGCGGCCTGCTGCGTCTGCATGACGGCCGCTTCGAGCGGTTCACCACCGCCCACGGCCTGCCCAGCAACATCGTCTGCCAGATCCTCGAAGATCAATCGCGGCAGCTGTGGATCGGCTCGCATCAGGGCATCTTCCGCGTCAGCAAGGCGTCCCTCGACAAGGCCTCGCGACAATCGGGCGCGGCCGGACCGCTCGACGTCGTCGGCTACGGCCGGTCGGACGGGCTGCCCGCCCTCGAGTGCACCGGCAACTACCAGCCGGCGGCCGCCACCGGCCGCGACGGCCGGCTGTGGTTCGCCACGCCGAAGGGCCTCGTCTCGATCGATCCGCGCGAGGCCGGCCTCGCCCGTCCGGCCCCCGACGTGATCCTCGAGGAGCTCCTGCTGGATCAGCGGCTCGTGGCTTGGCCCGGGGCGCACCCCGAGGCCCAGCCCGGGACGCAACCCGGGGCGGCGTTGCAGATTCCGCCAGGCCCGCACCGGCTGGAATTCCGCTTCACCGGCTTCAGCTTCGCGACGCCCGACCAGGTGCGCTTCCGGTATCGCATCGAGGGCCTCGACCCCGACTGGATCGACGCCGGCGCGCAGCGCGCCGCGCACTACAGCTACGTGCCGCCCGGCGCGTATCGCTTCCGCGTCGCCGCCAGCCACGGCGACGGACGCTGGAGTGGCGTCGAGGCGGGCCTGCCGTTCGTGGTGCTGCCGCACGTCTACGAGACGCGGCCGTTCCAGGCGGCGGCCGGACTCGCCGCCCTCCTCGCCGTCGCCGGGACGGTGCGCTTCGTCAGCACGCGGCGGCTGCGCCGGAAGGTCGAGCGGCTCGAGCTGCAACGGGCCGTCGAGCGGGACCGCGATCGCATCGCCCGCGACATCCACGACGATCTCGGCGCCGGCCTCACCCAGATCACCCTGCTCAGCGAGATCGCGCGCCGCGAATCGCCCGATCAGGTGGCCGGCCATCTCGGCCAGATCTGCGATACCGCGCGCGATCTGACGCGGACGATGGACGAGATCGTGTGGGCGGTCAACCCGCGCCACGATTCGCTCGACGGCCTCGTCACCTACATCTGCCAGTTCGCCCAGGAGTACCTCACGCTGGCCGGCGTGCAGTGCCGCCTCGACGTGCCCGCCCACCTGCCGCCGCAGCTGCTCCGATCGGACGTCCGCCACAATCTGTTCCTGGCGGTGAAGGAAGGGCTGCACAACATCGTCAAGCACGCCGACGCGCGCGTCGTCTGGGTGCGCCTCGTCGAGAGCCCGCGCGGGTTCCAGCTCGCCCTCGACGACGACGGCAAGGGCTTCGCGCCGGGGGCCGCGGTCGCCGCACAACCCGATCGGGCGACGCCGGGCCGGGGCCTCGGCAACCTGCAGGATCGGCTGGCCGCCATCGGCGGCCGCTGCACGATCGTGAGCGAGCCGGGCCATGGGACGCGCGTCCAGCTCGACGTGCCATTCGGATGAGAAGGGGATGACTCGTGATCGAGGTCACCACTACTGGCGACTCGCCGCGCCGCGGATCCGGCCATAGGCTGGACGCGATGCACGATGGCGCCGCCCACGACCAGACCCGGACCATTCGCGTGTCGATCGTCGAGGACGACGCCCGCGTGCGCGCCAGCCTGGCCCGACTCGTCGACGGCTCCGGGCGCTTCTCGTGCGTCAGCCAGCACGAGAGCGGCGAGCGCGCGATCGCCGAGCTGCCTGGGGTGCGGCCCGACGTCGTGCTGATGGACATCAACCTGCCCGGCATGAGCGGCGTCGAGTGCGTGCGCCGGCTCCGCACCGCCGCGCCCTCGGTGCAGGTCGTGATGCTGACGGTGTACGAGGACACCGACCTGATCTTCGCGGCGCTGGCGGCCGGCGCGACCGGCTATCTGCTCAAGCGGACGCCACCCGACGAGCTCCTCGGCGGCATCCTGGACGTCCACCGCGGCGGCTCGCCGATGACCGGCCACATCGCCCGCAAGGTGGTGCAGTCGTTTCGCGAGGCGGACCGCGCCGGCAACGAGGACGCCCTGTCGCCGCGCGAGCGCGAGGTGCTCGACCACCTCGCCCAGGGCTATCTCTACAAGGAGATCGCCGCCCGGCTGGCGATCAGCTACGACACCGTCCACACCTACGTCCGCCGCATCTACGAGAAGCTGCAGGTGCACTCCCGCACCGAGGCCGTCGCCAAGCATCTGGCCCGCCCCGGCCAGCCGGCCCGCCTCCCCCAGCGCGGCCCCAAAGGCTGACTCGGGCCTGCCGCGCCGAAGCCCGCTGGCGGAGTGGGCGAGGGCGAAGGCGGGTCGCCAGAATTGGCGACTCGCCGCAGCCCGCGCCGCCACGCCAGACTCCGTCCGCTGAGACAGCACATCCGGCCGCCGCCCGCTTCGGGCCGGCCGACGTGTGCACAGCAGGAGGACGCTTCATGATGCGCCGCGTGGGGATCTCATCGATCGGGCTGGCCCTGATGCTGCTGTCGGCGGCGGCGTCCGCCCAGATCGGCGGCAGCGGATCGATCCAAGGCACCGTGCTCGACGCCTCCGGCGCGGCGCTGCCGGGCGCCACCGTCACGGCAACGCACGCGGCGACCGGCATCACCACCAGCCGGCAGGCGACGACCGCCGGCGTCTACGCGCTGTCGCCGCTCGCGCCGGGCGAGTATCGCGTCACCGTCGCGCTGCAGGGCTTCCAGACCTTCGTCCAGGAGGCCGTCGTCGTCGACGCCCTCGGCGTCGTCGGTCTGAACGTCACGCTGAAGGTCGGCGCCATCACCCAGGAAGTCACGGTGTCGGCGAGCCCGCCGATGCTCCGCACGGCTGACGGCCGGCTCGGCCAGACCATCCGCAACGACGTCTACACCGCCCTGCCGCTCGTCATGAACACGGGCGGCCCGCGCGACCCGACCTCCTTCATGTTCCTGATGCCGGGCGTCCAGTCCGTCGGGCGCTGGGGCAACGTGATGGGCGGCCAGGACTTCACCAACGACACCTACGTCGAGGGCGTGCCGATCACGAACGCGGTCGTGCAGGGCGAGGGCCGGAACCTGTCGTTCGGCATCTCGGTCGAGGCGATCGATCAGTTCCAGGTCGAAACCAGCGGCACGGCCGTGATGTACAACGGCCAGGGCGCCTCGAACTACGTGGTCAAGTCGGGCACCAACACCGTCCACGGCAGCGCCTTCGAGTTCTTCCGCAACAAGGGGCTCGACAGCAAGGCGTTCTTCGCCGTCGCCAAGCCGGACGACAACCAGCACGAGTTCGGCTTCACGCTGGGCGGGCCGCTGCGCCGCAACCAGGCCTTCTTCTTCGTCGCCTACGATGGCTACCGCGATCGTCGGCAGACCGAATCGCGCCTGATCTCGATCCCGACGGCGGCGCAGCGCAACGGCGATTTCAGCGCGCTGCCGGTGGTCATCTACGACCCGGCGACGACGCGTCCGAACCCCAACGGCACCGGCTTCGTCCGCGATCCGTTCCCCGGCAACATCATTCCGGCCAGCCGCATCTCGCCGATCTCGCGCAACCTGCAGTCGTACCTGCCCGACCCGAGCAACGGCAACATCCAGAACAACTATCTGGGCGGCCTGCTGCCGATCGGGTTCAACAACGACAACGTGACCGCCAAGGTCGACCTGCGCCTCTCGTCTCGGCATCAGGTCGCGGTGCTGTTCGCGCACGGCTCGCGACGCCAGGCCACGCCCTACCGCGGCGGCACCAACGCCCAGACCCAGCTGCCGCTCCCCTACACCGAGACGCGCCTGGTCGAGGAGATTCCGACGACGGCGCAGGTGAAGCACACCTACGTGATCGGCTCCCGCTGGGTGAACCAGGCCAGCCTCGGCTTCGCGCGGCTGTCGGTGCCGATCGCCAACGCCACGATCGAGGGCGGCTATCCGCGCGCCGCCGGCATCACCGGCCTGCCCGGCGGCGAGGCCGACAGCGCCTTCCCGGAGGTGAGCTTTGCCGGGCCCAACGCGCCGACCAACTGGCGCGGCACCGACGCGCGTGCCTTCACCGAGTACCTGAACAACTTCACGCTGCAGGACAACCTGCAGTGGACGCGCGGCAAGCACGCCATCACGTTCGGCTTCCAGGCGCAGCGGATGGACGCCAACGAACGCGAGCGGACCTACGGCAGCCTGTCGACCTTCGGGTTCAGCAACTCGCAGACGGCCGGCTTCACCGCCACCGGCACGCTCAACGCCGCGACCGGCAACGCCTACGCCAGCTTCCTGCTCGGCGAGCTCAACGCCGCCAACGTCATCGAGGACTCGCAGGTCGCGACGAGCGGCCGCTTCCGCACCTACGCCTTCTGGGCCCAGGACGACGTCAAGGTGACCTCGCGCCTGGCCCTGAATCTCGGCCTGCGCTACGACATCATGCGGCCCTACACCGAGGTCTACGATCGCTGGTCGTTCATGGACCCCGATCTGCCGAACGCCGCGGTCGGCGGCTACCCCGGCGCCATCCAGTTCGCCGGCTTCGGCGAGAACAGCTGCCAGTGCCGGACGCCGATCAAGACGTATTTCGGCAACGTCGGGCCGCGCGTCGGCGCCGCCTACAGCCTGAGCGAGCGCACGGTGCTGCGCGGCTCCTACGGCATCATGTATTCGCGGCGCGGCGCCGTCGGCGGACGCGCCGGCGCGCGCAACGGCACCGGCACGCTCGGCCTCTCGGCCAACGCGTCGTTCCCGAGCACGAACGGCTTCGCCCCGGCCTTCAACTGGAACACCGGCGTGCCGGCGTATCCCAAGCCGCCCTTCCTCGATCCGACCCTGAACGCCGGCTTCGTTACCGGCCGGCCGTCGGGCGGCGGCGTCACCTACGGCGATCCGGAGATCGGCGGCCGCCCGCCGCGCTACCAGAACTGGAACGTCGGCGCCCAGTACGCCGTGACGTCGACGATCACCGTCGGGGCCGCCTACGCCGGCAGCCACGGCGACTTCCTCGGCGGCAGCGGCCGTGGCATCTACAGCAACCAGCTCGATCCGCGCTACCTGGCGCTCGGGAACCTGCTGACGCAGACGGCCACCGCCGCCAGCATCGCTTCGGCGCGCGCCATCATCCCGGACGTGGCGCTGCCCTACGCCAATTTTTCCGGCACGATCGCCCAGATGCTGCGCCCTTTCCCGCAGTACTCGGGTGTGACCGACGTCTACGGCAACGTCGCGCGCTCGAACTACCACTCCTTGCAGCTCACCGTCGAGCAGCGCCGCGTGCGTGGCCTGACGCTGAACGCCAACTACACGTTCAGCCGCACCGAGGACGACCTCGCGGCGCGCACCGGCTACGACTTCGGGCAGGACTGGGCCGTCGGGGTCAACGATCAGCCGCACGTCGCCAACGTCATCGCCGTCTACGATGTGCCGTTCGGCGGCGAAGGGCAGCCAGGCAGCGGCCACGCCGTGGTGCGGGCGCTGGTCCGCGGCTGGCAGGTGTCGGGGATCACGCAGTTCCG
>Ga0075367_10001312_pt1 | contig 10541 bp, 7 predicted proteins | sample EndMethybrTD3032_FD_71399 | JGI IMG/M metagenome (GOLD analysis project Ga0075367, IMG submission 71399) | Populus endosphere microbial communities from Tennessee, USA - Endosphere MetaG P. TD hybrid TD303-2 | ecosystem: Host-associated > Plants > Roots > Endosphere | place: USA: Tennessee...
GCAGTTCGACGTGACCCGCGAGCGGATCCGCCAGATCGAAGCCAAGGCACTGCGCAAGCTGCGCCACCCGTCGCGCTCGGAGAAGCTCAAGAGCTTCCTCGAAGACAACAACAACTGATGTTGCTGCCTGCTCATTGCCGCCCGGCAGTGAGCGGCAAGGCGGCGCGGATGCCGAGGTTGGAAAAAGCGCTGCCGCAATCAGGAAACAAGATGAAGCGAGCCCCCGCGGGCTCGCTTTTTATTTGCCTGTGCCGCATGGGTCAGCGCAATGGCGGGTAGTTCAGGGTTCGGTATCGGCCTGAGCGCGGTGCTTACCTCGGTGGTGATCTGGGGCGCGCAACTGCCGATCGCCAAGGCCGCCTATGCGGTGATGGACCCGGTCACCCTGATCGCCCTGCGCTACGCCCTGGCGGCGGCTTTCCTGGCCTTGCTGCTGTACTGGCGCGAAGGGATGCCGGCATTCCAGTTGGGCGAGCGGCCCTGGCTGATGCTGGGCGCGGGCCTGTGCGGCATGGCCGGCTCGCCGCTGCTGGTGTTCGCCGGCCTGTCGTTCACCACGCCGGAGCACGCGGTGATCATCCTGGCGTTGCAACCCTCGATGTCGGCGCTGGCGCAATGGTTCATGCGCGGCAGCCGCCCGCCGGCCTTCACCCTGGCGTGCATCGTTGCCGCCTTCATCGGCGTGGTGCTGGTGGTCACCGGGCATGGCGCGGGCGAGGATACCGGCAAGTGGATCGGCGACGTGCTGGTGGTGGCCGGCGCGGCCTGCTGGGTCTGCTACAGCCTGATGCTGGCCAAGTTTCCGGAGATGAGCGCACTGCGCTTTACCACCGTGTCCTGCGGGGTCGGCACCATCGCCATCCTGGCGATTGCCTTGGTGAGCATCCTGCTCGGCACCGCGCGCCTGCCCTCGCTGCCCGAGGCGGTTGCGGTCACGCCGCACCTGCTCTACCTGGCGCTGGTCAGCACCACCGCCGGCATGGTGATGTGGAACTACGGCAGCCCGCGCATCGGCGTGCTCAATTCGATCCTGCTGCTCAACCTGATGCCGGTCGAGACCTACCTGATCCGCTATTGGCAGGGCGCGCACTTCACCGGCCAGGAATGGCTGGGCACCGCGCTGGTGATCGTCTCGCTGGTGGCCAGCAACCTGTACCAGCGGCGCCTCAACAAGGCCGGCGCGTGAGCGGAAAACCGCCCCCGCCGTGATACCATCCGCGCCGCTTGATGCTTTATGGTGAAGGGCCGTTAGCTCAGTTGGTTAGAGCAGAGGACTCATAATCCTTTGGTCGTTGGTTCAAGTCCAACACGGCCTACCAAAGAGGAAATCGCTAGAACCAGTGCTCAAAAAGCGCTGGTTTTTTTGTTTCATGGGCGACTTTATGGACATTTCCCTTTAAAGGGGCTTGTGTCCGTGGACTGCCGTTTTCACTCCTGGAGTGAAAATCCATCCGGTGTCCCAGGTCAGCGCAACGATGCCCGTGCCGAATACATCGGGCTCGACTACCGGTTTCACGACCTGCTGGTACGCGCGGCGCGCAACACGCCGATGGAAATCACCCGCGCCATGCGGATCGCGCATGTCGGACACGCGCGGCTGCCGGGCAACGCAGGGCCTGGCGAGAGCATCACGAGCGGGCATGTTGCATTGCGTGCGGAGCAAGCCAAGTCGCCCCGCGTTTGGTCCGCAATTCCCAAGAGGCCGCCCTCGGCCGGGCAGCCAAAGCCTCGAATTGCTCTCGGTGAAACCCGCTATTCGGCCGATGGCCTGTTTTGCCTGCCTTCTAATATACCGGAGGAAGTCGGCCTATCGGCTGGCGTAGATACCCGCCCTTTCGGAACCATCCGCAGATTCTTGTGTTCGCTGCGGCAAGCCGTACCTCAGTGCCGGTGTTGTCGATCGGCCATCTCCAAATAAGCGGAGCAGTCAGTCCATGGAATTCGAGACAGATCTACATTGCGATGCGTCCGCGACGTCCACGGAGACCAAACCGGCGGTGGCTGCTTTCTTTTTCGCCGCGTCCAGGCCGCGGGTGGGGACTACCGACGCTCCGCATGGCCAGTTCAGTCTCGAGGAGCACGGCGCTGGCGCTGCCGGCGAACCGGCAGACCTCGGGCAGGCGCTCGCGCAGCAGCAGTTCCTCCTCCACTACCAGCCCAAGGTGTCGTGCCATACCGGCAAGATTACCGGGATGGAGGCGCTGCTGCGGTGGAACCATCCGCAGCGCGGCCTGGTCTCGCCGGTCGAATTCATTCCCCGGCTCGAAGAAACCGGCATGATCATCGAAGTCGGCGCCTGGGTGCTGCGGGCCGCCTGCCTGCAGACTGCCGGGTGGCACAAGGCCGGCCTGGGCACGCCATCGATCGCGGTGAACGTGTCGGGCCGCCAGCTGCAATCGGACCAGCTGTTCGAAGTCGTGCGCGGCGCGCTCGATGACAGCGGCCTGGCGGCCCGCTACCTGGAACTCGAACTGACCGAGAGCTTCCTGGTGGAAGATCCCGAGCACGCGGTAGCCGTGCTGTCGCGCCTGAAAACGCTCGGCCTGAAGGTTTCGGTGGACGATTTCGGCACCGGCTACTCGAGCCTGGCGTATTTGAAGCGCTTTCCGCTCGACAGCCTGAAAGTCGATCGCGCGTTCGTGCGCGACATCATCGCCGATCCGCATGACGTTTCGATCACCCGGGCGATCATCAATCTGGCGCACAACCTGAAGCTCAGCGTGGTGGCCGAAGGGGTGGAGACCGAGGGACAACTGGGCCTGCTGACGGCCAACGGCTGCGACATGATCCAGGGCTACTATTTCAGCCCACCGATCCCCGCCGAGCAATTCGAGGCGATGCTGCGCGGCGGCAAGAGCCTGCCCGCGCAACTCATCGCCGACCGGCAGGCCGGCCGCACCCTGCTCCTGGTCGACGATGAAGAGTACATCCTGAACGCCCTCAAGCGCCTGCTCAGGCGCAGCAACTATCGCGTCCTCACCGCGCCGTCGGCCGCCGAGGGCCTGCGCCTGCTGGGCGAAAACCGCGTCGACGTGGTGATCTCCGACCAGCGCATGCCGGTGATGACGGGCGTGGAATTTCTCAGCCGCGTCAAGGAAATCCATCCCGACAGCGTGCGCATGGTGCTGTCCGGCTACACCGACCTGGAGTCGGTGACCGACGCCATCAACCGCGGCGCGATCTACAAATTCCTCACCAAGCCGTGGGACGACGAACACCTGCTGGCCAATATCGAAGAAGCCTTCAGGCGCAAGGAAATCGCCGACGAGAACCGCCGCCTGAACCAGGAACTGGCCAGCACCAATGCGCGCCTGGGTACGGTCAATGACGAATTGCAGGCGCTGCTGCGCGAAAACGGGCAACAGGCCGAGCGCGACCAGATCACCCTGCGGGTGATGCAGGAAATCGTACAGCATGTGCCGACGCCGCTGATCGGCATCGATCAGGACGGATTGATCGCCCTGTCCAATCACGCCGCCGATGCCCTGCTGACGCCGCAAGCCTCGCTGGTCGGCCGCGGCGTCGAGGAGGCCTTGCCGCGCGCGATGCTGTCCTGGCTTGAAGGCGGCTGCCGCGAGCGCTTCGGCGGCGAATTCTGCGCTTCCCGCTATATGGTCGAAGGCCGCCGGATGGGCGGACAATCCGGTTCGCGCGGCCTGCTGCTGGTCTTCACGCCGGAGGCGTCATGATGCGCGCGCCGGCCGCCAACGTGATCCCGCGCGATGCCTTCTCCAGGCAGCGCGGCCGCATTGCGGCGGGCCGCTGACATGGGCCTATTGACCATCGATGGCGTCGTGCGCGCGGTGCAGCAACTGCCCGCGCTGCCCCAGGTGGTGATCGACCTGATGGGCCTGTTCGACCAGGACGAACCCGACGTCGGCGCCATCTCCCGGCGCATCGAAAAGGATCAGGCGATCGCCGCCCGCGTGTTGCGCCTGGCCAATTCGCCGTTTTACGGCATGGCCGGGCGCATCGACACCATCGGCGACGGCGTGCGCGTGCTGGGCCTGCGCAATCTGCACAACCTGACCATGGCGGCGGGCATCACGGGCAGCTTTCCCGCGTCGCGGCCGGACTGGTTCGACCACGGCGTCTTCTGGCGCCACACCATCGTGGTGGCGATGAGCGCGCGCGTCCTGGCGGTGCGCTTCGACCTGGGCAGCCCGGACCTGGCGTTCATCACGGGCCTGCTGCACGACATCGGCAAGCTGGCGCTGGTGACCGGTTTTCCGGACGCCTATCGCGAGGTGGTGCGGCGCCAGGATGCCGACGGCCTGACCTCGACGCAGGCCGAGCAAGCGGTACTCGGCCTGGATCACGCGATGGTCGGCGCGGCGCTGGCGCGGCGCTGGAAGTTCGCGCCGGTGATCGAGGCGGCCATCGGCCGGCATCACGATCCGGCCGCTGCCGGTTCGGCCGCGCTGACCGACCTGGTGCACGCCGCGGACGTCACGGCGCACCTGCTGCGCACCGCGGGCGATCCGCGCAGTATCGAGCCTGCCCCCTGGGGGGCGGTGTGGGCCGGCATTGCCGGCGATTGGGAGGCGTTCCGCCAGATTCTGCCGGTAATCGAGGCCGAAGCCACGGAAGCGGCCATCTCCCTGGGTTTTTGCGAGGAACATCAACATGCATGAGCAGACCGACGGCGCGACCCTTGAGCGGTGTCTGCCGGCGCAAGGCTATTCGTTCGAGAGCCTGGCCGAGACCATTTCCTCCGCCATCATCATGCATCGTGGCGGCAAGATCATCTACGCCAACCGCGCCGCCCAGCGCGTCACCGGCTTTACGCTGGAAGAACTGCGGGACAAGGAATTCTGGGAACTGGCGCACCCGGACCATCGGGCGCCCCTGATCCAGCACAGCCAGAAGATCCTGCGCGGCGAGCAGGTCCCGTCGCGATTCCAGTCACAGCTGCACACCAAGGACGGCAGCGAATGCTGGGTCGAGGCCACTGCCGGCAGCATCGAATACGAGGGCCAGTTCACCGTACTGGCCACCTACGTCGAGATCACCGAACTGAAGCGGGCCGAGGCCGCGCAGCGCCACTTCCGCGAAGTGCAGATGCAAGTGATCGAGGGCAGCCCGGTGCCCACCTTCGTGATCAATGCAAACCACGAAGTGACCCATTGGAACCGTGCCTGCGAAGTGGCGACCAGCATGCCGGCCGCCACGCTGGTCGGCACGCGGGACGCGTGGCGCGCCTTTTATCCGCAACAGCGGCCGGTGATGGCCGATCTGGTCGTCGAGGGCGCGATGGACGAGAAGGTCGATACCTTCTACCACGGCAAATACCGGCGCTCGCCCCTGATCGAGGGCGCTTTCGAGGCGGAGGATTTCTTCCAGCATTGGGGCGAAGCGGGCCGCTGGATCGTCTTTACCGCCGCGCCTTTGCGTGGTCCGGACGGCAGCATTACCGGCGCGATCGAGACCATGCAGGACGTCACCGAGCGCAAGATGGCGGAGTCGGCGCTGCTCACCGCCCAGGTGGAACTGGAGCAACTGGTGGAAAAGCGCACCGGCCAGCTGGCGCGCGCCAAGGAACAGCTCGAAGCCGACGTCGAGCGCCGGCGCCAGACCGAAAACGAGCTGCTGCGCCGCAATTCGGACCTGACCGAGCTCAACGGGCGCCTGCAGGAAGCCCAGGCGCAGCTGCTGCAATCGGAAAAGATGGCCTCGGTGGGCCAGCTGGCCGCTGGCGTGGCGCACGAGATCAACAATCCGATCGGCTATGTACATTCCAACATCGGCTCGCTGGAAAAGTACCTGGACGACCTGTTCCAGGTGCTGGCCGCCTACGAGGCCGCCGAGCCGGCGATGGCGCAGGACGGGGGACAGAAGGCGGCGCTGCTGCAGCTCAAACAGGGCCTGGACCTCAACTTTCTCAAGGAAGACATTCCGGCGCTGATGCGCGAATCGAAAGAGGGCATCTCGCGGGTGCGCAAGATCGTCCAGGATCTGAAGGACTTTTCGCGCGTCGATGGCAGCCAGCAGTGGGAGTGGACCAGCCTGCACCGCGGCATCGACAGCACGCTCAACATCGTCTCCAACGAAATCAAGTACTGCGCGGACGTCGTCAAGCACTACGGCGAGATTCCGGACATCGAATGCATCGCCTCGCAGATCAATCAGGTGATCATGAACCTGCTGGTCAACGCCGCCCACGCCATCAGCGGCAAGCGCGGCACCATCACCATCACCACGACATCGGACAACGACTACGTGCGTGTCGATGTCGCCGATACCGGCAGCGGCATCGCGCAAGAAAACCTGCAACGCATCTTCGATCCGTTTTTCACCACCAAGGCGGTTGGCAAGGGCACCGGCCTGGGCCTGTCCCTGTCGTACGGCATCGTGCAAAAGCACGGCGGCCGTCTGCTGGTCGAAAGCAGCGTCGGCAAGGGCACCACTTTCAGCGTCATTCTTCCGGTCAGAAAGCCGGAGCAGCAGGCAGAAAAGGAGCAGCAAACATGAGCGCGGTCCTCCAACCCGTTTCGGTCGCCCCGGTATCCACCGTATTGTGCGTGGACGACGAGGCCAACATCATCAATGCGCTCAAGCGCCTGTTCCGCCCCTGCGGCTATCGCGTCATCACCGCCCTGAGCGGCGCCGAGGGGCTCAGGGTGTGCGCCACCGAGAAGATCGATCTGGTGGTCTCCGACATGCGCATGCCGGAGATGGACGGCGCGGCCTTCCTGGAGCAGGTCCGCTCGGTGGCGCCGGACGCGGTGCGCATTCTCCTGACCGGCTACTCCGACGTCGAATCGACCATCGCCGCGGTCAACCAGGGCGAGATCCATCGCTACATCGCCAAGCCCTGGGACGACAACGAGCTCCTGCTGACGGTGCGGCAGGCGCTGGAACGCTCGCGCCTGGAACAGGAAAACCAGCGTCTGGAAGCGCTGACGCAGCGGCAGAACGAGGAACTGCGCCAACTCAACACCGGGCTGGAAGCGCTGGTGGAGCAGCGCACCGGCGAATTGCAGGTCGCCAACGAAAAGCTCAAGGCCGGCTTTCTCACCTCGATCAAGATGTTCTCCAGCCTGGTCGAATTGCGCGAAGGCCGGGAAAACGGGCATTCGCGGCGCGTCGCCGACCTGGCGCGGCGCATCGCGACGCGCATGAAGCTGCCCGCCAACCAGGCGCAGGAGGTGATGCTGGCCGCGCTGCTGCACGACATCGGCAAGATCGGCCTTCCGGACGAACTGCTGGCGAAATCGGCGGCGCACATGAACGCCGAAGAACTTACCGTCTACAAGCGCCACGCCGCGCGCGGTGAAACCGCGCTGATGGCACTGGACCAGTTGCGCGGGGTGGCGCGCATCGTGCGCTGCCATCACGAGCGGTTCGACGGCTTTGGCTATCCCGACGGCCTGGCCGGCGCCGCTATTCCGCTGGGCGCGCGCATCCTGGCGGTGGCCAATGAGTATGACGCCTTGCAGGCCGGAACGCTGGCCCCGCGCCGGCTAACCGCGCAGGATGCCGCCGCCAGCATCACCAGCGGCAGCGGCAGGCGCTATGACCCGGTTGTGGTGCAGGCCTTCCAGGCCGAGATCGGCGCGCCGCAGGCCGAGAGGCGCCGCCAGCAGGCCTTGAGCCCGGTGGATCTCAGGCCGGGCATGGTGCTGGCGCAAGACCTGATCAGCCAGGAAGGGGTGCTGCTCCTGGCCGCGGACTACGTTCTCGACGAGGTCCTGATCCGCCAGATGCTCGATTTCGAAACGGTCGATGGCCGCCGCCTGGTGTTGCACGTGCTGACCCGCTAATCGCCGTCGCGCGACCGTCCCGCTTCTTCCACGCGCGAATTTTCCCGTGGCGCCGCGGCGCTAGCCCAGCGTAAACGCCTCGTGCACCGCGGACTGGACGCTGCCGCCAAGCACGGCGCCGCCGCCGGCCACGTAGATCCAGTCGCCGATGGCCCCTGCGCCCACCGCGTGGCGCGGCGTCGGCATGGCCGCGTGCTGCTGCCAGGTATCGGCGGCGGGATCGTAGCTTTCCATCTGCCCATAGACCTTGGCCTGGCGCGGCACGCCGTTGACAATCGACCCGCCTTCGCCGCCCATCGCCCAGAAGCGTCCGCGATAGATCACCAGGCCGTGGCCGGAGCGCTCGGTCGGCAGCGGCGCGCGCAGCTCCCAGGTGTCGCGTGCGGGAATGTAGACGTGGTGCAGCGTGGTGTTGTACTCGAAGGTGTTGAAGCGCCCGCCGATGATGTGGATCAGCCCGTTGTGCGCCACGCAGCCGACGTGATCGCGCGCGCCCGGCAGGGCCTTGCGCGGGCTCCAGCGGTCGGCGACCGGGTCATACACTTCGTGCCAGCCCACGCTGGCGCGCTCGGCGGCCGGTTCGGAGGCGCCGCCGATCAGGTGGATCTTGCCGTCCAGCACGACGGCGGCGGCGGCGCCGCGTGGGCGCGGCATGGGCGCGATCGGTGTCCAGCGATTGGCGGCGATGTCGTAGACGTAGGCCAGGGTGTCCGAACGGCGGTTCTGCTCCACAAAACCGCCGAAGGCCCAGACCCGCGTGTCGTCGGAGGCCACCGCCACATGATTGGCGCCGCGCGGCAGCGGCGCGCCGTTCAGCCAGACGTCCTTGGCCGGATCGTAGATGTGATGGTAGTCGCGGTTGACCGCGCCCTCGCCGTAGCCGCCGACGATGTGCATGCGCCCGCGCGCCACGGTGGCCCAGGCCATCTCGCTGCGCGGAATCGGCAGCGCCGCGCGCGCCACCCAGCGGCCCGCCGGGCCTTTGGGCGCCGTGCTGTCGATGAAGCGCTGCGACTCCTGCTCCGGCGTCATGTGGTGCGGCACGCCGCCTTGCAGGCGCGCGTAGGGCGAAGGCGAGGAAGGCGCCGTCGGCAAGGCGCCCTCGTGATGGCCCGCATGGGATTGCGCCCGCGCATTTGAAACCGCGGAAAGCGCCAGAACGGCAAGAACGTCGCGTCTTTTCATGTCGATAACCCTGGGGGTTTCTGAAATGGGATCACAATGAATTCACAAGCGTGCCCGCGTCGCCCGTGTAGTTTGCGCATTTTAGGCGAGCTAGTCGCGCGCCTGGATATTCGCGCTTTTCGCCACGCCTTGCCAGCGCGCCAAGTCGGCGCTGAGCATCTTGCCCAGTTCCTCGCTGCTGCCGCCCGCCGGGCTGACCTGGATGGCGGCCATTTGCGCGGCGACCTCGGGGAGCTTCACTGCGCGGTTGATCTCGGCTTCCATCTTGCGCAGCACCGCGGGCGGCGTGCCGGCGGGGGCGAAAATGCCGGCCCAGTAGCGGATCTCCAGTTGCGGCATGCCGATCTCGGCCATGGTCGGTACTTGCGGCAGCGCGGCCAAGCGGGTGGGGGAGGTGACGGCGAGCGCGCGCAGGCGGCCGTCGGCGATGCCGGCGCTGGCCGGTCCGGTATCGACCATCGACATCAAGAGGTCGCCCGCCATGATCGCGGTGATGGTCTCGGTGGTGCTCTTGTATTGAATGAACTCGCCGGGCGCGCCGGTGTGCAGGCGGAACAATTCAGTGGCGAACTGGAAGGCCGGGCCGGAGCCGCCGTAGTTCGATTTGGCGGGCTGCGCCTTCATGTAGGCGACCAGGTCCTGCACCGTGTTGATGGGCTGCTTGGCATTGACCACCAGCACCAGCGGAAACGTGGCGACCAGCGAGACCGGCACAAAGTCCTTGGTCGGCGAGTAGCGCAGCTTGGGCACCAATATCGGGGTGAACACCATGTTGCCGATCGGCGCCATCAGCAGGGTGTAGCCGTCGGCCGGCGCCTTGGCGACGAACTCGGTGGCGATGATGCCGCCGGCGCCCACCTTGTTCTCGACCACCACCGGCTGGCCCAGGCTGGGGGAGATTTTTTGCCCGAGCAGGCGCACCAGGGTATCCATGCCGCCACCGGCGCCCTGGCCGACGACGATGCGCACCGGTCGCTCCGGAAAGGCTTGCGCCTGGACCACGCCCGTCCACGCGAAAGCCAGCAGCCAGGCCGCGCACTGCGCGCCGCGGCGCATCCGATCAAGTTGCATGTCGTCTCCTCGTTCTGGTCTGGCGCGCGCTAAAAGCGTGGCGCCGACCGCGTGCATTCTACTGATAAGGCAGCCGCTTGCGATATCCGCAAGTCGTGAAATCGCGGATGGATATAATAAGTTGACCTTCAATGAGCTTGTAGATCACGCATGCAGATTGCCGCAACGGCCACCCCGGTCATCGACTTTCACTCCCACATGCTGGAGCGCGAGGTGTTCGACGCCTCCACCAACCGCACCGTGTTCACCGGCTTCGGCGCGACACCCGCGAAAGCGCCGCGCCCCGGCGCGCAGCAGCTGATGGAGCGCATGTTCGACCCCATAGCGGTGCTGGCTGACATGGACGAACGCGGCATCGACATGGCGGTGACCACTTCCAGCACGGTGCTGCAAGGCACTTCCTGGGCCGACCCCGCCACCGACCTGGCGCTGTGCCGGCGCTGCAACGACCAGGCCGCGCAGTGGGTGGCGCAGTATCCACGCCGCTTCATCGGCAGCATGGTATTGCCGATGCAGGATCCG
>Ga0075367_10001313_pt1 | contig 10537 bp, 9 predicted proteins | sample EndMethybrTD3032_FD_71399 | JGI IMG/M metagenome (GOLD analysis project Ga0075367, IMG submission 71399) | Populus endosphere microbial communities from Tennessee, USA - Endosphere MetaG P. TD hybrid TD303-2 | ecosystem: Host-associated > Plants > Roots > Endosphere | place: USA: Tennessee...
CGGGCCGACTACATCCAGCACAACCCCCTCGCGCCCGATGGCTCCGAGGCGTTGAAGGACTTCGCTGTCGGGATGCATCAGCAGTTCCCCGATGCCAAGTACGACATCAAGCGGGTCATGTCCGAGAACGACCTCGTCGTGGTGCACTCCAACCTCGCACTGACGCCGGGAAGTCGAGGCTCGGCCGTATTCGACATTTTCCGGTTCCAGGGCGGCAGGATCGCCGAGCATTGGGACACCGGGCAGAACGTCCCCGACAGCAGTGTCAACGGCAACGACATGTTCTCCACAGTCAGTCGGCCGCAGACCGGGCAACCTGGTCCGCGGTGGCTCACCGCCTCCAACAAGAAGCTCGTCACCAAGGCATTCGACCGGCTCATCGTCGACAAGGATCTGTCCGCGCTCGACCTGTACTGGAGCGCCGGGTACCACCAGCACAATCCCGGCATCGCGGATGGTGTGGCCGGTGCGCGGGAGGGGCTTGGGGCGTACTTCCGGGCGTTCCCGGAGCTGACCGTCTCCCGCAAGCGCGTTGTCGCCGAGGGGGATCTGGTCGCCGTCCACAGTCACTACGTGAACGCGCCCGGCGAGCGCGGGCAGGCCGTCGTGGATCTGTTCCGGGTACAGGGCGGGAAGATCGTCGAGCACTGGGACGTGCTTCAGGACGTGCCGGCCACTTCCGCCAACGACAACACGATGTTCTGATCTGAGGGGCGTTCACGAAAACGGAACGCCCCTTTTGCGTTCCAGTAGGTTCCTCGCCTGGCGGGTGGGATCTCGCTTTCACCACGCCGGATTACGGCCGCTGCGGCACGCGGGTCGGGACGGCCCTCAGCGGGCCGCCCATCGGTCCGTCCGTGTGCCCCGGCGACCTCGCCCGGACAGCTCGGCCGCGCCCGACGGCCCCGAAGGCCTGCGTGGGCTGGTCGGGTCACTCACCGACGACGTCCGTCACGAGGTCGCCCGGGTCATCGCCGAGGGCGACATGGTCGCGGTCCACGGCGTCTACTACGGCTTCGGTCCGGACCCGATGGTCGCCTTCGACCTGTTCCGCGTCGCCGACGGCAAGATCGTCGAGCACTGGGACATCGTCCCCGCCATCCCGGACACCCTGCCGCACGGCAACGGCCTGTTCTGATCGCCGGACCCGAGAGATGACGCGAGGGGCACACCCGCGTTCGCCGGAAAGACGATCGAGTTCGGCGTCGACGACGGTGTAGTCCTCCGCAACAGCCAGGGCCCCAACGGAGACACGCTCACCTACGAGGCGATCGCCGGCCCGAACCTCGGTGCGACCGAAGCCGTCGACATCAGCTCCGCGGCGGAGATTGCTGTGGGGCCTACCTGGTGGGCTGGACCGAGGCATCGGGCATGACCGTCACCCATGCCCTCTGGCCCGCCGGTACCATCCACGCCTACTGGACGTGGGACGACAGTGGCTCGCCGCGTCGGTGCACTCCCCGCCGGACTTTCACCGAGGTCTGATCAGCACCTGGGCCCACAGGCTCCTGGACGGCGCTGCACTGGACACCGATCCGCCCGACTTCGCCACCGAGGCCGACTATTAGACCTACACCGATCGTTACACCTGGCCGTTTCACGGTCCGGTCTGTTCTCCACGCCGTGACGGTCGGGCCGGCTGGATCTCTTGCAATAAGCAGAGGTCAGGTCCGTCAGTGAAAACGATCGCTCACGGCTTTCATCATGAGTGTGCCGACGCGACCGACGCGGTTGATTGGCCGTGGCTGGCTTGCTACACGCGAGGCGCCTGCGGTGGTCTCGCCCTCGAGCGTGCAGGCACCTCTGCTATGGCCACTTCGACTCGGTGCGCGGCCGCAAGAAGTTACCGCATCGTAGGTCGGGGCCCCACGGCGGCGTCCCCGAACTCCAGTGGACAACGGACAGCGCCAAACCCTGTCTACAACTTGATCCCGAACCACCTTCCGGGGACCTGCCGTCCAGTGCGGGGACTTCCAATACCCGACACCACCATTGGCCGCGCCGGCATCCATGACTGCTCGAGGCCGAGACCGCCCGGGCCCTGCCGACACCCTCACGTCCCTCCACGACGGCCTCGCTACGGGGACGCGAAGCTCCGTGCCCGCCGGCGCGCGATCCATGTCGCCCAGGACGCGGCCTTCGCCAGGGCCATCCGCACCCACCGCCAGGCCGGAGACATGTGCTGCAGGAGTCGGTCGGTGGCGTGGCGGTCGGTGCACAGGTCGTTCGCGCACGACGGCTGGTGCCCGTTTAGTCGTGGGGTGTCGGCGATGCGGTCAGAGCCTGGAGAAACAGGCCGCCTCCGAGGCACTCTCCGCTCGCCAACCGGCTGTCCTGCGGACGCTCGCCGACCGCGATCGCCGCGGGCGCGCCTCAGATGCCGGCGCGAGCACTCCAACCTGCACCGCCCCAAGCGCTACAGCCGCCGCCGGCGACGGGTCTTCTGCATGTCCGCGCCGGTACACACACGGCGGCGGTGAACGGGTCGGTGGGGCACTCTACGAGGCGCCCATGTCATGGCCGACCGTGCCAGGTGGCGCGTGACCGTGGCAGCCACGTTCCGGAAGCGCTCCGCCAGGGAGAGAGGCGGCGGCGGCCACCCGCCTGGGGAGGCGGTTCCAGCAGTGGCCGGAACCGCCTCCGTCTCACGAGCCGGTTGAGGCCGGGACCGGGTCGAGGTGAGTTTGGAACCACGACAGCGCGGCGCCGCTGGATTCCTCGAAGTGCACCTTGTAGGCGTCGAAGTGCCCGCCGGGCAGCAGCACCAGCTCCTTCGGGGCCAGCGCCTGCTCGAAGGCGGCGAGCTGGATGTCGGCCGGGATCACCGTCTCGCCGGTCCCGACGATCATCATGAGCGGCTTGGGCGAGACCCGAGTGATCCATACGCCCGGCTCGTACAGCCGCGCGGCCCGGCTGGAGCGCATCGTCACCGTGTTGTTCTCGCGGCCCGGCGGAACCAGGTCACGGTAGAAGCGCAGCGCGTCCGGGCTGGTGTACAGGGCCGGGTCGGCCGGATCGTCGCCGATGGAGGTCTGGTAGCGCAGTTCGCCGCCGGCGGCCTGGGCGCGTTCGTCGTCGGCCTGGGCGAGCTCGAAGGCGGCGATGCGCTCCGGCGGGACCTTGCGCTGCCACTGCTCGAATCCGCTGATGGTGGGCACCTGAGACACCACGCACTTGATCCGCACCTCGGTCGCGCCGAGCACGATCGCATGACCGCCCGCGAAGCTCGTGCCCCACACCCCGATGCGGTCCGCGTCGACCTCCGGCCGGGCCTCCAGGAAGCTGATCGCGCGGCGCCAGTCCGCGATCTGACGCCACGGGTCGACGTCGTTGCGGGGCTCGCCGTCGCTGGCGCCGAACGTGCGGTGATCGTGGACGAGCACCACGAACCCGGCGTCGGCGAACTTGCGCGCGTACGGGTCGAGGCCCATCTCGCGGTTGCCGCCGAATCCGTGCGCCATCGTGATCGCGGGGCGCGGACCCTCGGCGTCCGGCAGGTAGAGCCAGCCGCGCAGCGTCACGCCCCCGTCCGCCGTGAACTCTACGTCGATGCGTTCCGTCATGGTCATTCGCCTTCCGTGAAGTTGAAGTACTCGGCGGGGATGAGGCCGGCCGCGGTCAGGGCCGCCCCGACCTTCGCGTTGATCTGCACCACGGCACCGAGGGGGCGGTGGTGAATGGCGATCTCCGTGATGAGCCCCTCGTCATCACGCGTGAGGATCGTGATCCCCTTCATCTCGAAGCCACCGAACGCGCCGGCCTCCCACTCCAGATACGTCCGCGGGCCGTCCTGCACCTTCCGGACGAACTCGAGCCGTTCGTACACGGAGCTCACCCCGGCCATGAGGGCCTCGACCTGCTCCTTGCGCTCCAGCGGCTTGGCGAGCGCGCTGGCCTCCATCCGCACGTTCGGCGAGAGGGCGGCCGCGAAGGAGTCCTGGGTGCGCTGCTCGAACGCACTCGTCCAGGCCTTGGCCGGGCGGCCGTCGGCGGAGTCTGACGAGGTCTCCTCGACGACCGTGGTAATGACGGCGGCGACCGCCGCCGGGTTCTCGGCGTGCGCCCAGTGGCCTGCGCCGGCGATCGTCTGCGAGGTGGCGCCGGGGAAGCGGGGCGCGACATAGGCGGAGACGATCTCTTCCGTGACGAAGGGGTCGTTCTCGCCGCGCAGTACGGTGACGCGCCCGTGGAACTTGCTGGGCTGCTGTCCGTCCGGGTGGCCGTTGTTCCATGCCGTCGCCGTGTCGGAGATCGTCGACGGGTCGACGTGCAGCGTCACTTGGGCGAGCCGGTCATTTTCCTCGGCCGGGAACGCGGTGGCGAGCGCGCCGCGGAAGGCGCGCTGCGCGTCGAGTCCGAGATCCGGTGCCTGGAAGGGGGCGATCTGCTCCGGGGGCAGGTGAGTGCCCGCCAGCGGGATCGGATTGACCAGGACGAGCGCACGCATCTGCTCGGCCAGGCGGGCGGCGACGAGTTCGGCGATCTGGCCTCCCATGCTGTGGCCGACGAGCACGACGGGGCCCTCCGTCGCGCGCACGACGCTCTCGAGGTCGTCGGCCCAGCGGACGAGCGTGAACGGCCCTTGATCCGAGGCGCGCGCACCCATGCCGGCGAGCTCGAACGCGATCGAGGGGATCGACCGCTCGTCGAGGACGGTGCGGACGCTGTTCCAGATGGGGCCGTCGTCCAGGTATCCGTGGACGAGCACCGCGGTCGGCGCCTGCGTCGCTGGGCTGTTCATCTCGTGTCTCCTTTGACGATCGCTCTCTTGCGGCGACGAATCGGAGCCAGTGGCTCTCGAGATTCTTGGTCGACGCGAGCCCTATGACGTAAGCATAGGGTCTATGCTTGCGTCAATGTCATCGCTCCGTGATCGACGGGACGAGGCCCGGGCCCTCCGGCACCCTCCGCGTTCCGGCCGGAGTGGGAGCGACCATCAGAGAATCCGAGGAGTCCACCAATGACGTCGAACGCCTTGACCTACGCCGTGCACATCGCGGACGGCATGCCGACCACCAACCCGGACGTGCCGCCCGACCTCAACGAGCGTTCTTGGTCGCCGACGTCGAGCATCCTCATCTCCAACGAGGGAGCGGCGCTGCTGGTGGATCCGCTCTTCACGATCGCGCAGTCGGAGGACCTGCTGCGGTGGCTCGGCGAGCGTGACGCACCGGTGACGAGCGTGTACGTCACGCACGGCCACGGAGACCACTGGTTCGGTCTCGGAGCCGTACTGCAGCAGTACCCCGGTGCGCGCGCCTTCGCGCTGCCCGAGGTCGTCGAGGACATGGCCTACCAGTCCTCGCCCGAGGTCCTCAAGGCGGTCTGGCGCGCCTGGTTCCCCGAGCAGATCCCTGAGCGACTCGTACTGGCCGAACCGCTGGAGGGCGAGGTCCTGGCTGTGGGCGGGGCGGAGGTCCGTCCGGTCCGCCTGGGGCACACCGACTGCGACAACACGACCTGTCTGCACGTTCCCGACCTGGGGCTGATCGTCGCCGGCGACGTGATCTACAACAACGTGCACCTCATGCTCGCGGCATCGGACGCGGACGGGCGGGACGAGTGGCTGAGGGCTCTCGACACGGTCGAGGCGCTGGCGCCGACCGCGATCGTGGCGGGCCACAAGGATCCGGCCGCCGACGACGATCCGCGGCACATCGAGGAGACCCGCCGCTACATCCTTGATTTCAACAGCGGGGTGCGTCGCACCGACAGCACCCTCGAGCTCTACGAGTACATGCTGGAGCGTCACCCGTCGCGCATCAATCCCGGTGCGCTGTGGGGCTCCTGCCGGGCCGCGAAAGGCTGAGTAGTCGGCGGTGTCGTTCGGTCGGCCTGCGGCGCGCTACGCGCGCGCGGCCGCCCGACGCTGGCGCGAGGCCCGAAGGTTCACGGCGTTACCGCAAATGCGCACGTCGTGCCAGACGCCGTTGTTGGGGTTCGTACCGTCATAGAACGCAACCGAGCAGACCCGGTTACGGCACATCTTCAAACGACGCCACGTACCCGTCAGTTGGGCGTTCGTGATCTCGTTGAGTACGGCCGCGACGACCCACGGGACGTCCTTGCCGTGCGGCGCCAGCGAGAAGACTCCATCGGCGTCGATCCGCACCTCGAGTGCGCCGCTCACCCCCTTCGGAGCGGAGCGGACCGGAGCGTCGCGCACCGCACCCGACACCGTCATCTGCAGCGACGCGCGTAGCTGCTGAAGCCGCACCAGCCCCGGTTCGTCGACCTCGATCGCCGGCGCCTCCGCCCCGGCACGTCGGCTCCACTCGTCCAGCGCGCCGGAGAGCCACGACGTCGCGGAATCCGGCGTCGAGAGCAGGTCATCGAGCGCGGGCTTGCCGGCGGCGCGGGTGTTCAGGACCTCCTGGACAAGGATGAGCGGTCCGGTGGCGATGCGGTCGGTGTAGCGTTCGCTCGCGAGTTCAGACATAGGCATAGCTTATTAGCTCCAGTCTTCGTTGGCGAGGAGAACGGGATCGCCGCCGGAAAGACCCTAATGGCGATGCCGTGCGTTCGACGCGACGGCGAGTGCGCGGCACCGCGCGGTGACCGTAAGAGCGGGGGCGATCGGCGCGAAGTCGGTGAAGACGGGGGAAGGGCGGATGGAGTACGCGAGCGCGAGCGGCGGCGTCCAGGCCGCACGCCGTTGGGATGCGCACTCGGCGGGCCGGCGACTCGGGGGCCTGGGCCCTGGCCAGCCATCCGGCGAGATCGCCGCTCGACCAGCAGTACCAGCACCTCACACCTGACGAACGTGCGGTGTTCCGGAGATTGTCGGTGCTGGGCCCCGCATTCGAAGCCGAAGCGGCTGTCGTGGTCTGCCACGACAGCCGGCTCGGTGCGATGGACGTGGTGGGGGCGTTGGACGTGCTGGAGTTCAGAGGACTGATCCAACGGGTGCGCAGCGACTCCGAGAAGAGCCGGTTCCGGTGGCCCGAGAGCACGGTCGAGGGCGGGGAGGTCGTCGACGTTCATGATGCCGGGTTGAGCAGCTTCCAGTGCCCTTCGGAGATGACCTCGACGCCGTCGTCGGTCACCTTGATGGCGGTCTGGGCGTCGATGGCGTACGCCGGACCCTTTATCCCGGCGGCCCACCGTTCCGCCTCGGCCATGGTGTTCTCCGGACAACCGGGGCTGTCGAGGTGCGGGAAGAGGGAGAAGTCGACGACTCCCAGCGTGCTGTCGTCACCGGTGGGCGGTCTCCAGCCGACGAAGTCCTCCCCGATGCGGGGAGTCAGCACCATGCTCCCGGCACTGAGCCCCACGTAGACCGTGTCGTGCAGCGACGGGAGGAGGTCGGCCAGTCCGGACTCCCGCATCCAGTGGCACAGGTACATCGTGTCGCCGCCGTTGACCAGCAGGGCGTCGGTTTCTCGGACCCAGGAGACCCAGCGTTCCTTGTCGATGTCGGGCAGTGCGGTGAGCTCCAGCACGCCCACCGACTTCCACCCCAGCTCGGTCATGGGGTTGGGGGAGCGTCCGCTGATGAAACGCCATGGCCCGCCCGGATCCCCGTACGGGCCCCCGTACCCCGCGGTGGGGATGCAGAGGGCGCTGGCCTCGGCGATCGGTTTGCCCAGGAGATCGACCAGCGCCGCCAGCATGCTTGCGTTCTTGACACCGGAGTCGGTAAGGAGAAGCTTCATCAATCCCCCGAACTGATCGCGTAATGAAAGTAATTGAGCGAAGCCGCGGCCAGGAACGACGTCCGTGGCCCGACAGCCGGGTCGGTCAGCTCGGGCACCCCGTCATCCTGCATCCCGTCGTCCTGCATCCCATCATCCCGTTATCCCGCGGCCCTTCGGCCCTGGCCTCACGCCTTCACTCGCGCGACGGCTCCCCTGGGTCACCTTGTGCGGCACCCAGACGGCGGCGTGGAAAGGGCCGTTGGCGGTGGACGGGTCAGCGGACGGAAGTGCTGCGCTGCCCGCGACGACGCCGTGGCGGTCGACCTGCGTCGCGGCGGAGTTGAGGCCGCCGAGGGAGGCCAGGTAGGTGAAGTCGCCGTTGTCGACGCGGGCGACGAAGGCGAAGGAGTTGGGGGCGAAGTTGTCACCGACCACGACGTTCCCGGAGCGGGCGGCCGGCCACAAATTCGAACGAGTCGTCATCGAGGTGTGCTGGCTGTCGTACGAGGCGGCAGCCGCTGGCGTGAGCGGCGTTCGACAGTGGGGACGTTGAATTCCGGAACAGCGCAGTCAACGCGTGAATGCGGGAATTGCGCGGCGATGCGCCCCGAGAACGAGAGGCCTTCCTCCCTTCGGAGGAGACGGCCGGCCGCGCATGTGTCCCTTTGAATCCTGTGGTGGGCCGCGGCCCTTTCTAGGTTGGTGATCGGCCTCATCGGCCCTGTTCAGCACAGCCCTTCTTCCGTGGGAGTACTTCCGTGGCCACGTTCCTCTACCGGTTGGGCCGGCTCGCCTTTCGGCGACGACGGCTGTTCGTGATGTTCTGGATAGTCGTCCTGGCTGCCGTCGGAATCGGTGCGGGCACCGTCTCGGGCAGAACGACAGAGGGTTTCACCCTGCCCGGCACACAGTCGCAGAAGGCGATCGACCTGCTGCACAAGGAGTTTCCGCAGGCCTCCGCGGACGGTGCCACGGCCCGGATCGTGTTCGAGGCCCCGAAGGGGCAGACGCTGGCCTCCGGCACGAACAGAACCGAGATCGAGTCGCTGGTCGCCGGGCTCAGGAACGCGCCCCAGGTGGCGAACGTCGCCGACCCCTATGCCGCCCGCCTGGTGAGCAGGGACGGCACCATCGCCTATACCCAGGTCACCTACGAGGTGAAGCAGACCGACATCACCGGCGCGGCACGGGACGCCCTGCACCACGTCGCCGACCAGGGCGAGAAGGCCGGGCTGACGGTGAACATGGGCGGCAACGCCGTACAGGGCAAGGCGGGAGCCGGACCGGCCGAGCTGATCGGCGTCGCGGTCGCCGCCGTGACCCTGCTGATCACCTTCGGTTCGCTGCTCGCGGCCGGGCTGCCGTTGCTGATGGCGGTCGCCGGCGTGCTGACGGCCGTCTGCGTCCTGACGATGGCCACGGCGGTCTTCGACATGAGCTCCAGCTCGTCGACCCTGGCCCTGATGCTGGGCCTGGCGGTGGCCATCGACTACGCCCTGTTCATCGTCTCCCGCTATCGCGGCGAACTGCGCCAGGGCCGTGCGCCCGAGGAAGCCGCCGGACGGGCGCTCGGCACGGCGGGATCGGCGGTGGTGTTCGCGGGCCTGACGGTGATCATCGCGCTGGCGGGCCTGACCGTCATCGGGATCAAGTCCCTGGGCACCATCGGCCTCGCCGCCGCCTTCGCGGTGGCCGTAGCGGTCCTCATCGCCCTGACCCTGTTGCCCGCGGTCCTCGGCTTCGTCGGGGAACGCATCATGAGGGGCAGGCTCAAGAGCCCACGCCTGCGGGCGCTGGAGCGCGGCGAGGGTGAGGCGTGGGGCGTACGCTGGGCGAAGTTCGTCACGCGCAACCCGGTCAAGGTGCTGGCCGTGGCGGTCACCGCCCTCGTCGTCCTGGCCATTCCGGCACTCTCGCTGAAGCTGACGCTGCCCGACGACAGTATGGCCGCCCCCGGCAGCAGCGAGCGGATCACCTACGACACCATCACCAAGGGTTTCGGCGACGGCTACAACGGCCCGCTGATGATCGTGGTGGACGGCAGGGGGAGCGACGATCCCAAGGCCGCCGCCGCGGACGCGGCCACTCTGCTCGGCAGGCTGCCGGATGTCGCCTCGGTCGGCCCGGCCGCCTTCAACCAGGGCGGCGACGTGGCCGTCATCAGCGCCGTACCGAAGAGCTCGCCCAGCAGCCAGGCCACCCGGGACCTGGTCTCGGACATCCGCGGACGCGGCGCCGGACTGCACGAGGACACCGGCGCCGACCTCATGGTCACCGGCCTGACCGCGGTGAACGTCGACGCCTCCGCCAAGATGGGCGCCGCCCTGATCCCCTACCTGGGTGTGGTCGTCGGCCTGGCGTTGATCCTGCTGCTGCTCGTGTTCCGCTCGATCCTGGTCCCGCTCAAGGCGGCGCTCGGCTTCCTGCTCAGCGTGGTCGCCACCCTCGGTGTGGTGGTCGCGGTCTTCCAGTGGGGCTGGCTCGCGGACGTCTTCGGCGTCGACCAGACCGCGCCGATCGTGAGCTTCCTGCCCATCTTCCTGGTCGGCGTCGTGTTCGGACTCGCCATGGACTACGAGGTGTTCCTCGTGACCCGGATGCGTGAGGAGTACGTCCACGGGGCCGGGCCGACCGAGGCGGTGATCGCCGGTTTCCGGCACTCCGCCAGGGTGGTCACGGCCGCCGCGCTGATCATGATCTCGGTGTTCGCCGGCTTCCTGCTGGACGACGTACCGCTGATCAAGTCGATGGGCATGGGTCTGGCCTCCGCGGTGCTGTTCGACGCCCTGGCCGTCCGGATGACCATCGTGCCCGCGGTGATGGCGCTCGTCGGCCGTCGCGCGACGGCCGACGAGCGCCATCACCGCGGGCACGATGGTCATCCGGACGGCCAGGGCGTC
>Ga0075367_10001315_pt1 | contig 10535 bp, 12 predicted proteins | sample EndMethybrTD3032_FD_71399 | JGI IMG/M metagenome (GOLD analysis project Ga0075367, IMG submission 71399) | Populus endosphere microbial communities from Tennessee, USA - Endosphere MetaG P. TD hybrid TD303-2 | ecosystem: Host-associated > Plants > Roots > Endosphere | place: USA: Tennessee...
GCCTTGGCCGCATGGATCAGGTCGGGAAACTTGATGGCGTCCTGGATGAAGAAGACCGGGATGTTGTTGCCCACCAGGTCCCAGTTGCCCTCCTGGGTGTAGAACTTGACCGCAAAGCCCCGGACGTCCCGCGCCAGGTCGGGCGAGCCCTTGTTGCCCGCCACCGTGGAGAACCGCACGAAGACGGGCGTCTTCTGGCCCTTGCGCTGGAAGAGGTCGGCGCGGGTGACGTCGGAGAGGGAGTCCGTGGTCTCGAAGTAGCCGTGCACCCCGTAGCCGCGGGCATGCACCACGCGCTCGGGAATCCGCTCGTGGTCGAAGTGGAAGATCTTCTCCCGGAAGTGGAAGTCCTCCAGCAGCGCCGGTCCCCGGGGGCCGACGCGCAGGGTGTTCTGATCGTCCGCGACCGGCGTTCCCTGCTGGGTGGTCAGGACCGGCGTGTCGCCCTTGGCCGTCTGGTGCGTTTCGCCGCCAGCGCCGGGCTGGCGCTGTTCGTATGACTTGTCGGACATGTACGTGTTTCCCTGGTGTTCCGCTGCACAAGCGGGCCCGGGGGGCCTTCGTTCATTTCCTGAACGTCGATTTGTGAAATAGGCGAGTCCGACGGCCTAGAGCGAGCGCAAGCGGTCCAGCGCGCCCTGCAGGATCCAGGCGGCGGCGGCCTTGTCGACCACCTCGGCGCGCCGGCGGCGCGTCATGTCCATCTCGTCGATCAGCATGCGGTTGACCGCCATGGTCGACATCCGCTCGTCCCAGAAGGCGATGGGCAGGTCGCGCAGCCGAAGCAGGTTGCGGGCGAAGGCGCGGTTGGACTGGCAGCGGACGCCCTCGGTTCCGTCCATGTTCACCGGCAGGCCGATGACGATTCCCAGCGCCCCGCGATCGGCCATCAGGGCGAACAGCCGCTTGGCGTCGTCGGTGAACTTGGCTTTGCGGATCGTCTCGATGGGGCTGGCCACCGATCGGGTGGCGTCGGAGATGGCCACGCCGATGGTGCGCTCGCCCAGGTCGAGGCCCGCCACCGGGGCGTAGGCCGGCAGTGCGGCGGCGAAGTCGGCGAGCTCCAGGACGGGCATCGCGGGCTCTTAGCACGCATCTCTTGCGGCGGCTGGGCCGTAGTTGCGATAGCTTCGCCATACGCAGACTCCAGGGGGAGAGAGCCCATGTCCGACGCCCGCATCGCCTGGCCGCAGAAGACCCGCGACATCCACAACCACCACATGAACTCCACGATCTGGGACCGCTTCGCCTTCCGGGACGACGACGTGATCGTGGCCACCTACGGCAAGTCGGGCACCACCTGGACCCAGCAGATCGTCGGCCAGCTGGTGTTCGCGGGCGACCCGTCGGTGAAGATCAGCGAGATCTCGCCCTGGCTGGACCTGCGGATCCTGCCGCCCAACATCCTGGAGCTGCTGGAGGCCCAGACGCACCGGCGGATCGTCAAGACCCACCTGCCGCTGGACGCCCTGACCTTCTCGCCCAAGGCCAAGTACCTCTACATCGCCCGCGACGGGCGCGACGTGCTGTGGAGCCTCTACAACCACCACGCCAGCGCCAACCAGATGTTCTACGACGTGATCAACGGCACGCCGGGGCGGGTGGGGCCTGAGCTGGCGCTGCCCGACCCCGACATCCGCCGCTACTTCCTGCATTGGCTCGAGAACGACGGCGCGCCCTTCTGGGCCTTCTGGGAGAACATCTCGAGCTGGTGGGCCGCGCGCGACCTGCCCAATGTGAAGCTGGTGCACTTCGCCGACCTCAAGCGCGACCTGGAAGGGGAGATGCGGGGCATCGCCGACTTCCTCGGCTGCGAGATCCCGGAGGCGCGCTGGCCCAAGGTGGTCGAGCATTGCAGCTTCGACTGGATGAAGGCCCACGCCGCGCAGGTGGCGCCGCTGGGCGGGGCGATCTTCGAGGGCGGCGCCGAGCAGTTCGTCAACAAGGGGACCAACGGCCGCTGGAAGGATGTGCTCACCGCCGAGGACATCGCCGCCTACGAGCGCCGCGCCCTGGCCGAGCTGGGCCCCGAGTGCGCCGCCTGGCTGGCGGAGGGGGCGCCGGCGAAGGCGGCGGCGCGGGCCTGAAGCGCGCGCCTAGAGCGAAATCCGCTTCGATTGAATCGGATTTCGCTCAGGACTCTTTGAATTTAGAGCCTTTTCTACGCCCAACCGGTCACCACTTCGGCGGAAAATGCTCTAGGGCGACACCTGAGCTTGCAATTCCCCTCCGGGCGCCGCTAACCCACCGGCGAACTTGAAGGAGGGATGGCATGGCCATCGATGCGGCGACCGTGCGCAAGGTCGCCAGGCTGGCGCGGATCGCCGAGCCCGAGGACCGCCTCGAGGCCCTGGCCAAGGAACTGTCCGGCATCCTCAACTGGATCGAGCAGTTGGGCGAGGTCGACACCGACGGCGTCGAGCCGATGTCGTCGGCCGTCAAGACGCCCCTGCCGCTGCGCGAGGACGTGGTGACCGACGGGGGCGATCCCGCGCGGGTGCTGTCCAATGCGCCCAAGACCGCGAACAACTTCTTCGTCGTGCCCAAGGTGGTCGAATAGTATGGCCGAGCTCACCTCGCTTACGCTCAAGGCGGCGCTGGAAGGCCTTCAATCCAAGGCGTTTTCGTCGGCCGAGCTGACGCAGGCCCACATCGCGGCGGTGGAGTCCGCGCGCGCCCTCAACGCCTTCGTGGCCGAGACGCCGGACAAGGCGCTGGAGATGGCCAAGGCCTCGGACGCGCGCCGCGCCAAGGGAGATGCGGGCCCGCTCGACGGCGCTCCCCTGGGGATCAAGGACCTCTTCTGCACCGAGGGCGTCTCCTCGACGGCAGGGTCGAAGATCCTGAAGAACTTCAAGCCGACCTACGAATCCACCGTCACCGCCAACCTGTGGCGCGACGGGGCGGTGATGCTGGGCAAGCTGAACATGGACGAGTTCGCCATGGGCTCGTCCAACGAGAGCTCGGCCTACGGACCGGTGGTGAACCCCTGGCGGCGCGCCGGCTCCAACGCCGACCTCACGCCGGGCGGCTCCTCGGGGGGCTCGGCGGCGGCCGTGGCCGCGCAGCTTTGCCTGGGCGCCACCGCCACCGACACCGGCGGCTCGATCCGCCAGCCGGCCGCCTTCACCGGGACGGTGGGCATCAAGCCGACCTACGGCCGCTGCTCGCGCTGGGGCATCGTCGCCTTCGCCTCCTCGCTGGACCAGGCCGGGCCGATGGCCCGCACCGTCGAGGACGCCGCCATCCTGCTCAAGTCGATGTCCGGCCACGACCCCAAGGATTCCACCAGCCTGCCGGTGGCCGTGCCCGATTTCCCGTCGTTCGTCGGCAAGTCGGTGAAGGGGCTGCGGATCGGGGTTCCCAAGGAATACCGGGCCGAGGGCATGCCCGCCGAGATCGAGGCCCTGTGGCAGAAGGGCGTCGACTGGCTGAAGGACGCCGGCTGCGAGATCGTCGAGGTCTCGCTGCCGCACACCAAATACGCCCTGCCGGCCTACTATATCGTCGCCCCCGCCGAGGCCTCCTCGAACCTCGCCCGGTACGATGGCATGCGCTACGGCCTGCGGGTCGAGGGCTCCAGCCTGCTCGACACCTATGAGGGCACCCGCGCCGAGGGCTTCGGCGCCGAGGTCAAGCGCCGCATCCTGATCGGCACCTATGTGCTCTCGGCGGGCTACTACGACGCCTACTACCTGAAGGCCCTGAAGGTCCGCCGCCGCATCGCCGACGACTTCGACCAGGCCTTCCAGAAGGTCGACGCCCTGCTGACGCCCACCGCGCCCTCGGCCGCCTTCGCCCTTGGGGAGAACGCCGACGATCCGGTCGCCATGTACCTGAACGACATCTTCACGGTGACGGTGAACCTGGCGGGCCTTCCGGGCATGAGCCTGCCGGCCGGCCTGGACGCCGGCGGCCTGCCGCTGGGCCTGCAGCTGATCGGTCGCGCCCTGGACGAAGAGACCCTATTTTCCCTGGGCGGGGCGATCGAGAAGGCCGCGGATTTCCGCGCCAAGCCCGCGAAGTGGTGGTGAGCCGATGAGCGAAACGGCGGAGAAATCCAAGACCATCAAGGGCCGCACGGGCGATTGGGAGATCGTGCTCGGCATCGAGGTGCACGCCCAGGTGGCCTCCAACGCCAAGCTGTTCTCCGGCGCGGCGGTGGGCTTTGGCGCTGGGCCGAACGAGCAGGTGAGCCTGGTCGACGCGGCCATGCCGGGCATGCTGCCGGTGATCAACAAGCACTGCGTCGAGCAGGCGGTGAAGAGCGGCCTGGGCCTGAAGGCGCAGATCAACAACTGGTCGCGCTTCGACCGGAAGAACTACTTCTATCCGGACCTGCCGCAGGGCTACCAGATCAGCCAGTACAAGGACCCCATCGTCGGCGAGGGCGAGGTGCTGGTCGAGCGCGACGACGGATCGAGCTTCGTGGTCGGCGTCGAGCGGCTGCACCTGGAGCAGGATGCGGGCAAGAGCCTGCACGACCAGGACCCCAACGCCACCTATGTCGACCTCAACCGGGCCGGCACGGCGCTGATGGAGATCGTCTCCAAGCCCGACATGCGCTCGTCCGACGAGGCGACGGCCTATGTGAAGAAGCTGCGGACCATCCTGATCTACCTGGGGACCTGCGACGGCGACATGGAGAAGGGCAACCTTCGCGCCGACGTGAACGTCTCGGTCTGCCGCCCCGGCCAGTACGAGAAGTACCGGGAGACCGGCAGCTTCAGCCACCTGGGCACGCGCTGCGAGATCAAGAACGTCAACTCGTTCCGCTTCATGCAGCAGGCCATCGAGTACGAGGCGCGCCGGCAGATCGAGATCCTCGAGGACGGCGGCAAGGTCGACCAGGAGACCCGCCTGTTCGATTCGGTGAAGGGCGAGACGCGCTCCATGCGCTCCAAGGAGGAGGCGCACGACTACCGCTACTTCCCCGATCCCGACCTGCTGCCGCTGGAGCTGGATCCCGCCTGGATCAAGGAGATCGAGGCTGGCCTTCCCGAGCTGCCGGACGCCAAGAAGGCGCGCCTGCAGTCGCAGTACGGGCTCTCGGCCTATGACGCCGGGGTGCTGATCATCGAGCAGGCGCGCGCCGACTTCTTCGAGGCCGCGGCGAAGGGGCGCGACGCCAAGCTGACCGCCAACTGGGTGACCAACGACCTGGCCGCCCGGCTGACCGCGGCCGGCCAGGACATCGCCGACAGCCCGATCGGCCCGGCCGCCATCGCCGAGCTCGTCGGTCTGATCGAGGAGGGCGTGATCTCCTCCAAGATCGCCAAGGACGTTTTCGAGCGCATGTGGGCGGGCGAGGGCGGGGCGGCGGAAATCGTCGAGAAGCAGGGCTTGCGGCAGGTCTCCGACACCGGGGCGCTGGAGAAGATCATCGACGACCTGATCGCCGGCAATCCCGGCCAGGCCGCCCAGGTGAAGGACAAGCCCCAGGCGATCGGCTGGTTCGTCGGCCAGGTGATGAAGGCGACCCAGGGCAAGGCCAACCCGGGCACGGTCAACCAACTGCTGAAGAGCAAGCTCGGCCTCGATTAGGCGGCGGCTCTCCGCGGCGCGCCTACTGCGCCTGGATCGTCCCGCTCGCCGTGTCGGCGTGCAGCTCGCCCATGAAGCCGTAGCGGCCCGAGGCGAGGGGACCGATCTCGAACGTGACCCGCCCGTGCGGGGTCACGTCCTTCTCGACGTGCAGGTCCTCGCTGTCGAACTCCTCGCTGGCCGGGTCTTCGTTGACCAGCTCGATCCGGATGCGTTGGCCAGCCGGCACGGTGACGAGGTCCGGCGTGAAGCGGTGATCCTTCAGCGTCAGGCGGACGGTGGCGGGAGGTTCGGCGGCCAGCGCGGCCCCGACGCTCACCAGCAGCAAGGCGGCCGCGATCGCCGGGATGTGTGTCTTCGTCATGGCTTCGCATGCTGATGCAATTGACAATCGTTCGCAACAGGATATGTGCCAGCCGCGCATAAGTCTGGAGGGGACATGAAACACTGGATGGCCGCGAGCGCCCTGGCGGCGTCGCTGGCCGCAAGCTCGGCGGCGGCCGAGCCCGGCCTCGCGAACAAGGTCTACAGCCCCTACGTCAAGAAGGGGGTCACCGAGCTCGAGCTGCGCGCCGGTCGCCTCAACGGCGGGGCGGCGGACGGCGAAAGCGGTGCGGTGGTGGAACTCGAGCGCGGCTTGTCCGATCGCGTCAGCCTGGCGGTGGTCGGCGAATTCGAGCGCCACGCCGGCGAGCACAGCAAGCTGGACGCCATCGCGGTGGAGGGGGTCGCCTATCTCGGGCAACTGCCGGGCGTCGGGATCGATGTGGGCGGCTACCTGGAATATGAGCAGCGCATCCACAACGAGAGCGGCGTGCTCGAAGGAAAGCTGCTGCTCGCCAAGCAGGCGGGCCGCGTGACGACCCTGCTGAACCTCATCGCCTCCCGCGCGCTGACCGACAAGTCCGGCGATCGGGAGACCGAATTTTCCTACGCCGCGCAGAGCACGGTCGACATGGGCGGCGGCGTCGGGCTCGGGGCGCAAGCCTTCGGCGACCTTGGCACGGGCAGGGACCTGGGCGGGCGCCAGGCCCACTATCTGGGGCCTGTGGCGACCTGGGAGCTGCGGCCCGCCTGGGCCAAGGGCGGAGAAGTCGAACTGGAGGCGGCCTTCCTGCTCCCGGCCGGGACCGCGCGCCACGAGACCAACAACCAGGTCCGCCTGGCGGTGGAGTTCGAAAAGCGGTTCTGACGTGGCCCGGCGAAAGCCCGGGGCGCCGATACCGCTAGTCGCCGATCACATCGAAGATCTGCCCGGTGGCGCGGCTGACCAGCATGTAGCGGTCGCCGAGCCTGACCCAGGCGAAGCCCGGCGGCGGGGGGCGCAGGCGGTGGCGGCCGTAGTCCGGCACGATGGCGCCGCGATACTGCGGGGGAACCATGCCCCCGCGACGAAGGGCGAACGCCGGGGGGCCTTGCCGCTGCTGATAGGCCGGCGGCCCCATGTAGGGCGCGTAGTAGCGGGGCGGCCCGTAGGCGTAAGGGGGCGGCGCGTCGCGGTAGCGGCCGGGCGGGCCGCCACGGTCGGGGCCCTCCTCGCGCGACCAGCGGCCTTCGCCACGCCCTTCGCGGCCATGGTCGCGACCACGGCCCTCCGCCGTGGCCGGTCCCGCCGTGACCATCGCGGTCAGCAGCAGGACGCCGGCGAGCCGGGCGAGGCCTTTCAAGGCGCTGGATATGGTTTTCGAGGCGACCACGCGCCCACCATGCCTCTCGTCGCGTGAACTGACGCTGAACACCCGAGCGTCTCGGGAAGATCGATAATCGCCTGGCGGCGCATTGCCTGCCGCAGTGTCCACGCCATCTAAGGCTGAGCGCCGCCGTTGGAAAGCGAAAGGGAGACGCCGATGCCCCAGCCCATAGAGGTGCACTACTGGCCCACGCCCAATGGTCACAAGGTCACCATCGCCCTCGAGGAGATGGGTCTCCCCTATGAGCTGCGCCCGGTGAACATCGGGGCAGGCGAGCAGTTCCGCCCCGAATTCCTGGCCATCAGCCCCAACAACCGCATGCCGGCCATCGTCGACCCGGAAGGCCCGGATGGGCGGCCGATCTCGGTCTTCGAGTCCGGGGCGATCCTGCAGTACCTCGCCCGCAAGGCCGGGGCCTTCTACGGCGAAGGCGAGCGCGGGCGCGTCGAGGTGGAGGAATGGCTGTTCTGGCAGATGGCCGGCCTTGGGCCCATGGCCGGCCAGGCGCACCACTTCCGCGGCTATGCGCCGACCCTGCTCGCCGACCAGCGCCAGGTGGCCTATGGCGCGCGGCGCTACACCGATGAGACCCACCGGCTCTACGGGGTGCTCAACAAGCGCCTGGCCGAGCGCGACTATGTGGCGGGCGACTACTCCATCGCCGACATGGCCGCCTGGCCCTGGGCCTCCTACTGGCGGTTGCAGGGGATCATCCTCGAGGAGTTCCCGCACGTGAAGGCCTGGCTGGAGCGGATCGGCGAGCGCGAACCGGTGAAGCGGGCGATGGGGCTGGCCGACCTGGTGAAAACGGCGAATCTGTCCGACCTTGGTCCAGAGGCCGAGGCCCGGCGACGGGTTCTGTTCAACCAGCGCGCCCGCTGAGCGCAAGATTTTGTAGAGCTGTCGCACACGTATTGCGTGCGAATTCTGCGTGGAGATTCATGATGAAGTTCCGCCGTCTCCGGCTTTAACCATGTGTTCAGCGGGGATGGTATTTCCTAGAGCCTGATGACGGCCCCTGAACCTCCAGAACGGAGGTGGCCGTCGCAACAGGGATAAGGACAATGTCGCCCCTTATGGAAGTCGCCCAAGAAGGCTTGCCGCTTCCGACGCCGAACGCCTCGGGAGATGAACTCTTCCGCCTGGGCCTGCTCTATTCGACCGGTCAGGGCGGCGCGCCGCTGGACTATGTCTCCGCGCACATGCTGTTCAATCTCGCGGCCATGCGCGGCTCGGTCGAGGCCAAGATCTATCGCAAGGAGCTGGCGGACGAGATGGCCTCCGACGAGGTCGCAGAGGCTCAGCGGCAGGCCCGCGAGTGGCTCGCCCGCGGCTGATCCTTGGCCGCTCATTTCGCCGCCGCTGCGTCAGGAACCTTTGCAATTGAAGCTGGTTTAGCTCCCTAGCGGTTCGCGAGCGGGCGAGGGTGGCGTGCTACATATCTTGTTGGTCGAGGATCAGGCCTCCGAGCGGGAAATCATCGCCACCGCCTTCGAGCACCGCGGCGTCAAGGTGACGGCCGTGGGCGCCGACACCCAGGCCTATGAGGTCATCCGCAGCCCGGGATTTGGCGACGTGGTCGCGGTGGTCACCGACATCAATCTTGGCCAGGGCACCACCGGCTTCGACATCGCCCGGGCCGCCCGCCATGTCCGGGCGGAGATTCCGGTGGTCTACATGACCGCCTACGACCTGCAGACGGCCGCCCACCAGGTCCCCGACGCCCTCATGCTGCACAAGCCGTTGCGCCTGGCCGAGGTCGCCGACTTCGTCCTCAACTATCTGCAGAGCCGCCAGGCCGGCGGTTCGGCCCAGATGGCCGGCGAATAGCCCCGCCGAGCGCCGGCGCCGGCGTCCTTCATCCCGACTTACGGCTGTGTTTCTCCGCGCTTAGGAATAGGCGCGCGCACGCGCGCCCAGTTCTGCGATAGTGCCCCGTCGCCTCGCGCTGAGGCGGCGCGGAGGAGACAATGGCGCGCTTCCAATACGTGGTCCTGACCCGCGCGGCGCCCGGCCGGGAGGCCGAGTTCGACGACTGGTACGACAAGGTGCACCTGCCCGACGTGGTGGCGGTGGAGGGCGTGGTCGCGGCCCGCCGGTTCAACATCGAACAGCAGAGCCAGAGCGACTTCCCCGCGCCGAGCTGGCGCTCGCTGGCCATCTACGAACTGGAGGCGGAGGATCCGCAGCAGGTGATCGCCGCGATCTCGGCGACGGCCGGCACGGACGCCATGATGATCAGCGAGTCCCTCTCCCGCGAGGGGCTCGTCACGATGGTCGCCACCGCACGGGGCGCGGCCGGCTGAGGCCGGCGCAAAGGCCACAGGATCCAAGAGCCCATGAACGAGATCGCCCACCGCCCCCAGACCCCGGCCGGATCGAATGATCTGATCGCCGCGGCCGAATACATCTCCGCCGATTTCGCCAGGCTGGAGAAGGAGCGGCTCTGGCCCAGGGTCTGGCAGATGGCCTGCCGCGAGGAGGAGATTCCCCGCCCGGGGGACTTCTACACCTACGGCATCGCCGACGAGTCGATCGCGGTGGTGCGACAGGAGTCCGGCGAGATCGCCGCCTATTTCAACGTCTGCCCGCACCGGGGCCGGCGGCTGACGTCCGGGTGCGGCCGGATGGGAAAGTTCCACTGCAAGTTCCACGGCTGGCAGTGGTCGCTGGACGGCCGCCCGCTGGAGGTGGTCGACCGCGAGGATTGGGGCGGCGCCCTGCTGGACGAGGACGTCACCCTGCAGAAGGTCAGGGTCGGCGTCTGGGGCGGCTGGGTGTTCATCAACATGGACCCGCAGGCCGAGCCGCTGGAGGCGTTCCTGGCGCCGGTCCAGCCCCTTCTTGACCCCTTCGAATTCGAGAAGATGCGCTACCGATGGCGCCGCCAGGTGGTCATGCCCGCCAATTGGAAGGTGGCGCTGGAGGCCTTCAACGAGGGCTACCACGTCCAGACCACCCACCGGCAGCTCATCGCCCACTTCCAGGACCAGACCTTCAGCCGCGCCCACGGACCGCACGGCATGTTCGGCTACGAGCCCATCCGCATCTACGGCCGGCCAAGCTCAAGGATCGCCGACGATGCGGCCCAGGCGGCGGCCAGCGTGCGGGACGGCTGGTGCGACTTCATGGTCGAGGTCTGGGAGACCCTGGACGCCAGCGGGACGGCCGCCGCCGTCCGCGCGGCCAAGCGGATGCGGGCGGCCCTGCCGGCCGACGCCGACCTTGGCCTGGTGTTCGCAACCTTCGCCCAGTTCCACCAGGAGGAGCACGAGAAGACCGGCGCGCCCTGGCCGACCA
>Ga0075367_10001316_pt1 | contig 10529 bp, 10 predicted proteins | sample EndMethybrTD3032_FD_71399 | JGI IMG/M metagenome (GOLD analysis project Ga0075367, IMG submission 71399) | Populus endosphere microbial communities from Tennessee, USA - Endosphere MetaG P. TD hybrid TD303-2 | ecosystem: Host-associated > Plants > Roots > Endosphere | place: USA: Tennessee...
CCGTCACCAAGACCGGCGGCGAGTGGCAGCAGCTCAAGCCGGCGATCCTTGGTGCGATCATGGAACACTACATGTCGGGCGCGCCGCTGGTTGCCGCGAACGATGCGCCCGCTGTCGCAGACGAAGAATTTTTCGAAGCCAAGGATGCCGAGACGGTCGCGACCATCAAGGACCTGATCGAAACGCGCGTACGTCCGGCGGTCGCCAACGATGGCGGCGACATCACTTTCCGCGGCTTCAAGGATGGCGTCGTGTTCCTGCACATGCAGGGCTCCTGTCAGGGCTGTCCGTCGTCGACGGCAACGCTCAAGCACGGCATCCAGAACCTGCTGCGTCATTTCGTACCAGACGTCGTGGAAGTTCGGCCAATCTAATTTCGCTGCTTAATTCCGCCGCCGCGATGCACGGCAACAAACGGTCATGCGCCTCCTTGCCATAGATACGGCGCTCGCCGCGTGCTCCGCCGCCGTGTTCGATACCGACGGCGGCATCATTGCCAGCGAATCCGAACCCATGACGCGCGGCCACGCCGAGGCGCTGATGCCGATGATCGCGCGTGTGATGGCGAAGGCCGGAATCAAGTTCGACAAACTCGACCGCATTGCCGTCACCGTCGGGCCAGGCAGTTTCACCGGCTTGCGCGTCGGAGTATCGGCCGCGCGCGGCCTCGCGCTGGCGGCGGGCAAGCCTGCCGTCGGCGTTGCGACGACGACCGCGCTCGCCGCGCCCTATCTCGCCGAGAACGATAAAAAGCCGGTGCTGGTCGTAATCGATGCGCGCAACGATCAGGCCTACATGCAGGCGTTCGGCGAAGGCGCGCGCGTCTTGCTGCCTGCACAGCTTGGACCGTTGCGTGCCTTGAGCACATTATCGCTCGGGCCGATGCGCCTTGTCGGTTCGGCAGCGAAGAAAGTCGCGGCGCTCTGGCCTGAAGATCAAGCCCTACTTGTCGACGAGCGCGGCGCGCCTGAAATCGAATGGGTCGCGCAGATTGGCGTGGCGAGCGACGAGAAGGAAGCGCCGATGCCGCTCTATCTCGGCAACCCGAACTACAAGCCGCAAGCCGCAAGCCCGTTGTTGCGCCGATGATCGGGGCTCTCAGGGATTGGCTGGACCGGCTGCTCGGCCGCGAGGCTGTCGTCCTGGAAGCTTCGATGCGTGACGCCGCCGCCATCGCGGCACTGCACGCTGCGTCATTCCAGCGCGGCTGGTCGGAACAGGAAATCGAGCGGTTGCTGATCGAGCGCAACGTCTTCGCGCAAAAGATATTGCGGGGACAACGGCTCGTCGGCTTCATCATGTCGCGCGAGGCGGCCGCGGAAGCGGAAATTCTCTCGGTCGCAGTCAGTGCGTCCCGGCGTGGGCGCGGCCTTGCCCGCCGGATGCTGGACCTGCACATGCGCCGCCTGGTCGGGATTGGCGTGCGGGCCATTTTTCTGGAGGTCGACGAGAGCAATACGCCGGCCCGGCGGCTCTACCAGCGTGCCGGGTTCCACGAGGTTGGCCGCCGCGAGGCCTACTACGGCCGCGGGGCCAACGGAAAGGGCGGAGCCGCCCTCGTTCTGCGTCGCGATCTGGCGTGATTTGATTTATCCAAGTACGCCATGGCAGCGTCAAAACTGACACCCTATAATAGGGGCCGGCGACCGATCCCCGTGAGATTCAAGTGTCTGAAACCAAAACCAACCATATCGAAGCCCAATGCACTGCCCGCGGCATGCGCATGACCGAGCAGCGGCGCGTGATCGCCCGCGTTCTGGCCGGGGCGGAAGACCACCCGGACGTCGAAGAACTGCACAAGCGCTGCGCCGAGATTGACCCGCGCATTTCGATCTCGACGGTCTATCGCACCGTCAACCTGTTCGAGGATTCCGGCATTATCGAACGCCACGATTTCCGTCAGGGCCGCGCGCGCTACGAGCAGATGCGCGAAAGCCACCACGATCATCTCATCAACCTGCGCACCGGCGAAGTAATCGAATTCCAGTCGGAAGAAATCGAGCGGCTGCAGGCCGAGGTCGCGCGCAAGCTAGGCTACAAGCTGGTCGACCACAGGCTCGATCTTTACGCCGTTCCGCTGGAAGACAAGGCGAAGAGCTGATGCGTCTGCTGGTCGTCGTACCGGCGCTGGCGCTTTTCACCCTCGTCCTGATCCCGGTCCAGTGGCTTGCCGTTCGCTTCGACTGGCCGCTCAAGCGCAGCCTTCCAGTGTTTTATCATCGCGTGGCTTGCCGCCTCGTCGGCATTCGCGTCCGCGTCGTCGGTGAGCGCGTCGCCGAACGTCCGCTGATGATCGTCAGCAATCACGTGTCGTGGGCGGACATCTCCGTTATTACATCCGTCGCGCCGGTGGTGTTCATCGCCAAATCGGAAGTCGGCACCTGGCCAATCTTCGGCCTGCTCGCCAGGCTGCAACGGTCCGTCTTCGTTGACCGAAACCGCCGCCACAAAACCGGCGACGTAAATGCAGAGATCGCGCAACGCCTGGCCGCCGGCGATCCAGTCGTGCTGTTCGGCGAAGGCACATCGAACGACGGCAACCGCGTGCTGGCATTTCGCTCGGCCCTCATCGGGGCGGCACGCGACGCGCTCGCCGAAGCCGAACACACCGGGCGCGTCTGGATCCAGCCGCTGTCGGTTGCCTACACCGATATGCTGGGCATGCCGTTCGGCCGGCGTCATCGCCCGCTGATCGCGTGGTACGGCGATCTCGATCTCGTCCCGCACCTGACCCATGTGCTTCGCAGGGGCGCCATCGACGTCACGGTGACATGGGGCACGCCGGTTCCCTACGACGAGACCTCCAACCGCAAGGAGGTCGCCCGCGATCTCGAGCAGGCGGTGCGACGGATGACCACGCTGGCGCTACGCGGCCCCCCGATGGTGCCGCGACCTTCGGAAAGCCATTAAAAATCGGCGAAACTCGGTAGCCGCACACCCGGCGGCGCCCCTGTCATTTTTGGGCAAAAAGGGCTATGTACGCGTCATAGCCCGGCACCTCGCGGGCCCAGCATTTCAGGCGGTTAGTAGCATTTGCAGCGAATGAGCAGCGCACCGGCAGACAGCGCAGCCGCAACCAGCCGGCCAACCTCGAACACGCGCAAGGTTTTCGTAAAATCCTACGGCTGCCAGATGAACGTCTACGATTCCCATCGTATGGCAGACACGCTGGCATCGTCGGGCTACACCGAGACGAACACACCCGAGGGCGCCGACCTCGTCATCCTGAATACCTGCCACATTCGCGAGAAGGCCGCCGAAAAGGTCTATTCGGAACTCGGCCGCCTGCGCGAGATGAAAGAAGCCGCTGCCCTTGAAGGCCGTGACGTGAAGATCGCCGTCGCCGGCTGTGTCGCACAGGCCGAAGGCAGGGAAATCATCCGCCGCACCAAGACGGTCGATCTCGTCGTTGGTTCACAGAATTATCATCGCCTTCCGGAGTTGCTCGTCCGCGCGCAGCATGGGCCGGTCGTCGACACCGAGTTTCCGGTCGAGGACAAATTCGAACATCTTGCCGCGCCGAGCGAAAAGAAAATCCGCGCCCGCGGCATTTCGGCATTTCTCACTATTCAGGAAGGCTGCGACAAGTTCTGCACCTTCTGTGTCGTACCATATACGCGCGGTGCTGAAGTCTCGCGCCCCGCGGCAAGTATCGTTGCAGAAGCCGAACGTCTTGCCGACGCCGGTGTGCGTGAGATCACGCTGATCGGTCAGAACGTCAATGCCTATCACGGCGACGGGCTCGATGGCCGGACGTGGTCGCTGGCAAAACTGATGGAACGCATCGCGAAAATCCCCGGCATTGCGCGGCTTCGTTACACGACGAGCCACCCGCGCGACATGAGCGACGACCTCTACGCCGCGCATCGCGACATTCCCGCCGTGATGCCGCAGCTTCATCTTCCCGTGCAGAGCGGTTCCGACCGCGTCCTCGCAGCGATGAACCGCGGTCATACGCGCGCGGAATTCATGGCCGTGATCGAAAAATTCTACGCGGTTCGTCCCGACATGGCATTCACCTCGGACTTTATCGTTGGCTTTCCTGGCGAAAGCGAAGAGGATTTTCAAGACACCATACGTCTAGTCGACGACGTACCATTCTGCAGCGGCTTCTCTTTCAAGTATTCGGCACGTCCTGGCACACCGGCAGCGGAACGCAACGATCAAATCCCGGAAGATGTGAAATCCGAGCGCCTGGCGCGGCTGCAAGCGCGGCTCGACGAGCAGCGCCAGGCTTTCAACATGCGTTCGATGGGAGAGCATGTAACGGTGCTGTTCGACAAGGCGGGCCGCCTGCCCGGCCAGATGGTCGGCCGCAGCATGTTCCTGCAGCCGGTGCATGTGATGGCGGACCCGTCGATCATCTCGACCATCGCTAACGTCGAGGTCATCGAGATCAACTCCAACGGCCTGTTTGGCCATCTCGTGCACGCACGTCGCGCACGTGAAGAAGCCACGCTGGAGGCACAAGCCTGATGCCGCGCGCTTCCGACAACGGTTCTACGATCCTGCCCGCGCCCGGCGAAGGCACGACGCAGATCCTGCTCGCCTTCGACGACAACCGGCACGCCTCGCTGCTCTTCGGTCAGTACGGGCAGAATCTTGCATTGATTGAAAGAAAGCTCGGCGTCGCCGCCGAGCAGCGCGGCAATCACGTAACGATTGAAGGTTCACGCGGCGCCTGTGAGCAGGCACGCCGCGTACTCGACGGGCTTTACGAGCAGATCAAGAGCGGACGCGATCTTGCGGCCGGCGACGTCGAGGGCGCGATCCGCCTCGCGATCTCGCAGGGCTCACTGTTCGACTATGACAGCGACAGCCCGATCCAGAAATTCGAAGAGCTCAATCTGCGCAAGCGGCCGGTGCGCGCGCGCACTATGGCGCAGGACGCCTATATCCGTGCGCTCAAGCGCCATTCGCTCGTCTTCGGCGCGGGCCCGGCCGGTACCGGCAAGACCTGGCTTGCAGTCGCCTATGCGATCATGCTGTTCGAGCGCAAGGAAGTGGACCGCATCATCCTCTCGCGCCCCGCGGTCGAAGCCGGAGAACGGCTCGGCTTCCTGCCGGGCGATTTGCGCGAGAAGGTCGACCCTTATCTGCGTCCGATCTACGACGCGCTCGGCGATCTGATGGACGCACGCATCGTTGAACGCGCGCTGCAAACCGGTGAAATCGAAATCGCGCCGCTCGCCTTCATGCGCGGCCGCACGCTTTCGAACGCCGTCGTCATTCTCGACGAAGCGCAGAACGCGACATCAATGCAAATGAAGATGTTCCTGACGCGCTTGGGCGAGAACAGCCGCATGATCGTCACCGGCGATCCGTCGCAAGTCGACTTGCCGCCGGGCCAGACTTCCGGCCTTGCCGAAGCGCTGCGCTTGCTCGACGGCGTCAAGGGCGTCGCGATCTCGAAGTTCTCGGCGCAGGACGTGGTCCGTCATGAACTCGTCGCACGCATCGTCGATGCCTACGACAAGGCAGCGGCTTCAAAGCGCGAGACGAAATAATGACTGGCGGCAACAGCCCGGTCATCGACATCGCCATCGAAACCGGACCCTGGCAGGCGCAGGACGACGAGACCGTCGTCGCGCGCGCCATCGAAACTGCAGCCGGCATGTCCCCCCACAATGTCGCGGGCGCGGAACTTTCCGTGGTACTCACGGACGACGCTTCAATTCGCGCAATCAACGCGCAATGGCGGCATAAGGACGAGGCAACCAACGTGCTGTCTTTCCCCGCACCGCCCGCGATGCCCGGCGCGCCGCGCCTCTTGGGCGACATCGTGATCGCCCACGAAACGACCGCGCGCGAGGCAAAGGCCGAAGGAAAGCCGTTCGCCGACCATCTTGGACACCTTGCGGTACATGGCTTTCTGCATCTTTTGGGCTACGATCACGAATCGGATGCCGACGCCGAAGTCATGGAGCGCCTCGAGCGCGAAATTCTGGCGAAGCTTGGCGTTCCGGACCCTTATGCGACCCGCGACACCTGATGCGCGACACCCGTGACCCGCGACTGAGGCAAGACACTTAAGGCCATGCCAGAGTCCGATGCGCCAAACCGGGGCGCAGCATCTTCCGGCAATCTCCCGATACCCGTGCCGCGCCCGGCCACCGTCGCGCGCGACAATGAAAGCTGGCTTGGACGCGTCATACGTTCGATGTTCGGCTGGAAGTCCGGCTCAATCCGCGCCGATCTCGAAACCATCCTGAGCGCGGAGACGTCAAACGTCACCGGCTTTTCGCCGGCGGAGAGTCGCCTCCTTCGCAATATTCTCGATTTGCGCGAACGCCGTATTCACGACGTGATGCTGCCGCGTGCCGACATCGTCGCCGTGACTCACGATATTTCCATTGGCGAACTGGTGAAGGTGTTCGAGAGCGCCGCACATTCACGGCTGGTCGTTTACAACGAGACCCTCGACGATCCGGTCGGGATGATTCATATCCGCGACCTGATCGCCTACATGACCAAGCGCGCCGCGATGCCGCCAAAGCCAACCAAGCGAAAGACCAAGGCCCCGGTTGCGGGCCTCGACTTCAAGTCGGTCGACCTCGGCGTGACGCTGGCTTCGGTCGGCATTACTCGGCCGCTCCTTTATGTGCCGCCGTCCATGCCGGCCATCGACCTGCTCGCCAAGATGCAGGCAACGCGCATCCATCTCGCGCTCGTCATCGACGAATACGGCGGCACCGACGGCCTCGTTTCAATTGAAGACATCGTCGAGCAGATTGTCGGCGACATCCAGGACGAGCATGATGAAGGCTCGATTCACACCATCGCGCGTCAGACCGACGGCTCTTATCTGGCCGACAGCCGCGCCAGCCTTGAGGAAGTCGTGGCTGCTATCGGCCCCGAGTTCGAAGTCGGCGAAGCCGGTGATGAAGTCGATACCCTCGGCGGCTTTGTCGTTACGCGCATTGGCCGCGTGCCGGTACGCGGCGAGTTGGTGCCGGGCCCTGGACTATTCGAATTCGAAGTGCTCGACGCCGATCCGCGCCGTATCAAGAAAATCCGCATCTATCAGCGCAAACGGCCGCGCGAAACGCCGCTGACGCGGCCGTCGCCGAGTGCCTCGCCCGTAGCAGCGCCGCCGGTCGCGCCGGAGGCACGTGCGGACAGCCCCGCAAATACCAACCCATCCAACGACGAGAGCCGTTGATGCTGTCACGCCTCGCGCACGCCATCATGCTGTCGTGGGGCGTGCGCCGGGCATTGATCGCGTTTGCCGCCGGCACGCTCAGCACGCTGGCGCTGGAGCCAATCGGCCTGTGGCCGTTGATGTTTGTGTCGTTCTCGATCCTCATCTGGCTGGTCGACGGCATCGCGACGACACGCTGGCGTGGCATGTTCTCGGCGTTCGCGACCGGCTGGTGGTTCGGCTTCGGCTATTTGCTCACCGGCCTTTACTGGATCGGCTATGCCTTTCTGGTCGATGTGCAAACCTTCGGCTGGCTGCTCCCATTCGCCGTGATTTCGCTGCCAGCGGCGATGGCGGTTTACACCGGCGCCGGTGTCGCGCTGGCGCGGCTTCTCTGGACACGCGGCGCACTGCGAATCCTCACGCTCGCCGCGTCGCTTACGGTTTCGGAGTGGCTGCGCGGACATCTGTTCACGGGCTTTCCGTGGAACGTCTATGGCTATGGCCTGACGGAGTGGCTGCCGTTTGCGCAAAGCGCGTCGCTTGTCGGTCTGTGGGGGCTGACTTTTATTGCGGTCGCGGTATTCGCGAGCCCGGCGGTCCTGGTCGACGAGCGTGCCGATACGCGAAGGCCATGGCTCACACCTACTTGCGCAGCTGTCGTGCTGGTCGCAATGGCGGCATTCGGTCTTGCGCGTCTCGCCAAGACGCCGACGAAATTCGTCGATGGCGTGAAGCTGCGCATCATGCAGCCCAACCTGCCGCAAGATGAAAAATTCAATTACTCCGCCAAGGCCGCAACGATGGCGCGTTATCTCGCGCTATCGGACCGCGCCACCGGCCCGCGCAGCTCCGGCATTTCCGACGTCACCCATCTGATCTGGCCGGAGTCGGCGTTTCCGTTTTTCCTGACGCGCGAACCCGACGCGATGGCACAGATCGCGGATTTCCTGCCGACGGGGACCGTGCTGATTACCGGCGCCGTGCGCGCACCGCCGAACGTGCAGGGCCGGATCACCCGCGCCTATAACTCGGTCTATGTGATCGACCACGACGGCTCGATCCTATCGATCTACGACAAAGTTCACCTGGTGCCGTTTGGTGAATACCTGCCATTCCAGGATTTTCTGGAGCGGCGTGGGCTGATGAATCTCACCAAGGTGCAGGGCGGCTTCATCGCAGGAGAACGCCATCGCACACTCCAAGCACCACGCGCGCCAAATTTTGCGCCGCTCGTTTGCTATGAGGCGATTTTCCCCGGCGAGAACGTGCCGCGCGACGAGGAACGGCCCGGCTGGCTCCTGAATCTGACTAATGACGCCTGGTTCGGCATAAGTTCGGGCCCTTACCAGCACCTCCATCAGGCGCGCATTCAGGCGATTGCGGAAGGATTGCCGCTGGTGCGCGCTGCCAATAACGGTATTTCCGCCGTGGTTGACCCCTTGGGGCGCATTATTTCTTCGTTGCCGCTCGGCACCGACGGCGTGATCGATTCCGCCCTGCCCGCCCCAGTTGAATCAACGATTTATGCCAGCCTCGGTGATCGTCACATCACCATGGTATTGGCTCTCGTTTTCGTGATTGTCACTATTCTTAGGTACCGCAGCCGGGCATGAGCGGGCGAAAAAGTCATGCCAAGGCAGCGGTGTAGGTATGCTTATAATCAACTATAATGGGCTATCATAAGTGACTTGAGGGGCCATCTCCCGGTAATACGGGGGCGTAAAAATCTCAACTGGACGTTTCGCTCCCCGGGCAAAGCCGGACGCGAGTTCTCCACATTCAATACTGCACATGTTGCTTCGGTCTGATTGCGGACGAGGATACGGAGCAAATTTAGGATGGTGAAATGGTGAAGAAGGTTCCTAACCCGATCGACCGCCACGTCGGCAGCCGCGTCCGCATGCGCCGAATGATGCTCTCGATGAGTCAGGAGAAGTTGGGCGATGCACTCGACCTGACTTTTCAACAGGTGCAGAAATACGAGAAGGGCGCCAATCGTATCGGCGCCAGTCGTCTGCAACAGATTTCCCAAATCCTTCAGGTCCCGGTGTCGTTCTTCTTCGAAGGAGCTCCGACACAGCCGGGCGATCGATCGGGCAATTTCGATGAATCGCCCTCGCCTGCCTACGTCGCGGATTTTCTCGCGACCTCTGACGGCCTCGCACTGACGAAAGCTTTCACGCGCATCAAGGATGCGAAGCTGCGCCGCCGCATTGTCGATCTGGTTCAGCAGATCGCCGGCGAAGAATAGTGGGCCGCCGGCAAATCGGTGGGACGATTTCGTAAGTTTACTTGCTTTACCAGCAGTAATTTTCGGAATTCATCCCACTATTTGCCCACATCTTGACCTTGCGTTCGGACGCTGATTGAAACGTGGGCGTCTTAACTGACGCCGCTACAAAAAACCGGCGTCCTAACTGACGTGGCGACAATGCTGCGTCCTGTCTCAGGAGTGATCCAAGGTGGCTCAACGCAGCAACTATCTTTTCACCAGTGAGTCGGTGTCCGAAGGACATCCCGACAAGGTGTCCGACCAGATCTCGGACGCAATTCTCGACGCGTTCCTGGAGAACGACGTCAAGCTAGGCATCTCCGACGACAGCCTTGTGAACACGCGTCTGGGCTGCGAAACCCTGACGACGACGAACAAGATCGTCATCGCCGGCGAAGGCCGCGGTCAGGCGCCGCTGTTCAAGAAGTACGGCAGCCAGGCGGTGATCAACCGCGAGCAGATCGCCGAGATCGCGCGCGGCGTGGTCAAGGATATCGGCTACGACCAGGACGGCTTCTCGTATCACGGCGCGGACATCGAGGTGCTGCTGCACGGTCAGTCGCCCGATATCGCCATGGGCGTCGATGCCAAGAAGAAAAAGGGCGGCGAGGAAGAAGGCGCCGGCGACCAGGGCATGATGTTCGGTTACGCCTGTACCGAGTCCGAAGTCTACGAGAAGGGCTCCTACATGCCCGCCCCGATTTTCTTCGCGCACAAGATCCTCAAGGTTCTCTCGGACAAGCGCCGCTCGAAGTCGCTCGCCGATCTTCAGCCCGACGCCAAGAGCCAGGTCACCGTTCAATACGTCAACGGCAAGCCGGTCGGCGCGACCAAGGTCGTCGTTTCGACCCAGCACAACGCCAGCTCGCGCAACGGCAAGAAGTACACTCCGGCCATGATCAAGGACCTGATCGGTGCTTCGGTCGAATCGGCGCTGCCGAAGGGCTGGATGCCGAAGGGCGCGAACTTCCTGGTCAACCCGACCGGCAACTTCGTGGTCGGTGGTCCGGACGGCGACTGCGGCCTCACCGGCCGCAAGATCATCGTCGACACCTACGGCGGCTATGCCCCCCACGGCGGCGGCGCGTTCTCCGGCAAGGACCCGACCAAGGT
>Ga0075367_10001317_pt1 | contig 10525 bp, 17 predicted proteins | sample EndMethybrTD3032_FD_71399 | JGI IMG/M metagenome (GOLD analysis project Ga0075367, IMG submission 71399) | Populus endosphere microbial communities from Tennessee, USA - Endosphere MetaG P. TD hybrid TD303-2 | ecosystem: Host-associated > Plants > Roots > Endosphere | place: USA: Tennessee...
CTGGACAACATGGTTGAACGACAAGATCTCGAAGACTGGGCTTGGCAGCTTGCGGCTGACGTATATCGCCTAAATCTCTACAGCCAACTCACCAAGCAATGGCCGCCAAGGAATGGCACGGTGACCGACGAGGAACTGGCGGGAGCCATTCGCGACAGCTTCACGCAAGTGCATGAAGCAGCCTACCGAGAGATGGTGAAGCTGGCGAGTGATGCAGCGCTCGAAGTATACGACCGCGTCCTTTCCCGTACCGTCAAGCAGTCGCGAGTTTGCGTTCCTAATTGACCGCGAAACGTCTGGCGTGCTGAGGCGCCAGCCGTATCTGGTGGGGATCGAGGCCTGCGCCTCGTCGCACCATTGGTCCCGCGAGTTCAAGCGGTGGGCCATACGCTGCGCAAGATATTTCTAGAGGGGCGGAGCTAGAACTGCGAAAGCTTCCCATTAGGAACATCGGCATGCGGCTATGGTTGGCAGACATCGTCAACGGAGTTGAACAATGCGAAAGACAATTCTCTCAATGGTCACGTGTGTGTTGCTCGCTGGCGCGTCGGTAAGTGTTGCCCACGCCCAGGCCGGCGGTGCAGGAGCTGGGACCGGCGGCTCGGCGGGCGCCTCGGGCACCGCTGGGAACTCTGGAACTGGCGGCTCGGCCGGTGTGGGCGCTTCAGGCACCGCGGGCAATTCCGGATCATCGGCCGGCACGACCGGTCAGAGCACCGGCGGTGAATCGGCCGGTGGATTGCAGAAGGGTGCCATTCACCCCGGCAGCGGAGAGGACCCTGCTCGCCGCCCCGGGCGCTAGCGCGCGCGAGGCGCTGTCACGGATAAGATAGAGGCCGCCCGATGGGCGGCCCTGCCATGCAAATAGGAAACACGTCAGCGAGATCTGGAGCAGCGCAAATTCTCTCCTTGAAGGCGTCCGCGTCATGGCCGGGTGGGTCCGGTTCTTGACCTTGATCCAGTCTTTCGACTGGCCGGCGCCACGGCAGAGGGGCGCCTGGCCGAGACGGGCGCGCACCGGCCGCCCAAACTAACGTGACCATTCGTCTGAAGCGACAGCGGCGAACGTCCCATTCGAGATGGGAGATATGAAGTCTCTGTGCAGGCAAGTTGGTCTTCGGGCGCCATCGAACAGTACGGTGATGCCCGTGGTCCGGCGGCCGACTTCGACGACGATGCCACTCCGATTAGCCAGCCCAGGACAACGAGCGGCGCCAAGCTCGCTCATTCTGAAACGCGTACCGACAGCAACTGTGTCGTTCTTCCGGTAGATCATTACTAACGACTGGCGGATAAAAATTCACAATCCGAAAAATCAAAAAACGCAAATTGGGCAAAAGTTCGATCAGATCAATCCGCCAAAAGTTTGCGGCCGTCCTGGCATCACGCGGCACCCAGTAGCGGCAGCGCGACCTGCACGTCGAAGCGGGTGGTGGCGTTGGCGGCGATAAAGTCCTGCAGCGCTGGCGGGATATCGACGTCGTTATCAGTCGCCCGCTGCGCCAGCGCATCAGTGACATCGGAGGTGGCGTCCACTGACCGGCCTTTGCCCGGATTGAACCACACAATCCGGACCGGTCGGCCGGCACGATCGAGGGCGAGGAACGCATACGCAAACTCCAACACAGACCGTGGCGGAGAGAGGGCCCCGGCTTCAGCGGGCTTTTGAGGGTTGGGCCGGGGCCGCTGCGCCGGCTCGGTCGGAGCCGGCAATCATCAATGATTGCGCGCGTTCCTGTTTCGGGAGCGGGTCATGGCCCCGCGTTTTCTGGCACCATGCGCGCGTCACTGCATTCCAACGTGATGAGCGAAGCTGATTTTGCGAGATATTTGCAACAAGCTCAGACTTGCCTCGACGAGGCACGTACGGCGACGCGCGAGCTCGACAAGGAGGCCTGGCTTAAGCTCGCGGAAGACTGGATAGACATGGCAACCAAAGCCCAACGAACACTGGCCGCCCAAGGCAGCCGGAAGCGCCAAGACTGAGCCTGAGTTCAAATATCGGAACCAAATGCGCCCTGGATGCGCCCGTCCTGGACTGGCTCGATGCTGGCGGCGAGCTGAACGAGCTTGCGGGCCGCGGCTTCCGGGTCGGCGTAGGGGCGCGGCTCGACGTGCTTCTTCGTGCGGTGCCTGCGCTCAACTTATCGCGCTCGGTGCGGGCGAACTCCTGCGCCCCGGAGGCGCGCTTCTTCGCTGGTGAGTAGATCTGGCCGCAGGCGTCGATCGGGCAGGTCGTCCCAATAGAAATAGTCACTCGGCCGGCCATCGGCGAAGCGAACTTCATGGCTGCCAGTGCCGGGAACGGCTTCGTGGCGTTTGAGGGGTGATGGGCGGGCTCATACCAAGCGTTATGCGGACCGCGGGTCCGCAGCAAAAGCTTTCAACCGTCTCACTCGTATCTTCGCGCTGCGCGAGGCGGAACGTGCGTCTTCGATCCGGGTTGATTTCGCAGGCCGGCGCTCTCAAACGCGCGGTGCGGGTAGCTTCGCCCCAAGCCCCCCAAAAGCCCCCAAGGCGGGCTATGCTCCTTGCGATACGCGCATTCGCGTGCGGCGCTTGCTGTTTCAGAACAGGCCCGCGGCGAGGTTGAGGCCGTATGTCATGGCCACGGCGAGCGAGAAGAAGAAGGCCGGCTCCGCAAAAGATCGGGATGGTCTTCAGTCCGACGTCAACGCCTCAGGCGGCTCCGCCGCGCCTCTTACGCGCAGGCGTGGGCCAGTCGGCCAAGCTTGGTCGGGGGCATGGCATGCGCTGAGGAACGGTTGAAGGCCGCATGGACGCTTCAAGAGGCCGCCTTCTGGCAAATCCAACCACCCGTTTCGAGATTCCAAATCAACGGCTTGGAATTTCTTCACGGGAGACGAATGATGGTGCTCGCAGGCACCGACGAGGTGTCAGCCAGCGAGCGGTCCCGAAGTGGACATCCCGCCCGCGGGCACATGAGCGGCTGAGGTTCAGCCGCGCATGTGCGTCATGATTATGCCGGGTGCTAGGCAGCCTGGCGCATGCGTTCGATGCTCTGGGCTATATGGTTTCCGGCATCGTCAGCCACCTTCAGAGACATGTCCGCCATCCGGCGGCTGGTATCCAAGACGCTGCTGATCGTGTCGCGCATCAGATCAGTCTGCACGGCCGCCAAATCATGAGGAGTTCGGCAGCGCCAGAGCTCATTCATGCGGTCCATCGTGCTCTCGATCTGCTGTCGAACGAAATCGAAGTACTCGCGTGACATGCCATTCATTCCTTTGGCGACTGCGGTCGTAGAGTACATGATTGCTTCGGCGTTGCGGACCGAGCGTTCCGTTGCTCGCTGCGCTTCATTGCCCGTCAAACCGAACGTGCGACCAATTTGATCAGTCGAGCGGCCCATCATCGCGGTGGCCATGTCGACGCCGAAGCGCCAAGTGTTTTGCAGCATCTCGGCATTTTGTCGCAGTAGATGACTGCTGGCTTGGGCGACCTCCTCGCCGGCCTCAGCGCTAGCTAAGCCGATCCGTCTGGTCTGCTCCGCGGTCCTCTCGGCCGCGCGGCGGATTGTCTCCTCAGGGTTTTGGGTAGACTTTTCCTCCTGGCGTGGATTGGCCATCAGTTGCTCCATCGTTGTTGTTGGTGAGGTCGGACCCTATGCCCTCCGTCACAGGTGCGATCCCACGCGAGCAACGTGGGCATTTTTCGACCGTTCCGCAGCGAGCGAATTTTAATCAATCCTCCGCCCGTGCGCGCAGGAACGAGCGCTTCAACTTCCAATTACTTGATGGATTGCCTCATCTGCTCGGCACTGCGGGTCTCGTGTTCCGACCCCTCGATCATCAAGGCTCAGTAATGACCACCGCCGAAACCGTATTGCTCATCGCCGCCTTGTTAATCGCACTTCTCATCATCGGCAACGTTGGCTTCTCCAAACTGGCCGAGTGGAGGAATCCACCAATAGGTAAGTTCCTCGAGAGCGACGGCGTAGCACTCCACTATGTCGATCGGGGTGATCCCGCGGCTCCTTGCGTTGTGCTGCTCCATGGCAATGGATCCATGATCCAGGACTTCACGATCAGTGGCCTGGTCGATCTTCTTGCCCGCAGCAATCGCGTGGTATGCTTCGATCGCCCGGGCTTTGGCTATAGTCAGCGGCCGCGGCTCCGAATATGGACCGCAGCAGCTCAAGCAGCTCTGTTGGTAAGGGCGCTCAATCAACTCGGAATCCGTCATCCTGTGGTGCTGGGCCATTCTTGGGGCGCCTTCGTCGCCATCGCTCTCGGCGTGCGGAAGGATTATCCGATCCGGGGTCTTGTGCTTGCGTCCGGGTACTACTTTCCGACCGCCCGATTGGACGTGTGGCTGATGTCCGGTCCAGCCATTCCGGTCCTGGGCGACTTGATCAGTTACACTGTCGCGCCAATCATTTCGTGGGCCGTCTTGCCGGGAACCCTCCGTAAGATCTTCGCGCCCCGTGCTGTCCCGCAGACGTTCAAGAATGAATTTCCAGCGTCTCTCGTTCTCAGGCCCACACAGTTGAGGGCGGCTGCGGAGGAAAGTGCGCTCCTCATTCCAACTGCGGCACAATTCCAAGCCCATTATTCGACCATGGACCACCAAATACAAATATTCCACGGAACAGAGGACCAGGTGGTCGAACTCAAACAAGCGCGAGATTTAGATCAGGCGCTGCTTCGGTCCGATCTTCACCTGGTTCCGAATGCCGGGCATATGGTCACGTACACGGATCCCGCCGCCATTGTGCAGGCGGTCAATTCAATGACAAATTCCTAAGGCCGATTGCTTGTCTGTATCGGGCTGGACCTCGGAAGAAGAGCACTCGATTTGGGCGAAGCGAACCTTCGAGCGGCCTTGATATGAGCCAGGAATCGTCCTTGAAAGCATCGGCGGCCGCGGCCGACCCGGACTCACCGACAGCGCCATTTCTGCTTCGACTCGCCGGCGACGGCCGTCACTGTACCCTGCGGCGCACAGGCGCAGCGACCGGCCGCAATTCCATTCTCGATATGCCTGCCGCGACGTTTACACCTGTCTGCGCCTGAACGGATACCGGTTGCAAGGCGATCGTGCGATCCGAGCCGCCCACCAGGAGGTTGGCGCCAACTCCGGCACCAACTGTGCCGCCGGCTGTCGCGCCCGCATAGGTTCCGGCCAAGGCGGCGTGGCGGACCGCGGTCGGGGCATAAACGGCCCAAACGAGCTGACCGCCGGACGTGGCTCCTAGATCGAGACCAAGCGTGCTGACGGTGCCTTCGTAAGCCTCGCGCGCCCTGCCTCTCGCTGATGCATAGATGCAGCTCAACTGCCGCTGCCCAGCAACAATCATGCCGACTCCGGGCGATATGTTGCACGTGAGTGTGCCGACTCTCGGTCGTCCGGCCTCCTGCGCCGCTGCCGGAACCGTGGCGAGCACGAGGGCCAGGGCCGCGCACGCGGTCGCCAAATTGGTCAGCCTTGTTTCGTTCAGCGTTGTCCCAGTCATGAGGGCCTCCATCGAGCGTGTTCTGGTGGTCCTTCAATGCGCGCTGAGCTAGCGATGTTCCCGTTGTTGGGCGAGCAAAGCTCAAGAGTACAGAACAAATCTTTCATGTGTCGAACTAACGCCGGACGTGGCGTGTGGCCGGGTCCTGACACTCATGCGGGCGGCAGCGAATGAGATCGAGGCGCCAGCCTTGCTCGAAATAATGGTCGCTTTCATGATCGCGAGTAACACACGTCGAAGTCGCGCGAGTGAACCCACTGCGGGGCAATGTTCCAGCGACTGAGCGTTCTCAAATGGCTCTTGTTCTGCGACGCACGTTGGCACGCCGCTTCGGTCGATTGTTCTCGCTTCTACGTTTCGGAGCCTCCTTCGAAGCGTCTCCACTTCTCGACGCTCAGCCACAATCGCTTGCGGACGTTCGCGCAGGACAGCGCAAGTATAAACCTGACCCCTGCTGGACATCGCTGCCAGAAGCAACGAGGTGAATATCGCTACGCCGAAACTCGGTGAACTAAAGCTGCAGTCGCCAGATGCTCCCAGTACTCTGCCTCTGCGAGAAGTTTCCAGCTTCTCTCAGGATGAAGCGCAGCAGTCTGCCGGCAAAGGGACGCCCTTGCGCGAAAGCGGCGGGCAGACCAAATTTCTTGGAACGTAGCTTGCTTTGCCGCTTTTCCCGCCTGATCAACGGTCAAGTTCTTTGTTTGAGTCTCAAGAAGCTCCCTGAAAGGGAGAAGAGATGTGATGAAAGCCGATCACCCCGAAGGAGCTACCGCGCGGTGGAAACGTGGTCGACCTGATGGAGGCTGCGGCAGAGTGTCGGGGGCGCCGGGCCGAAGCCAAGGCTCCGAAAAAGTCGCCCAAGAAGGCCAAAGAGGCCTCCGCCGGTCAGAAGGAGATGTTGATGCCGATCGCCGGCAAGAAGCCGGCGAAGGAGGCGGCCGCCAAGAAGCCGGCGGCCGGGACGCGGCGGAAGACTGCGTAGGAACGAGCCGTCCGGAGATCGGTTGCTCTGACACCATCATAGGAGGGCCGCATGGATATGAAAGAAATGTCGGCAATGACGGAAGCTTCCGGGCTGACGAATTATGACGGCGGCATAGAGCAGGCCTCCTTATCGAGGCCGAGCCGCCAAGCGGACGCGAGCCGTCGCCCGTGGCATTCGCAGGATGCCGCGATGCGCTGGGCCGAACAGTTGCGCGAGATGACTTTGAAGGCGCCGCTGCAATCCCTACTTATGGCTTTTCTGCTTGGGATCTGGGTCGCGCGTCGCCGCTAGGCGCCCCCTTCCTTGGGACCGGAAACCTTGCGATGCCCAAAGCCGCCATCTTCGATCTCGACGGGACCTTACTGGACTCGGTCGACCTGCACGCGCTCGCCTGGCAGGAGGCGATGGTCGAATTCGGCCACGACGTCACGTTCGAGCAGGCGCGAAGCCAGATCGGAAAGGGCGGAGACAAGCTCATTCCTGTGTTTCTCTCTGAGGCCGAGCAATGGGACCATGGCAAGACGCTCGATGAGTGGCGCGGCAAGCGCTTCAAGTCGGCGTATCTACCGCTCGTCCGTCCTTTCTCTGCTGCTCCGGACCTTTTGCGGCGCGCGCGAGACGCAGGACTTCGCATCGCCATCGCTTCCTCCGCCAAGAAGGACGAACTTGAGAGGTATCTTGCCATTGCTGGAATCGTCGATCTGGTGGACGTCGCGACCTCGTCCGAAGACGTCGACGAGTCCAAGCCGGCACCGGACATCTTCGAAGTCGTGCTGGAGAAGCTCGGCATCGAGGGCGGCACAGCGGTCGCGATCGGCGACACGCCCTACGACGCCATCGCGGCTGGCAAGGCAGGTATCCCGACCATCGGCGTCCTCTGCGGTGGGTTCACCGAACGCTCGCTGCGAGAGGCGGGGTGCGTCGAAGTGTACCCCGGACCGAGCACTCTTTACGCACGCTTCGACGACACTGCGCTCGCAAAGTAGGTCGACGACCGGCGCTGTGCGGCTATCTTGCGGCGGTTGTCCATGGGAGGCGGATACGCCCCCGTGCACCGCTACGTTGGCACCGGTCATGCTCGCGAGGAACGCGATCACAGCGGCGTCTTCCTCCGGTTCGCGGACCCGGCCTAACGGGATCCGCGCGGCGAACTTCGCCAGCAGCTTCTTGTCGTCTCTCATGTCTTCCGTCATGCCCGTACGCGTCAGTAGGATAGACCGCGTTCACGCGGATGCCCTTCTTGCCGAGGTCCAGGGCGAGAGAACGCGTCAGATTGACCACGGCGCCCCTCGCCGCGTTATAGGGGCTCATGCCCCAGTAGCCGCCGGTTCCGGAGACTGACGCCGTGTTCACGATTGAGCCCCTGGTCTCTTGGAGATGGGGAAGTGCAGCGCGGCAACCGTAGAACACGCCATCGACGTCGGTCGACATCATCGATTTGATGTTGTCGACGACGAGCTCCTATAAAGGAATCTCGTCGTCGAACGGCGAGACCCACAAACGCGTCATCGTGGAGCATCAGGACTGGTACGCCCGCCTGCGCACAGCGAGAGACCCTGACGATCGCGGGCTTCAAGTGGGACGGCATCTATCTCGGGCGGCGCAAGTTGTTTGCAGCGAGCGCATAGAGGCCATTTTTAGCTAGGTTTTACGGGTAGCCCTGGCCCCGAAGGCGAAGGTCGGGCTCGCGTCCGGTACGACCCCCCCTGGAGGTCCAGACCGGAAACCGCACGGAATCCGCGACCGGCAGCCGTTGGTCTAAGCCTGAGGAAGTGCAATGCCCGTCATCTCGCCAAGACGCGCGATGAGGTGGTCCTGGAATTCTGGATCACTGGCCTCGCCGGCCGGCTGCTCCTGCCGGAGGTGATGCCAGTGCCGGCCGCTCACCATGACGGCGGAACCGTCGCTTACCGCCAGCCAGGCCTGGGTTCGTTGTCCGGTCTCAAGGTCGACCGGTGCGGCGGGCCCGCCCTTCTCCGTACGCACCCAGCCGGGACCGAGGTCAGACGTTCGGCCAGCGCCGTGCCAACGCAAAAGCCAGCGCCACAGCGCCCAACCCTACGAAGCGTACCTGGGATCCAGCGAAGGCCTACGAAGAAAGCAAGCTTCACGGCCGGGACGAGAATTTGCTCATGCTTCTGGCGTGTTTAGACGGAGCAATTCACCAACTGAGCGCAAGATGCGGCAGGGACAGCGATTGGTTGTTCCGGGATTGATAGACGGCGACATACCGGTCGGTGGCAAGCTCCGCTGATCGACGGTCGTTCATAGCTTCCGATATGTTATGTGCGCCGTCGCAAACGGAATGCCCGCACGTCCGGCGCTCCCACGCACGATTCAGGCGCGATCCTCGATTGCATAGAACCAATCGTCAAAGTTCAGCTTGAAAGATTTGCCACCGATTTGCGGGGTGTCGCGGGTGTACTTCCAATGAAAGGCGCAACCTGCTTGCTCACCTATTGCATCGCCTTCGAGTCGGTTTTCAACTCCGGTGTACCTACCCTCGTCGCCTTTTCGTATCGTCCAATGCAACGTGTCAGAATGTCCGTCATCGAACGTGTAAGTCTCGGTGAATAGAACGATTTGCGCGTCTGGCTCGAATTCACCGTGCGCCGCGATTGTCGCGCGCTTCAGCAACCCGCCCACCAGACTTTCTACCACCGCCCAGCCTTCGATCCGTCCCACAAAAAATTGCTCAGGAAGAAATATCGGCCTTGTCGCTTTGAAATCGTCGATTGCCATTGGCGGACCCGCTCCGGAACGCTCCCGAAAACTAATGCTCCTGTTACCAATCGGTTCCGATCGGCGCTGCACAGCAGCGGCTGACCTCGCGTTCTGAAGCAAAGCGGCTGTGTGACAATTACTACCGAAGAGCTCCTTAGACCCCGGATCATTGGGGTAATAGCTACGAACATTCTTCGCTTTGCGGCGTCATATAGGCAGCCGGAGCAGCTCATGGGCCATCGGGAAGAACTTCAAAGGCTGCAACATCAGCTCGAACTGGCCAGCTGCGCGATTGTCCTGATCAGCGATAAGGCGACGGCGGAGCGTCTGGACAGCTTCGCAGATAGATCAAGGGCAGGCTCGATCAGCTCCAAGCCGCCGCGCTATGCGAGCAAACCAGCAAGCCCGCTTTCGAGGCCGCGCCTCATTGGGAGGTTCACATGACTCATGCCTACGAGGACGATATCCGAGAACGTGCGTATAAGCTCTGGGAAGAAGCCGGCAAGCTCGAGGGGCGTATGGATGAGCTCTGGTACGAGTCGGAGCGGCAACTCAAAGCGGAGCAGGTCAAGCACGAGCTTAAAACACTTGATACCCTCTGAGCCGCGGCACTACGTACGCCGTTCTGTCTGAGGCGGTCAGAAACACGGGGTTAAAGATCTGAACGTCACTACGGATCCGACGACAGCCTGCGTCCCAACATTGCTTGAGATCGTGGCCGCTCGACCGGCCTATTGTAGTTGAAGGTCCTTGCGCGTTTGCGAATGTACCGAAAGCCAGCAATGCGGTCCCAATCATCGCCGGGAGATAATCTGCGATGATCGAGCTGCTGGGGACACCGCATGTTCTCAATGAATGCGCGCGGAACAGGTGCTGGAATTCATCGAACGTGCGATGGCGCGCCAGGTAACCTGCCTAGCGTATCGCGCCACCTCAAACGCGCAATCTCAGCGTGTGCCGAAGCATGCGGCTCGAGCTTAAGATCGAGAAGCCACCAAGCGTCAGCAGCAGTACACCGAACCAGGCTGTCCAGCTGCGCGGTTCGCCCGGCATCTCTGGAATGCGCGCGTCCGCCGGCATAGTTTGAGGTGAGTCGGCGGCCACGGCGGCGAGAAGCTGCTCAACGTCGACGACTTGGTCCGGCACGGAGTGATCAGCTGTGAGCTGGTTGCTGTGAAGACCGGCGACGGGCGCCGCCGATGTCATGTCAGGGCCCGTACCGGCTCGGCCGGTGCGGAGCGCAGCATCTCCGCGTGCGCATCAACGACCGCGCTGTGCCTCGGCTCCGCGGCGCCGTTCTCGGCCAAATTGGGGGGGCGATCTTGGGCCCCGCGGCGGCG
>Ga0075367_10001320_pt1 | contig 10513 bp, 10 predicted proteins | sample EndMethybrTD3032_FD_71399 | JGI IMG/M metagenome (GOLD analysis project Ga0075367, IMG submission 71399) | Populus endosphere microbial communities from Tennessee, USA - Endosphere MetaG P. TD hybrid TD303-2 | ecosystem: Host-associated > Plants > Roots > Endosphere | place: USA: Tennessee...
AGCGGCAGCCACGTGTAGATGCCCGGCGCGGCCCGGCGGATGTAGCCGGCCCGCACCAGGAGCCGGTGGCTCGGGACCTCGGCGTCCGCGGGGTCGTCACGCAGCGTGCGCACGAACAGGCTGGACATCCGCAAGATCATGCGGAGAAGAGTACGGGCGGCGGACCGCGGACCTCGACGCGGTTTCACCCGTCCGTTCGAGGGGATGGTCTCGCCGAGACCCGACCTGCAACCTTTCTGCCAGCATGAGCGTCTCTCCGGTGCCTGACCACCTGATCCCGAAAGGACGCGACATGCGCCCCCTCTTCCGGCCTCTGCTCCGGACCCTGCCCCTCGTCGCCACCGGCACGCTCGCCGCCACGCTCGTGGCCGGCCCTGCAGCCGGCCCAGCAGCCGCGAAGCCCGCGATCACCCTGACCCCCGGCGGGCTGTCCCGCGGCGCGGACGTCTCGATCCCGCACCTCGAAGGCAAGACCGTCGTCGACGGCCCCGTCCGGGTGAAGGTCAAAGCCCCGATGCTGCGGCTGCTCGGCAAGGCCGGCTCGGCGTACGTCGTCGGGACGGCCAACTCCCGCGGTGGCCACGGCCGGATCTTCCGGGTGGCCGCCGACGGCACGCGCACCCTGCTCGCGAAGGCCCACCCCTTCCAGACCATCCTCTCCGGCGACGGTGGCAGCATCGTCACGACGAAGTACGGCCGCACCTCGCGAGCCACGATCTCCGTCCACGACACCACGACCGGCGCGCAGCTCGCCTCGCGCGCGTTCAAGGGCTACGCGTCCGCGCTCGACGCGCAGACCGACCGGGTCCTCGTCGGCAGCATCGACAAGACGCTCCTCTGGACGACGAGCACCGACTCGGTGGGCGTGGTCTCGCGAGACGCGGGCTACGTCGGTGACCTGTCGGCCGACGTCGTCGGCACCTTCACCAAGGACCCCTACGACGGCGGCTGCACGGAGGTCCGCAAGCTCTCCAGCGGCGTCCTGCTGTGGCGCTCGTGCTCCGAGCAGGTCGCCGCCTTCAACGCCGACGCCAGCCGCATCGCGACGATCGGGATCCTGTCCGACGGTCCCGGCCCGGGACGGGTCGACGCCCGCACCATCGACGGCCAGCACCTCGGCCGCTACCAGGTGAGGAGCGGCTGGTTCGGATCGATCCTGTTCGAGTCGCAGACCGCGCTGCTGCTCGAGGTCAACGGCGCCCGCAAGGCCTTCACCGCCCGCTGCACCGACGCCGCGTGCGAGCGCGCCAGCGACCTGCGTCCGGCCCAGACCCTGCGCTCGTCATGAGAGGACCCGCGATGCGCTCCCGCACCCGTCGGCGGGCCAGCGACCTGATGACGACGGAGCAGCCCCGCACGAGCTGACCGAGCAGGTGCTCAGCCCGCTGACCGGGCGGCCGCGGCGGCCGCCCGGGTCACTAGAACATGACGGTCGAGAAGCGGGCCGTCTCCCGGAAGCCGACCCGCCCGTAGGCCCGCCGGGCCGGGGTGTTCCAGTTGTTGACGTAGAGCGAGACGGTCGGTGCGATCTCGCGACGCACCAGGTCGACGACGGCGGCCATCCCGGTGACCGCGAGCCCCTCGCCCCGGCGGTCCGGCGGCACGAAGACCCCCTGGATCTGGGCGGCGTACGGCGAGGCGCAGGCGACCTCGGCCTTGAAGACCAGTCGGTCGTCCTCGAACCGCGCGAACGACCAGCCCCTGCTGATCAGCTGCTGCACGCGGGCGCGATAGAGGTCGGACCCGCCGCCGGCCTCGGGCGAGACGCCGACCTCCTCGGTGTACATCGCGACGCAGGCCGGGTAGAGCAGGTCGAGGTCGGCGCGGGTGGTCCGGCGTACGTCCGGGTGACCCTCCACCAGCGGTGCGTGGTCGATCTCGAGGTGCGGCTGCTGCCAGCGCAGCTCCCGCGGCCGGCCCCACTGGGTCGCCACCGTGTTCCAGAAGACCTCGACCGCCTCGTGCGGTCCGACGATCGTCGAGACGCTGCGGCTACGGGTCAGCGCCCGCTCCGCGAAGGCACGCGCGTCGTCGGGCGTGGCCTCCACCGGGACCAGGTTGGCGCCCACGTGGCAGGCGGCGACCAGGTCTCCCCCGTCGAAGCGACCCCACATCTCCCCGCCCAGCCAGCGCGGCTCGAGGTTGGTGGTGCGGGCCCTGTGGTCGGCGAAGACGTTGATCACCGGGTCCCGCCCGGTGAGCGCGAGAAACGCGTCCAAGTCGGCCGTCCCGAGGGGACGGACACCGTGGCGCGTGGTCAGCACGGCGCCGAGCCTAGTGGCCCGAGGCGCATTCCATAGGCTCGAGCCATGAGGTCCTCGGTGCTCGTCGGTCTGCTCGCGGTGTTCGTCGTCTCGTCAGTGCCCGGCTCGGCTGCCGAGGCGCAGGGTCCGCAGCGCCAGTGCCGCCAGCAATGGTCCGACCTGGCCTCGCTGCACGCCGAGAACGGCAACCCCGAGGGCCCCGTGCCGGACCTCAACGCCCGCTGGGAGGCGACCTACGACACCGCGTCGGCCTACGCCGACACCGCGACCGAGGATGACTGTGGCGACCTGATCGCGACGTTCGCCGCCACGTGGGGTGACCTCGAGTCGTTCCAGTACGACCTCTACCGCTACGACCCGCTGGGACGGCTCGCGATCGCCGAGCGAGACCGCCAGCACGCCCTGCACCTCAACCACGTCAAGCACCTGTCGGAGCAGCTGGAGCGCCAGTTCCGCATCGCCCGCCGTCAGGCTCCACGCGCCGCCCACGACTTCGCCGGCGGCCTCGCATCGGCCGCCACCGTCGAGGTCACGGACCAGACCGCCGTCGACTCCGTCCTGACCGGCCTCAGGTCAGCCGCCCGCGCCAGCCATCACCAGCAGGTGCTCAACCAGGCGCTCCGGGTCATCGGGAACGCCGAGCTCGACGAGGAGTAGGCCCGGAGCGGGCGCCGGAGGGTCAGCTGACGGAGACGGTCGCCGCGGAGCCGTCGACCGACTCCATGCCCTCGGCGATGCGCATGGCCTCCTCGATCAACGTCTCCACGATCTGCGACTCGGGCACGGTCTTGATCACTTCGCCTTTGACGAAGATCTGGCCCTTGCCGTTGCCGGAGGCGACGCCGAGGTCGGCCTCGCGCGCCTCACCGGGACCGTTGACGACGCAGCCCATCACGGCGACACGCAACGGGACCTCCAGGCCGTCGAGTCCGGCGGTCACCTCTTCGGCGAGCCTGTAGACATCGACCTGGGCGCGTCCGCAGGAGGGGCACGAGACGATCTCGAGCCGGCGCGGCTTGAGGTTGAGCGACTCCAGGATCTGCAGGCCGACCTTGACCTCCTCGACCGGCGGAGCGGACAGCGAGACCCGAATGGTGTCGCCGATGCCCTGCGAGAGCAGCGCGCCGAACGCGGTCGCGGACTTGATGGTGCCCTGGAAGGCCGGCCCGGCCTCGGTGACACCGAGGTGCAGCGGCCAGTCGCCGGCCTCGGCGAGCAGCTCGTAGGCACGCACCATGACCACGGGGTCGTTGTGCTTGACCGAGATCTTGAAGTCGTGGAAGTCGTGCTCCTCGAAGAGCGAGGCCTCCCAGACCGCGGACTCGACCAGGGCCTCCGGGGTGGCCTTGCCGTGCTTCTGGAGCAGCCGCGGGTCGAGCGAGCCGGCGTTGACGCCGATCCTGATCGACGTCCCGTGGTCCTTGGCGGCCGCCGCGATCTCCTTGACCTGGTCGTCGAACTTGCGGATGTTGCCCGGGTTCACCCGGACCGCGGCGCAGCCCGCCTCGATCGCGGCGAAGACGTACTTGGGCTGGAAGTGGATGTCGGCGATGACGGGGATCTGCGAGTGCTGCGCGATCTCCGGCAGCGCCTCCGCGTCGTCCTGGGACGGACAGGCGACCCGGACGATGTCGCAGCCGGTCGCGGTCAGCTCGGCGATCTGCTGGAGCGTCGCGTTGACGTCGGAGGTGAGCGTGGTGGTCATCGACTGGACCGAGATCGGCGAGTCGCTGCCGACGCCGACCTTGCCCACCTTGATCTGGCGGGTCTTGCGGCGCGGCGCCAGCACCGGCGGGGGTGCCGCGGGCATCCCCAGGTTGATCTCGGTCATGGCCTCCAGCGTACGGCGCCACGCGGCGCCGCCCCCAATCAGAGCGGAGAGCCGGTCACGTCTGGATGTGCAGGGGTACGACGAGGTCCCCGATGATCAGGACCAGGCTCATGACGAGCAGGCACGACGCCACGACGTAGGCGATCGGCAGCAGCCGCGCGACGTCGACGTACCCGGGGTCGGGTCGGCCGCGCAACCGCGCCAACCCACGCCGGACCGCCTCCCAGAGCGCGCCGGCGATGTGGCCACCGTCGAGGGGCAGCAGCGGGACGAAGTTGAACATCCCGATGAAGAAGTTGAAGCCCGCTATCAGCATCAGCAGGAAGACGGCCTTCTCGGTGAACGGGAAGCCGTCGTGGGACACCGTCTCGCCCGCGAGCCGTCCGCCACCGACGAGGCTGACCGGGCTGTCGGCGGCGCGGTCCTTGACCCCGACGATCGCCTCGGCCACCCCCCACACCTTCACCGGCAGGGTGGCCAGCGCCTGGACGGTCTCGACCGTCATCTGACCCATCTGCTGCAGCGTGAAGATCGGGCCGCCGGTCGTCACCACGGTGTGCGTGGCCGGGGTCACCCCGAGGAAGCCGACCTGCTGGAGCGTGAGGTCGCTGCCCGACGTGGGCCGTGCCTCGACGGTCGTGCTGGTCGTGCCCGTGAACTGCTGGCCGTCTCGCTCGTAGACGATGACCGCCGCACCGTCGTCGTTGGTCCGGATCAGCTCGCGCAGCTGGTCCCAGCTGGTGACCTGCGTGCCGTTGAAGCTGATGATGACGTCACCGGGCCGCAAGCCGGCCTCAACCGCCGGGCTCGGCGGGTCGGACGGGCGACAGTCCGTGCGGCCGTCGACGTAGGGGATCACGCACTGCGACACCTCGTCGAGCACCGGCGCGCCGGCGTCGGGCTCGAGGGAACGCTGCCCGTAGAGCCCGAAGACACCCCAGAAGATGAAGAACGCGATCAGGATGTTCACCGTTGGGCCGCCGGCCATCACGATGACCTTCTTCCACCACGCCATCTTGTAGAAGAGGCGGTCGGAGTCCTCGGGCCTGATCGTCTCCCACTCGGCCGCCCGGGCGTCGGAGATCAGCTGGGTGAACATCCCCGTGCTGGACTTGCGCACCCGGACGACCTGGTTGCCCTGCTCGTCCTCGGTCACCTCGTCCGCGAGGGCTTCCGCGCCGGGCGGCAGCATCCCGACGATCTTGACGTAGCCGCCGAGCGGGATCGCCTTGACGCCGTACTCCGTCTCGCCGACCTGCTTGCTCCAGACCGTCGGACCGAACCCGATGAAGTACTGCGTGACCTTCCCGCCGAAATTCCGCGCCGGGATCAGGTGGCCGAGCTCGTGCAGCCCGATCGAGGCCAGGATCGCGACGACGAAGAGGATGACCCCGAGTGCGTAGTAGAGGTTGCTCACCCGCTGGTCCCCCCTTCGTCCTGCGCGTCCGTGCCGGTCTGGGCGGCCTCGGCGCGGGCCCACGCGTCGGCGGCGAGGACATCCTCCACCGTCAGCGACGTTCCCGGGGCCAAACCTACGTCGTGGCGCGAAAGCACCGCTGAGACCGTTGGCACGATCTGTGTGAAGGCGAGCCTCCCCTGTCGGAAGGCTTCGACACACACCTCATTTGCGGCGTTGTAGACCGCGGGCGCGGTGCCACCCATGGTCGCGGCCCGCTTCGCCAGCGCCACTGCGGGAAACGCCTCGTCGTCGAGGGGGAAGAACTCCCAGGTCTCCGGGCTGGTCCAGTCGACCGCGGGGGCCGTGTCGGGCACCCTGTCGGGCCAGTTCAGCCCCAGCGCGATCGGGATGAGCATGGTCGGCGGGCTGGCCTGCACCAGGGTCGCGCCGTCCACGAACTCGACCATGGAGTGCACGACGGACGTCGGGTGGACGACCACCTCGATCCGGTCGAGGGGGATGCCGAAGAGGAGGTGCGCCTCGATCACCTCGAGCCCCTTGTTGACCAGGGTCGCCGAGTTGATGGTCACGACCGGGCCCATGTCCCAGGTCGGGTGCGCGAGCGCCTGCTCAACGGTGACGTCGTGCAGCTCCTCGACGGACCTGCCCCGGAACGGGCCGCCGCTCGCGGTCAGGACCAGCCGGCGCACCTCCTCCGGCGAGCCGCCGCGCAGGCACTGGGCCAGTGCACTGTGCTCGGAGTCGACAGGGACGATCTGACCGGGCTTGGCGCGCTCGACGACCAGCGGGCCGCCGATGATCAGGCTCTCCTTGTTGGCCAGCGCGAGCGTGTTGCCGGCGTCCAGCGCCGCCAGCGTCGGACGCAGCCCGACCGCGCCGTTGATGCCGTTGAGCACCACGTCGCAGGGCCGGCCCGCGGCCTCCGTGGAGGCGTCCTCACCCAGCCCCGAGTAGAAGTCGCCGTAGGCCGGCGCGAACTCGGCGACCTGCTGCTCGAACAGGTCGGGGTTGCTGCCGCCGGCGGTCAGGCCGACCACCCGGAACCGGTGCGGGTTGGCCCGCACGATGTCCAGGGCCTGGGTGCCGATCGATCCGGTCGACCCGAGCACCACCACGTCACGCACGGCACAAGTGTCCCCCACGGCGGTGCCGCTCAACGCTTCGGCAGCGTCTCCATGTCCGGCACCGGTCTCGGCGCGCCGCGCGTGCTACGGATCCGCGCCGACGCACCCTTGCGTGGTGCGTCTTCCCCGCGCAGCCGTCCTGGTGGCTCTCGTGGTCGCCGGGCTGCTCCCCGCCGTGCCGGCCACCGCCGACGCGGTGTTTCGCGCCGCCGCGCGACCCTGCTCCGCAGGGCACGTCGCGCTCACCTTCGACGACGGCCCCTCGTCCACGGTCACGCCCGGGCTGATCGCGACGTTGCGGAGGCTGGACGTCCCGGCCACGTTCTTCATGGTCGGTGAGCGAGTCGCTGCGGCGCCGGCGACGGCCAGGGCGGTGGAGGGGTCCGGGTTCCTCGTCTCGAACCACACCTACCACCACGAGGACCTGCGGACGCTCGGCCGCGACCAGATCATCGCGACGATCAACGACACCGACCGCGCCCTGCGCAGCGCCGGCCTCCACCCGACCAGGCTGTTCCGGCCGCCGTACGGCTCGGTGGACGCGCACGTGTACGCCGCGATCAGGGCCACGCACCTGCGGCCGGTGCTCTGGGACGTCGACCCCCGCGACTGGGAGAGCGGGAACGCCGACCAGATCGCCACCCGGATCCTCGACCAGCTGCACCCGGGCAACGAGATCGTGCTCCAGCACGACGGAGTCGCGAACTCGCCCAGCTCGGTCGCGGCCGTCCCGCGCGTCGTCCGCGAGGCGCGGCGCCGGGGGTTCTGCTTCGTGGCGCTGGACGAGCACGGGCGCCCCGGCTTCCCGACTCCGCGGGCCGGACTCTCGGCCGCCCGCCGGGTGACCGAGGGGCGCCGGCTCACCGTCACCGTCTCCCTCGACGCGATGGCGGGCCGGGACACGTCGGTGCGGCTGTCGGTGCGTGGGGCCGGGGACGAGCTCGGGCGGTTCGACGACGTGGTGCGGATCCCCGCGGGTTCACTGACCGGCAAGGTGCGGATCCCGGTCCGCGAGGACCACGTCGACGAGCCGACCCGGACCCTGACCATCTCGGCGCGGCGGCCCAGCGGGGTCCGGCTCGAGGGCCGGTCGGTCAGGGTCAAGGTCAAGGACGACGACGCGCCGCCGACGGTCACGGGCCAGCCGGCCGCCGTCGTCGAGCCGCTCTCCGGCAGCGTGACGGTGCCGGCCACCTTCGCCCTCGACCACGCCAGCTCTCATCCGGTGACCCTGGCCGTGCAGACCGTGACGGGCACTGCAGACGCCGGCGACTTCACCGCGGTCGCCACCACCGTGACGATCCCGGTGGGCGCCACCTCGGGGCAGCTGCCGGTGACCGTCCTGGCCGACGCCGTGGCGGAAGGGCCGGAGTCGTTCTCGGTGCGGATCGTCAGCGCCTCGGGCGCCCGGGTGGTCAGCTCCGACGCAGTGGTGACGATCAACCCGCCCACGCCCTAGCGATCACCACTAGTTTGGGGGGATGAACGGCGGCCCCTCGCTCCCCCAGCAGCGCAACCTCGTCACCGCGATCCCCGGCCCTGAGTCGTTGGCCCGGCTCGATCGCAAGAAGGCGCACGTCGCGGACGGCGTCGGCACCACGCTGCCGGTGTTCGTCGTCGCTGCCGGTGGCGGTGTCTTGGTCGACGTCGACGGCAACTCGCTCATCGACCTCGGCTCCGGCATCGCCGTGGTCAGCGTCGGCAACTCGGCGGACTCGGTGGTCTCGCGGGTGCAGGAGCAGGTGGCGGCCTTCACCCACACCTGCTTCATGGTCACGCCGTACGACGGCTACGTGGACGTGTGCGAGCAGCTCGCCGAGCTCACCCCCGGCGACCACGCGAAGAAGTCGGCGCTGTTCAACTCCGGCGCCGAGGCGGTGGAGAACGCCGTCAAGATCGCGCGCGTCGCGACCGGCCGGGACGCGGTGGCGGTCTTCGACCACGCCTACCACGGCCGCACCAACCTGACGATGGCGATGACGGCCAAGAACATGCCGTACAAGAACGGCTTCGGGCCGTTCGCGGGCGAGGTCTACCGGGCGCCGATGTCCTACCCCTTCCGCGACGGGCTGTCCGGCGAGGATGCCGCGGCGCGCGCGATCGACGTCCTCGAGAAGCAGGTCGGTGCCGAGAACCTGGCCTGTCTCGCGATCGAGCCGATCCAGGGCGAGGGTGGCTTCGTGGTGCCCGCACCGGGGTTCCTGCCCGCGCTGTCGGCCTGGGCCGGCGACAACGGCGTGCTGTTCCTGGCCGACGAGATCCAGACGGGCTTCTGCCGCACCGGCGACTGGTTCGCCTGCGACGACGAGGGCGTGGTGCCCGACATCATGACGCTCGCCAAGGGCATCGCCGGCGGGCTCCCGCTGGCGGCGGTCACGGGCCGCGCGGAGCTGATGGACAGTGTGCACGTCGGCGGCCTGGGCGGCACCTACGGCGGCAACCCGGTCGCCTGCGCCGCCGGCCTGGGCGCGCTGGAGGAGATGCGGTCGCACGACCTCGTCGCCCGGGCCCGGCAGATCGGCGAGAAGGTCCAGGGCCGGCTCCACAAGCTCCAGGCCGACCACCCGGTGATCGGGGACATCCGCGGCCGGGGCGCGATGATGGCGATCGAGCTGACCACTCCCGGCACGCTGACCCCGGAGCCGGCGCGGGCAGCCGCCGTCTCGGCGTACTGCCACCAGCACGGCGTCGTCACCCTGACCTGCGGCACCTGGGGCAACGTGTTCCGGTTCCTGCCGCCGCTCTCCATCTCCGACGAGCTGCTCGACGAGGCGTTCGACGTGGTGGCGGAGGCCTTCGCGGCCACCGCCTGAACACCTCGGGGACACTTGACGCGCGTCAAGTACGCCGGTTCGATGGCCGCGTGACGAGCGTTCGGACATCGGAGGAGGCCGTCCGCGGCCTGTGGCGGACCTTGTCCGACCGCGACTACGACGGCATCGCCGAGTGGGTGACCGACGACTGCGTGTACTTCGACGTCCCGCTCGGCCCCGCCTTCGCCGCCCGAGGGCCGGCGAGCATCGCGGCGCGCCTGAAGGTCGGCTGGGGTGAGCTCGCCGCCTACGAGAACCACGACGGGCTCCTCGTGGCCGACGGAGACGACGTCATGTACGAGCACTCGGAGACCTGGACGTTCACGAGCGGTGAGGTCGTGCTGCTCCCCTTCGCCACCGTGCACCGCGTCCGCGACGGTCGGGTGTGCCTGTGGAAGGACTACTGGGACTACAACGCGATCATGACCACCGCTCCGGCCGCCTGGGTGGACTCGCTCGCCACCGCCGACACGAGCTGGCTGTTCGACGCGAGCGGGCTCGTCTGAGTGCTCTGCCACGAGTGCTACGCGGAGCCGGAGGCGATGCCGGACTGCATCGCCTGCGCCGGCACCGGCCGGGCGACCCGGATGCCGCTGTGCGACGACCCGTGGAACGAGGTGGTCCCGGGCCTGTTCATGGGTGGCCACGACGTTCGCTCGCAGTCCTCGACCGCCTGCGTCGTCCACGACGAGTTCGACCTCGTCGTCAGCCTCACCTCCCGGCCCGGCTACGGACCGGCCGAAGGGGTCGAGCACGTCGTCACCCGACTCGCCGACGCCGTTCTCGACCCGCCCGGTGTTGCGCGGGTCCGCGAGCTCGGGTCGGTCGTCGCGGCCGCCGTACGCGACGGCCGGCGGGTGCTGGTCCGCTGCTCGGGCGGGCTCAACCGTTCCGGCGTCGTCGTTGCTGAGGCCCTGGTGCAGCTCGGCCACTCCCCCCACCAGGCGGCCGGGCTGGTCAGGGCCGCGCGCGGGCGGTGGGCGCTGACCAACCCCGGCTTCGTGGCCTACCTGAGCAGCCGCTGACGCGTGACCTGGAGCCGTCGCTCAGGCCTCCGGGAT
>Ga0075367_10001322_pt1 | contig 10508 bp, 8 predicted proteins | sample EndMethybrTD3032_FD_71399 | JGI IMG/M metagenome (GOLD analysis project Ga0075367, IMG submission 71399) | Populus endosphere microbial communities from Tennessee, USA - Endosphere MetaG P. TD hybrid TD303-2 | ecosystem: Host-associated > Plants > Roots > Endosphere | place: USA: Tennessee...
AATGCCCCGAACCTTGTTCATGTCGTATCACCCCGCCAGGTGCGCAACGCAAAAAGGCCGCCACGACTTGGACCTTGCGGTCAAATCGGGCGGCTTCGTTGCCACGCATTTTGAAAATGGTCAGTCGAGCGGATGGATCGCGCCCTCCCTTGGGCGGAACCGCATCGACTGATCCTGAGATTACGCGATTCGCAGTTGCGGTAAAGCTGTTTTTGCAGTGCAGCGTAATTTTTCTGAAAAGCGCTTTCGGGCCGATGCGGCGCGCGCGCTTCTATCTGGAAAACAACGATTAACGCCTGGCTTGCGCCGGATATACGGGCTTTCGACGGGGCCGGAACGACGAGCGCGCGGGATCTTTCGAACCCGCGCGCCACGTTTGCGGTGCATCATTTTCGTTTCGGCGACGCGCTGGACGGCGCCTCCGCGAATCAGATTCGCGCGCCCTGGAGAGCCGCGCCCCAGGTGGTCCGCCAGCGGCTTTTCACCGCCGTCAGGCCGAGCAGCGCTATCAGCGAGAGGCCGGCGAAGATCAGGAAGCCCGATGCCGAGCTGCCGGTCAGCTTCTTGGCGTAGCCGAGCGACGAGGCGAGGTAGAAGCCGCCGATGCCGCCGCCGAAGCCGACCAGCCCGGTCATGACGCCGATCTCCTTGCGGAACCGCTGCGGCACGAGCTGGAACACCGCGCCGTTGCCGGCCCCCAGGGTGCCCATGATGAGGATGAACAGTGCCAGTGCGACGATCATCGACGATCCCGCCACGGCGCTGATGACGACGAGGATCGCCGCGGCGAGTCCGTAGACGAAGGTGAGCGTGCGGATGCCGCCGATCCGGTCGGCCAGCGCGCCGCCGAAGGGGCGCACCAGCGATCCGGTGAAGACGCAGGCGGCGGTGCAGTAGCCGGCCTGGACCGGGGTAAGCCCGAAGTTGTCGGTGAACCAGATCGACAGCGAATTGGACAGGCCCACGAAGCCGCCGAAAGTGACGCCGTAGAACAGCATGAACCACCAGGCGTCCTTTTCCTTCAGCACTTCGGCATAAGCGGAAAGCGGTTTTGCCGGGGGCTGGTCGGGGCTGTCCTTGGCGGCGATCAGGTAGATCGCGAAGACGATCGTCAGCGGGATCAGCGCCAGGCCCATAACCGCGTTCCAGCCGAACATCTTGGCGAGGAACGGCGCGAACAGCGCGGCCAGCACGGTGCCGGAATTGCCCATGCCGGCGATGCCCATCGCCTTGCCCTGATGCTCGGGCGGATACCAGCGGCTGGCCAGCGGCAGCGCCACGGCGAAGCTCGCCCCGGCGAAGCCCAGGATCACGCCGACCGCCAGAGTGCCCGCGAAGCTGTCGACGCCGAACCACCAGGCGGTCGCAAGCCCTGCGATGACGATCGTCTGGCCGATCGCGCCGGTCATCTTGGGGCCGATCCGGTCGACGAGGAAGCCGTTGACCAGGCGCAGGAAAGCGCCGGCCAGCGTCGGCAGGGCGACCATCAGTCCCTTCTGCCCGGCATCGAGGCCGAGGTCCTGGGCGATGATCGGCGCCAGCGGCCCCAGCATGACCCAGACCATGAAGGCGACGTCGAAATAGAGGAAGGCGGCGATCAGCGTGGGGCGGTGACCGGCCTGCCAGAAGCTAGAAGTCATCGTTGGGTATCCTTGGGCTTGACGATGCGGGACGAAACCCGATCCTCGCACGGGCGGGCGCGGCGCGTACGCATGCGAGGGAGACGGGCAATTGCAAACTGGGGGCCGACTGGTTCTGGCGGCGGGATTCGCGAGCGCTTGCGGACCGCGTGAGGAAAACCAGGATTTCGGCGGGGTCTACGCCGGCACCGCGCTGGAACAGGCGCGGCGCGGCACCATCGCCGCGGTGGCGGACGGCGTCAGCGGCGGCAAGCGGGGCCGCGTCGCGGCCGAACTGGCGGTGCGTTCGCTGATCGAGGGCTTCCATGCCGGCGCCGAGACGCTTGGCCCGGCGCGCACGATGCAGGCCGCTCTGGCCGCCTACAACCGCTGGCTGCACGGCATGGGCCAGGGCCATGACATGACCAATGCCGCGACCACTTTCACGGCGCTGGCGCTTCGCGGTCGCCGCGCCCATCTGGTCCATGTGGGCGACAGCCGGGCCTGGCGCTTCGCCGGCGGGCGGCTCGCCTGCCTGACGGCCGACCATGTCCGGCCCGAGCCGGACATGCGCCATGTGCTGATCCGCGCGGTGGGCCTCGAGCCGGAGCTTCGGCTCGACCATTCGACGGTCGAACTGGCCGAGAACGACCGCCTGCTGCTGACCACCGACGGCGTCCACGGCCCGCTCAGCGCCGCCAAGATCGCCGCGATCCTGGGACGGCGCAGTTCCGCCGAGGCCACGGCAGAGGAACTGGTGGACGCCGCGCTCGCCGCCGGTGGCCGGGACAACGCGACGGCGATCGTCGTCGATGTCGTGCGGCTGCCGCCGCCCGATCACGAAGGCATCCTTTCGGGCCTGTCGGGACTGCCGACGGTGACGCCGCCCGCCGTGGGGACGAGCTTCGACGGCTTCCGCATCGACGGCCTGCTGAGCGAGGGGCGCTACGCCATCCTGCTGACCGCGCAGGACAGCGAGGACGGCAGCAAGGTCGTGCTCAAGTTCCCGCGGCCCAACGCGCTCAGCGATCGGGCGATCCGCCTCGCCTTCGCGCGCGAACTGCTGCTGGCCCAGCAGGTGTCGAGCCCCTTCGTCCTCTCGGCCCATCCGGTGCGGCCCGACCGTCAGACGGCGCTCTACTGCGTGCAGCCCAGGCTGGAGGGCGAGACCATGGCCGAGCGCATGACGCGCGGGCTGCCGCCGCTGAAGCTGGGCGTCGAGCATGCGATCAGGCTGACCCGCGCCGTCGCTGCGCTGCACCGGATCGAGGTGGTCCATCGCGACATCAAGCCCGAGAACGTCATGCTGACAAGCGCCAGGAACGACGACGGCGGCGGATTGAAGCTGATCGATCTTGGCGTCGCCCGCCTGCCGCGCGTCGAGGATTTCCATGGCGACGAGATTCCGGGGACGCCGGGGTTCATGGCGCCGGAACAGTTCGCCGGCAATGCGGGCGACATGCTGACCGATCAGTTCGCGCTGGGGGTGACGCTCTACCGCTGGCTGACCGGGCACTGGCCTTTCGGCGAGCAGGAGGCTTTCCAGCGTCCCCGCTTCGGCCGCCCGACACCGCCATCGCGCCATCGCCCCGAGATTCCGAGCTGGCTGGACGATGCCATCCTGACCGCCATCCAGCCCGATCCCGAAGCGCGTTTCGGCGATATCATCGATCTGCTGCGGGCGCTGGAGCGTGGCGGCTCGCTCGAGGTCGTGCCGCGCCGCGCCGTGCCGCTGATCGAGCGGAACCCGGTCCGGTTCTGGCAGCTGGTCAGCGCGGCGCTGATGCTGGCGCTCGCCCTTTCGCTGCTGCTCCACTGACCGGTCCGAACCCATCGGGTGTCTGCTCCGCTCGCGAAGGCAACGCGAAAAGCCGCCTCGACTGCACCCGGGTAGGGATCAGGTCGGGCGGCGCCGTTGCCACGCAATATCGTTGATCGGACAGAGCTGACCCGCACGGCCCCGTCCATCGTTGGACGGCTTGAGGCTCTGCCATTGCCCGCCCACTAGGTTATCGGGGGGAACCGCGTAAAGCGCTTTTTGCAGCGCAGCGCGCGAATGCCTTCAGGGCAGTTTGGCCAGATAGTCGCGCTGGGTGGCCGGATCGAAGACGACGCCATCGAAAAAGCGGTTGCTTTCCAGCGTCATGGTTCCCTGCTGCATGCCCACCGTGGTCTTTTGGCGCAGGCTGCCCTCGACCTTGGAACTGGCGCCGGGAAGCGGCTCGCCGGTGCCGATCAGGGCGCTGCGATAGACGTCGGGGCGGAAGACGCGGGCCGCCTTGCTCGCGTTGGCGGCGTCGAATCCCGTCCCGTCCCAACGCACCATCTGGGTATAGAGCCATTCCGCCTGGCTGACCCAGGGGAAGTTCGCCGCTTCGCGATACTGGAACATGAAATCGGGATAGTGGACGATCTCGCCGCCGCGCGACAGCAGCAGGCGGTCGGAAATCGCGCGCTTTATCAATACCGGATCGCCATCGAGATACTCGCTGCGCGCCAGGATATCGGCATTGGCGTCCCAGTTCTCGGGATCGACGAAATGGCGCCCGGCGCGGCACATGGCGCGGACCAGCCGCTCCACCGCGTCGCGCTTTTCGTCGAGCACCGATTCGCGCAAGGTCAGCACCTTTTCCACCCCGCGCCGCCAGATCTGCGCGGTCGAGAGCACGATTCGCCCCGCGCCGCGCTCCACCGCGACGCTGTTCCACGGTTCACCCACGCAGATGGCGTCGACGTCGCCCGCGTCGAGCGCGTCGGCGCAGAACGGCGGCGGCACGGTCGATATCTCGACGTCGCGGTCGGGCCGGATGCCGCAGGCCGCCAGCCAGTAACGCAGCATGTAGTTGTGGCTCGAATAGCGATGGACCACGCCGAAGCGCAGCGGGCGCCCCTGCGCGAGCAGTTCGGCCACCACTTCGCGCAGGGCCGCGCCCACTTTGGCCGGATCGCCCAGCTGGCCTTCGGGCGCGACGCGTGCGGCGAGGTCCGGGCGCATGGTGATGGCGTTGCCGTTAAGCCCCAGCACGAAAGGCACCGACAGCGGCTGCGCCGGCCGGCCGCGCCCCAGCGTCGTCGCAATGGCGAGCGGGGCGACCATGTGCGCCGCGTCGCTATGGCCGTAGAGCAGCCGGTCGAGCACGGTCGCCCAGCTCACGTCCTTCATCAGCCGCAGCGAGAGGCCCTCGTCCTCGGCGAAGCCGTGTTCGCGCGCCAGGATCGGCAGGCAGGCGTCGACCAGCGGCAGGAAACCGACCGTCAGTTCCATCACTTAGCCCCCATCAGCTTGTGCGCCGTTACGATGGCGTCGGCTATCTCGGCGATGCGCCGGCCCTGGCTCATCGCCGCGCTGCGCATTTCGGCATAGGCCTTGGGCTCGGGCAGGCCGCGGCTGTCCATCAGGATGCGCTTGGCCTTGTCGATCGTCTCGCGCTCGGCCAGCTGGCCGCGGGCTTCGGCCAGGTCCGATTGCAGCCGGGCGAAAGCGTTGAAGCGCCGCACCGCGAGGTCGAGCAGCGAGCGGATGCGGCTGGCCGCCAGGCCGTCCACCACATAGGCGGAAACCCCCGCGTCGATCGATGCGGCGATCGACTCGTCGTCGCTCTCGTCCACGAACATGGCGATGGGCCGGGCCAGCACCCGGCTGACCGCGAAATATTCCTCCAGCACGTCGCGCGAAGGGTTGCCGAGGTCCATCAGCACGATATCCGGCTCGATCTCGCCGATGCGCGCCACCAGCCCGCGTCTTTCGGTGACGACGAAAATCTCGCAATCCTCCACCGTCGCCAGGCCTTCCCGGATGATGGAGGCGCGCGCGGCGCTTTCGTCGACGATGGCTATACGCATGATCGGCGGCCCTGTGCATCGCGGCAAGATCGTTCGGCAAGCTCAAATCGTCCGGCGCTGGATCGTCTGTCTATTTCGGCATCCGATTCCAGGCGTCGAGCGCGGCGATCTTATAGGCTTCGGCCAGAGTCGGGTAGTTGAACGTGTTCTCGATGAAATAGTCGATCGTCCCTTTGAGGTTCAGCACCGCCTGGCCGATGTGGATCAGCTCGGTCGCGCCTTCGCCGATGATGTGGACGCCCAGCAAGCGGCGGGTCTTGTTGCTGAAGATCATCTTCAGCATGCCCTGCTCCAGCCCCATGATGTGCCCGCGCGACGTTTCGCGCATGCGGGCGATGCCGCATTCGTAATTGATGCCCCGGTCGCGCACTTCCTGCTCGCTCATGCCCACGGTCGATATCTCGGGCACGGCATAGACGCCGTAGGGGAAGTACTGCGGCGCGGGTGGCAGCGGCAGGCCGAAGGCGTGGCAGGCGGCGATGCGGCCCTGCTCCATCGATGTGGAGGCCAGGCTGGGAAAGCCGATGACGTCGCCCGCGGCATAGATATGCGAGACTTCGGTCTGCAAGGTCTCGGGATTTACCCCGATCCTGCCGCGTCCGTCGGTTGCAAGGCCGCAGTTCTCCAGCCCGATGCCGCTCGTCGCGCCCATCCGCCCGGCGCAATAGAGCAGCATCTCGCTGCGCACCGTGCGGCCGCCCTCCATCGTGGTGAGCACGCGGCCGTCGCCTTCCTTCACCACTGAAGTCACCGGGCTGCCCAGACGGAAGGTCACGCCGCGATCGCGCAGCTGGTGGACGAATTCGTCGATGATCTCGCGGTCGATGAAGTCGAGGAAGGTGGTGCGCGGCTCGATCACCGTTACCGCGACGTCGAGCGCGCTGAAGATCGTGGCGTACTCGATGCCGATCACCCCGGCGCCCACCACCGTCAGGCTGCGCGGCAGGCGCGGGGCGTTGACCACCTCGTCGCTGTCCATGATCTCGGGCTGGCTGAAATCGACGTTGTCGGGGTGGAACGGCACGGTGCCGACCGCGATCAGGATGCGCTCTCCTTCCACCGCCAGTTCGCTGCCGTCGGGCGAGGTGACGACCAGCCTGTGCGGATCCTGGAAGCGGGCGAAGCCTTCCATCGTATGGACGCCGTTGCGCAGGAACTGGTGCTCCAGCACGTCGACCTCGTGCCCCAGCGTCTTGGACAGGCGGATGCCGAGATCGTCGGTGCTGATTTCCTTCTTCACGCGGTACGACCGGCCGTAAAAGCCGCGCTCGCGCCAGCCCGACAGGTTCAGCGCGGTTTCGCGCAGCGTCTTGGACGGGATCGTGCCGGTGTGCACCGATACCCCGCCGACACGCTTGCGCCCTTCGACGACGAGCACCGACTTGCCGAGCTTGGCCGCCTGGATCGCCGCGCGCTTTCCCGATGGGCCGCTGCCCAGAACGATGAAATCGTAATGCCCCGCCACGTCATGCCCCCGGAGACCCGAACGCCGGAAAACGCCGGCCCGACCCTGTCGCTCCTCTCCAAAAGCGCGGCGATCTTGCTGGCTGGCCGCCCGGCTGGCAAGCGGGAAATCCTAGATCAGTACGAGGCGGATCAGCCAGGCGATCAGGCCGAGCGACGCCACGCTCGCCGCCCAGATGCCAGCGAACCAGAACAGGCGCCGCCACAAGGGAAGGGGCGGCTCAGTGATACCCGGCTTCATCGACTTTCCCCCGGAACACCCAGTATGCCCAGGCGGTGTAGGTCAGGATCACCGGCACCATCACGCCCGCGCCGATCAGCATGAAGCCCAGGCTGCGGTCGGGCGCGGCGGCGTCCCATATGGTGAGGCGGCCGGGCACGACATCGGGCCAGATCGAAATGCCCAGCCCCGCCATGCACAGCGCGAACAACGCCAGCGTCAGCGCGAAGGGCAGCCAGTCGCGCGTCCCCTTCAGCGCGCGGAACAGGAGGAAGCCGGTCAGGCCGACGAGCAGCGGCATCGGCACGCTCACCAGCAGCCCCGGCCAGGCGAACCAGCGCTGGAAATAGCGAGCCTCCAGGAACGGCGTGGCCAGGCTGACGAGGGCGATGGCGGCCAGCATCAGCGGCAGCAGCACGCGGGCGAAGCGGCGGGCGTCGTCGCGCAGGGGGCCTTCGGTCTTCCAGATCAGCCAGGCCGCGCCCAGCAGCGCATAGCCGAGGACAAGGGACGCGCCCGTCAGCAGCGAGAAGGGCGAAAGCCATTCCCACCAGCCGCCGCCATAGCCGCGCCCTTTCACCGTGATGCCCTGCAGCAGCGCGCCCAGCGTCACCCCTTGCGCGAAAGTCGCCACGAGCGATCCGCCGCAGAAGGCGAAGTCCCAGAAGGCGCGGTGCGCGGGATCGCGCCAGCGGAACTCGAAGGCGACGCCGCGGAACACGAGGCCCAGCAACATGGCGATCAGCGGGGCGTAGAGCGCGGGCAGGACCACGGCATAGGCGAGCGGAAAGGCGGCCATCAGCCCGCCGCCGCCCAGCACCAGCCAGGTCTCGTTGCCGTCCCACACCGGGGCGATGGCGTTCATCGCGGTGTCGCGTTCCTTGCCCACGCGGAAGCGGGGGAACAGGATGCCGATGCCGAGATCGAACCCGTCCATCACGACATAGGCGGCGACGGCGAAGGCGATGAGGCAGGCCCAGACGACAGCGAGATCCATCAGGCGTGTCCTCCTTCGCCGGCATTGGCCTCGATGGCCGGCGCCGGGGTAATGCCCGCCGTTCTGATCGGGCCTGCCGGATCGGCGCTTTCGTGCGGCTGAGGGGGCTTGGCCGTGAGCTTGAGGATATAGACCGTGCCCGCGCCGAACACCGCGAAATAGACCACGATAAAGGCTATCAGCGATGCCGCCACCGCCGGCGCATCAAGCGGCGCGGCGGAATCGGCGGTGCGCAGCAGGCCATAGACCGTCCAGGGCTGGCGGCCCACTTCGGTCGTGACCCAGCCGGCGATCACCGCGACGAAGCCCGACGGCGCCATGAGCAGCGCCGCGCGGTGCAGCCAGGGCCAGTCGTAAAGCCTGCCCCGCGCCCGCGCGACCAGGCTCCACAGTCCGACGCCCAGCATGGCGAAACCGATGCCCACCATCACGCGGAACGACCAGAACACCACGCCCACCGGCGGCTCGCGATCGTCAGGGATCGTGTCGAGCCCGGCCAGCGGCGCGTCGGGGTCGTGCTTCAGGATCAGCGAGGATGCCTTGGGAATCTCCACCGCATAGTCGACGCGCTTCTCTCGCGAATTGGGAATGCCGAACAGGATCAGCGGCGCGCCGTCCGGATGGCTGTCGAAATGGCCTTCCATCGCCATGACTTTGGCCGGCTGGTGCTCCAGCGTGTTCAGCCCCTGCTCGTCGCCCGCCAGGATCTGCACCGGCACGACGAGCGCCGCCATCCACATCGCCATCGAGAACATGCGCCGCGCGCCGGGATTGGCGCGGTCCTTCAGCAGGTGCCAGGCGCCGACCCCGCCGACGACGAAGGCGGTGGTCAGATAGGCGGCGATCACCGTGTGGGTCAGGCGATAGGGAAAGCTGGGGTTGAATACGATGGCCGCCCAGCTTTCGCCCGGCAGGAACTGTCCGTTGGCGCCGATCTCGTAACCGGTGGGGGTGTGCATCCAGCTATTGGCCGACAGGATCCAGAACGCGGAGATCATGGTCCCCAGCGCCACCATGCAGGTCGCGGCGAAATGCAGGCCCTTGCCCACCTTGTTGATCCCGAACAGCATCACGCCGAGGAACCCGGCCTCCAGGAAGAAGGCGGTCAGCACTTCATAGGCCATCAGCGGGCCGATCACCGGCCCGACCTTGTCGGAGAACACCGACCAGTTGGTGCCGAACTGGTAGGACATGACGATGCCCGAGACGACACCCATGGCGAAGGCGATGGCGAAGATCTTCAGCCAGTAGCGATAGAGCGCCTCATACGTCGCGTCGCTGGTCTTCAGCCACAGCCCTTCCAGCACCATGAGGAAGCTGGCGAGGCCGATGGTGAACGACGGAAAGATGAAGTGGAAGCTGACGGTGAAGGCGAACTGGGCGCGGGCCAGAAATATCGCGTCGAAGGCATCGAACATCGGCGATTTCCTCTCGCCGCGCTTCTTAGGCGGGTGAGCGGAGAAGGACTATCGCGTTTCGCGCAAGCGGTGTTGCGGCGTGCTGCACGCCCGCGAAGGCGAGGGCCTCAGTCGGCAAGGCTGGACTTCGGCCAAGCATCCTTATGCCACCGAACGAGGGGACGCGCGCCCATTCGATGGGATCAGCCCAGAGCCTCCAGCCATTCCGCGATCATCGCCTGCCCAGCCGCCACCGCGCCCGGCCCCAGCGCATCGTGATCGGCGCGCAGGCGGGCTTCGTCGGTGCCCGCCCCGGCGATCGCTTCCTGCCCTTGTTCGATCCACGCCTCGAAGCGCGGGTCCAGCCCCATTTCGGCATGGAACTGCAGGGCCAGGATGTTGTTGCCACGGCGAAAGCCCTGGTGCGGATAGAGCCGGCTGGACGCCAGCAGTTCGACATTGCCGGGCAGGGTGAAGGTGTCGCCATGCCAGTGTAGCACCGGTACACCGACCATGTGGCGCAAGGGGCCGGACAGCGCCTCGCCCTGCACCTGCACGGGATGGAAACCCACTTCGTCGTGCGGCCCGCGATAGACTTCGCCGCCCATCGCCGCCGCCATCATCTGCGCGCCCAGGCAGACGCCCAGCGTCGGCCGGTCGGCCTCCAGCCGCTGCGCCAGGCGGCGAAGCTGGCAGGGAATCCAGGGATACTTGTCCTGTTCGTAGACCCCCATCGGCCCGCCCATCATGATGAGCAGGTCGGGTTCGCGCAGGTCCAGCGCGGAAAAACCGGGATCGGAAACATCGATCCGGTCGACGTCGTAACCGGCCGCCTCGATCGGGGCGCGGTAGCCGGCGACCCCTTCGTAGGGAACGTGCCGGATGATAAGGGCCTTCTTCTGCGTCATCGTACTCTCGTTGGCGGGCCGGGTCTCCCCTCCCCTTGAGGGGAGGGGCCGGGGGTGGGG
>Ga0075367_10001323_pt1 | contig 10505 bp, 11 predicted proteins | sample EndMethybrTD3032_FD_71399 | JGI IMG/M metagenome (GOLD analysis project Ga0075367, IMG submission 71399) | Populus endosphere microbial communities from Tennessee, USA - Endosphere MetaG P. TD hybrid TD303-2 | ecosystem: Host-associated > Plants > Roots > Endosphere | place: USA: Tennessee...
GTTGAGCGCATGGATCAGCGATTCACGGCTGTCGATGTCGAGATGGTTGGTCGGCTCGTCGAGGATGAACAGGTTCGGCCCCTCGAAGGCCGACAAGCCCATCAAAAGCCGCGCCTTCTCGCCGCCGGACAAGTCCTTGGCTGGCGTATTCATCTTCTCGGTCGTCAGACCGAACTGGGCAACACGACCGCGCACCTTGGACTCCGGCGCCTCCGGCATCAGCCGGCGGACATGCTCATAGGCGTTTTCCTCCGGACGCAGATCGTCGAGCTGATGCTGGGCGAAGATCGCCACCTTCAGCCCGGGCGCCACCGTCATCGTGCCGCTCTCCTGCTTGAGCCGGCCCGACAGCAGCTTGGCGAAGGTCGACTTGCCGTTGCCGTTGGCGCCAAGCAGCGCGATGCGGTCGTCGGCGTCTATGCGCAACGTCATTTTCTTCAGGATCGGCTGGCCTTCGGTGTAGCCGACATTGACGTTATTCAGCGCCACGATCGGCGAGGCCACGGTCTTCACCGGTTCGGGAAAAGAGAACGGCCGCACCGAATCGTTCACGATCGCCGCGATCGGCTTCATCTTTTCCAGGGCCTTGATGCGCGACTGCGCCTGTCTGGCCTTGGACGCCTTGGCGCGGAACCGCTCGACGAAGGATTCCATGTGCTTGCGGGCGGCCTCCTGTTTGACGCGACCCTTTTCCTGCAATTCCTTCTGCTCGGTGTATTGGCGCTCGAACTGATCGTAGCCGCCGCGCCAGAAGGTCAGCTTCTTCTGGTCGAGATGAACGATCGAGTTGACGGCACGGTTGAGCAGGTCGCGATCGTGCGAAATCAGAAGCACGGTGTGCGGGTATTTCGACACGTAGTTTTCCAGCCACAGCGTGCCTTCGAGGTCGAGATAGTTGGTCGGCTCGTCGAGCAGGAGCAGATCAGGCTCTGAAAACAGCACGGCGGCCAATGCCACGCGCATGCGCCAGCCGCCGGAGAAGGACGAGGCCGGCCGGCGCTGCGCCGCGTCGTCGAAGCCGAGGCCGGCGAGGATGGTGGCGGCGCGGGACTCGGCCGAATGCGCGTCGATGTCGGCCAGCCGCATGTGGATGTCGGCGATGCGGTGCGGATCGGTCGCCGTCTTTTCCTCTTCGAGCAGCGCCGTGCGTTCGAGGTCGGCCTTGAGCACGATCTCGATCAGCGGCTCCTCGGTTCCCGGCGCTTCCTGCGCCACCTGGCCGATGCGCGTGTTCTTCGGCAGGCTGATCGAGCCGGTCTCGGAGGGAAAATCGCCGGTGATGGCCTTGAACAGCGTCGTCTTGCCGGTACCGTTGCGGCCGACAAGGCCGGCCTTGGTGCCGGCCGGCAAGGTCAGCGAGGCATGGTCGAGAAGCAGGCGCCCGGCCATGCGGAGCGAAAGGTCGTTGATGATCAGCATGGCCGCGCTTTTGCACTGGACATCAACGCTTCGCAAGACCTTCCGGGCCAGTTGGCCGCACAAGGCCTGAAACACAGGCGGGAGCGCGAGGCGAATTGGTGGCCTTGTCCGTGAAATTCGTGCCTGTCCTCGACGACCGCCGAAGGCCTGATCGCGAAACGCGCCTGCGCTCATCACCGGAAAATCCTCGAAGGCTAAAGGCAAAGTCTATCGCCACACTGTCCGCGCGGTGGTGGTCAATATTGAACAGACGGGCGCCCGACGCGCGTCCTACGCTTCACGAGCTGACGAAACCGGACTGCCCCCCAACCACGTTTGGTTACGACAGCAGGAACCCCGGCCGGGGATTTTTCAGCATGGCAAAGGAAACGGCTCGGCATCAATCGGAAAACCGGGTCCGATGAAACTCCCATCAGGGCCCGAATGAACCAAGGCGGCATGGAGATTCGAGGATGCCCACGCTTCCGTTGGCGCTCAAGATCGCAGACGCCGTTTCCGATGCCCAGCGGCGTCGGCGCAGGCTGGACATAGCAGCCGTTGCCAGTCTGTTGCTCGACGCCCATCCCGAGGCTGGGCATAGTTTGATGGAAATTGCCGACACATTGCGGGATGAAGTTGCATCCCAAGGAACCTTGGCACAGGGAACTGCAGCGACGTCTTGTTAGCATCGACATCGCAGGCCGACTTCCCAACCATTCCGAACACTGCGGCGGGCGTGCCTTACGTGACGAAGCCCCGGCCAGGGACTCGTCAAGACGCCAGGAGATCGGGGGAGGAAGACCCGGAATGACGCCGACCGCATTTGGATAGTCTTCGCAGCGGGCCGCATCTGGTCAATATTGACCGGTTCCGCGAGATATCGGATTCTGTTTCATCAAGGCTGAAGCCTCGTCAGCATCGTGATAAAATCCAATCTGGTCAGTGGATGGGGTCATTGATGGAAGGAAGATCAGATCAGCCGTTCGACCCGAAGGTTTTTCTGGCGAAAGCAGATCTCGGGCGCACCATCACACGCTATGGACCCAACCAGAAGATATTCTCGCAAGGCGATGTCGCGGCTTCGGTCTTCTACATCAATGAGGGCCAGGTCAAAATCAGTGTCCTGTCCGAACAGGGAAAGGAAGCTGTCGTCGCCATAATGGGGACCGACGATTTCTTCGGCGAAGGTTGCTTGGCCGGCCAGACCCGGCGCATGGCAACGGCGGTTGCGATGACTGATTGCGAGATCATGCAGTTGGACAAGAAGGCGATCATGCGCGTCATTCATGATGAGCCGGCCTTTTCGGAAATGTTCATCGCGCATCTTCTGACACGAACCATCCGTGTCGAAGAGGACCTGGTCGATCAGCTTTTCAATTCGAGCGAAAAGCGCCTGGCACGGGCACTTCTGCTGCTTGCAAATTTCGGCAAGGAAGGAAAGCCAGAACCCATTCTCGGCAAGGTCAACCAGGAGACGCTTGCCGAAATGATCGGCACAACGCGACCGAGAGTCAGCTACTTCATGAACAAGTTCCGCGACCTCGGATTCATCGAGTACAATGGGAAACTCGTGGTGCACAGTTCGCTGCTGAACGTGGTTCTGCACGATCAACCACAAATCAGACGGTGAACCCGGAAGGGCAAAGCCGCCTTCCGGGTTCTATTGGCTGTCGCGTCTAGGCCAACTGGCCGGGGCGCTTCCCGCTTAGCCAGCCGCCTTGCGCTTGGCTCCCTTTGCCACGGCGGCCGGTGCGGCTGCCGGTTTGCGGCCAAGTCCCGTCGACTTTGCCAGCGCCGACCGGGTCGCCGAGTAATTGGGAGCGACCATCGGATAGTCCGGCGGCAAGCTCCATTTGGCCCGATAGTCGTCCGGGCTCAGACCATAGTCTGTCCTGAGATGTCGCTTGAGCGACTTGAACTTCTTTCCGTCTTCCAGGCAGATGATGTAGTCGGGAAACACCGACTTTTTCGGGTTTACGGCCGGAACCAGGCTCGGGCTTTCTACGACGACCGCGCCAGCCAACTTTCGAACCGAGGCGCTGACGCTGGCAATCAGGTCAGGCAGGCCGGAAGCTGGTAGCGGATTGTTGCCTACATAGGCCGAGACAATATCGGCCGTTAGCTCTATAACGGTCTTATCCTCGATATTTGACAATTCTTTCATCCTATTTGCGAGAAAGTCATCCACCCCAGCGAAGACTTCGTCGACGTATCTCTTTAACCGCGTCCCCCCAACGGCCCGCCAAGTGCCAAAACGAATCAAGACTTGGCGTCAACTATTTTTATGGGAAATGCACGCTGCGCAATTTAGAAAATCTAATACTTGGAAGCAGCAGACTTGGTCGTCCGGGTATCGGCCAATATCTCAAGAATACGCCGCCAACGGGCACAGCGCCCGAAATCCTTCTGCTCAATTGCCTTTTCGGCCTTCATCGCCGCGTAGAGCGGTGCTTCGGCACCAAATTCCTTGATCAGCCAATGCGCTTCCTGCCTGGCGAGACGTTCATTGTCGTCAAACATAGTCTTGCGCCTCCGAGCGCTCCAGACCGACCGCGATACAACTGCCGATGACGAGGACGGCCCCGGCAATGGCGGTTGTCGTCAACCGTTCGCCGGACAGGGTCAGCAGCAACGTCGAGGCAATCGGCGTGAGATAGGCGACGACCGCGACCTTGCCACTGCCTTCGAGCTTCAAGGCCCGCGACCAAAAGTAATAACCCAGCCCCATCGGACCGGCGCCGAGATAGAGTCCCAGGGCGAGATCGACGCCGGAGGGCCAGGCGACGCCTTCGCCAGCGGACCAAAAAAGCGTCAAGGCGACACCGACCAGCGACGAAGGCAGCAGCAGGCGATCGGGCGAAGTGGCGAGCCGTCCCACCATCACCGAATAGAAAGCCATGCACAGCGCAGATCCAAATGCGGCGAAATAGCCGACGATATCGCCCTGGAACCAGCTGCTCTCACGCCCTCCCGAAATCACTAACGCAACACCCACGAAGCCAAGGGCCGCGGCAAGACCCAGCAAGACCGGGCGCCGGGGATTGTCGAAGGCGATCACTGCCGCGGCGACCATCAAGGGCCAGGTGTAGGCCACGAGATTGGCTTCGATCACCGGCATCGAGGCGAAGGCGATGTATTGCAGCACCATGGTGCCGACCAGACCGATGAATCCGACCGCGAGAGGTGCGAGTGCCGCCCTTGGCGCCATTGGCGGCGCTTCCTCGCGGCTCATGAACCGGATCAAGGCGAAGACCAATGCAGCTCCCGCAAATTGCAGGAACTGCACTTGCGATACCGGATGGGTTGCCAGCAGGGATTTGCCGACCAAAGCATTGGTCGACCACAAAGCCACCGCGCCGGCAGCAAAGACCAGCGCGGATATCGAGCCTGATCCATGCCAAAACAATCGGCCTGGGGCTCTATCCCTGTGTTGGACCATGATCTCGTCCGAAGACCGGCTCCCACTTTTCGGGATTATGGTTGATTACCATGATTCCCTGGCTCCGCCCGAAACCTGTGCTTCGGCGGCCGGGGTGGGCGTCGGATGTTCCGCCTCGAACCGGCGATAGGCCGGCAACTGGTTGGTCCAGACGTCTTCAGCCAGTTCGTTGACCCATTCACGGTCGTGATCATTGTCGGCGGCGAGATAGAACATGCGGTTGTCGTCGACATAGGGCTTGGCCACCGAACGCTGGTTGAGCACTAGGGTGACGCGCTCGCCATACTGGATCGGGGCGGTGCGATGCAGGACGCCAAGGAACTGCCCGAGCGTCGCGTAGTTCATCTTGTGATCGATGCGCATGATGCGGTTGCGCGGGATCTCGCGGCCGGATTCGAGGATGGCGCGGCCGGTCTCGGAATCGTCGCAATAGATTTCGAGATGGCCGCCGACGAGCGGATCGCTGATCGACAGCGGAATGAGTTCGGTAACCGGAACGCCGTCGCAATGCCATTCGACGGCGCCATCCCTGGGATTCATGAAGGTGACGGTCGAACCAACGATCGACAGCGGATAGGGCTCAAGTTTCGTGCCCATCATGTCGGACAGCCGCTCGAGGCGCAGCTTGTCGTGCAGCAACTCCTTGATTTCGGGAATGAAACGGTCGGCGCCGGTGATGAAGGTCAGGTCGAGGTGCTTGTGCACGGCGTGGCTGTCCTTGAGCTTCAAGGCGGCCTCCTCGATTGCCGCGAGCAGCGCCGGGTCATAGCCATGCAGATACTGTGCAACGCCGAAACTCGACACTTTCCAGGCGGTTTCGTGGCCGATAATGGCCTCGCGGCTCATCGCATAGCGCAGATCGGGTATGGTATGTGCGTTCATTGTACTTCTCCAAGTGGGGGGCAAACACTTGGTTAACAGTCGATTAAATTAGCACCCCCTGTAAAATTAGGAATGCTGGTGCTAGTGTAAGCCCAGCTTAAGGTCGAAGCCGGTGCGTTTGCTCAGTCAGGTCAACCTCAATTCGCTGAAAATCGTGGAGAGTGCTGCGCGCCACGGGAATTTCACGCGAGCCGGAGAGGAGCAGTTCATCACTGCGTCCGCGGTCAGCCAGCGCGTCAAGAGCCTGGAGGATCAGCTGCGCTTCAAGATTTTCCAGCGCGGTGGCAATGCGGTGTCGCTGACGCCGGAAGGCGAGACCTATGTCTCGCGCGTTCGCGAGGCGCTGGAGCGGATCGTCGCCGCCAGCATGGAAGCGACCGGGCAATCGCAGGAACATGTGCTGAAGATATCCGTGCTGCCGACCTTCGCAGCACGCTGGCTGTTTCCGCGCCTGCCGGAGTTCCAGCGGCGACATCCCGATATCGTGATGCGGGTTTCGACCTCCTACGCGACGCATGAGTTCTCGACCTCGGATTTCGATCTCGAAATCCGCTATGGCGACGGCCATTTCAACGGGCTGCCATCCGATCTGCTGTTTCGGGAGGACCTGACACCGGTGTGCAGCCGCAAACTGTTCCATGAGGTTCTCGGCGACAAGCCGGTGTCCAAGGTGGAGCCGGACGATCTCAGGCACTTCACACTTCTGCATTCCGACACCTGCACCCAGAACTGGCAGTCCTGGCTTGGCTTTGCCGGTGCCAGCTTCGTGCTCAGCGAGACCAAAAGCATCTATTTCGACTCGTGCATGATGTCCTATGAGGCCGCCAATGCCGGAATGGGCTTTGCCGTGGCCAACCGTGCCTATATGGCCAGCGACATCCGCGCCGAAAGGCTGGTCGCTCCCTTTGCCGTCCACCATCCGAATACCGCCGGCTGGTATTTCGTCTCCCCCCAGAAGTGCTTTGCCGCACGTAAGGTGCTGCTGTTCAAACAATGGGTCATGGCGGAAGCGGCTTCGACGCAACGCCAATTGGACAGTGAAATCCGCGACCTGGCTACCGAAGCTGTCTGAAATTCGTATCAGCGCCCAATTGTCCCCCGATGACCGCCGGTCAGAAAATTGAGGACCATCGGTTAATGGACGTCCAATCCATGCAACCTGTCCTGGCCGGCAAGATTGTGGAACTTAAGCCGCTTCAGCCGGGGCATTCGCAGGGCCTTCTGTGTGCGGCCGCGGACGGTGAGCTGTGGAACCTCGCGGCCACCGTGGTTCCCGGGCCAGCCACGATCGATGACTATGTAGCCTGCGCCCTGGCTGGACGACGGGCCGGGACCGTCATGCCTTATACAATCGTGCTGCGCGGCACGGGAGCGATCTGCGGGAGTACGCGGTTCTGGAAGATCGATCGCATGAACAGAAAATTGGAGATTGGGCACACGTGGCTCAGCGCTTCGGTTCAGCGATCAGGGGTCAATACCGAGGCAAAGTACCTTCTCCTGGCCCATGCCTTCGAGGTCATGGCGTGTGTGCGAGTGCAGTTCACCACCGATGAACTCAATGACGCATCGAGAGCGGCCATTCTGCGGATAGGGGCAAAGCAGGAAGGGATCGTTCGCAACGAGCGGATCATGCCAGACGGCAGGAAACGCAATTCCGTGCGGTTCAGCATCATCGATTCCGAATGGCCTGACGTGAAGGCCATGCTTCTGCAGAAGATGCGGCGGTAGTCGGCGCAGGCCGTTCGCCCGGATCAGGCGAAAGCCCTGCCCTCTTCGGTACGCTGGAAATGCGCCAGATCGAGCGGCACGGAAGGACGGCCGAGGACAGTCAGGATCATATGCGCCTGGCCGCGATGATGGGTCTGGTGGTTGAAGACATGCGCCAGCGCGGGCGCAAGACGCTGCGAGACGGTGCGCATGTCCGACAGGGTCATATAGGTGAAGCGGCCCGACAGCGCCTTGTCGCTCAAGCCGGAGAGCCAGTCGATGATCCGCCGGTCCTCGGCCTCGCGCGCCGTCCTCAGCTTGGGCAAGGCCCGATGCAGTATGGCATCCAGCGCCGTCGGCGCGTCGCCCTCGCCGGTGAAGCGCTTCATCCAGATGCGATCGGCGGCGAGCAGATGGTTGAGGGTGCCCATCAGCGAGCCGAAGAAGGCGCCGACGTCGCGATTGAATTCCTCTTCATCAAGGTCCGCGGCGGCATCATAGATGCGGCCATTGGCCCATTGATTATACGCCGCAAACATCATGAAGTGCTGTTTCATCTTTTCTCCCGCCGCCCCGTTTCGGGGTGTCGCGAGCGATACCTAGACCGCAAAGAGACCCGCGCCAATGACCATTCTGCTTTATGAGCTCGTCGGGCGTGACGAGAGCCGTCCGTTCAGTCCGCATTGCTGGAAGGCGACAATGGCGCTGGCCCACAAGGGGCTCGATATCTCGACCGCGCCGACGCGTTTTCTCGAGGTGCCCGCCATCGAGGGCGGCGCCTCGAAAACCGTTCCGGTGATCCGCGACGGCGACAAGGTCGTCATCGATTCCTTCGACATCGCGCTCTATCTCGAGGAAGCCTATCCGGACCGGCCGACGCTGTTTGGCGGCGACGGTGGCAAGGCGATGGCGCGCTTCATCGAGCGCTGGTCGCAATTGACCATCCATCCCTACGTCACCACTGCGGCGCTCGTCGACCTCCATGCCATGCAGGACGAAGAAAACGCCGTGTATTTCCGGCAGAGCCGGGAGCAGCGCTTCGGCAGGCAGCTGGAAGATGTCGTCGCGGCGCGCGATGCCGGCCTGGCGGCGTTTCGGACTTCGCTCGAACCGCTGCGCTCGATGCTGGGCTACCAGCCTTTCATCGGCGGCGCCTCACCGCTGTTTGCGGATTACATCGTCTTCGGCGCGCTGCAATGGGCGCGCATCGCCACGCCCTACCAGCTGCTTGAAGACAGCGATGCCGTGGCGCAATGGTTCGCGCGTTGCCTCGACCTGCATGGCGGGCTGGGACGAAAGGTTGCGGCAGCGGCCTGACGGCCGCAAGCGCTTGCCCTGCCCGCAAGGCAGATTGGACGCGCCGTCTATCCGTGGCGAGAATCAGCGGCAGGACAGCGGGCCTACTTGGCCGCCTTCTTTGGCTTGCTGGTCTTCGGCTTGCTGGCTTTCGCGACAGCTTTCTCTTCCTTTGGAGCGGCTTTGGCCTTGCTGGCGCCAGATGCCTTCTTGGCCGGCGTCTTGGCTGCCGACGGCTTGCCCGCATCTTCCCGATCGATATCGGCTGCCGCCTGGTGCCAATGGCGTTCGTGGTGACCGGCCGGTTGCCCCTCTTCCTGCCAGATCTGATGTGCGCGGTTGCGAATGCGCTCCTGACGATCGTCTGCCATGGTCATGTTGTCTCCATTCGGGCCGACTTCAGCGCGGCGCCGACGCGTGACTATAGCAAGCAAAGCGTTGCTGTGCAGCCGTCTGATGTCGCCTGACGGCTTGCCGGCCTGACATAGATGTGCGTAGCGTTGCGGCCCTTCAATCCCCGCTTTGGGCACTCGTCATTCTGAAAGCCAGGCAATCGGCTTTCCGTCCGCTTCGCGGACCGCTCCTCACCCCTTGGCAATGGGCCGGGCGGCTTGTATAGAGCCCGCCACTCTCAATTCCATTTCTCAGACAAGGAAACCCCATGGCGCTCGAACGCACCTTTTCCATGATCAAGCCGGACGCGACCCGGCGCAACCTCACCGGCGCCATCACCCAGATGCTCGAAGACGCCGGCCTGCGCGTCATCGCATCGCGCCGCGTCTGGATGAGCCGCCGCGAGGCGGAAGGTTTCTACGCCGTCCACAAGGACCGTCCCTTCTTCGGCGAACTGGTCGAGTTCATGTCGTCGGCTCCGACGATCGTCCAGGTGCTGGAAGGCGAGAATGCCATTGCCAGGAACCGCGAAGTGATGGGCGCCACCAACCCGGCCAACGCCGCCGAAGGCACCATCCGCAAGGTCCACGCGCTGTCGATCGGCGAGAATTCGGTGCACGGCTCCGACGCGCCGGAAACCGCCGCGCAGGAGATCAAGTACTGGTTCTCGGACACCGAGATCGTCGGCTGAGCCGATACTGCAAAATCTCATGCAAAAGGCCGGCGCTTCGCCGGCCTTTTCATTTGGCGATCAGCTCGCGGCGCTGAAGCGCAGGATTTCGCGGCCGTCCTTGTCCGATATGGCGAGCTTGCCGGCATCGACCTTGTAGGACGCCGCCTTGGCCAAGGCATCGAACAACGCCTTTTCCTCGGCCATCACCTCCGGCGCGCAGGCCTTGTAGGTCGAGCCGATGTCGCTGATGGCGATCGCCTGGCCATCGACCTTGGCGGTGGCGAAATAGGTGTTGCAGGGGCCGCTGCCGCCCGCCTTGCCAGCCTCGCTGACCCTGAGCGTCGCCTGCGGCGCGGTGATGGCGCCAATGCCATCGACGTAGTCGAGCACCCAGATCTGGCCAAAGACGGAAGCCGCCGGCTCGGCGCCTGACGCCACCATTTTCAGCATGATGGTCTGCGGCGCGTCAGTCAGCGGGTCCAGCTGATGGCGCACATCGGAAATGAACATCAACTTGCCGTCAACGGTGATCCGCGCCTGCAGCGCATAGGTCATCTGCGACCGGATCACCGACGGATCGAATTTGATCTCGAAGCTGATCGGCACCTGGCCAGCCGGCTTGATAGTCTGCTCGCCGATGATCTTGGCCGGTGCATCGGCCAGCGAGACATCGGCAAGCTGGACCGAAAGCACGGCGCTGGGCGGCAGGGCGATGCG
>Ga0075367_10001324_pt1 | contig 10501 bp, 7 predicted proteins | sample EndMethybrTD3032_FD_71399 | JGI IMG/M metagenome (GOLD analysis project Ga0075367, IMG submission 71399) | Populus endosphere microbial communities from Tennessee, USA - Endosphere MetaG P. TD hybrid TD303-2 | ecosystem: Host-associated > Plants > Roots > Endosphere | place: USA: Tennessee...
GATGCGGACTCCGGCCGGGTGCTGGCCGACGGCGAGGTCGGGGAGATCTGGGTACGTGGGCCGGGTGTCGCCGTCGGCTATCACCGCAAACCCGGGCCTTCCGGCAGGGTGTTCGGCGCGAGGCCCGCTGACCGCGCCGGTCCCGACAGGTATCTGCGGACCGGTGACCTCGGTTGTCTGCGTGACGGCGAACTGTTCGTCACCGGCCGGATGAGCGGTCTGCTCGTGGTGGCCGGCCGGAACCTCTACCCGCAGGACATCGAGCGCACGGCCGACCTCGCCCACCCGTCCGTGCACCGGTCGGTCGCCTTCGCCGTCCCGGGTTCGACCGAGGAACAGGTCATGGTCGTCGCCGAGGTCCGCGACAGCCGCCGGAGCCGGGCCGAACTCGACGCCTTACGCGGCAGTCTGCCGGCGTCGGTGGCCGCCGACCACGGCGTCCGCCCGGCCGACGTGCACCTCGTTCGGGTCGGCACCATCCCGATGACGACCAGCGGGAAGCTCCGCCGGGCGGCCGCGCGGGCAGCGTTTCTGGAGCGCACCTTGGGCCGGGCTCTCGTGCCCTCCGATCTCTCCGGGGAGCCGGGCCATGAACACTGAAGCCGACGCCGCTCAGGCCAGTGCCGCTGAAGCAAACGCCTCTGGAGCCAGTGCCACTGAAGGCAACGCCTCTGGAGCCAGTGCGGCTGAAGCCATTCCCGCGCCACCGGGGGATCGCTCCGCGCTCGTGCTCGCCTGCGCCACGGTCGGCGGATCCACGGTCGGTTTCGCGGCAGCGATCGTCTTCACCGTCCACCACGGCTGGTCCTGGCTGCACTTCGGCCTGTTCGCGGGCATGTACCTCGTCACCCCACTGGGTGTCGAGGGCGGGCTGCACCGGTTCTTCTCCCACCGCTCGTTCTCCGCCGGCCCGGTGCTGACGTTCCTGTGGGGCGTCGCGGGCAGTATGGCGGCACAGGGGCCGATCCTGTTCTGGGTGTCGGTGCACCGCAAGCACCATGCCTTCGCCGACCGGGACGGCGATCCGCACTCACCGCGCCCGCGGGGCCAGGGGCGGTTGGGGGTCCTGCGCGGCCTGTGGCACGGCCATGTCGGCTGGCTGTTCAGCGTACGTCGCGAGGGCTGGGCCAAGTTCGTCCCGGACCTCCTGCGCAACCGCCATGTCCACACGGTCGACCGCTACTACGTCTGGTGGATCGCCCTCGGGCTGGCCCTGCCGGCGGCGGTGGGCTGGGCGGCGACAGACCGGCCGGTCGACGCGCTCGGCGGACTGCTGTGGGGCGGGTTCGCCCGCATCTTCGTCCTCGACCATGTGACCTGGACGGTCAACTCCCTGGGACACACGCTGGGCCGCCGCCCGTACGAGAAGGTTATAAACCTGACGGGTATTCAACGTCAAGGCAGCGCGCGGAAGTTCGTGAGGAAGGGTGTGCCATGGCAGGGAACTCGTCGGTGCCGTCGGCGCCGCTGGTGCTGCCCGGCACCCGCACGGGCCGCGACCCGGAGCGCTCGCTGCGGCGCGGACCGCGCCGCACCTCTCCCGAGGCGGTCGCCGCCAACCAGCGCGACCGGTTGCTCGACGGCTTCGTGCGCACCGTCGCCCGCGTCGGCTACGCCCATACCCGGGTCAGTGACATCTGCCAGGCGGCGGGGGTGACCAGGCCGGTCTTCTACGAGCTGTTCAAGGGCAAGGAGGACGCCTTCCTCGCCGCCCACCAGCACGGCACCTCGTTGGTCGTGGGCGCGATGGAGGAGGCCCACGCCCGGGGCGGCGACTGGCCGAGCCGGGTGCGGGCCGGGCTCGGCGCGCTGCTGGGCATCCTGGCCGAGGCTCCCGCGTTCGCGGCCATGGCCATCGTGGAGATCGACGCGGTCGGCCCCGCCGGGCGCGAGGCCCGCGAGGCGTTGCTGGCCCGCTTCCGCACGTTCTTCACCGACCTGCCCGAGGTCGAACTCCCCTTGCCTACCGAGGAGTTGGTCGACATCGTGGTCGGGGGCGTGTATTCCGCGATCTACCGGCGGATCGCCGCCGGCCGGACCGCCGAACTGCCCGCCCTGCTGCCCGGCCTGACCTTCTCCGTACTGGCCCCCTTCCTCGGCCCCGAACGCGCCGCCGCATGCCTCGCCGATCCGCCGCTCTCCACGGGACCACTGCCGGCGTGCCTGACGCCGGACGCCTGATCGGGAGAGTGGTGTCTCTTCGGCGAGACTCCGGGGGGCCGCCACCTCCCACGGGGCGGCGGCCCCCCGTCACCGCTCGGTCCACATCGCTTTGAAGCAGGACCTGGTGACAACCACCTGGGTTCTGTCCGGCGGAGCATGTGACCGTCGGGTCGCTGTGACCAAGCGCGGCGACCTGACTGTCCGGTGCGCGGGCGCTCTCAAGTCGCACCGCGCTCTGCGCGCGATTGGTCCTGCGGTCGCCCGGGATCGGGGCGACCTTACGGCGCCGACTCGTTGAGTTCGGCGCCGCTGGGTTCGGGCCCGTGTGGCTCCGCGTCGCGGTGCTTACCTGACGTCGACGAAGTCGCCGGGCGCTGTCGAGGCGGCGGTGGTGGCGGTGCCGGCGAAGACGTAGCGGTAGTACCCGTCGACCGTGGCCTTGGTGGTGGTCTTCAGGACGCCGGTGCTGCTGGTCTTGACGGTCTTGAGGGTGGTGTAGGTGCTGCTGCCCTTCTTGCGGAACTGCAGTTTCACGGGCTGGGACGCGTAGCCGGCGTACTTGCCCGTCGACCAGTTCGCGCGGGCGAGTTTGCCCGTGACCGTGATGGTCTTGCCCTTCTTGACCGGCTCGGGTGTGGCATCGGCGGTCAGCGTGGAGAGCTTCTTGATCGAGACGGTGGCGACGTCGTCGTTGTAGCTGGCGTTCGCGTACAGGTCCCACGCGCCCAGGAACAGCTTCCAGGTACCGGCCACGCCGTTGTCCTTCATGTCGGTGGCCGGATGGATGTTGAAGACGGCCTTGCAGTTGTAGACGCCCTGGGTCGCGGTCTCCGTGCAGGTCGGGTCGTCGTCCGTCCCCAGGCCGCCGGTGATGCCGTCCGTGGTCGAGCTGTCGGTGCCCTGCCACAGGAAGGCCTCGGTGAGGGCGACGCCGTTCTGGTCGGTGGCGGTGTACGTGACGGTGACGGACTTCGTGCCGGTGGTGCCGAGGACGATGTCCTTGCCACCGTTGATGACCGCGTTCGAGAACTTGGTGTTTCCCAGCGAGTCGTTCGGACGAACGGCCTTCGAGGCGAAGGAACTGAGCTTGGCCGACGCACCCGCACGCTCCGACGCCTGAGCGGCAGCCGGAAGAGCGAGCGCGGACAGAACGACGGCACCGGAAACTACGGCGGCCGCAACGCGTATACGCATGAATCCCCCACAGGAACCTGAGAGGCCCGCCGAAGTCTCCCTCTGGCCGGGCCTGTTGATCTTCGTATCATATGAACTCAGGTCGGAAATAGTGAAGATCCCTTGTGCAATAAGTGCGTAATGGGCCAGGTCGTGTCTCCCAACTCCGGTGGGGCATGAGGGGCTTCATCGATGCTCGTAGACTCATGACGTGGCATTCATGAGCACCCCGTACTGCTGCTTCCTGTGATCGGAAGGCGTTGAGGGCGATGCCAAACGGCGTCGCCCTCCTTGGTGTGCCTGCTGCGTGAACCACGTTCCCGGCGCTGCCCGTTCCTTCCTGCGGCAGTGACGCTGCGAGCACGCGTGCAGGCACGGTCTCTTCCCTTCCCCGTGCCAGGAGTGCCTCGTGCCCGTGTCGCTTCCCCCTGCCCTTGAACTCTCCCTCGACCTGCTGCGCTGCCCAACGTGCCGCGCGCGCCACCTGTACCCCGACCACGGCGCACTGCGCTGCCCGGTGGGCCATACCTTCGACATTGCCCGCCACGGCTACGCCGGCCTGCTGACGGGCACCCGTGCCACCAGCGGCGACGACGCGGCCATGGTCCGAGCCCGGGGCCGATTCCTGTCCACCGGCAGGTACCTTCCCATCCGCCAAGCCGTCGCCCGCCTGACGGCCGACGCCGTGTCCGAGCAGGGCACGGTCGTGGACGTGGGGTGCGGCACCGGCTACTACCTGGCCGGCGTACTCGACCCGTTGCCCGGCGCCCGTGGTCTGGGTCTGGACACATCGCTGCGCGCGCTGCGCTCGGCAGCCCGAGCCCACGACCGAGCCGCCGCGGTGGCCTGGGACGTCTTCCGTCCCTTTCCGCTGGCCGACGGGGTGGCCGATGTCGTGCTCAACGTGTTCGCCCCACGCAACACGGCCGAGTTCCACCGGGTGCTGCGCCCGACCGGCCGGTTGATCGTGGTCCGTCCCACCGGGCGGCACTTGGCCGAGCTGCGCGGCCGGTTGCCCTCGATGGTCGCGGTCGACCCGGCCAAGGAGCAGCGCCTGCACCGGACGCTGGACCCCTTCTTCGAGGCCGCCGTCACCGAACCGGTGGAGTACTCCGCGACCTTGACCAGGCCGGATGCCCTGGACCTGGTAGCGATGACGCCGAGCGCACGCCACGTGAGCCGTGCAGATCTGGACGATGACGGCCTCCTGCCCGATCAGGTCACCGTCTCCGTGCTGGTCACCGCCTACCAGCCTCGGTGACCACGAGCGGGCGCGTGCGTCTGCTGACAGACGAGCAGTGGCGTCCGTTCGCCGATCACCGGCGCATCATCGAAGGGATCATCTACCGGTAGCGCACAGGAATTCCCTGGAGAGATCTGCCCCGCAAGGAGTTCGGTCCCTGGCGACGGTATGGAAGCGCCATCGCAGGTGGCAGCTGACGGCACCTGGACATGGTTCCGGCACAGCTGGCCGCCAGGACGGACGCGATCGACGGAATCGACAGAAGGACACCACCGCTGCAGCCCGCCGCAGCAACGGTTGCAGGCTTCTGTTATGCGCTGTTGAGCTGTCCGCGGCTGTCGTCCAGCGTCATGTCGATCACAGGGTGGCGGGTGCACTTCACTCGGCGGGACCCGGCGTGGCCAAGGGAAGTGACTCCATTCATACGGGAGTTCAGTGTGCTGTTCGACGGTCTGGATCAGCGGCTGGATGACCTGGGCGTGCCCGAGGGGCAGCCGTTCCTGATGAGCCCGGCGGCCGAGTACGACGTGGCCTTGAACCGCTACTTCTCGGTGTGGCTGGCATCTTCACCGTGGAACACTCAGGCCGCGCATGCCCGGGACCTGCGTACATACTTCGACTTCCTGTGGTTCGGGCGAGGCCGGTGCGACTGGCGCGACGCGACGATGGACGATCGGGCGGCGTACGAGTGGTGGCGTCGTCGCGACGACTCCGGGCCCCGAGTGGAAGACACCAGTTGGGACCGGGAAGTCTCTACGGTCAACCAGTTCTACCTGTGGGCGATCGAGCAGGACCTCGTACGAGCCAACCCCGTTCGCCAGCGCGCATCTGCGGCCTGGTCGCCGTGGCGCCGCGGGGCTGGCGGGAGCGCGGTGCGGCAGGTGCCGGCTGAGGCGTCGCACACGGGACCACGGCGCGAGGTGAAGTGGTTGCCGCCGAGGTCGTACCGGCTATGGCGCAACGTGGGCCTGAGCGGATTTTACGCGAACGAGATGCCGAGGCGGGAGTTCCGGGGCAGGTGGGCGGCGCGGAACGCAGCGTACGCCGACTCGATGATCCGCACAGGTTTGCGGCTGTGCGAGCACTCGGCGCTGACGGTGTTCGAGGTGCCGGAGCTCCCGCCGGCTGGGTCTGGGATCGTCAACGCGCGGGCGATGCTGCCACACGCCATCTCCAAGGGGTATTCGGGGCGGGCGGTGTACTGGCCGGTGTCCGTGCTGCGGGACGTGCGGGACTACATGGAGTGGGACCGGGCGGAAATGCTCGACTACGGCCGCTTGCGCGGCTTCTATACCCCATCCCGCCGGTCGCTGCTGGTAGAAGACCCGGCCGCGCCCAGAGTAAGGATCGGGGGCCGTTGGGTGCCGGTGGCTCGCTTGGACGCGGCTGAGCGGCGCCGGCTGCTGGTGGCCACAGCGGACGGCGGGTGGGAGCCGGCGATGGTGTGGCTGAACCAGTGGGGCCTGCCGATGACGGTCTCCGGGTGGAAGCAGGTCTTCGCCGATGCCAACGACCGGTGCCGTGCACGAGGCGTCGGCGTCGCAGCAACCCCGCACATGCTGCGCCATTCCTACGCGGTGACCACGCCGGAGCTGTTGTGGCGGGGACATCTGCAGGCACTGGGCGAGATGAACGAGCAGCAGCGGCTGACGTATCAGCGTGTGTTCGGGGACCCGTTGAACTGGGTGCGGATCAGGCTGGGTCACCGGTCGGCGACTACCACGGCGATCTACCTGCACACTCTGCAGGAGCTGGAGATGCGTACGCGCCTGGAGTTGGTGCCGGAAGGGGCGTGGGAGCCGGCGGGCTTCAGCGAGGAGGGCTGGCTGGAGCGGTCGGCGGTGGCCGCGTGAGCCAGGACTCACCGCGCGCGGGCCGCGGGCGTGCAGCGGCTGTACCCGAGGGGCTCTATCAGCCGCCACCGCTCGTGGAGGTTCCCAAGGACGGGGGATCGCCGGTAGCGCGATTCACCGGGGAGGACGGGCGCGAGTGCGTGTTCCGGTTCGAGGAGTTGCCGCTGCCGGGGATGCATCTGGACTTCGCGCACGCGCTGGGAGTGCGGATCGGGCCTGGCGGCGGGTGCCGGACCCAGCGGGCGGCGAGCGGCCAGTGGCAGTCGATCAAACGGTTCCTCCTGCTCCTGGACCGCCTTCCTGTTCCGCCGCAACGGGTGGAGGACCTGCGGGCACGTCACCTGGACCGGTATCTGATGTCACGGCGGGAGACATGCTCGGAGAAGTCTGCTCGCAGAGACCTCCAGGGGCTGCTGCGGATCGTGCGCGCCTTGCCTGGCCAGGACCGGCTGGATCGGACGGCAGCGGACTACGCCGGGCAGCGCGGCCACGGGGTGGATGCCCGGCAGGAGATGCGTCCGGGGTACTCGGACCGGGAGTTCCAGGCCGTCATGGCCGCCGCCCGTTCGGACGTGGCGGCCATCCGTGACCGGCTCGCGGCGGGCGAGAGCCTGCTGCGACGCTTCCTCGACGCCCCCCATTGCCTGACTCCCGCCGAACGGGAGCAGGGCGTACGACTGGAGGCGATGGCGCGTACGGGGCGGGTCCAGGTGGACTACCGAGGGCTTTCGGCGGGCGAGTATCCGGCGGCCTGCTACGCACAGGCGCGGCAGCTGTTCGTCATCGACCCGGACCTCGCCCCGCTGTTGATCTACGCGGCAGGGCTGAGCGGCAGGAACCCGGAGACGCTCAAGGAACTGCCCGCCGAGCACCGGCTGCTGGAGGAACGGGCGGTCGCGGTGACGCTGACCAAGCGCCGCCGGGGCAAGGCCAACTCCCGGGCGACCGTGCACTGGAGTGTCGATCCGGACCGAGACCTGAGGACGATGGGCAGCTTCTACCTGCTGCTGCACCGGATGATGGCGCGCAGCCGCGCGTACTCCCATACCGCCTCGGTGTGGTCGATCTGGGCGGGAAGCGGTCGTGGCGGCGCCCGGCATGCCGCGACCGCGGGGCATTGCGGCCCGTTCGATGCTGAGCTGGCCCGCAAGCTGAAGCTGAGGGCGTGGGCCGACGGCCACGGCCTGGTCGGCGACGACGGGGCGCCGCTTGAGATGTTGGTGACCCGGATGAAGAAGACCGTCGAGGCCCGCACGGCCAAGCGGGTCGGCGGGCACCTGCCGTCCGCCCGGCTGACCAACACGGCGCAGACGTCCTTCGCCCATTACCTGCGAGCGGATCCGTTCATCAGCGAATGGGCCGCCGACGTGCTGACCGAGGCAATCACCGACGCCGAACACCACGCCCGCGACGTCATGATCCGGCTAGGCGGGGCGGACCCCAAGGCCGTGCCCCAGACCGCACAGAACAAAGCGGAGGTGGGAGAGCTCGACACGCTCGCCGCCTCGTGTCTCGACATGGAGCACCATCCGGCCGGCGGCCGATGCCGAAGCTCGTTCCTGAGCTGCTTCAGCTGCTCCAACGCACTGGTGCTGGAGCGGCACTTGCCCGCTCTCCTCGCCCTGGTCGACGCCCTGCGTGAGGATCTCCAGCAGCGCGACGCCGAGCAGTGGACTGCCCGGCACGGTACGACCTGGCAGATCCTCACCCGCGACATCCTGCCCCGCTTCAGCCCCGCCCAGCACGCCGCTGCCGCCCAGGGGAAATCTCTACTGCCGCTCGACCTGCTGGACGGCCCGAAGGAAGCCCCGTGACCAGTGCCTTCGAAACCGCCGCACGGCCAACCGCGGTGCCCGGCGACACCCTGGTGCTGGCCGGGCGTCCGCTGCGCGATCACGCCGTCCTGGAGCAGACGTCCCGCTACGCCGAGGATGTATGGGTGCTGACGCCGGCCTGGCTGCGGGCCGACCAGAAGACCCTCCGGCTGGACTTCACGCTGCTGCCGCCTGCGCTGGTCGATGTCGCCAAACCGCTGTTCCTCGCTCTACTCGCCCACGACACCCCGCCAGGGGAGCTGCCCTTGGCGATCGACAGCATCCGCACCTACTTCGGCTGTGTGCGGCGTTTCCTGTGGTGGGTCCACGCCCGCGACCGCACCCTGCGGGAGCTCGACGGTGAGGACCTGGACGACTACCACCGCGAGATCACAGCACTTCGGCTGTCCGGCGGCGCCACCCGATGCAACCGGCGAGCGGTGCGGATGTTCTGGGCCTACCGGAACGTCCTGCCCGCCTCGGCCAGGACCCGCTGCGACGGCCCCTGTGGCAAGCATGGGCACGCCATCACCGCCGCGCGGGCGGAGAGAATCTCACCGACCGCATCCCCGAGCAGGTCGTAGCACCGCTGCTGAGCTGGGCGATGCGCTTCGTCGACGACTTCGCCGACGATGTCCTGGCTGCCCGCGCAGAGCGCGACGCCATCGATGCCCGGCCGCCCGCCGGCCCTGACCTGCCCACCGCGCTGGCGGAACTGCTGGACGACTTCCGCCGCCGTCGCCACCCCCTGCCAGCGGCACCCGCGCGCCTGGCCTCCGCCCGCCGAGGTGAGCCCTTCCATAGCACCAGCTACCTGGCTCGACTGCTGGGCTATCCCGGTCACCGCCTGGACGAGGCCCGGCCACGACAGATGATCGCGGAGGCCGTCGGCGACGTCGGAGTCGACACGGACTGCCCGCTCGCGCACGCTCCCCAGGGGCGGCTGGAGGGCCGGCCGTGGCTGGAGCGCATCTCGTACTACGACGTCGCCCGCATGGAGCGGCTGCTTCTGGTGTCCTGCTGGATCGTGATCGCCTACCTCTCCGGCATGCGCGACTCCGAGATCAAGCACCTTAAGCGCAGATGCCTGAGCGTCCAGCAGGCACCCGACGGGCACGTCTACCGGCACCGGCTGGCCAGCCTCGCCTTCAAGGGCGAAGACGTCCACGGCGCGGAGGCCACCTGGATCGTCACCGCCCCGGTCGCTCGGGCCATCGCCGTCCTCGAACGCTTCCAGCCCCAGGACCAGCCCTACTTGCTTGCCCCCGCACTCAGCACCCGCCGCCGCAGCACATTCCCGGTGCCCAACAGCAACACCACCAACAAGGACATCGCCTTCCTGATCTCCTGGATCACCACCTACTGCGGCGACCGCAGCCGCCCCGACGGGATCCCCCTGGAACGAGGCCGGCTGCCTCGGCTGACCACGCGCCAGTTCCGGCGGACCCTGGCCTGGTTCATCGCCCGCCGCCCCGGCGGAGCCATCGCGGGAGCCCTGCAATACCGCCACCAGTGCATTCAAATGTTCGAGGGCTACGCCGGCACCAGCGACTCCGGCTTCCGCGATGAGGTCGAAGCCGAGCAAGCCCTCGCCCGGGGCCAGCTCCTCGCCGAGATGGGCGCCGACGAAGACCGCCCGACGCTTTCAGGGCCGACCGGCGCCGAAGCCGAAGCCCGGCTCGCCGAGTTCGCCCGGCACACCGTCTTCGACGGCCAGGTCGTCACTGACGAAGCCCGCCTGCGCCGCATCGTGGCCCGCCACGACCCGCACCTGTACCTGGGGACCTTCGTCACCTGCGTCTACAACCCCGACCGCGCCCTGTGCCGCAGCCCCGAGGCTTCCGCCGATCAGCCCGTCATGGCCGACTGCCAGCCGCAAGCCTGTCGCAACGCCGCCCTGACATCCGATAACCGGCAGGCCCTTGCCGATCACCTCCTCCGGCTGGAGGACACACTGGCCGCCGGTGACCGTTTGGCCCCCTACGTCCGTCACCGCCTTGAGGAACAGCACCGTGCCACCGCCGCGTTCCTCACCCGCCACACCCCGGAGATCGCCGAGTGAAACGCGCGCTGCCCGACACCGACACCGTCAAAGCCGCCGTCGACACCGTCCTTGCCGAGGCCGCCGCCCGCGGACGGCGCCCCACCGTGACCGCGGTCGAACGGTTCCTGGACATCCCGCACGCCACCTTCCACCGGCACTACGCGGACCTGATCGACACGCACTTCCGGCCCCGCATCCCGCAGTCCGCGAC
>Ga0075367_10001325_pt1 | contig 10500 bp, 7 predicted proteins | sample EndMethybrTD3032_FD_71399 | JGI IMG/M metagenome (GOLD analysis project Ga0075367, IMG submission 71399) | Populus endosphere microbial communities from Tennessee, USA - Endosphere MetaG P. TD hybrid TD303-2 | ecosystem: Host-associated > Plants > Roots > Endosphere | place: USA: Tennessee...
CTACATCTGGAACCAGATCGAGCAGGGTGTCGGCTGCCCGGTTGGCATGACCTATGCCGCCTATCCGGGCCTTGCACAGCCCGAGTTCGGCGCATGGCGCGAGAAGATCCTCTCAACCGCCTACGACAAGCGCCCGCTCCCGTTCGGCCAGAAGACCGGCGCCAGCATCGGCTACGCCATGACCGAAAAGCAGGGCGGCTCGGACCTGCGCCAGACGCAGACTACGGCGCGTTTCGCGGAGACCACGCGCCAAGGCCGCGTGTATCTGCTCACAGGCCACAAGTGGTTCTTCTCCGTGCCGGTCTCCGACGGTTTCTTCACGCTAGCGCGGGCGGATGCCGGTGTGTCGTGCTTCTTCGTGCCGGGCTTCCTGCCCGACGGCTCGCGCAACGCCATCCGCATCCAGCGCCTGAAAGACAAGTGCGGCAACCGCTCCAACGCCTCCAGCGAGATCGAGTATCACGACACCCTGGCCTGGCTGGTCGGGGAGGAAGGTCGCGGCATCCGCGCGATCCTGAGCCACGCGCACCTGACGCGGCTCGATTTCGCTATCGGCTCGGCGGGGTTGATGCGCCAGGCCCTCACGCTTGCCCTCAATCACGCACAGTCACGGCGCGGCTTCGGCCTGTCGCTCGCCGATCAGCCGATGATGACCAACATCCTGGCCGATCTCGCCATCGACAGCGAGGCGTCCACGCTGATGGCTTTCCGCGTCGCCCGCGCCGTCGATGCCATGGAGAGCAACGAGCAGGAGCGCCATCTCGCCCGCGTCGCCACGCCGCTCGCCAAATTCTGGAACTGCAAGCGCGCACCGACTTTCGTCGCCGAGGCGCTCGAATGCCACGGCGGCAACGGCTTCATCGAGGAGAACCCGATGGCGCGCCTCTATCGCGAGGCGCCTCTCAACGCCATCTGGGAAGGCACCAGCAACATGATGTGCATGGACGTACTGCGCAGCTTGCGCCGCGATCCGGCGACGTCCGAAGTGTTTATGGCCGAGGTGATGCGCGCCAAGGGCGCGGATCGCCATCTCGACCGCTGGCTGGACAAACTGGGCTCGGAGATCGCCCGCCAGGGCAACGACGACGGTCATGCCCGTCGCCTGTGCAACAGCATGGCTTATGCGCTGCAGGCCAGCGAGTTGCACCAGTACGCGTCGGCCGAGGTGTTCGAGACCTTCTGCCGGTCCCGCCTGCAGGGCGACTGGGGCTACGTGTTTGGCACGCTCGACAGCTCGCCCGAGCTGAAAGGCATCGTCGAGCGCGCCACCGTATTGCGTCACTAGCCGCGCGGGAGTGTGGTCATGAGTGGAGAGTTTGCCGGCAGGCTCGTAGTCGTCACGGGCGCGGGCAGCGGCATTGGACGCGCCACAGCCCTCGCGTTCGGAGGTCTCGGCGCCCACGTCATCGCCGCCAACCGACGCGCTGCAGATGGCGAAAGTCTCGTCGCGGAAATCAAAGCGCAAGGCGGCAGCGCCAGTTTCGTCGCCACCGACGTCACGCAGCCCGCGCAGGTTCGCAGCCTGATGGACGACGCGTTCGCGCGGCATGGCCGCCTCGACATCGTCTTCAACAACGCTGGCTATCAGGAACCGCGTAGCGCCATCGTCGATACGCCTGAGGAGACCTTCGACCAGGTGTTCGACACCAACACGCGCGCCACCTGGCTCGGCATGAAGTACGCGCTGGCGCACATGCGCGCGCAGGGCCGTGGCGTCATCATCAACTGCGCGTCGGCCAGCGGGCTGCGCAACGCCAACCAAGGCCTGTCGCTCTATTCTGCATCGAAGGCGGCCGTCGTCTCGCTTACCAAGTCGGCGGCCCTGGAATACGGGCCTACCATCCGCATCAATGCCGTCAGCCCCGGCCGCATCGAGACGCCGATGATGCTGGGTTCCAAGATTGCCGACATGAGCGTGGTGGCGCAGGGCCTGCCCCTCAAGCGCCTGGGACACCCCGAGGAGGTTGCCAACGCGGTCATTTGGCTCGCCTCAGATGCCGCTAGCTTCGTCACCGGCCACATCCTGCAGGTCGACGGCGGCTTCGGCGCGACGTAAAGCGCACCGGTTGTGATGGCTGTCATGGTCGGGTTTGTCCGGACCATCCATCTATCAACCTGCTCCCACCTCGCGGATGGCTGGATCCTCGGGACAAGCTCGAGGATGACAAGCCGGTGCTGGAGCCGTGCTTCAATTCCCGTAGCAAGTCCATCGTCGAGCCTCGTCCCCAGCTGTGGCCATCAGGTCACGGCCCCTTCGCGTCATCATTTTCCCACAATCAGCCCTTTCTGGCCCATTGACTCCCATAATATCCCATGTAATCCCATATGTACCCATCGAGCGCCGTGATCCGGCAATCGCAAAAACCGAGGCGGCGTCGATGGGTGGTGCAGTCGCGGGATTGGCGTTAGTCGGTCGAGTAATGGGGTTCGAAACGGGGGATGGACCGCTTTGTCTCGACATTCACGAACAAGATCGACGCCAAAGGTCGCGTCTCCGTGCCGGCGCCGTTCCGCGCCATTCTGGAGCGCGACGGCTATGCGGGCGGCATCTACTGCTACCCCTCGCTCGACGCTCCGGCGCTCGATGCAGGCGGCCAGAGCCTTGCGCAAAAAATCGACGGGCTTCTCGATGGCCTGCCGGACTATTCGGACGAGCGCGACGAGCTGTCTGTCGCGCTCTATGGTGACGTGCAGATCCTCAGCCTCGATCAGGACGGACGCATCGTGCTTCCTGAAGCGCTTCGCGCCCACGCCGGCATGGAAACCCACGTCACGTTTGTCGGCCTGGGCCAGAAATTCCAGATGTGGGAGCCCAAGCGCTTCGAAGAGCGGCGCGCGCAGGCTCGCGAAAAGGTCCAAGGCCATCGTCGTTTGTTCGGCGCGGGGCGCCGCCTCGGTCGCGGGGACGGAGGCGGTGAGGGAGGAGCACGGGAATGACGGCGCGGCGCGACGCCCCTACGGCCAAGGGTGTCCGCGGAGGGACAATGCGCCACGTTCCCGTGCTACTTCCACAGGTCCTGCAGGCGCTCGCTCCGACAGGCCGCGCAACCTACATTGACGGCACGTTCGGCGCCGGCGGCTACACCGGCGCCATTCTCGACGCGGCGCCGGGCGCGCGCGTCCTTGCCATTGATCGCGACGTATCTGCCATCGCCGCCGGCCGTGAGCTGGCGGCAGCCCATCCGGGACGTCTGACGCTGTGCGAAGGCCGCTTCGGCGACCTCGACGAGATCGCCCAGGTCAACGGTTTCGCGCCTGCCGACGGCGTGGTGCTCGACATCGGCGTCTCGTCGATGCAGATCGATGATCCCGCGCGCGGCTTCTCGTTCCAGAGGGACGGTCCGCTCGACATGCGCATGTCGGCCAGCGGCCCGACCGCCGCCGACGTTGTCAACACGGCAGAGGAAGCCCATCTCGCCGATATCCTGTATCACCTGGGCGAGGAGCGCAGCGCGCGCGGCATTGCCCGTGCGATTGTGCGGCGGCGGGCCGAGGCTCCGTTCGAGACCACGTCCGACCTCGCTGCACTGGCGGCGCGTGTGCTCGGCCGCGAGAAGATCGCCGGCCGCCACGCGGCGACGCGCACCTTCCAGGCGCTGCGCATCTACGTCAACGACGAGCTGGGCGAGCTGGCCCGTGGGCTGGCCGCCGCCGAGCGCGCCCTCGCGCCGGGCGGACGCCTGGTGGTCGTCACCTTCCATTCCCTGGAAGACGCCCTGCTCAAGCACTTCCTGCGTGAGCGGGCAATCCCGGAGCCCCAGGGATCGCGCCACCTGCCGCCAGGTCCGGTCGCGCAAAGGCCGCCCAGCTTCCGCCTCGACAGTCCGCGCCCGATCAGTCCGACCCAGGCCGAAGTCGACGCAAACCCCCGTGCGCGCTCGGCAAAATTGCGCATGGCGATCCGCACCGAGGCGCCGGCTTGGCCCGACGACAGCGCCGATCTGGCGTTTCCCCGCCTTTAGCTTTTCCGCGCGCGGCCATGTTTGACGCCCCAAGCCCGGCACAATAAGAAGCCAAGCATGCGTCATCCGACGCGCCGAACGCGCCCATCCAAAGCAAGGTTCGAGGGGCAATGCAGCTCCAGATGCTGACCGGTCCCGAGACCGCGGCCTCGCCGGGGTGGGGACACGTCGAAATCTCCGGACTCACGGCCGACAGCCGCGAGGTGCGGCCCGGCTGGCTGTTCGCCGCGCTCCCCGGAGCCAAGGCCGACGGCGCCCGCTTCGTGCCCGATGCGATTGCCAAGGGGGCCGCCGCCATTCTCGTGAAGAGCGGCGCCGATGTTTCCGGCGCCGGACAAGTCCCGGTCCTCGCATCCGCAGAGCCCCGTCGCGCCCTCGCCTTGATGGCGGCGCGCTTTTTCGCAACCCAGCCCGACAAGATCGTCGCCGTCACCGGCACCGCCGGCAAGACCTCGGTCGCCGACTTCGCCCGCCAGATCTTCGCCGTGCTCGGCCGCAAGGCCGCCTCGCTGGGCACCATCGGCCTCGTCAAGCCCGATGGCGGCGTGTACGGCTCGCTGACCACGCCCGATCCGATCTCGCTGCACCGGACGCTGGCGGAGCTGGCGGCAGAAGGCGTCACGCATCTCGCCTTCGAGGCCTCCTCGCATGGGCTCGACCAGCACCGTCTCGACGGCGTGCGGCTGATGGCGGCGGCCTTCACCAACCTCGGCCGCGACCACCTCGACTACCATCCCGACATCGAGTCCTATCTGGCGGCCAAGCTGCGCCTGTTCGCCGATCTGCTGCCGCAGAACGGCACCGCCGTCGTCAATGCCGATGCGCCCGAGGCCGCTCGGGTGATCGCCGCCGCCAAGTCCCGCGGTGCCACCATCATGAGCGTCGGCAAAGCCGGCGAGACCGTGCACCTGCAGGAGCTGGCAGCTGACGGCTTCGCGCAGCGCCTGCGCGTGCGCCACGCCGGCAAAATCCACGACGTGCGGTTGCCGCTGCTCGGGGCCTACCAGGCCTCCAACGCCTTGCTGGCCGCCGGCCTCGCGCTCGCCGCGGGCGAGCCGGCGGACCGCGTATTCCCGGCTCTCGAAACGCTCAAGGGCGTGAAGGGCCGCCTCGAGATCGTCGGCGAGGCGCATGGTGGCCTCGTGGTCGTCGACTATGCGCACAAGCCAGAAGCCTTGGCCGCGGCCCTCGATGCGCTGCGCCCGTTCGCGCCGGGCAAGCTGGTGTGCGTGTTCGGCTGCGGCGGCGACCGCGACAAGGGCAAGCGGCCGATCATGGGCCGCATCGCCGCCGAGAAGGCGGACTCGGTGATCGTCACCGACGACAATCCGCGCAGCGAAAAGCCGGAAGCCATCCGGGCCGAGATTCTGGCCGGTGCACCGGGGGCGCGCGAGATCGGCGACCGGGCCGAGGCCATCCGCGCCGCGGTCCGTCGGCTGGCCAAGGGCGACGTTCTGCTGGTCGCCGGCAAGGGGCACGAGACCGGGCAGATCGTCGGTTCCAAAGTCCTGCCCTTCTCCGATCATGAGGCGGTGCGTGCTGCACTGACGGAGGCGCCCATCCATGGCTGATCCCTTGTGGCAGTGGGACGAGTTGACGACCGCGGCCGGAGCCCGCGCCGAAGGTGCGGCGCCCGCGGAGGTTACCGGCTTCTCCATCGATACGCGCACGCTGGAGCCCGGTGATGTGTTCGTCGCGCTCAAGGATGTGCGCGACGGCCACGAGTTCGTCGGCCAGGCCTTCAAAGCCGGCGCCGCTGCGGCCATCGTCGCCGACGGATATGCGCGCACGCCGGCGGACGGCGCCCTCCTGCGCGTCGATGACCCCCTGCGCGGGCTGGAAGGCGTGGCGCGCGCCTCGCGCATCCGCAGCAACGCGCAGATCGTTGCCGTCACCGGCAGCGTCGGCAAGACCGGCACCAAGGATGCGTTGCGTCTTTGCCTCTCGGCGCTCGGCGCCACGCACGCGTCCGAGAAGTCCTACAACAACCACTGGGGTGTGCCGCTGACGCTGGCCCGCATGCCGAAGGACACGCAGTACGGAGTGTTCGAGATCGGCATGAATCATCCCGGCGAGATCATCCCGCTCACGCAGATGGTGCGCCCGCACGTGGCCGTCATTACCACGGTCGAGCCGGTGCACCTCGCGCAGTTCAAGTCCATCGAAGAGATCGCCGAAGCCAAGGCGGAGATTTTCCGGGGTCTGGTGCCGGGCGGGACCGCCGTCCTGCCGCGCGACAATCCGCACTTCCCGCTGCTGCGCGATCGCGCCAAGAGCGTCGGCGCACAGCTGCTCACGTTCGGTTTCCACGATGAAGCCGATTTCCGCTGCGTGCAGGTCGATCTCGGGCCGAAGGGTTCCGCCGTCATTGCCGGGCACGGGTCGCAGCGCTTCCCCTACAAGGTCGGCGCCCCCGGCGAGCACTTCGTGCGTAATTCGCTGGCCGTGCTCGCTGCCTTGCGGGCGCTCGGCGCCGACATCATGCGCGCGCTGCCCGCCCTGGCGTCGTTGTCCGCAGCCACCGGCCGTGGTGCGCGTACGCTGCTGGGTGCGCCCGATGCCGGCATTCTGCTGATCGACGAGAGCTACAACGCCAACCCGGCCTCGATGCGCGCCGCGCTGGCGGCCATGGCCACCACACCGCGCCAGGAGTTCCCGCGCCGCATTGCCGTGTTGGGTGATATGTTGGAGCTGGGTGACGCATCGGCGGAGCTGCATCGCAGCCTCAAAGAAGCGGTTGACGCGGCGGGCGTCGATCTGGTCTTTGCCTGTGGCCCGATGATGAAGCTGCTCATGGACGAACTTGCCCCCACCCGTCGCGGTGCGTGGGCCGATGCCTCGTCCGAGCTGATGGATGGTCTGCTGGATGCGGTGCGTCCGGGTGATGTGGTGATGATCAAGGGCTCGCTGGGCTCGCGCATGGCGCCACTGGTGGCTGCCATGCACGCGCGGTTCGGCCAGGAGCCATCTGGAGGTTAGGAATGCTCTACATGCTGGTGACCTTCAGCGAGCAGATCGGGCCGCTGAATGTCTTCCGCTACATCACCTTCCGGACCGGCGGCGCCATCATGACGGCGCTGCTGTTCGTGTTCCTGTTCGGACCCGTCATCATCGACCTGCTGCGCCTGAAGCAGGGCAAGGGCCAGCCCATCCGCGAGGACGGCCCGCAGACGCATCTGGCCAAGAAGGGCACGCCGACCATGGGCGGACTCATGATCCTGTCCGGCGTGACGGTGTCGGTCCTGCTGTGGGCTAATTTGAGCAACTGGTACGTGTGGATCGTGCTGTTCGTGACGCTCAGCTATGGGGCCATTGGCTTCTACGACGACTACGTCAAGGTCAAAGGCAACAAAAGTGCGGGCGTGTCCGGCAAGGTGCGCTTCCTGTCCGAGGTGGTGGTGGCCGGCGTGGCCGCGTGGATGATGATGCGGCTCGGCACTGGCGAGCTATCCTCCTCGCTGACGGTGCCATTCTTCAAGAACGTTATCCTGCCGCTCGGCGCATTCCTTTTCGTCCTGCTCGGCATCGTCGTGATCGCCGGCGCCGGCAATGCCGTGAACCTGACGGATGGCCTCGACGGCCTCGCCATCGTGCCAGTGATGATCGCCGCCGCCACCTTCGGCCTGATCGCCTACCTATCGGGCAATGCCAACTTCGCGCGCTACCTGCAGATCCACTACGTGCAGGGCGCCGGCGAACTGGCCATCATCTGCGGCGCGTTGATCGGCGCGGGCCTCGGCTTCCTCTGGTTCAATGCGCCGCCGGCCATGATCTTCATGGGCGACACGGGGTCGCTGGCTCTGGGTGGCGCGCTCGGGGCGATCGCGGTGGCCACCAAGCACGAGATCGTGTTGGCCATCGTCGGTGGCCTGTTCGTGCTCGAGACGCTGTCGGTGATCATCCAGGTGGCCTCGTTCAAACTCACGGGCAAGCGTGTCTTTCGAATGGCTCCGCTGCATCACCACTACGAGCAGAAGGGCTGGAAGGAATCGACCGTGGTCGTGCGTTTCTGGATCATCTCCGTCGTGCTGGCGCTGGTCGGCCTCGCCACGTTGAAGCTCAGGTAGGCGTTGTACGGATCGGGCTGACGCGGCTGCGGGTTGCCGTGGTATCTGACGAGAGGGAGTCAGATATCCTGAGGCCACGGGGGATGGATTGCCGGCATGACGCCGATCACCACATTCGCGGGCCGCGCTGTCGCCGTATTCGGTCTCGGCATCTCCGGCATTGCTACATGCCGCGCGCTGGCGGCCGGCGGTGCCACCGTGGTCGCCGCCGACGATAGCGCGCCGGGACGCAGTGCGGCATCGGCGGCGGGCTTTGCGGTGGAGGACCTGGCGAGCACCGATTGGACCAGGTTCGCGGCCCTCGTGCTGGCGCCCGGCGTACCGCTCACCCATCCCGAACCGCACTGGACGGTCGCCAAGGCCAAGGCGGCCGGCGTCGAGATCATCGGCGATATCGAGCTGTTCTGCCGCGAGCGCGCCAGGTCGAGCCCCGACGCGCCGTTCATCGCCATCACCGGCACCAACGGCAAGTCGACCACCACAGCGCTGATCGCTCACATCCTGCGCTCCTCGGGCCGCGATGTGCAGATGGGCGGCAATATCGGCACGGCCATCCTGGCGCTCGAGCCACCGGCGGTGGATCGATTCCACGTCATCGAGATGTCGTCCTTCCAGATCGAACTGACGCCATCGCTGGCGCCCAGCATCGGCATCCTGCTCAACATCTCGCCTGATCATCTTGATCGGCACGGTACGATCGGGCACTACGCGGCTCTCAAGGCGCGCCTGGTGGAGGCGGCGCTCCGGCCTATCGTCGGCGAGGACGACGACTGGTGCCGCGACATCTGCGAGCGCCTGCGCCTAGCCAACCGCAGCTGGGTCGATGTGCTGTCAGCCAACGAGCGCGTGTCGCACGGCTGGTACGCCGACGGCACCCAGCTGATCGGCCGAGCGCCGTGGACGGGGCCGCTCGGCGCCTTCGCCGATCTGGCTGGCCTCGGGCCATTGCGCGGCCGCCACAACATCCAGAATGCGCTGGCCGCCAGTGCAGCCTGCCTCATTGCCGGCGTGGGCCCACGCGAAGTATCAGCGGCGCTGGCCACCTTCCCCGGCTTGCCGCACCGCCTGGAGGAGATCGGTCGCGTCGGCCGCACGCTCTTCATCAACGACAGCAAGGCGACCAACGCCGACAGCGCGGCAACGGCGCTGGCCGCGTTCTCCGGCGACATCCATTGGATTATCGGCGGCAAGCCCAAGGAGGGCGGCATCGAAAGTCTGACCGGCTACTTCCCGCGCATCGCCAAGGCTTATCTGATCGGCCAGGCGACAGAGGACTTCGCGGCCACCCTTGAAGGCCAAGTTCCGTTCGACCGCTGCGGCACGCTCGACGCTGCCGTCGCCGCGGCCACCCGCGATGCCGCCGGCAGCGGCGCCAAGGATCCGGTTGTCCTCTTGTCGCCGGCTTGTGCGTCTTATGATCAGTTCAGGAACTTCGAGGTCAGGGGCGATGCGTTCCGCGCGCTGGTGGCCGCGCTACCGGGCATCGTGCTACGGGGAAGGAAAGCATCGTGAGCAAGGCCTCTGTCATGCTTGCTGCGGGCGGGACCGGCGGGCATCTCTACCCGGCCTTCGCACTGGCGCAGGAACTCAGCCGCCGCGGTATCCCGGTTGATCTGGTCACGGACATGCGCGGCGACCGCTACGGCGCCAATTTCCCGGCCCGCGCCGTCTATCGCGTTCCGTCGGCCACCTTGGCCGGCCGCTCGCCGATCGCGGCTGCGACCACGGCCTGGAGGCTGGGACGCGGCATCGTCGCGTCCTATTCGCTGCTCGGCACCGTCAAGCCCGGGGCGGTGGTCGGCTTCGGCGGCTATCCAGCCTTTCCGCCGATCGTCGCGGCCACCCTGCGCCGCATTCCCACCGCCCTGCACGAGCAGAACGCCGTGCTCGGACGTGCCAACCGCATGCTGGCCGGCCGTGTTACGGCGATCGCCACCTCGTTCGACGACACCAAGTACCTCGAAGGGTCGGCGCGCTCCCGCGCTCGGCTGACCGGCAATCCCGTGCGTGACCAGGTGGTCGACTGGGCCACGCAAAGCTATCGCACTCCGGGTCCCATCGGCCCCTACTCGCTGCTTGTGTTTGGCGGCAGTCAGGGCGCGCGATTCTTTGCCGACGCGCTGCCGCCGGCGCTGGTGCTGCTGCCCGAGCAGATTCGCACCAACCTGTTCGTGGTGCAGCAGTGCCGCGAGGAAGACCTGCCGCGTGTCGAGCAGGCCTATCAGGCTGCCGGCGTGCGCGCGCACCTCGCCACCTTTTTCGCCAACCTGCCGGAGGAAATGGCCAAGGCGCACCTGGTGATCGGCCGTGCCGGCGCCTCCACTGTGGCAGAGCTGACGGTGATGGGTCGGCCCGCTGTTCTGGTACCGTTGCCGCATGCCGTCGACAACGACCAGCTGCAGAATGCGATCCGGCTTGCCGAATCGGACGGCGCTTGGTGCATTGAGCAGAAGGATCTGAGCGCGGAGCGT
>Ga0075367_10001326_pt1 | contig 10498 bp, 11 predicted proteins | sample EndMethybrTD3032_FD_71399 | JGI IMG/M metagenome (GOLD analysis project Ga0075367, IMG submission 71399) | Populus endosphere microbial communities from Tennessee, USA - Endosphere MetaG P. TD hybrid TD303-2 | ecosystem: Host-associated > Plants > Roots > Endosphere | place: USA: Tennessee...
GAACGCGAACGCGCCGGTCGTCGCGACCACGATCTGGAGGATCGCGATCGACGAGCCCTGCACGCGCGCGAAGCCGCGACGCGGGTCCATGCGCTTCCGCCACCCCGTGGCGACGGCCGTCGTGGTCGGCTCGGGGGTCTCGCCCACGGATCCGCCTCAGCCGGCTCGGCGACCGAGCCGGGGCAGCCGGGGGATGTTCGCCGTCGCGCCCGCCTCGGGCGGGACGATCACTTCCTGCGCCGCGACGATATCGCCGTCACCGGTGCGGACGATGAACTCGGCGTCGACGGCGGTGTTTCGCCGCACGACGGCGAGCGCGATCGGCCCGTCCTCGAAGTGGCGGGCGGCGGAGGTGACCACGCCCACCGAGGTCTCACCGAGGAACACCTCGTCGCCGCGCGCGGGGAGGACGGAATCCGTCCCGTCGAGCTGAAGGGACACGATGCGCCGCGGCGGGTGACCGAGGTTGTGCACCTTCGCGACGGTCTCCTGGCCGCGGTAGCAGCCCTTCTCGAGATGCACGGCGGTGCGCAGCCAGTCGAGTTCGTGCGGCAGCGCGCGGTCGTCGACCTCGTTCGCCCAGCGCGGGCGCCACGCGGCGACCCGCAGCGCGTCAGCGGCGGCGAGCCCGGCGAGCGCAAGATCTCCCGACGCGGCGGCATCGGCGATCCGCTCCTCTTCGGCGCGCGAGACGATCGCCTCCGACCAGTCGCGGTCCGCACCGGGGTGCGGCTCGGTCGTGGCGTACGCCCAGCCGCCGATGCCGACGTGCGGCCACGGATCGCTCCAGACCAGCGGCATTCCGGCGGGCGCGGCGACGTTCAGTGCTCCGAGCGCGGCGCGGGTCCCGCCGATGACCGCGTACTCCTCGCTCGCATCCCGCGGATCCACCCGCAGCCGGAACCTCATCTTGCGAAGCCATGCGAGCAGGCCCTCGGCATCGCCGCGATCGGTGATCAGCCAGGTGGTCTCGCCGTCGTCGAGGACGGATGCCGCATGCTCGACGTGCCCGTGCGGGTCGAGCACGAGAAGCTCTGTGCTCTCCCCCGGCGCGAGTCGCGTCAGCGCCTGCGAGGTCAGTGAGTCCAGCCACGACAGACGGTCCTCACCCGGGACGGCAAGGACGGCACGGTCGCCGAGCGGCGCGACGGCGCGTCCGGCCGCGAGGAAGCGCTGCTCTCCGAGCGGGTTGCCCAGGTGGAGAAGCCCGCTCTCATCGGAGACGGCGCCGGGAACGCGTGCGAACGGACCCGGCATCAGTCGACCCTCGCGAGGCGCGCGGAAGCGTGCGAGGACAGTTCGCGACCGAGCGCGGCGATGTCCCAGGCCCAGAGCAGGTGGCCGTCCACGAGGCCGTACATGCGCGTGGCCGCCGCGTAGACCTTCGCGCCGGCGGTGCGCACGACCGCGTCGGTCGCCACATCGATGCGCGGACCGCGGATCGATCCGAGATACAGCTCGCTGACGCCGTCGGAGTGGACGATCGACACTTCGATGTCGAAGCCGCCCTCCGCATTGCGCAGCTGCTCGACGTCGTCCGCCGTCCGTTCGACCGGTGCGCCGAGCGGAGGGAGCAGGCCCGGGCCCGCCTCGGCATCCGTCGCCGTTCGGGACAGCCGCCAGTAGCCCATCTCGGACACGAGCGGCGTGCGCGCGCGCTCGCCGTCATCGGATGCCGGCGAATCGTCCAGCAGCCAGGCGCTCGCCGCGTAGTTCAGATACGTGCCGCCGTCATGGCTGAAGCTCACGCGATGGATGAACTCGCCCGCGAAACGGTGGTCGCCGACCTCGTAGTCGATGACCCCGGACCCCTCCCAGACGCCGATGAGCCACGAGAGCGGCGCGAGATCGGCGGGCAGGTCCGTCGGGAGGTCGAACACGACGCGACCGCCGTCAGCGCTGGCCGCGATAGAGGTTCTTGATCACGACGCCGGAGACGAACACGATCGCGAGCGACGCGAGCGCGAGAAGTCCGACGAAGAACAGTTCGAGCGCGACGAGATCCATATCTGAAGTCTAGCCGGGAACGATCGACGCCAAGCCGAAGCCCAGGCTGATGACGCCCATCGTCAGCAGTGCCCCCAGCACACTCGCCGCGACGCGCTCCGTGAAACCCTGCGAGCGGCCGTACCAGAGCTGGATCGCGAAGGCGAGCACGAGACACCCGCCGAGGCCGACGGTGAGCCACGCGGCCCGCCATGCTTGCGTTTCGGGCACGAACACGCCGATCGCGACGCCGATGATCGCGGCGAACACCCACACGGCGATCACGCCGCCGAACATGCGGCGGGGGGCGAGTTCCGGGGTGGTCACCCGTCCATTGTCGCGCAACTCGCGCGCGCGTGCACAGGCGACTTGGTCGGCACGCAGGCGCGTCTGAGGACATCCGAATCGAATCGATGGCCTCCCAAGCCCTAAACTGGACCCACGGCGCTTCCCCCTGCGCCGGGAGGACGGCGTTTTTGGCACAGCTTCTCGTACTGAGCTCCGCCCCTGGTGGCGGCCCGGTCCTGCCCTCGCTGGAGCTCTTGAGCCACCGAGTCCGGCAGATCCCTGCCGAGCCTGCGCAGCTCGTCAACGCGCCGAGCGCCGACATCATCTTCGTCGACGCGCGCCTGGATCTGGTCGGCGCGAAGTCGCTGTGCAAGATCCTCAACACGACAGGCTTGGACGCCCCGCTCCTGCTCGTGGTGACCGAGGGCGGCCTCACCGCCGTTTCCACCGACTGGGGCGTGGACGACGTGATCCTCGTCACCGCGGGCCCCGCGGAGGTCGACGCGCGCATCCGGCTGGCGATCGGGCGGATGACCAAGGACGCGGTCTCGACCCGCATCCAGACCTCGGGCATCACGATCGACGAGTCGTCCTATTCCGCGAAGGTGCACGGCAAACCGCTCGACCTGACCTACAAGGAGTTCCAGCTTCTGCACTTCTTCGCGACGCATCCCTCGCGTGTGTTCACCCGCGAGCAGCTGCTGAGCGAAGTGTGGGGCTACGACTACTTCGGCGGCACCCGCACGGTCGACGTGCACGTGCGTCGCCTGCGCGCCAAGCTCGGCGACCTCGAGCAGCTCATCGGCACCGTCCGCAACGTCGGCTACCGCTTCAACGTCTACGAAGACGACCAGCTCCCCACACCTCGCGAGCGCACCGGCGCGTAGTCGTTCACACGCACGTCACCTCACCCTGCAATGATGAGGGGATGATCGAACACGACGTGCTCGACGCGGGTCTCGGAGACGCGGACGACGACGACTTCGACCTGTCCGAGGTCTTCGACTCGCAGCTGCCCGACAATCGCTATCTCGACCGCGAACTGAGCTGGCTGGCGTTCAACCAGCGCGTGCTGGAACTGGCCGAGGACCCTGCGCTGCCCGTGCTGGAGCGCGCGAACTTCTTGGCGATCTTCGCGAGCAACCTCGACGAGTTCTTCATGGTGCGCGTCGCGGGTCTGAAGCGGCGCATCATCACGGGGCTCGCCGTGCCGACCAACGTCGGCCGCTCCCCACAGGAGGTGCTCGCCGACATCTCCGCGGACGCGCACGCCCTGCAGCTGCGGCACGCGGACGCGTGGACCTCGCAGGTACGCCCGGCGCTCGCGGATGCCGGCATCGAGGTCATCTCGTGGGACCAGCTCGAGGACGACGAGCGCACCCGCGTATCGGACTACTTCCAGGGCCAGGTCTTCCCGGTGCTGATGCCGCTCGCGGTCGACCCGGCGCACCCGTTCCCCTACATCTCCGGACTGTCGCTCAACCTCGCGATCCGCATCCGCAACGCGAAGACCGGCCGGCAGGAGTTCGCCAGGCTCAAGGTCCCGCCGATGCTGCCCCGGTTCGTCGACGTCTCGCGCCACGGCGACACGGTGCGCTACCTCCCGCTCGAAGAGCTCATCGCGAACCACCTCGAAGACCTCTTCCCGGGTATGGAGATCCTCGATCACCACGCGTTCCGCCTCACGCGCAATGAAGATGTCGTGATCGAGGAGGACGAGACCGAGAACCTCATCCAGGCTCTCGAGGCCGAGCTGCTGCGGCGCCGGTTCGGCCCGCCGATCCGCCTCGAGGTCGGCGATGACATGGATGACCTCACGCTCGATCTGCTGATCAGCGAGCTCGACATCACCGCGCAGGAGGTCTACCGCCTCCCCGGGTCGCTCGACCTGCGCGGCCTGTTCGATCTCGCGAAGATCGACCGTCCGGAACTTCACTACCCGGCGCACGTGCCCACCACGGCACTCGCGTTCCAGCCGCGCGAGCAGAACGGCCGGTCCGACATCTTCGCCGCGATCCGTCGCGCCGACGTCCTCGTCCACCACCCGTACGAATCGTTCGCGACGAGCGTGCAGGCGTTCCTCGAGCAGGCGGCGAAAGATCCGCACGTGCTCGCCATCAAGCAGACCCTGTACCGCACGTCGGGCGACAGCCCGATCGTGCAGTCGCTCATCGACGCCGCCGAAGCCGGCAAGCAGGTCCTCGCTCTGGTCGAGGTCAAGGCCAGATTCGACGAGGCCGCGAACATCGTGTGGGCGCGCAAGCTCGAGAAGGCCGGCGTGCACGTCGTATACGGACTCGTGGGCCTGAAGACGCACTGCAAGCTCGCCCTCGTCATCCGCGAAGAGGACGGGCGCCTGCGCCACTACAGCCACGTCGGGACCGGCAACTACAACCCGAAGACCAGCCGCATCTACGAGGACTTCGGCCTGTTCACGGTCGACGACCAGGTCGGGCGGGACCTCACCCGACTGTTCAACGAGCTGTCCGGCTACGCGATCGAGAAGAAGTTCAAGCGCCTGCTGGTCGCGCCGCTGCACCTGCGCAAGGGTCTCCTGCGGCTGATCGAGAAGGAGCGGCGGAACGCGCTGGACGGCAAGCCCTCCAGCATCCGGATCAAAGTCAACTCGATGGTCGACGAGCAGATCATCGACGCGCTGTACCGGGCGGGTCAGGCGGGGGTTCCCGTCGAGGTGTGGGTGCGCGGCATCTGCTCGCTCAAGCCCGGGGTCCCCGGCATGAGCGAGAACATCAAGGTGCGCAGCATCCTCGGGCGCTATCTCGAGCACTCGCGGATCTTCATGTTCCACAACGACGGCGATCCGCAGGTCTACATCGGCAGCGCCGACATGATGCACCGCAACCTCGACCGGCGCGTCGAAGCCCTCGTCCGGGTGATTGCACCCGCACACCTCAAGGAGCTCACCGACCTGTTCGAGCTGGCGATGAGCGACACGACGAGTTCGTGGTGGCTCGGTTCGGAGGGCGACTGGACGCGGCACAGCCTGGATGCCGCCGGCAAGCCCCTCGTCGACATCCAGGACCAGACCATGAGCGACGTGCAGCGCCGTCGCCGGTCACGGACGGCACGATGACCGAGACCGCCGTCTATGCGGCGGGCGGTGTGCTGTGGCGCATCGTGGACGAGAAGCTCCTCGTCCTGTTCATCCACCGCACCCAGTACCGTGACGTGACCCTGCCCAAGGGCAAGGTGGATCCCGGTGAGATGCTCGCTGAGACGGCCGCGCGCGAGATCTTCGAAGAGACCGGCATCCGCGTGAGCCTGGGCGTCCCGGTCGGCGTCTCGCGGTACTACATGCCCAACAAGCGGCAGAAGATCGTGCACTACTGGGCGGCCGAGGCGACGGAGGCTGCCATCCGGGCATCCGCGTTCCTGCCCAACAAGGAGATCGCCGCCCTCGAATGGGTCCCCCTGAAGAAGGCGGCCGCGCGACTGAGCTACCCGGTCGATGTGGAGATCATCGAGCACTTCACACGTCTGGTCGACGAGGGAGTGCTGCGGACGTTCCCGATCATCGCCCTGCGCCATGCCAAGGCGCTCGCACGCGAAGAGTGGGACGGCAAGGACAGCTCGCGCCCGCTCACTCCGCGGGGCAAGAAGCAGGCCGACTCGATCGTCGGGCCGCTTCTCGCGTTCGGCGCCCGCAAGATCATCTCAAGCCCTGCCACGCGGTGCGTCAAGACTGTCACTCCGCTCGCCGCGGCACTGGGTCGCAAGATCGACAAGACCGCGCTGATCAGTCAGGACGCGTGGGAAGAGGGCAGGTCGGATGCGCGCACGATCGTCGGCGAGCGCGTGCGGGCCCGCAAGCCCGCCGTCCTGTGCAGCCACGGGCCGGTGCTCCCCGAGATCCTGACGGAGATCGCCCTGGCCACCGGCACACTGCGCGGGTCGTATCTGGGGAGCGCGTCCGCGCTCGAAGCGGGTGCGTTCTCGGTCGTCCACCTCTCGATCGACAACCCCGGTTCCGGCATCGTCGCGATCGAAACGCACGCGCCGAAGATCTGAGCGGAACCCCTGGTGACCAGGCGCCGTTCACCTGCCGTTCACCTTTCCAGCCCACTCGCTTAAGAGTCCCTGTCTACGTTTCAGACGAGTCCTGCACCGGACTCATACCCTGACCCGTGAAGGATTCACACAGTGAAGATCTCCCGCATCGCCCAGCTGGGCGCTGTCGCCGCAATCGCGGCCCTCGCACTCTCCGGATGTGCCTCCAACGAGGCCGGCGGCACCACGTCCCCCTCCGCGAGCGACGCACCCGTGCTCACCGGCACGCTGAACGGCTCTGGTTCCACCGCCCAGCAGGTCGCGATCCAGGCGTGGACATCCGTCTTCCAGACCGCGAACCCCGATGTCACGGTCAACTACGACCCGCAGGGTTCGGGCACCGGCCGCGAGTCGTTCCAGTCCGGCGCCGTCCAGTTCGCCGGCTCCGACCGCTCCTTCAAGACCGAGGAGATCGACGCCGGGCCGTTCGACGCGTGCGTCGAGGGCTCGGATCTCGTGGAGATCCCCGCCTACGTGTCGCCGATCGCGATCGCGTTCAACCTCGAGGGCGTCGACTCGCTCGACCTCGACCCCGCCACGATCGCCGGCATCTTCGCCGGCACGATCACCAACTGGAACGACCCGGCGATCGCCGCGACCAACGACGGCGTCACGCTGCCCGACCTCGCGATCACGCCGGTCCACCGCTCCGACAAGTCGGGCACGACCGCGAACTTCACCGACTACCTCGCGCAGACGGCGGATGGCGTCTGGACCTACGGCTCGGTCGAGGAATGGCCGATCCAGGGTGGCGAAGCCGCTCAGGGCACCTCGGGCGTCGTCAACGCGATCAAGGGCGGGGACGGCACGATCGGCTACGCGGACCACTCGCAGACCGCTGAGCTTTCCAGCGTCAACGTCCAGGTGGGCGAAGAGTGGGTCGAGCCGTCGGCGGAGGGCGCGGCCATCGCACTGGACGCCTCGCCGCTCGCCGAGGGTCGCGCATCGACCGACCTGGCCTACGAGATCGACCGCACCACGACCGCGTCGGGTGCGTATCCGGTGATGCTGGTGAGCTACCTCATCGCGTGCACTGAGTACGCCGACACCGAGACGGGCGCGCTGGTCAAGGGCTTCTTCAGCACCGCGATCAGCGAGGAGGGCCAGCAGGCCGCAGCGGAGAGCGCCGGCAGCGCGCCGATCTCCTCGGCCCTGGCCGAGCAGGCCCAGGCCGCGATCGACGCGATCAAGTAATCCCTCCGGCCCCGGGTCGACGGTATCGTCGGCTCGGGGCCTCACCCCGCTCTCCCCGATACAGGAAGCAGACATGTCCACGACTTCCGCGCCCCCGGAGCCGCCGGCTCCCGACCCGCTGGCACCCGACCCGCGCGGGAAGGCCAAGCAGCGGCCGGGCGACCTGTGGTTCTCGGGTTCGGCTCTGTTCGCCGGCTCGATGATCCTCGCCACGCTGGCGGCGGTCGCGTTCTTCCTCATCATCCAGTCGATCCCCGCCCTGGGCGCCGGCAGCGACGAAGCGTCGCTCATCAGCACGAACTTCTGGGACTACGTCTGGCCGCTCCTGTTCGGCACGATCTGGGCCGCGTTCCTGGCACTCCTGATGGCCGTGCCGCTCTCGCTCGGCGTGGCCCTGTTCATCACCCACTACGCCCCGCGCCGCATCGCACAGGGTCTCGGCTACATCGTCGACCTGCTCGCGGCGGTCCCCTCCGTGGTCTTCGGCCTGTGGGGAATCCTCGTGCTCGCTCCGGCCGTCCAGCCTGTGTATGCCTGGCTCAACCAGAACATGGGCTGGTTCCCGCTCTTCTCCGGTGACGTGTCCGCGACCGGCCGCACGATCTTCACCGCCGCCATCGTCCTGGCCGTCATGGTCGTCCCGATCATCACCGCGATCTGCCGCGAGATCTTCCTGCAGACGCCGGTCCTGCACGAGGAGGCCGCCCTCGCACTGGGCGCGACCCGCTGGGAGATGATCCGCATGGCGGTGCTTCCCTTCGGGCGCTCGGGCATCGTCTCGGCATCGATGCTCGGCCTGGGGCGCGCCCTCGGCGAGACGATGGCGGTCGCAATGGTGCTGTCGGCCACCGGGACGGTGACCTTCCAGCTGTTCACCTCGACCAACCCGTCGACGATCGCGGCGAACATCGCCCTCACGTTCCCCGAGGCGTTCGGCACGAACATCAACGTCCTCATCGCGACCGGGCTCATCCTGTTCATCGTGACTTTCATCGTCAACGCCGTCGCGCGGTGGATCGTCAACCGCCGCAAGGAATTCTCGGGAGCGAACTGACATGACGATCACTGCTCCCTCCCCCACGCCGGTGACCCGGCCCGCAGACTCACTGCGCAGCGGTCGCCTGGCCGCCTGGGTGCCCTGGGGACTCCTCGGGGCATCGATACTGGTGATGCTCGCGGTCTTCGTGCTGATGGCCGGGGCCGCCGAGAGCGACGTGAACTACGCCGGCTGGCTGGTCTCGTCGGCGCTGGTCTACCTCGTCGTCATCTACGTCACCTCCTCGATCGTCGAGGGCGGTCGCAAGGCCACCGACCGGCTCGTCACGGGAGTCGTCACCGCGGCGTTCCTGATCGCCATGGTCCCGCTCGTGTCGGTGGCGTGGACCGTGGTCTCCAACGGCATCGCGCGATTCGACATCCTGTTCTTCTCCTCGTCGATGCGCAACGTGGTCGGCGAAGGCGGCGGCGCACTGCACGCGATCGTCGGCACCGTGCTGATCACCGCGGCAGCGGCGATCATCTCGATCCCCATCGGGCTGATGACCTCGGTCTATCTCGTCGAGTACGGGCAGGGGAAGCGTCTCGCGCGCGGAATCACGTTCCTGGTGGACGTGATGACCGGCATCCCGTCGATCGTGGCCGGCCTGTTCGCGTATGCCCTCTTCGCGATCTTCTTCGGTCCCGGCATCCGTCTGGGCATCATGGGCTCCGTGGCACTGTCGGTGCTGATGATCCCGGTCGTCGTGCGCTCGAGCGAGGAGATGCTCCGGCTGGTGCCGAACGAGCTCCGCGAAGCGGCGTACGCGCTGGGCGTGCCGAAGTGGCTCACGATCGTGAAAGTCGTCATGCCGACCGCGATCGCGGGCATCACGACGGGCATCATGCTGTCCATCTCGCGCGTCATCGGCGAGACCGCTCCGCTGCTGATCACGGCCGGCTTCACCGACTCGATGAACTACGACCTGTTCAGCGGCCGCATGCAGACCCTCCCTGTCTTCACCTACACGCAGTACGCGAACCAGGGCATCCCGCCCGAGGCCTACCTGGATCGCGCCTGGGCGGCAGCGCTGACCCTCATCCTGATCGTGATGGTGCTGAACCTGGCCGCGCGCCTGGTCGCCAAGATCTTCTCGCCCAAGACCGGTCGCTGAGCGACCTAAGGAATCGAACACAATGTCCAAGAGCATCGAAGTCAACGACCTCAACGTCTACTACGGCGACTTCCTGGCCGTCGAGGGTGTCTCCCTCTCGATCGAGCCCCGCAGCGTCACCGCGTTCATCGGCCCGTCCGGCTGCGGCAAGTCCACGTTCCTGCGGACCCTGAACCGGATGCACGAGGTCATTCCCAACGCGCGCGTCGAGGGCGAGGTGCTCCTCGACGGTGACGATCTCTACGGCCCGGGGGTCGACCCGGTCGCCGTGCGCCGCCAGGTCGGCATGGTCTTCCAGCGCCCGAACCCGTTCCCCACGATGTCGATCAAGGAGAACGTCCTGGCGGGGGTGAAGCTCAACAACCGGCGGATCTCGAAGTCGGATGCCGACGCGCTCGTCGAGCAGTCCCTCACGGGCGCGAACCTCTGGAACGAGGTCAAGGACCGCCTCGACAAGCCCGGCTCGGGCCTGTCCGGCGGCCAGCAGCAGCGCCTGTGCATCGCGCGCGCGATCGCCGTCTCACCGCAGGTCCTGCTGATGGACGAGCCGTGCTCGGCCCTGGACCCGATCTCGACCTACGCGATCGAGGAGCTGATCGGCGAGCTGAAGAACGAGTACACGATCGTGATCGTGACCCACAACATGCAGCAGGCCTCGCGCGTCTCGGACCGCACCGCGTTCTTCAACATCGCCGGCACCGGCAAGCCCGGGAAGCTCATCGAGTACGACGACACCCGGTCGATCTTCACGACGCCGAGCGTGCAGGCGACCGAGGACTACGTCTCGGGCCGCTTCGGATAAGGAGCGCTCT
>Ga0075367_10001327_pt1 | contig 10487 bp, 7 predicted proteins | sample EndMethybrTD3032_FD_71399 | JGI IMG/M metagenome (GOLD analysis project Ga0075367, IMG submission 71399) | Populus endosphere microbial communities from Tennessee, USA - Endosphere MetaG P. TD hybrid TD303-2 | ecosystem: Host-associated > Plants > Roots > Endosphere | place: USA: Tennessee...
AGCTTGGACGTGGCATGGCGTTCGAGCGCGAGGGCGATTTCCCGCGCATCCATGCCGCAACCGTCGTCGGTCACTTCGATCAGATCGAGCCCGCCCCCCGCGAGCTTGACGAAAATCGAAGTCGAACCGGCATCGATGGCGTTCTCGACCAGTTCCTTGAGCGCGGAGGCCGGCCGTTCCACCACTTCGCCCGCCGCGATGCGATTGACGAGTTCCTCTGGCAGGCGGCGAATTATCGGCATCGCGCGACCCTAGCGACGAAGCGTCACGAATTCGAGACGGAAGGGAGGATGCCAGGATCACTTCCGCACAAAATTTTTCCCTTTCGCCGAAGCATGGTTTAAGCAGCCGCTTTCCATGTTCACCGGCCGGTGTACCGCTGCCGCTGTTTGGCGGTAAGTGACGGCAAAGCCTACGGATTCTTTGATGGCCTCGATGATGTCGCGATTCTTCAAATTCGGTTCGCAGAACATGGCGATCGACCTGGGTACGGCCAATACGCTGGTCTACGTCCAGGATCGTGGAATCGTGCTGAACGAGCCTTCCGTCGTCGCGATCGAAACGATCAACGGCATCAAGCGCGTGAAGGCCGTGGGCGACGACGCAAAGATGATGATGGGCAAGACGCCGGACAACATCGAAGCGATTCGCCCCTTGCGCGACGGTGTCATCGCCGACATCGAAATCGCGGAAGAGATGATAAAGCACTTCATCCGCAAGGTGCACGGCAAGCGCAGCCTGTTCCGCTATCCCGAGATCGTGATCTGCGTGCCTTCGGGCTCGACTTCGGTGGAACGCCGCGCGATCCGCGACGCCGCATCGAACGCGGGCGCCAGCCAGGTTTTCCTGATCCTCGAACCGATGGCCGCGGCGATCGGCGCCGACATGCCGGTGACAGAACCGGTCGGCTCGATGGTGGTCGACATCGGTGGCGGCACGACCGAAGTCGCCGTGCTCTCGCTGCGCGGCTTGGCCTATACCACTTCCGTGCGCGTCGGCGGCGACAAGATGGACGAAGCCATCGTCAGCTACGTCCGCCGCCACCACAACCTGCTGATCGGCGAATCCACGGCCGAGCGGATCAAGAAGGACTACGCCATCGCGATGGTCCCGGCCGACGGCATCGGCGAAACGATCCACATCAAGGGCCGCGACCTCGTGAACGGCGTGCCCAAGGAAATCACCATCACCCAGGCGAACATCGCCGAAGCGCTGTCCGAGCCTATCGGCGCGATCATCGAAGGCGTGCGCATCGCGCTGGAGAACACCGCCCCCGAACTGGCGGCCGACATCGTCGACCAGGGCATCGTGCTCACCGGCGGCGGCGCGCTGATCCAGGGGCTGGACGAATATCTCCGTGAGGAAACCGGCCTTCCCGTCAGCATCGCGGAGGATCCGCTGTCCTGCGTGGCCCTTGGCACCGGACGCGCGATGGAGGATCCCGTATACCGCGGCGTGCTGATGACCGCCTAAACCGCCAGGAGGGAGAGGTGTAATCCGATGGCGCCGACAGGCAACCGGCGCTCCGGCTATTCGCGCAGGGCGCAATATGGCGCTTTCTTCGGCTATATCGCCGGCGTGCTCGGCGCGCTGATCGGCGCCGGACTGCTCATATATTCCATCGTCAGCCCCGATGCGTTTTCGGGGGTGCGAACGGTCGCCAGCGACGCTGCCGCGCCCGTGGGCAAGGCTTCGGCCGGCACCCGCGCCGCCGGTCAGGGTCTGTTCGAAACTATCCGTGGCTATTTCCTTGCCGGCAGCCAGAACGCCAGACTTCAGCGCGAGGTCGATGCGGCGAAAGTCCGCCTGGCCGAAGCGCAGGCCATCGCCGAGGAAAATAGCCGCCTGCGCGCGCTGCTCGCCCTGTCCGAGCAATCGCCCCGGCCGGTCGCGATAACCCAGCTGATCGCTTCCACCGCCTCCAGCACGCGTCGCTTCGCGACTATCGCCGCCGGGTCCGACAGGGGCATCGCCGTCGGCATGCCGGTGCGCACGCCTTTGGGCCTCGTCGGGCGCGTGCTCGAGGTCGGCGACGACACATCCCGCGTGCTTCTTGTCACCGATACCGAAAGCGTGGTGCCGGTCCGCCGCGCGACCGATGGAGTGCCCGCCTTCGCGCAAGGGCGCGCGGACGGTACGCTGCAGCTTCGGCTCATCAACCTCGGCATCAATCCGCTGAAACCTCGCGATGTGTTCGTCACCTCCGGTTCCGGCGGCCTGTATCGCCCTAACACTGCGGTCGCGATGGTGGTGAAAGTCACGCGCGACGGGGCCATAGCCCGCATGCTCAGCGATCCCGCCGCCAGCGAGTTCGTCGCGGTCGAACCGATGGCGAGCCAGGTCCAGCCTGCGGCGCCGCCGCCGCCCTCCCGGGAAGGTACGGAACTGCCATGATCGCCTCGCGACTGCGGCGGGCCAGCGCCGACCAGTTTCGCAAGCGCATCAACCGCGCGCCGTCGCCATTGCTGGCACGGGGAGTACCCTGGCTCACGGTCATGCTGGGATCGCTGCTGCCAGTCTGCCTGGTGATCGCCTCAGCGCCGATCGTCCCCCCCCTGGGCTTTCTCGTCCTTCTCGCCTGGCGGCAACTGCGGCCTGGGCTGCTGCCGGTCTGGGCGGGCTTCCCGCTGGGCCTGTTCGACGACCTCTACAGCGGGCAGCCCTTCGGCACCGCGGTGATGCTATGGTCGGCGGCGGCACTGGCGCTGGACCTTATCGAGGCGCGGTTTCCCTGGCGCAGCTTCGTGCTGGAATGGCTCCTCGCCGCCGGGTTCATCGGCCTCTATGTTCCCGTCTGCCTGTTGCTTGCGAACATCGCCGGGGCGTCGTCGCCGCTTCCCGTGATCGTGCCGCAGATCGTGCTGGCCATACTCGTCTATCCGCTGGTGGGACGGGCGGTCGCTCTTGCCGACCGGTTCCGCCTGCTCCCGTTCATGGATATCGGCTGATGCCCCTGGATAGCGCCAGGCACGTCAGCCAGGCGATATTGCGCCAGAGCTTCGATCGCCGGAGCATCGTCATCGGCGCCCTGCAGGGCGGCGTGGGCATGCTGCTGGCCGCGCGCCTCGGCTATCTCGCGGTCTTCGAGAACGAGAAGTACGAGCTGGAGGCGGAGAGCAATCGCGTAAACCTTTCGCTCATCCCGCCGCGGCGCGGCTGGATTCTCGACCGGCGCGGCGCTCCTCTTGCTTCCAACCGGGCCGATTTCCGCGTCGATATCATTCCCGAGCGCCTGGTCGACGGCGATCACACGGTGAACGAGCTGGGCAAGCTGCTCAACCTCAATTCGGTCCAGATCCAGGACCTCAAGGACAAGCTGGAAAAGGCGCACGGCTTCGCACCGGTCGAAGTCGCATCGGGGCTCGACTGGGAGCGCTTCGCCGCCGTCAGCGTCCGGTTGCCCGACCTTACCGGCGTCGTCACCCAGCGCGGCTTTTCACGCTTCTATCCCACCGGACCATCGGTCGGCCACCTCATCGGCTATGTCGGCGCGGCATCGGCGGAAGACTACGAAAAGGAGCGTAACCCGCTCCTCATCACGCCGGGCTTCAAGATCGGCAAGGACGGGCTGGAAAAGCAGTTCGAGCAGCATTTGCGCGGTGCGCCGGGGGCAAGGCGCGTCGAAGTGACGGCGGGCGGTCGCATCGTGCGCGACCTCGACATGCGCGAGGACGTTCCGGGCAAGCCGATCCACACCACCATCGACGGCCCGTTGCAGGATTACGCCTCGCGCCGCCTGGGACTGGAATCGGGCGCGGTCGTGGTGATCGACTGCCTGACCGGCGAAATGCTCTGCGCCGCGTCGATGCCCAGCTACGATCCCAACAGCTTCTCTGACGGCATCGGCCGCATCGAGTGGAAGATGCTGTCGGACGACGATCACGTGCCGCTGCGCAACAAAGTCCTGCGAGGGCTCTATCCGCCCGGGTCCACGGTCAAGCCGATGGTCGCGCTGTCTTTCCTGGAAGCCGGGCTCAGCCCGGACGAGTCGGTGGGCTGCAGCGGCGGCCTGCGCGTCGGCAATCGCGTGTTCCACTGCTGGCATCGCGGGGGGCACGGCTCGGTCAACATGGCCAAGGGCATCTACCAGAGCTGCGACGTCTATTTCTATCATTTCGCCCAGCGCATCGGCATGGACCAGATCGCCGGCATGGCGCGCCGCCTGGGCCTGGGGCAGGAATTTCCGCTGCCGGTCGCTGGCCAGTCCTATGGCACGGTGCCCGATCCGGTCTGGAAAAAGCGCAAGTACGGACGGGACTGGGCCGTATTCGACACGGTGAACGCGACGATCGGCCAGGGTTACATGCTGGTCAATCCGCTGCAGCAAGCGGTCATGGCGGCGCGCATCGCGAGCGGCAAGGCGCTGATGCCGCGAATGCTGCAGACCGGCAGGGCCCCCGAAGCCAAATCGCTGGGACTGCCGCAGGAGCATCTCGACTACGTGCACAAGGCGATGAGCGATGTGGTTAACGGCCCCGGTACCGCCGGCCGCGCCCGCCTGCCGATCCCCGATGTCCTGCTGGCCGGCAAGACCGGCACGGCGCAAGTCGTCGGCCTCAACATCAGCAGCGGCAAGGGCGGCTTGTGGAAGCATCGCGACCATGGCCACTTCATCTGCTTCGCCCCGTTCGACAATCCGCGCTATGCCTGCGCCGTGGTGATCGAACACGGCGGCGGGTCGGGAGCCGCCTATCCGGTGGCGCGCGATGTCATGACCTTCCTGTTCGATCCGGCCAAGGCGATGGACGTCCTTCTGGAGATGGAGAAAGGCTGGGGCGGCACGCCGCAGCAACGGATGGCCGCGAAGTACCAGTCCTATTCCGCGCAATATGGCACCAGCGCGCCGCGCGTTTCCGAAGCCACCGCCGAAGAGCAGGCAGCGCAGGAAAACGACGCGGCGGCGACCCCCTCGCAGCCGATCGTCGACGCTGCGCAGTCGCCCGCCCCCGAGCCGGTGGCCGAGCCGGCAGCCCCGTCGGCGCCCACGCCATCGCCCGCGCCATCTCCAAATCCCGTCACTTCCCGCCCCAATGATCCAAGGCCGCCGCAATGAGCCGTTCGATCGTGCCCGAACAGGTCGCCCGCCAGCCCTGGCAGGTCATCATCCCTCTCGTGCTGCTCGTCATGTTCGGCTCGGCGGTACTTTATTCGGCGGCGGGCGGTCATTGGCGTCCCTGGGCGCTGACACATCTCCTGCGTTTCGTGGTGTTCCTCGCCATGGCGGTCGTCATGGCCCGGTTTCCGCGCGAATGGTTCAAGATGGCGGCCTACCCCATCTACGGGGCAGTGCTCATCCTGCTGCTGCTGGTCGAGATGCTGGGCGCGATCGGCGGCGGCAGCCAGCGCTGGCTGAACCTGGGCTTCATGACGTTGCAGCCCTCGGAACTGATGAAGCCCGCCATCGTGCTGGTGCTGGCCCGGTTCTACGATTCGCTTCCGGCGACGATAACCACCAACTGGCGCGGGTTGATCCCGGCCGGAGGTTTGATCGCCCTGCCCGCCGGCTTCGTCATGCTACAGCCCGATCTCGGCACGGCGCTGGCGATCTGCTTCGGCGGCGTGGCGGTGATCTTCCTGGCCGGCCTGCCGCTGCGCTGGTTCGTCGGCGCGGGGGTCGCCACCGGCATCGCCGCCCCGCTCGCCTATTTCACGCTGCTCCACGACTATCAGCGCCGGCGCGTGACCACATTCATGGACCCGGAGAGCGATCCGCTCGGTTCGGGCTATCACATCACTCAATCGAAGATCGCCATCGGTTCAGGCGGCATCTTCGGCAAGGGCTTCGGCAACGGATCGCAAAGCCACCTGGAATACCTGCCCGAGGCGCACACCGACTTCGTCTTCGCGACAATGGCGGAAGAATGGGGGCTGATCGGCGGCCTGTTCGTGCTGCTTGTGTTCGCGCTGGTCATGCGCTGGGGCATCAGCGTCGCGCGCCGCTCACCCGATCGCTTCTCGCAGCTCCTCGCGGCGGGCATGACCGCGACAGTGTTCTTCTATGTCGCGATCAACCTGATGATGGTCATGGGCCTCGCGCCCGTCGTCGGCATCCCCCTGCCTTTCATGAGCCACGGCGGTTCTTCGATGATGACCAACATGATCTGCATCGGCACGATCATGGCCGTGGATCGCTGGCGGGGGCGATCCGGAGGGCTGGGATAAAATAACCTCACGAATCATCTTCCCTCGCGCAAAACAATCGCTATAGGGGGCGCTCCCGACGATACGGGGCCGCGGAAACGGCGGTGTGGACGCATAGCTCAGTTGGTAGAGCAGCTGACTCTTAATCAGCGGGTCCTTGGTTCGAGCCCAAGTGCGTCCACCATTTCCCTCCTGTTTTCATAACTTAAAGCAGATCGGGTCGCGTCCGGTCGCCGTCGATGCCCGGTTGGTGCATTGGGCTAACGTCAGGCAGCCTGGAGCGCGCCTCGTCGCAAACACCTCCTGGCCGAACGCCCCCATCGGCGGAACGTCCGGCCCGGTCTTAGCTTACCACTTGTAGCGGAGCGATCCGACTACGGTCCGCGAGGGACCGAAATAGCAGCTGTTGGTGAAACTGCAGGCCGAGACATGCCGCTTGTCGAACAGGTTCTGCGCGTTCAGCGCCAGGCTCAGGCCCTGCAGCGACGGGCTGGCATGGCCCAGGTCATAGCCCAGCATCGCGTCGAACAGGGTAAACCCCCGCGTCCGGAACATTTCGAACGTGGTGACGCTGTTGACGACCTTATAGCTCGTCGTGCCGAACGAACCGCCGACATAGCGGACACCGCCGCCGACCTGCAGGCCGCCCAGCGCGTCATCGCCCGCCCCGGCTTTCGCGAAGTCATAGGAAAGGAAAGCCGAAGCCATCCATTTCGGCACCCCCAGCGGCACCGTTCCGGTCGTCGTCGGCGTGCCCGAATTGCCCAGTCGCGTAGCGGTGGGCGCGGTTGCCGCGACCGCCGGCGCGCCCTGGGTAATCAGCGCGTCGGTATAGGACCCGGCGAAGATGACATCGAAGCCGGGCGTGATTTCGCCCCGCCCTTCCAGTTCGATCCCACGCAGCCGCGTCTCGCCGATCTGTATCTGCGAGGTGGAAGGACGCCCGCCGGTTCCAGCCAGAGGATCGCCCACAGGTACGTTCTGCCGCTTCAGCTCATAGGCGGAAAGCGTGAAAAGCGCGTTCCACCCCTGCGGCTGAAGCTTGGCGCCCACTTCCAACATCGCACCGGTGGTGGGAGTAAAGGGGGTGCCCAGATAGTCCGCACCCGCCTGGGGTTCGAACGATTCCGAATAGCTGACATAAGGCGACAGGCCGAATTCGAACTCGTAGAGCGCTCCCAGACGCGTGGTGAAGGCGGTCTGCGACAGCGGCGTCACCGTGTTGGGCGTGACCTTGAGGTTGATCGAGCGCTGGTCGTACCAGTCCCAGCGACCGCTCGCGATCAGGTGCAGCCGGCCAAGCTTGATCTGGTCCTGGATATAGACGCCCACCTGGTCGCGCTTGCTGATGCCGTTGGCATAGGCGGCTGACAGCTTTGTGAGGTCGAGGCTCGGCATTACGCCGCGATAGGTCGGCGCATAGGGTTTGAGGTTCGGAATGCTGGTGAGCGGATTGACGGTCTGACCGGTGTTGAACTGCTGGAAATTCTCGCCGGTGATGCGCAGGTAGTCCACGCCCAGGAGCACGTCGTGCTCGATGCCGAAAGTACCGAACTTCGCGTTGAAGCTGCTGTCGACCGTCAGCGTGTCGAAATCCTCGTCCGCGCCGCCGCCGCCACGCACGATCGTCGTGTAGTCGCTGTTGATGTAGAGGCCGATCCCCGTCGTCCCGAAGCCGCCTACGTAGATCTGCCGGTAACTGAGCTTGTTGTTCTGGAATCGGAAATTGGAACGGAACGACAGGTTGTCATTGAACTGGTGGCGGAACATCGCGGCGATCGACTTCGCCTTGTGGTCGTAGACCTCATAGCCCGGATCGCCGGTGTTGAGGTGGCGATCGAGTGGTCCGGCCGGGTTGGGCAGGACGCTGCCGTATGCCGGCACGCCCGAATAGCCGCCGCCGGACGGCGCGTGCTGGTAAGCGGCGATGACCGTGATGCTGGTGCGGTCGTCCGGCACGAAGGCGATCATCGGGCTGATATGGTAGCGCTCGCTGAAAGTCTGGTCGGTGAAGCCATCGGCCTTCTGCCACCCGCCGACGAGACGCACGCGCCACTTGCTGTCGGCATCGAGCGGCTGGTTGACGTCGGCGACCGCCCGCTTGCTGGCATAGTTGCCCAGTTGCGCCTCGATGCGGCCGAAAGCTTCGCCTTCGGGCTGCTTGCTGGTCAGGTTGATGAGACCGCCCGGCGTGCCGTTACCGTAGAGCACGGAAGCCGGCCCCTTCATGATATCGACCTGATCGATACGGTTGAAATCGGTCTGCGGCGTGGAATAGGGTCCGGCGATCAAACGCATGCCGTCGAGGAAAAGGCCCGGCGCGAAGCCGCGCAGGAACATCTGATCGTAGCGCGTCACGGTGCCGCCGCGCTGATTCGCCGCGACGCCCGCGACATAGCCGACCGCCTGGTTCAGCGAGATCGCATTGCGGCGCTCCAGCTCGCGCGAATCGATTACCGTGATCGTCTGCGCAGTCTCGATGAGCGAGGTATCGGTCTTGGTCGCAGACGAAACGCCGGCCTCCCTGAGGCCGGTAACGACGATTTGGTCATCGCTCATGGCATCCCCGTCGGCATCCAACGCATGCGCCACGGGAGACGCCGCGATCATCGATATGACAAGCGCGCCTCGTGAAAGGCCGCGCCGCAAGCGGACTGTCCGGTGCATGTTCTTCGCTAAGAAAACCTGCTTCATCGATTTACCCCTTTATCGATAATGATTCGCAATCGCGAATAGCAGCGTTCTCATTCAGGGCAAGCGATGGTCGCTAATCCGGTCATCGGTCGGCGATAAACAGCGCCGCGCAAGAGACGTTTTTGTCCATCGCGCTGTCCGGCACTTGCGCAGAAGGCCGGCCATGCTTCATCGCTGCCGCCTGCGCGGACAGTTTGCCGTCGATAAGGATGTGACCGCTTGAAAGCCCTGCTCGCCCGCCTGAACGTAGATCCTTACGTGCTGCTGCTGTTGCTCATGGTCGCGCTGGCCACGTTCCTGCCGGCGCGAGGGCTGTGGGCGGATATCGCCGGCGGCGCGACGGATGCCGGCATCGTCCTGCTTTTCTTCCTCCACGGCGCCCGACTGTCGCGCCAGGCGGTAGTCGACGGCGCGCGTAACTGGCGGCTGCATCTGGCGGTTGCGGCGATGACATTCGCCGTCTTTCCCACGCTGGGGCTAGGGATCGCCGCCCTGCCCGGCATCGATCCGGCGCTTGGCATCGGCATCCTGTTCCTCTCGCTGCTGCCGTCGACCGTCCAGTCCTCCATCGCCTTCACCGCCATGGCGAAAGGCAATGTGGCGGGCGCGGTGTGCAGCGCGGCGTTCTCCAACCTGGCCGGCATCGTCGTTACGCCGCTGCTGGTGGCGCTGCTCATCAGCGAAAAGACCGGCGGCATTTCGTCCGATGCTGTGCTGACGATTGCCCTGCAGCTGCTGCTGCCTTTCCTGACCGGGCACCTGCTCCGCCCATGGATCGGGGGGTGGGTGATACGGCAAAAGCGCCTGGTGACGCTGGTGGATAGGGGTTCGATCCTGCTCGTGGTCTACACGGCGTTCGGCGCGGCGGTCGTGGAAGGGTTGTGGCGGCGCGTATCGCCGATGGATGTCGGCGTGATCGCGCTTGTGTCCGCCGTATTACTCGCGGCCGTCCTGATATTCAGTGCCATGCTCGGCCGATGGCTTGGTTTCGACCGTGCGGACCGGATCGTCCTGCAATTCTGCGGTTCGAAGAAAAGCCTCGCGACCGGGGTGCCAATGGCCGGGGTGCTGTTTCCCGCGGCGCAAGTGGGCGCGGTCATCCTGCCGCTGATGCTGTTCCACCAGATTCAGCTGATGGTCTGCGCGGTCCTGGCCCGGCGCTATGGGGAAAACGCGCCGGATGACGAGGTGGCGGCCTCCTGAAACGAACAGGGCGGCCACGCGGGACCGCCCTGTCGTCTTTCGCTTCTAGATAGCGATCAGTTGGATACGCCCTCGCCGAAGCGGACTTTCAGGCGCGCCCCGAACGTGCGCGGCTCGCCCAGCTGGACGGTGTCGAAGCCCAGCGTGCGCTGCAGCCCGCTGACCGCGGTGATCGCCACCTGCTTGGTGACGTTGTTGGCGAACAGCTGCAGATCGATCGGCGCGCCCATGAAATCGCGCCAGTTCAGCGTGACGTCGACCTGGCGTACGGGCGTAGTCACCAGATCGGTGACGGATGCAGCCTGGATGCGGACCGACGACTGGAAACGATAGATCGCCGAAAGATCGATCCTGCCGTTGCCTTCGCCGACCGGCAGCATGACCGTGCCCATCACGTTGCCCGACCACTTGGGCGAATTGGGCAGCGCGCCGCCCTTATCCGCGGTGGG
>Ga0075367_10001329_pt1 | contig 10481 bp, 14 predicted proteins | sample EndMethybrTD3032_FD_71399 | JGI IMG/M metagenome (GOLD analysis project Ga0075367, IMG submission 71399) | Populus endosphere microbial communities from Tennessee, USA - Endosphere MetaG P. TD hybrid TD303-2 | ecosystem: Host-associated > Plants > Roots > Endosphere | place: USA: Tennessee...
AGCCTGTTCTGTCCCAGCGGGAGTCGTTGACGGTCTCCCCGTCGGCCTCATGGTCGTCGGAAAGAAGTTCGACGACGCCACAGTGCTGCGCGTCGCGCACGCGCTCGAGACCGCGGCAGGCGGGTTCCCGCCGCCGCCCGACACAAGGAGCAACTCATGAACGGAGTGCACGACCTGGGTGGCATGGATGGCTTCGGAGCCATCGACGCGCCCCCGTTCGAGCCGCCCTTCGAGGCTGAGTGGCAGAGGACGATGGCAGCGATGCAGCTGGCCTGCTTCAGGGGCGGATGGTTCGTCATCGACTCGTTCCGGCACGGCATCGAGCTGATGGACCCTGCCACCTACCTGACCACCTCCTACTACGAACACTGGCTGCACTCGATCGAGCACCACGGCGTCAGCAAAGGCCACATCGACCCCGATGAGCTCGACCGGCGGACGCAGTACTACCTGGAGAATCCGGAGGAGCCGCTGCCTGAGCACCAGGCGAGTCCCGAGCTGGTGGCGTTCGTGGACGCAGTGGTGACCCACGGGGCTTCGGCGCAAAGGCCCACGGACACACCGCAGCGCTTCGTGGTGGGCGACCTCGTCCGAGTGCGGGACGAGTCCCCGGCTGGCCACACACGACTGGCCAGGTACGTCCGGGGCAAGGTCGGCACGGTCATCGCCTACCGGGGCTCGTTCGTCTTCCCCGATTCCGCCGGCAACGACGGTGAAGAGGATCCCCAGCACCTCTACACGATCCAGATCGACGGGGCCGCGCTGTGGGGGCCGAAGAATGCCGAGCTTCGGACGTCTTCCACCTTCGACGCGTGGGACCCCTATCTCGAAGTGGTCAACCACCAGGAAGGAGCACGCTCATGAGCAACGTCGATCGTACGCAGGAAGAGGTCGCCGCGCGCGTCAAGGCGCTGGAGTCCCTGATGATCGAGAAGGGGCTTCTCACCACCGAGATGGTGGACCGCTTCGTCGAGATCTACGAGAACGAAGTGGGTCCTCAGCTCGGCGCCAAGGTCGTTGCCAGGGCATGGACTGATCCCGACTTCAAGGCACGGCTCCTCGAGGACGCCACCGCTGCATGTCGGGAGCTGGAGATCGGCGGCATGCAGGGTGAGGACATGGTGGTCCTCGAGGTGACCGATGAGGTGCACCACGCCGTCGTGTGCACGCTGTGCTCCTGCTATCCCTGGCCCGTGCTGGGTACTCCACCAAACTGGTACAAGGAGCCGCAGTACCGCTCACGCATGGTCCGCGAGCCGCGGAAGGTGTTGGCCGAGGAGTTCTCCTTCCCGATCCCGGACGAGACGGAGATCCGAGTGTGGGACTCGAGCTCAGAGATTCGCTACTGGGTGCTGCCGCAGCGTCCGCGCGGCACGGAGGACTGGACCGAGGAGCAGCTCACCGAGCTCGTGACCCGTGACTCCATGATAGGTGTCGGCCCGACCAAGGCAGCCTCGTGACGTCGGGCTTCGGACGCCCCCGCACCACCCCGCACCAGCGGGAGGAGGTGGAGCGGCTGTTCGGTGAGCTGGGATCGCACCCGGAGGAGCTGGTCTTCAGCGAGCCCTGGGAGGTGCGCGCCTTCGCGCTGGCTGTGGCCGGGCACACGAGTGGCCAGTATCCGTGGAAAGACTTCCAGCAGGCTCTCGTCTCCTCCATCAAGACCTGGGAGAACTCGGTCGAGGACCTGGCCCACCCGGCGTGGTCCTACTTCGAGCACTGGGTCAGCGCGCTGCAGGAGGTGCTGGAGCACGGCGGCTTCGTTGATGCCCGCGCCGTGCAGGCCAGGACCGAGGGCGTGCTGAGCACGCCCGCGAACCGGAACCATCACGAACCGCACTACGACCCGGTGGCCATCGATCCGGCGGTCACACACCGAACAGGAGCTACATCATGAATGCAGGAAGCAAGCACACCTCGATCACCGCCACGGCCGTGATCATCGTGCCTGCCTGGGTGTGGGCACTGGCAGCGGTCGCCGTCCTCATGGTCTTCGTCCTCACCCAGGAGAACGGCACGCTGCTGTCTGCGAGCGCCGCCCACTTCCTCCACGAAGTCACTCACGACGCCCGGCACGCCCTCGGCGTGCCGTGCCACTGACGCCATGATGCCGTCGTGGGGCGTACGCGTGCGCCGGGGCGCCGTTGCCGGGCTGGTGGCTGGTGTGGCGGCAGCCGCGGTCCTCTGGATGTTCGTCGAGCCCGTGCTGGAGAAGGCCATCGCCCTCGAGGACGCCGGAGCGGGCGGCCACGCCGACGCCGCGGGCGGTCACTCCCACGCGCACGAGTCCGGCGAGGCCGTCACCCGACTGCAGCAGCAGATCGGCGGGACCCTCACGGTCATCATCGTCTCGGTCCTTCTCGGTGTGGCGTTCGCGGTTGTGTACGCGCGCAGTCGGCACCGCCTGCCGGGCGCCAACGAGGTCGTGCGCTCGGTCTCGCTCGGGGCCATCGCGTTCTTCGTGGTGGCGCTGGGCCCGGCGATCCTGGTGCCGGCCAACCCGCCCGGCGTGGGCGACCCGGGCACCGTGAACACGCGGACGCTGACGTACCTGCTCGCGATCCTGCTCGGCGTGATCGTGGTGGGAGCCGCCTTCGCCGTCCACGCTCGACTGCAGGAGCGCACTGCGACGAAGGCAAGGGTGAGGGCGCAGACCGCTCTCGTGGCAGGGACTCTGGCGGCTGCGATGCTCCTGCTGGCGCCGCGCGTCACGGAGCAGGCACCTGCACCCGTCCCGTCGGACCTGCTCTGGCAGTTCCGTTCGGCGTCGCTTCTGCAGCTGGCCGTGATGTGGCTGGTGATGGGCCTGGTCCTCGGGCTCCTCGAGCACCGTGCCGACGGCAACTCGCGAGCACGTGATCGAGAGCGCTCCCGCCCGCCGGTGGGAGTGTGACGTGAGACAGCCGAGTGCGGCGGCCGATGATGAGTGTGTGGTCACGGTCTGCCGCGGGTGCTGCTGCGGCGACAGCGGCGTACATCCGGGCGTGGACCATGCCGACCTGCTGCACGACCTGACGACAGAGCTGCGAGATTCGGCGCGGGTCCGGGTGAGCGACTGCCTGCTGCTGTGCGGAGAGGCGAACGTGGTCGTCGTGTCCCCGCCGTCCGGTGCTCGTCGGGCGGGAGCCCGGGCGACGTGGTTCAAGACCGTCCTGGACCGCGACGCCAACCGCTTGATCGCCGACTGGATACGGACCGGCGGCCCCGGTCAACCAGTCAGCTCGCTCCTCAGGCCCCACCTGACGTCGCCGCCACGTATTGTGCCGGACGCCTCCGGGAGGACTCGGGTGGTTCACGACCCCGCCGATCCGGGGTAGAGCGCGAACGCCTTCGCACCGACTTACTCCGCTGACGCATTCGTGCGCAGGACTTCGAGTCCACCATCTGTCAGGCCCGACGAGGCACGTCACGCTGCCGCGATCGGTGTCGACGGGGGTCGCGGCGCAGGGTTGGGAGGCCGGCCGGCCGACGTACCGGGCTACAGCTTCTATCCGCCGCTGGCCGGACTCATTGGTGAGACGGAGGCGACGGCGCTGTATGCCGGACCGAGCGCCGGCATCGTCCATACCGTCGAGCCCGCCGGCGTCATCGTTCGGCAGATCATGAGGGAGGCCGAGACGGTCCTGCACCGGCTGTCGCATCACCTCTGCGCGGACTGACGGCGCGAGGTCGAGGAGATCGCCCACCACGCCGGTGAGACGTGTGCAGTTCCGCTTTGGCCACTCGGGTGCATCATCGCGGGCTCGCATGGACAGGTGAGCTGGGTCGATGGCGGAGTCCAGGGCCGTCTCGTCAGGCCCATCCGAGCTGTTGCATCGAGGCCACGTCGTTCCAGATCTTCGTGATGTGGCGGATCTTGCCATCGTCGAACGACATGTCGTAGACGGAGTCGATTGCCACGGTCTTTCCGGTTGGCGGGACCGGGCCGCCTCCGCCGGTCTGAGTGCCATGGAAGACCCCGTAGACGACCACCTTGCTTCGCACGTCGTCCACGGCGAACGATCGGATCTCCGCGTGGCCGTCGGGCACGGGGGTGAAGAAGCCCTTCATCCACTCGGTGTATGACTGCACGTTGTCGACACCCTCGAGGGCGGATGCCTGGGCCGTGAATGTGGCGTCTGGGTAGCAGTACTGCTGGCACCTCTCCCAACCCTTGCCCGTCTCGCACGCTTCGAAGAACCGCTCGGCAGTCTCCCCGATCCCACTCATCATCATCGTTCCTTTCGCTCGTCGTTGGCAGGGCTCTCATCGCGACAGTGCTGCCTCGCGTGGTGACCGCAAGAACGCTGCCGGCAGCACCTGCCCTTGAATGCTGCAGAACCTCAGCTCGATGCGGGTAACGAGAATCCGAGAAGATGTCCTCGGCCATTGGGCGAATAGCACAAAGAGAGACGCATCGGCGCTCTGCCCATGCCAGCCAGGCGGTCACCGGGCAACGGCGGCCTGCTTCACCCGGATCTGTGGATTCCCGCAGAGGTTCCTCGACGAATTTGCGCTCTCCCTGTATCCGGCCTGAACGCGCACGTCCGACCATCAGTACAGGTAAGTGGCCCGCGTCACAGGGCGGGCCGAGGCCGTGAACTGATCTCCCGACAGTTCTGCTTCTCCTTCATGAAAGTAGGCACATCTGATGGCACGACGCACCGGTTTCGTCTGGCACGAGAAGTACGCGTGGTTCAACTTGGGGCAGGACGCAGGTTTCGTGCACCCGGACGGCATGACGATCCAGCCCGACACACACGTGTACGACCTGGAGGTCGTGCGCAGGTTCCGCAACCTGCTCGATGTGAGCGGACTGCTCGATCAGCTCACCCGCGTGGTGCCGCGTCATGCGAGCAACGCGGAGCTGGCCCGCGTCCACACCCAGGAGATGATCGACGCGACCAGGGAGTTGTCCGAGCTGCCGATGGGCGGCGAGGTGGGGTACTTCGCTCCGATCCCCCGAGGCACGTTCGAGATCGCGTCGCTCGCCGCCGGTGGGGCGATCGCTGCCGTTGAGGCCGTCATGAACGGCGACGTCGACAACGCGTACGCGCTGTTGCGTCCTGCTGGGCACCACTCGGAGCCGGAGCAATCCGTGGGCTTCTGCGTCTTCTCCAACGCGGCTATCGCCACGCGCCACCTCCTCGAGGAACTCGGTGTGGAGCGGGTTGCGCTCGTGGACTGGGACGTCCACCACGGCAACGGCACCCAGGCCGCGCTGTACGACGAGCCCAGGGCGTTGACCATCTCCATCCATCAGGACCGTCTCTTCCCCACGGACAACGGCTTCGTGGAGCAGATCGGCGCAGGCGACGGCGTAGGGACAAACCTCAACATCCCGCTGCCCGCTGGATGCTCCGCCGCGGCCTATCACGAGGTCTACGACCGGATCGTCATCCCCGCCCTCAGGAAGTTCCGCCCCGACATCATCATCATCCCGAGCGGCTTCGACGCCGGTCACATGGACCCGATGGGTCGGATGCAGATGCACTCTGAGGGCTACCGTGAGCTCACCCGCAAGCTGATGGCCGTGGCGGATGAGCTCTGCGACGGGCGGCTGGTGTTCCTGCACGAGGGCGGCTACTCCCGGTGGGCGGTGCCGTTCTACGGCCTTGCCGTCATGGAGGAGCTCTCCGGCATCACGACCGGCGTGGTGGACCCCTACCAGGGCTGGGCCCCGACCCAGCATCTTGGTCTGATCGCCCACCAGTCTGCTGCGATCGATGCTGCAGCGGTGAACCTCGAACGGGTCCCCGACCACGGCGTCCCCGCTCACGCCGGAGCCTGACGGCGCCACCGTCTCCGTAGACGACCGCCCCTGAACAGCTTCCGAGCGCGGCAGCGAGGACAACGTTGTGCACCTGCCTACTGGGCGGGACACAACGAGCCGTTCCTCGCTGCCGCGCTCGCCCGACCGCGACCCGTCCGCGGCCCGCGGGTGAACGCTCCTGAGGCGACATCGCTGGTCGCGGCGCTGTCGTCGAATCTGACATGGGGAGGGCACATGACCATTCATCGCGCTCACAGCGGCTCGTTCGCGAGCGTCTCAGCGGCGTACCGGCCTGCTTGGGCGACAGTCACGTGAGCCCGGGTGTGGACCACGGCGATCTCCGCGCTCTGATGGGCGATCGACGAGGCGTCGGAAGCGCCGTCGCGGTGGGCGCCCGCGGCGCTGGTCGGGAGTTTCCCCACCTCGGCAGTGGAACGTGCCGTGCGACCCCCGCCACGCGCGCCAAGTACTTCGTCACGTCTCCGTTCATAGGAATGGCGATCAAGGACGCCTGCGATGTGCGTGGCGAACGGCTCCACGCCAAGGCGATGGGCACCGTGATGACGGTCTGCGGTATGAACACCAGTTCGTGGCCCAAGCTGTGGGCGGTGCCCTTCTCCCCGTCCGCGGACACGGCATGTCCCTCTTGCGCACGGCTCCTGGGCCAGTGCTCGGACGCGGCAACGCCGCCTTGAGAATCGTTCTGTCGCCTTACAGCCTTGTCAGCTTGGCGACCCGAGTCTCGCAAGGCATCCTCGCCCGCCCGCACGTTAGGTCATCGCAACTCGACGAGAGCTCGGTCTTCGTCGACGAGCCTGGCGATCTCGTCGACGCCAGCAGTAAGGAACCGCACGTTACGACGCGGTCAGGGTCGCGGAGCGGCTCCTCTGAGGTGAACCAAAGGAGGCCTTGACGTCGTCGGCGCCAAAGCTGGGGTAGTCAGCCAGAATCCGGCCCATCTGCCCCAGAGGCGAGCAAGGCGAGACGTCGCTAACGCGCATGAGGGTGCCGAGCACCGTGGGGCGCGGGGGTGTTGCCGGGGTCGATGGCGATCCGATCGAGAAGCGCCATGTGCCCGATGATCGCCGTCACTGGCACCTGTCCGCGGCTAGTGCAATCCCGCATCGATATTGGCGTTCGGCTCAGGCGCGTCATGCCGACCGACGACGCATCTTCGGTGGGGGGAGCAGATCGGTGATCGTCAGCTGCTCCGGGCTTCGTGCGATCACTGCGTCGAGAGATGTTTCGCCGCGCGCCATTCGCCGCTCCTCCCACGTCAGAAGCTGGTCGAGACGCCAGCGGTCGGGGTGGACCATGACCGGCGCCGGGACCAGGTCGCGATCCTTGAGGTTCTGGTAGCCCTTGGTTTTGCCCCAGCCGTAGCGGTGCATCACGTCGGTCGCCGTGAGGAAGACGTGGCGAGGGTCCGACGCCGAGTCGTGGATTCTGTCCATGGCAATCAGTCCTCCTCGCACGTTGCCCGGGGGAGGAGGGGGCTAGCGTGTTGCGTTGCGTGCGGATGAAGTCCCGCGGGACGCCGACCTCGATGTAGAGCCGGCGGCAAATGGTGAGGAACTGCGACCCTTGAACGAGACGTTCGCACACCACCCAGGAGCGTCGTCAGGAGCCTTGAGCTCCCGGTCGGGGATTCGGACGCTGGGGCGGACTGCGTCTCCGTCATACGGCGAGAAGCAACAGGCGGTGGGGCTGTTCGGACACGTTGAGTCACCTGAGCTGGAAACCCAGAGCGACTCAGGTCGTCGTGGGCACCTCCTATGCCGCTCCTCGGACTTGCTGCCTTTCGCCGCGATCGCCATGTGCGGGCCGCAGCACGTCCGAGTCCGTCTCGGTCCTAGCGGTCCTCGTCGCGCTGCCCGGCACTTGACGAAACTTCAAGCATCATTGTGGTTTGGCCGAGGGTCCGTTACACCTGTTTTCTACGAGGCGCCCGGGAGCATTCGCTTGCGCAGCTCGAGTGTTCCCAGGGCGCCTCGACCACTGCTGAGGCAGATGCTTCTCGTGGCGCACGGTAGAGCCGGATGTCCGCGCGGCTTTGTACGCGAACCAAGCCCCCGTACTACGAGTTCGTGACGACGATGTCAACGTCCAGGAGGGAGTGGTTCGAGCGGCGGGATCGTCGGCAGTTCGCTGCTCTTCGTCGGTGCTGCACCTCCGACCCGCCCAGGTTCGGTCAGCGTGGCCGGCTCGACCCGCGCGCGCTGGGCGCATTTGCCCTCTGGGGATGGACCATTCGGTGCCGACCGCCCGCTATCGTCAAATGACAGCGAGATGCGTCCGAAGGCCGACACCATGCCGTCGCGACGAAGCACTGAATCCACGAGATTGGGGTAAAGATGCTGAGCTTCGAGCAAGACCGGCACGAGACCGCGGCTCCGGTTGAAGATCGGCCCGCCCGGGCCGGCGACGTGGCGAGTCGATAGGTCCAATCATGGAACCAGAAACCTCAACGGGCCCCGCCGCGCGGATGCTCGAGCTGGCTGGCAACACCGCCGACCGGCTCGTCACTGACGCCCGGACGGAGGCCGAGTCGCTGGTGACCGTCGCCCAGGCCAGAGCAGACGCGATCCTGGAGGCTGCTCGCAACGAGGCGAATGAGGTCGCAGCCGAGCTGGCCCACACCAAGGAGGCGCAGGCCGCCGAACTCGACCGCGAGCGGGCCACGACACTGGCGGAGCTTCGCGATGCGAAGGCGGCCCTCGAGACGCAGATCGCCACACTCCGCCAGATGGAGAACCGCCATCGTAGCCACCTGCGCCAGCAGCTCACCGAACAACTCTCAATGCTCGAGGCAACACTGCTCGAGCCGCCCACCGAGTAGCCAGGCTGGCGGCTCGAGAAAGGCACCACGGCCTCGCTTCCAGCGTCTATCCACTCGACTGAGGGACGTCGTCAACCACGGCCCGTTCCCGGGCGGCGCGAGCTCGAGGATCTCATCGCGCGACGGCGACGGCCGCTGACGCCGCGCACCGAAGTCTCCGCGGCGCAACATCTTCGGGATCAGGCTGACGTGCGCCAGGTCGGTGGTGGAGTGGCGGCCTTTGGCTACATCGCGGGGGCGATCGTTCCGTCTACTCCGCTGGGGCAAGTAGGTTCGTCGCCCGACGTTGCCTCGGCCTCGTCTGGGCGGGCGACTGGCACATCAGGATCAGACGGGATATCGACGGCAGGTTGTGACGACCAGACGATCATGCCGGTCTCCGAGGCTGGTGACTACGGGACGTGGCGATCACGCTGATCTCCAGCCTCGGACGTGACCTCGGCGATGAGGTCGTTCAGGTGTTGCCGCCGGAATGGCTTGGTCAGGATCTGCGTGATTCCAAGCTCCTGCAGGGTTCCGCGTCTCTCACCGGCCCAGGCGCTCACGACCACGGTGCGCATGCCCTCAGCTCGGTCGGGATGGGAGCGGAGCCACCGCACGACATCCTCACCGCTCATGCGCGGCATCGAGAGATCGAGAAGCATCACGTCGTACCGATTCGAAGACAGCGCGACCGTGGCCTCGACGCCGTCCGCGGCCTCGTCAGCCAGGTGACCGGCCCGCTCGACCAAACGCACCATGAGTTCGCGCATGTCCTCTGTGTCGTCAACGATCAGGAACTGCAACTGTCTATTCGTTCCGGCGCACTTGTCGTCGGCGGACTCACCCGCAGTCGGTAATGGCGGAAGCGGCCCGGTTGGTTCTGATGGGGGTGTCTCGGACACAAAGCGACCTCTACTTCCTCATGTCCGAGATCTGCACCGCTGTTGGCGCGTCCGCGGCGAAGGCTTGCTGCGCCGCAACCTGCTGGCGCCACCGCACGCTAAGGCCTACTAGTTGGTCACTTAATGTGACGACAGTCACCGGCAGACGCGCACGAAAAGATTGGCGGTTTGCAAGCTTTTCCTCGGCAAAAGAGACTGTCAATGGCCAGATTTCCGAACGGACCGCGGGTCGGCGAAGTTTGGCTCTCTCGACAATTGAGACCAAAGCCCATGCGGCAGCAGCCCAGCGGTCGACACTGCTTGTGATCCTCACCGGCACGAGAGGAAGTCGGTGACCGACGTCCCATCGAACTTGCGTGGCGGGCATCTGTGCGGTTGCCTCCGGCGACGTCATCCGGGGTGCCGCCCGTCGTGAGCGCGCCGACGTTGGGTAGACGGGCGCCGGCTCCCCCGACTTAGAGTTCGACGGAGGTCGGCGCGTGCCTGCAACCCAGAGCTTGGGTGCACGTGCCACGCGGGACAGATCCCGATCAATCGAAGGATGTCGGGGGCCCGCCGGGTCAAGTCGCAGGCCAGCTCCCTGACCCGACGAGCTTCGGAACCGCCGATCGACAAACGCCGGTTCCCTCAGGTGCCGGCGTGCGACCACAGGGGGTGGCAGCTCCTTGAGCAATAGATTGGCAGCGCTTCGAAAGTTACGGATCAGTTGTGTCCGAGGTCACATGACCGTGCCCCGCCCCCGATGACAGGCATGGGCGGGGCACGACGGCCTGCTTGCCGATTGACCTCGGAATACTTCCCCCACGGTCATATCCGCAATCGGCTCCCTGTAACTCCGACCATATTGACCACTTCGGCGGCCAGGTGCGTTACCGCTGCGCCGTTACCAAACAGCGCCGAGTTGTGTGCAAATTGTGCGCCAGGCCCCACTCCATGCGGTCAGGTCCGGTGGCTGGCGTGGGCAGCGGTCGCCGTATAGGTGCAGGGACGCGGATCGCCGTGTGAG
>Ga0075367_10001330_pt1 | contig 10479 bp, 6 predicted proteins | sample EndMethybrTD3032_FD_71399 | JGI IMG/M metagenome (GOLD analysis project Ga0075367, IMG submission 71399) | Populus endosphere microbial communities from Tennessee, USA - Endosphere MetaG P. TD hybrid TD303-2 | ecosystem: Host-associated > Plants > Roots > Endosphere | place: USA: Tennessee...
GCCCGCCGGCTGGAAGCCCTGGCGGGCGAGCCTGCGCACCGCGAAGCAGGACGACCCATTGGACTACCTGGAGTCCGGCTGTGTACCGAGCGGCTCGACCGCCGTGTACTGCGCCGGAACCGGTTTCACGGTGGCCAGGCTCGACGCCTCGTCCGGCCGCGTCGTATGGCGCCGGGGCACCAGCCCGGAGACCTCCCGCCCCATCGGCGTCCGGGACGGCCGCGTCTACGCCTACCGCAAGCCGGACTCGACCGAGACCTACGTCGCCCGCCGCCTGGTCGCCCTGGACGCGGCCACCGGCACGGAACTGTGGGCCCGTCCGGTCGCCGAGGACGAGCCGGCCCTGCTGTTCGGCAAGGGAATCCTGACGCTGAACAACGACAAGACCGAGTTCGTCGCCTACGACGAGACGGGCCGACAGCTGTGGACCGCACCGGCGAAGTCGTCGTCCGGGACGTCCTGCACGCCGGTCGTGTTCAACGGTGCCCCGTACGGCCTGTGTTCGGACGCCGACGACCCGACCACGGGTACCGAGAGCCTCGTGCGCCTCGACCCGGCCGCCGGCACCGCGAAGGAGATCGTACAACTGCCCGTGTTCACCCAGCCGTTGGGCGTGGTCGGCGGGCGACCGCTGCTCGTGGCACCGAACGCGAAGCAGTACCAGTCGACCCCCGACGGCGACCGGCCGTACTCGGCGCTGTTCCTCCTGGATCCGGGCACCGGCAGGGTCCAGCGGCTGCCCCTGCGGGCCGGGGCGCGCGGCACGGCCACCCTGCTCGACGGGGTCGTCTACTTCGTCCGGCCCAACGGCACGGTCGTCGCCGTACGCGGAATGGACGGCGCACAGCTGTGGCAGCGCACGACCGACGTCGAGAACCTGTCGACGCCGGTACTGTCCGCGAAGTACGGAACGCTGTACCTGTCGAACGAGTACGGCCGTCTGCTGGCGCTCAACCGGACGACGGGGGCGGTGCGTTGGCGTACGGCCGCGATCTCCGATCCGGGCGACTCCGCCTCGGAGACCGTGCCCTACGTGCTCCAGGTCAAGGACGCGATCGTGGCCGTCGCGGGCGACACGGCGTTCTCGGTGCGCCCGGACCGCCCGACGGTCGTGGCGTCGTCGGGCTCGGCCACGTCCAAGTCGTCGTCGGGTTCGACCGCGCCCAAGAAGACGTCGAGCCCTGCGACCGTGATGCCGACGCCGGCCGCGACCAAGGCCTCGGGCTGACCGTCGTGCCTCTCAGGCCACCGAGCCGATGCGCCTCGCGGGCACCGACGTCGCGTCGTGGTGGATCGGGGTGTGCGCGCCGGTCAGCGAAACCCCGCTGCCACCGCGACGGTTGGCGACGATCTCGGAGGCGATGGAGAGGGCCGTCTCCTCGGGGGTACGGGCGCCGAGGTCGAGGCCGATCGGGGAGCGCAGACGGGCCAACTCCAGTTCGGTGACGCCGACTTCGCGCAGGCGCTCGTTGCGGTCGAGGTGGGTGCGGCGGGAGCCCATGGCGCCGACGTAGGCGACCTGGAGGCGCAGCGCGAGCTGGAGCAGGGGCACGTCGAACTTGGCGTCGTGGGTGAGGACGCAGAGGACGGTCCGGCCGTCGACCCGCGTGCGCTCCAGGTACTTGTGGGGCCAGTCGACGACGATCTCGTCGGCCTCCGGGAAACGGGTCTTCGTCGCGAAGACGGGCCGCGCGTCGCACACCGTGACGCGGTAGCCCAGGAACTTGCCGATCCGGACCAGGGCCGACGCGAAGTCGATCGCGCCGAAGACGATCATCCGGGGCGGGGGGACGGAGGACTCGACCAGGACCGTGAGCGGTGCTCCGCAGCGAGAGCCCCGCTCTCCGATCTCCAGGGTGCCGGTGCGCCCGGCGTCCAGGAAGGCGGACGCCTCGGCGGCGACCGTGCGGTCCAGTTCCGGGTGGGCGCCGAAGCCGCCGTCGTAGGAGCCCTCGGGGCTGACCAGGAGGGCCCGGCCCATCAGTGCGGCCGGTCCCGACACGATCCGGGCCACCGCCGCCGCCTCCCCCTGGGCGGCCGCGTTCAGCGCGGACGCGAGCACCGGGCGGGCGGGGTCGCCGGCCCGCACCGGAGTGACGAGGATGTCGATGACACCGCCGCAGGTGAGGCCGACGGCGAAGGCGTCCTCGTCGCTGTAGCCGAAACGCTCAAGAACGGTTTCGCCGTCCTCCAGCGCCTGTCGGCACAGCTCGTACACGGCGCCCTCCACACAGCCGCCGGAGACCGAGCCGATCGCCGTGCCGTCGGCGTCCACCGCGAGGGCGGCGCCCGGCTGGCGCGGGGCGCTGCCGCCGACGGCCACCACGGTGGCCACGGCGAAGTCGCGTCCCTGCTCGACCCACCGGTTCAGCTCCTCGGCGATGTCCAGCATCTCTCGGTCTCCTTACAGCGGTTGGATACGGCAGCGGCTAGTGAACGCCCAGCCAGCTCTCGACGGGGTTGAGCGCGAAGTAGATCAGGAAGATCACCGTCAGGCCCCACATGAAGGCGCCGATCTCACGCGCCTTGCCCTGGGCGGCCTTGATGGCGACGTAGGAGATGACACCGGCCGCGACACCCGTGGTGATGGTGTACGTGAAGGGCATCAGGACGACGGTCAGGAAGACCGGGATCGCGGTCGCGCGGTCGGCCCAGTCCACGTGCCGGGCGTTCATCAGCATCATCGCGCCGATGACCACCAGGGCGGCGGAAGCGACCTCCTGCGGCACGATCGCCGTCAGCGGAGTGAAGAAGAGACAGGCCGCGAAGAAGAGGCCGGTGACGACCGAGGCGAGTCCGGTACGGGCGCCCTCGCCGACGCCGGTCGCCGACTCGATGAAGACGGTCTGGCCGGAACCGCCCGCCACACCGCCGATCGCACCGCCCGCGCCGTCGATGAACAGCGCCTTGGACAGCCCCGGCATCCGGCCCTTGTCGTCGGCCAGCTCGGCCTCGGTGCCCACGCCGATGATGGTGGCCATCGCGTCGAAGAACCCGGCGAGCACCAGCGTGAAGACGATCATGCCGACGGTCATCGCGCCGACCTTGCCCCAGCCGCCGAACTCGACCTGACCCATGAGCGAGAAGTCGGGCATCGAGACCGCGCTGCCGTGCAGTTCGGGGGCACCGTTGGCCCACTCCTCGGGGTCGATGACACCGGCGGTGTTGAGAATCGCCGCGACAACGGTTCCGCTGATGATTCCGATCAGGATCGCGCCGGGGATGCCCCGGGCCTGCAGCATGAAGATCAGGAGAAGAGTGCCGGCGAACAACAGCACCGGCCAGCCGGCGAGTTCACCCGCCGGGCCGAGGGTGACCGGGGTGGCCTTGCCCTGGTGTACGAAGCCGGACTTGTAGAAACCGATGAGCGCGATGAAGAGACCGATGCCCATCGTGATGCCGTGCTTGAGCGCGAGCGGAATCGCGTTCATGATCAGCTCGCGCAGGCCGGTGACGACCAGCAGCATGATGACCACGCCGTACATCACGCACATGCCCATGGCCTGCGGCCAGGTCATCTGCGGGGCGACCTGCGAGGACAGCACGCCGGAGACGGAGAGGCCGGCGGCGAGGGCGAGCGGAACCCGGCCGGCGAAACCCATCAGCAGCGTGGTGAAGGCCGCGGCGAAGGCGGTCGCCGTGATGAGGGCCTTCTGGCCGAGCGTGTCCCCCGCCGCGTCCTTGCCGGACAGGATCAGGGGGTTGAGAAGGAGGATGTACGCCATCGCCATGAAGGTGGTGACGCCACCGCGCACCTCGCGCGCGACCGTGGATCCTCGCTTGGATATGTGGAAGTACCGGTCGAGCCAGGACCTGCCGGCCGGGACACGGGTTCCTGCACCCGCGTCGTCGGCGGTGGTCCGCGGCTCCAGTGACTGCTGGGTCATGTGGGCCTACTCCCAAGGTTCACAGGGGCACCCGTGCCAGTCACCTCGACTGCTACGGGATTTGGGAAGGTGCTTCGGCCGCACGACCCGGGGGACGGCCCGAGACGAACGATCTGAGTACTCCGGGCGGCGCGGCGAAGTGTGACGTTCCCGGCGCCGCCCGGAGGGACTGTGCTACGCCGTTCCGGTGAGGTGCTCCGGGCGGACCGGCGTGCGGTTGAGCTCCAGCCCGGTCGCCTCCCGGATCGCCGCGAGGACGGCCGGAGTCGACGACAGCGTGGGCGCCTCGCCGACGCCACGGAGCCCGTACGGGGCGTGGTCGTCGGCGAGTTCGAGCACGTCGACGGGGATGGTCGGCGTGTCGAGGATCGTGGGGATCAGGTAGTCGGTGAAGGAGGGATTCCTGACCTTCGCCGTCTTCGGGTCGACGATGATCTCCTCCATCACCGCGACACCCAGGCCCTGGGTCGTGCCGCCCTGGATCTGGCCGACGACGGAGAGCGGGTTGAGCGCCTTGCCGACGTCCTGGGCGCAGGCCAGCTCGATGACCTTGACCAGGCCGAGCTCGGTGTCGACCTCGACGACGGCGCGGTGCGCGGCGAAGGAGTACTGGACGTGGCCGCTGCCCTGACCGGTGCGCAGGTCGAAGGCCTCGGTCGGCCGGTGCCGCCACTCCTCCTCCAGCTCGACCACCTCGCCCTCCAGGACGTCCGTCAGGTCGGCGAGGACCTCGCCGCCGTCGGTGACGACCTTGCCGCCCTCCAGGAGCAGCTCGGCGGTGGCCCAGGCCGGGTGGTACGTACCGAACTTGCGGCGCCCGATCTCCAGCACCCGCTCGCGGACGAGTTCGCAGGCGTTCTTGACGGCGCCACCGGTGACGTACGTCTGCCGGGAGGCCGATGTCGAACCGGCGCTGCCCACCTGGGTGTCGGCCGGGTGGATGGTCACCTGCGCGACGCCGAGTTCGGTGCGGGCGATCTGCGCGTGGACGGTGACGCCGCCCTGGCCGACCTCCGCCATCGCGGTGTGCACGGTGGCGACGGGCTCGCCGCCCACGACCTCCATGCGCACCTTGGCCGTCGAGTAGTCGTCGAAGCCCTCGGAGAAACCGACGTTCTTGATGCCGACCGCGTAACCGATTCCGCGCACGACGCCTTCGCCGTGGGTGGTGTTGGACAGACCGCCGGGCAGCTGCCGTACGTCCGCGCCCTCGCTGGACTCCCACTGGCGCTCCGGCGGGAGCGGCATCGCCTTGACGCGGCGCAGGAGTTCGGCGACCGGGGCCGGGGAGTCGACCGGCTGGCCGGTCGGCATGATCGTGCCCTGCTCCATGGCGTTCAGCTGCCGGAACTCCACCGGGTCCATGCCCAGCTTCTTCGCCAGCTTGTCCATCTGCGCCTCGTAGGCGAAGCAGGCCTGGACCGCGCCGAAGCCGCGCATCGCGCCGCAGGGCGGGTTGTTGGTGTAGAGGGCGATGGCCTCGATGTCGACGTCGTCGACGACGTACGGGCCGACCGACAGGGACGAGGCGTTGCCGACGACGGCCGGGGAGGCGGAGGCGTAGGCGCCGCCGTCCAGGACGATCCGGCACTTCAGGTGGGTGAGCTTGCCGTCCTTCGTGGCGCCGTGCTCGTAGTGGAGCGTGGCGGGGTGCCGGTGGACGTGCCCGAAGAAGGACTCGAAACGGTTGTAGACGATCTTGACGGGCTTGCCGGTGCGCAGCGCCAGCAGACAGGCGTGGATCTGCATCGACAGGTCCTCGCGGCCGCCGAAGGCGCCGCCGACGCCGGAGAGCGTCATACGGACCTTGTCCTCGGGCAGGCCGAGGACGGGCGCGATCTGACGCAGGTCGGAGTGGAGCCACTGGGTGGCGATGTACAGGTGGACGCCACCGTCCTCCTCCGGCACGGCGAGGCCGGACTCGGGGCCGAGGAAGGCCTGGTCCTGCATGCCGAAGGTGTACTCGCCCTCGACGATCACGTCCGCCCGCTCGCGGGCCGCCGCCACGTCGCCGCGGACGATCGGCTGGCGGTGGACGATGTTCGGGTGCGGGACGTGGCCGATGTGGTGGTCGTCGCGGTTCTCGTGGATGAGGATCGCGTCCGGCGCGGTCGCGGAGGCCTCGTCGGTGATGACCGGCAGCTCGCGGTAGTCGACCTTGATCTTGGCGGCGGCGCGGCGCGCGGTCTCCGGGTGGTCGGCGGCGACGATGGCGACCGGCTCGCCGTGGTGGCGGACCTTGCCGTGCGCGAGGACCGGGGTGTCCTGGATCTCCAGGCCGTAGTTCTTCACCTCGGTCGGCAGGTCGTCGTACGTCATGACGGCGTAGACGCCCGGGGTCTTCAGCGCCTCGCTGGTGTCGATCGACACGATCTCGGCGTGCGCGACGGTGGAGCGCAGGATCTGGCCCCAGAGCATGTCCTCGTGCCACACGTCGGACGAGTACGCGAACTCGCCGGTGACCTTGAGGGTGCCGTCCGGGCGGAGCGTGGACTCGCCGATGCCGCCCTTGGTCTGGGAACCCTGGGTGACCTTGGTGGGAGTGCCGAGGGGAGCACCGACGGGGGCACCGCCCGCTCGAGCGAATTCGGGAGTGGGGGAGGGCATCGTCAGACCGCCTCTCCCTGCCGTGCGGCCGCCAGGCGGACCGCGTCCATGATCGTCTCGTAGCCCGTGCAGCGGCACAGGTTGCCCGACAGGGCCTCGCGGATGTCCGCGTCACTCGGGTTGGGGTTGCGCTCCAGCATCTCGTCGGCGGCGACCAGCAGACCCGGGGTGCAGAAGCCGCACTGGACCGCGCCGGCGTCGATGAACGCCTGCTGGATCGGGGAGAGCTCGGTTCCTTCGCCGGTGTGGGAGTCCTGGCCCTTGGCGGCCCAGCGCTGGGCGTCCTGCAGCGACGTACCGCAGGCACCGGAGGCGCAACCACCGTGCTCCGCGCGCTGCCTGGCGAAGTCCGCCAGCCCCTCGACGGTCACGACCTCCCGGCCCTCGACCTGCCCGGCCGCGACCAGACACGAACACACCGGCACACCGTCCAGACGGACCGTGCAGGAGCCGCACTCCCCCTGCTCGCAGGCGTTCTTCGAACCCGGCAGACCGAGCCGCTCGCGCAGCACGTACAGCAGGGACTCGCCCTCCCACACGTCGTCGGCTTCCTGCCGACGTCCGTTGACAGTGAAGTTGACGCGCATCACGCAGCTCCCTCGATCGTGCGGCGGGCGCCGCGGTACGACTCCCAGGTCCAGGTCAGCGTGCGGCGGGCCATGACGCCGACCGCGTGGCGGCGGTAGCTCGCGGTGCCCCGGACGTCGTCGATCGGGTTGCAGGAACCGGAGCACAGCTCGGCGAACTGCTTGGCGACCGACGGGGTGATGATCTTTGCGTTGTCCCAGAAGCCGCCCTCTTCGAGCGCCGCGTTCAGGAACTCCTCCGCGGCCTTCGCCCGGACGGGCGTGGGTGCGGCCGAACCGATGCCGGTGCGGACGGTCCGTGTCTCGGGGTGCAGGGCCAGTCCGAAGGCGCACACGGCGATGACCATCGCGTTGCGCGTGCCGACCTTGGAGTACTGCTGGGGGCCGTCCGCCTTCTTGATGTGCACGCTCTTGATGAGTTCGTCGGCGGCGAGCGCGTTCCGCTTCACGCCGGTGTAGAACTCGTCGATCGGGATCAGGCGGGTGCCGCGCACCGACTCGACCTCGACCTCGGCGCCGGCCGCGAGGAGCGCGGGGTGGGCGTCGCCGGCCGGGGAGGCGGTGCCGAGGTTGCCGCCGACGCCGCCGCGGTTGCGGATCTGCGGGGAGGCCACCGTGTGCGAGGCCAGGGCGAGACCCGGCAGCTCGGCGCGGAGGTTCTCCATGATGCTGGTGTACGGGACGGAGGCACCCAGTCGCACCGTGTCCTGGCCGACCTCCCACTCGGTCAGGTCGGTGACGCGGTTCAGGTCGAGCAGGTACTCGGGCCGCCGGTGGTCGAAGTTGATCTCGACCATCACGTCGGTGCCGCCCGCAATGGGCACAGCGGTGGGGTGCTCGGCCTTGGCGGCGAGCGCCTCCTCCCAGCTGGCGGGGCGAAGGAAGTCCATGACCGGCTCTCTTCTTCGTCTCGTGAGTGGTACGGATCGAGCCAGATCGGGTGCGGCGGGACCGGCTCGTTCATGTGCTGTTTACGCGGAGTGAGGTCAGTACACAGCGCCGTGCTCCACCGGGGTCAGTCACCGAAACCATGAAGGAGTTGGCTGGCCAGGGCTGGCATCTTGTAGATTCGTATGAACGGAGGTCATCAGTAACCTCCCTGTTTTCCTGTAGAAACGCGGGAAACAACCTGGCAGTCGAAGAGTGCCGCTCCCGCACCGTCCGGCGGGCTCCTGCCTCCGACCACCCTCAAGATTCATCGTAGATTTCGAGACAAAGAACGGCGGCGACGAGAATGCGGCTGCGCGCACTTCTGGACACCGATGCGCTGGGCCTCAGGCTGCTCGGTGGCGAGGACGAGCTGGACCGCACCGTGCGGGGTGTGATGACCACCGACCTCCGGGACCCCAGCCGCTACCTCTCGGGCGGCGAGCTGGTGCTCACGGGCCTGGCCTGGCGCCGGGACGCCGACGACACGGAGCCTTTCGTACGGCTCCTGGTGCAGGCCGGGGTGGCCGCGCTGGCGGCCGGTGAGGCGGAGCTGGGTGACGTCCCGGACGATCTCGTCCTGGCCTGCGCCCGCCACCGCCTCCCGCTCTTCGCCGTGCACGAGTCGGTGGCGTTCGCGACGATCACCGAGCATGTCGTACGGCAGGTCAGCGGCGAGCGCGCCGGAGACCTCGCGGCCGTGGTCGACCGGCACCGGCGGATGATGACCTCGGGCCCGGCGGGCGGCGGCCCGGACGTGGTCCTGGACCTGCTCGGCTCCGACCTGGACCTGCGGGCCTGGGTGCTGTCCCCCACCGGCCGCCTGATCGCGGGCTCGAAGATCGCGGGCCCCGGCCTCCCCGCCGACACCTGCGCCAAGCTGGCCGCCGAGCACCTCGCAGCCGCCCGCGCCGGACGCCGGGGCCCCCACCGGCTGACGCTCGGCCCGGCGACGTACAGCCTCTTCCCGATCCGCAGCAGCGGCCGCTCCCCGCAGGCCTCCCGGGACGTCCGTGAGACGGTCCTGTCGGACTGGCTGCTGGCCGTCGAGGCGGACGCGGGCGACTGGCCCGCCGAGCGCCTCGACCTCCTCCAGGGCGTCACCCAGCTGATCTCCGTCGAGCGCGACCGCCGGGACGCCTCCCGCACGGTCCGCCGCCGGCTCGCCCAGGAGGTCCTGGAGCTGGTCCAGACGGGCGCGGCGCCCGCCGAGATCGCGGCGCGCCTGAGGGTGGCCGCCCCGGTGCTGCTGCCGGGTCTCGGCGCGGCCCCGCACTGGCAGGTGGTCGTGGCCCGGGTCGACTGGGAGGGCGCCGACATCGAGGCGGGTCCGGTGGCGCAGTCGCTGCTGGAGGAAATCCTGGTCGACCCGCTGTCGACGGGCCCGGAGCCCTCGGACCGCATCGCCGTGGCGCACACGGGTGACGAGGCGATCGCCCTCGTACCCCTTCCGGCGGTCTCCTCCGAACACGACGGCTCCGAGTCCGGGATCCTCGCCGACGCGCTCCTGGAGTCCGTACGGGACCCGCTGTCGGCCGGTCTCGACGACGACGGGCAGGTCACGCTGGGTGTCAGCGCGGCGGTGCACTCGGCGGAGGGGCTGCGCGGGGCGCTGGAAGAGGCGCGGCACGCACGACGGGTCGCCGCCGCGCGACCGGGGCGGGTGTGCGCGGCGGGGCATCAGGAGCTGGCCTCGCATGTGCTGCTGCTGCCGTTCGTGCCGGACGACGTACGGCGGGCGTTCACCGCGCGGCTGCTGGATCCGCTGCGGGACTACGACCGTCGGCACCGGGCCGAGCTGATCCCCACCCTGGAAGCCTTCCTGGACTGCGACGGCTCCTGGACGCGGTGCGCGACCCGGCTGCACCTGCACGTCAACACGCTGCGCTATCGGGTCGGGCGTATCGAGCAGTTGACGAGTCGTGACCTGTCCCGGCTGGAGGACAAGCTGGATTTCTTCCTGGCGTTGCGCATGAGCTGAGGCCTCGGGTCCCACGACTTTGTGAAATCCTTCACCCACCCCCTTGGCCGGGCGCGGATATTCGTGCTGAGATGCGGCCACCACTCATAGCTCGATGGCGTGCTCGGGGAGGGCAACGTGGCGCATACCGCCATGTCTGGTACCGGAACGACCGCAGGTGACGATCCCCTCCAGACCGCGGTGTGGCGGCTGCGCTCGCGCGCCTGCTGGGCCGACGCGGCCGCGCTGCTGGAACCGGTCACGGCCGCGTCCGCGCTGCAACGGACGGCTCTCCTCGTCGAGAAGTGCCTGTACACGGAGCAGGGGTGGGAGGAGGCCGAGGACGCGTTGCGTACCGCGGAGGCGCTCGCCCATGACGACGAGGAGCGGGGGGCGGCCGCTTGTGAACGCGGGCAACTTGCCTATGCGGCGACCCTGCACGGAGTGCGCGACCGGGCCGACGAGGCACGGGCGGCGCTCGGGCGGGCGGCGGCGCTGATCCCTCCGGGGG
>Ga0075367_10001331_pt1 | contig 10476 bp, 9 predicted proteins | sample EndMethybrTD3032_FD_71399 | JGI IMG/M metagenome (GOLD analysis project Ga0075367, IMG submission 71399) | Populus endosphere microbial communities from Tennessee, USA - Endosphere MetaG P. TD hybrid TD303-2 | ecosystem: Host-associated > Plants > Roots > Endosphere | place: USA: Tennessee...
GTTCTGGAGGCTTTCGTACATGTACTCAGGCCTGTTGAACGGGGCGAAGTCCCCGACGACTATGTTTTTTGCTATATCCGGTTCCTTGATGGCGGCCAGAAGCGCAGGAAGCGACCCGATGTCGGTTGCATAGATTGTGAGCTTTGAGCGATCAATGCGGGCAGTTTTGACGTAGGCCGTCAAAACATCTGCGTAATCCCTCGGGGAATATGAGAATTTGTCGGGTGCTGGGCGAGACGACAGCCCATATCCCGGCCAGTCGATTGCATGGACCTCATAGTCTTTTGCCAGCTCCGCGGCGATACCCTTCCAGACGAGCAAAGTCTCCGGAAAACCGTGCAGAAAGAGAACGGTGCCCTTCTGGTTGGCGCTACGGGCGACCATGCGCCGAAGCGTGAGGTCGGGGCTTACTTCTATGTAACCGATCTCGGTGTGGATGTTGTCGGGTGAAGCGCCAGCGCCGACGGCAGCTGGAGTGCTCAGTGCGACCGAGAAAAAGAGTGGTATGGAGCGTTTCAACATCTCAAGCCTCCTTCTTGTTTTGGGCACGATGAACGCAGGCCAATTTCGAATGGGGTTCATATGATGCATATGCAACATACGGTCAACTTGTGGCGAGCCTCCGCGGCGGACGATTTTGTATTACATTGTGTCCAAACGCGCGTGTGGCGACGCTTCGTTACATTTTAGCCGCCTTGAAAAACACAAGGGATACCGAACGGGCCGATTTTGGATAGCAAGCACGGTGCATCGCACCCGCTCTCGTCAACCAAGGAGCAATCCAATGAACGCACGATTTATCGGTCTCACGGTTCTGATCGCCGCCGTTCTCACCTGCCAGGCTGTACGAGCCGAGCAGCCTGAAATTCGACGGACGGACTTGGTAAACGAAGACATCAGCGTTTCCGGCAAGAAAGTCGTCCAGGTGCGCGTCGACTTCGATCCAGGCGCATTCGCCGTAAACCACAGGCACCCTGGCGAGGAAGTCGCCTACGTTCTTCGGGGGAAACTCGAGTACAAGCTTGAGGGAAGGGAAGCCGTCACGCTCAAGGCCGGGGAATCACTGTTCATCCCGGATGGTGTCGCCCATTCCGCCCGCAACGTCGGGGATGGCAAGGCGTCGGAACTGGCAACTTACATCGTCACCAAGAATGCAAAGCTCGTTGAACCCGTGAAGTAATTCACCAGAGGGAGGAAACGTCATGACCGTGAGCGCAAAACCCGCTGCCATTGATGTGTCTCGCCGTGCTCTTTTGTTTGGGGGGACGGCCGTCGCAATGTCCAACGTGATTTTGCCGTCGTTTGCGAATGCGGCGGAACCCAGTGCGGCGAAACCCGGATGGAACGGAGAGGTACGACCGTTCAGAGCCGAGGTTCCGGAACCGGCGTTGATAGACTTGCGGCGGCGGCTAGCCAGTACGCGCTGGCCGGATGGTGAAACAGTCACTGATCGCTCCCAGGGCGTTCAGCCTGCGAAGTTACGGGAACTCGTCGAATACTGGCAGACCGATTACGACTGGCGCAGCGCCGAGAAAAGGCTGAACGCCTTTCCGCAGTTTCTGACGAACATCGACGGGCTGGATATCCATTTCATTCACGTGCGATCCAAGCATTCCAACGCGATGCCGTTGATCATGACGCACGGGTGGCCTGGTTCGGTGTTCGAACTCCTCAATGTCATCGGCCCGCTTACCGATCCGACAGCACACGGCGGCAAGGCCGAGGACGCTTTCCATCTGGTGCTACCCTCCATTCCCGGCTTCGGCTTTTCCGAGAAACCGAGCACAACCGGCTGGAACCCGCAACGCATCGCGAACGCGTGGGACATGCTCATGAAGCGTCTCGGCTACGGCAGCTACGTCTCCCAGGGCGGTGACTGGGGTGCGATCATTTCCGATGCCCTTGGTCGACAGGCACCGGAAGGCCTGCTCGGCATTCACGTCAATCGCATCGAACGAGCCACAACATTCCCACCGGAGGCCGCCCAGGCATTGAAGAGCGGCGCTCCAGCCCCCGATACTCTTTCGCCCGAAGGGAAGAGGATTTTCGACGAGGCGAGGGACTTCCTGAATAATGGCTTCGGATACGCCGCGATCATGAATACCCGTCCAGAGACGGTCGGGTACGGTATCGCGGACTCGCCAGTCGGCCTTGCTGCCTGGCTATACGACAAGATCGCAGACTGGGTCTTCACCCGCGGCGAGCCGGAGGAGGCTTTGTCGAAGGACGCGATCCTCGACAATATTACCCTGTACTGGCTGACCAACACCGGACCATCGAGCGGGCGCCTCTATTGGGAGAACACGGTCGCAGGTGCGAAGCTTATCCCAATTCAGGTTCCTGTTGGCGTCACTGTCTTTCCCGGGGAAGTCTACAGGCCGCCGAAGGAGTGGCTGTCGAGGGCGTATCCCAAGCTCGTCTACTACAACCGCGCCTCCAAGGGAGGTCACTTCGCGGCGTGGGAGGAACCGGAAGTGCTTAGCCAGGAAATCAGGGCGGCATTCAGGAACCTGCGATCTTGAGCGACCCCGGCTTCTCGTCGGCCTCCATTGTAAGGTGAAACCGCACCGATTTTGGCTGGCGCGCGAATTTCGAAACAGCCGGCGACGAGGCGACAGCGCGAGGCAAGAACTATTCGCTTCTCTTTAATGGTCACTCTGGCAGTTCAGCGCGCCGGTAAGGTTGTCAAGTTCGACCATGGAAGCTCACGATAGCGCGAAGATTTTCACCTCCCTCTCTATGCCCTGGAGTTCCTCCATCCGGGAGACCGATGTGATGTCGCTATCACGCAGGATTTCTGAAACGTGGGTGTCCCTGACAATTGCTTCCGTCGTCATGATCACATTGGGATCAGCAAGCCCCTGTACGCGGGAGGCAATGTTGACGGTCTGGCCGAAGTAGTCCTGCCGGTCGTTCAGGTTGACTGCGAGACATGGTCCCTCATGGATACCGATCTTCAGGAGAAGATCGTCGCTTCCATGTTCGGTATTTAACCGAAGCATCGCCTCCCGCATCCGCAGCGCGGCCGCGACTGCGCGGTCCGGGCTTGGGAAAGTCGCCATGACGGCATCGCCTATGGTCTTGACGACCGCTCCGGCCTCTGAGGCGACTATCTCATGAAGAACCCTGAAATGCGCTCGCACTAGATCGAAAGCGGCAAGGTCTCCGACGCGCTCGTAGAGTGCGGTCGAGCCCCTCAAGTCAGTAAAGAGGAAGGTCAAGCTCGTGATCTTGAGGCGCTGGTCGACGTCAAGAGTGTCGGTCCGGTAGATGTCCCGGAAGCTTTGGTTCGACAGGAGACGCTTGGCCGTAAGGAAAGCTCGCCTGCGGCCCAGTAGGTCATGCAGGTCGTCGCCTGCGACGCAGACGTTCGGTATCACTCTACGATCGGTATGGTTTTCCAACGTGAGCCGCAGTGGGCCCGGACGAAGGGTAAGCGTTTCGTTCAGCCCATGCGCCTTGCTAATGACCATTGACAGGTTCTGCCGTTCATCGGTGGGCTCGCCCTTCACGTCGATGAATTGCGCCGAGTGTGTTACCGCGTCGAAGATGATCACGAATTGCGCCGGCAGTTGCAGTGAGAGGAAAGCCTTCTCACCCGGAGCCAACTCGATCATCTCCAGTTGGATGCGTGCGAACCTCGCTTCGAAGTCCTCTGGCAGGTCTACGCCGGAACTGAAGAAGATTTGGCGATAGTATTCAAGCGGAGGTAACCGATCGGGCTCGTGGGCAGCAATCCTGCGGACCCTCGGACTGACTGTGAACGTTACCTCGACCATTTCGTCGAGGGTTGGTTCGTATCCGGCCGCGCAGAGCGCGCAATGGTACGTCTCCTGGTTGACTGTCTTCAGGGTTGCACCGGTGTCAAGAACGCCGCCGCAACCTGGGCAAAGGACATTCCAGGTCATCTCGAACGCGCCTGTGCGGGCTGCATGTAGAAAGGCTGCGATCGTTTTTTCTTCATCGAGATGATGCGCATTTGCGAAGGCAAGCGCGTTGATGCGATTAAGATCGCGATCCGAGCCATGCGTGACTACGCGCTCGATGCAGTCAACTGTCTGCGGGTCAGCCGCCTGCCGCAGGGTGGCAAAAAGCACGTCTACTTCGCTCATTAGACAAGTCTCCGTGCGCATAGCCCCCAGCGGACAACGCCAATAACGCAATTATACCATGGAAGTTCCTTATCGAAATCTCGCCACAAATGAGCTTGACCTCAGGCCCGATCCCCGACGGCAACATCACTGCCAAGCGCCAGGTTCAAGTCACCCAAACACCCATCAGGAACCGATTGCGTTCGGTCGGGTTCCTTTACGGACGGCAGCACTTTGCCGTTTCCTAAAGGAAGCTAAAGCTATGATCCGCACCCACAACGAAAGCTCAGACAGTTTGGCCAACCGCAACACTCTAAGCACATTGAGTGCATTATTCGATGACCGCGCCGAGGCCGAAAGCGCCATTGAGCGATTGAAGGCCATCGGCCTGCCGGACGACCGCATCCGTTTCATGCCCGGTGACGAGGCTGGTGATGCTCGCCGCCCCGAGCCCGGCGGCTGGTTTGGCGGTCTCGAAGACTGGTTATTCCCCGACGAGGATCGCGCCGCCTACGCCGAAGGCCTGCGTCGAGGCGGATATCTCGTGTCGGTCCAGGTCGATGACGCGACCTACGAAAGGGCTCATGACATCCTCGATAACGAAGGCAGCATCGATATGGACGAGCGTGCAGACCTTTGGCGCAGCGAAGGCTGGGCCGGTGGCGGTCTCGACGTGACGGTTTTGGAGGACGCCTCCGTCCCTCCGCCGGATAGCGATCCCGCGACGACAGACTTCGCGGTGAATGCCGCCCGCAATAGCCGTGACCTTGAAAAATCGACGCCACGGGTCCGCTCGTACAGCCGCGAAGTGAAAGGAAAGTCCGACAAACCTGTTTAGCGCAAGACAAGCTTGCGCCTCCACCACGCACTTCGGCACCGCGCGGCCCATCATGCTTCCATGACCACTTGCCTTCCCTTACAATCCCTTCCGGATGCAAAGGAGTTCCGCCATGAGCGAAGACGCCTTCAACATGTCGATCCGCAAGTTCCTGAAAGAAGTCGGGGTGACCTCGCAGCGCAAGATCGAGGAGACGGTGCGCAACGGCCAGATCGGCGGCAAAAAGCTGAAGGTCCGCATGACGCTGACGGCGGAAAGCACCGGCCTCAACCACGTGGTGGAGGGTGAGATCGAACTCCCCTAGGACGGCAAAGTGATCAAGCGACTCTTCCGATGCGACTGAAGGAATGACACGATGCTTACCTTGCCGCCGCCACTCCCTCCCGACGGAGTGGCGGCACGGCCGCGGTCGCTATCGTCCGACGTCAACGACGAGTTCGCGGAATAACGGTGTAAGTCGGGCCGAAGGCTCGAGTAGGGGGCGGGTGCAGGGCGCCTCGCCGGGGTAAAAGGGAGGTCCGCCGATGACAGTCCGATCGGGTCCGACAATCCAATACGCTGCAGTGACGCACAAGGGCTTCGTTCGCGAACTGAACGAGGATGCCATTTTTGTCAAAGATGCGATCCTGAAGGGTGATAACGCATCACGTGTCGGTGCAGTCTCCGGCAAAGGACGCCCAGTGTTCATGATTGCGGACGGCATGGGTGGCCATGCGCGCGGTGACGTCGCGAGTAGCTACGCCCTGGAGTGTCTTAAAGCAGATCTGGATCGCTTTGATGACGCTGACTGGGATGGTCGCATTCTTCGTGCCAACAACGAGATATTCAATTTGATGACGCGCCGTCCAGAGCTGGCGGGAATGGGCACCACGTTGGTGGGGGTAGAAGTTGGCCGATCATCGCTCATTTTCTTCAACGTCGGGGATAGCCGAGCCTACCGTGTTGGTCACGGGACGCTCATCAAAGTCACCGTCGATGACGTCCCAGAATATTTCGGCCAGGGATGGCGCAGTCATCAGATAACACAGGCGCTGGGCGGTCGTCTGACGCCGGCTGGAATCTTTCCCCACGTTAGTGCTCAAGGGCCGCTTGGAGGTGGGGAAAAGCTGCTCCTGTGCAGCGACGGGCTTTGGGACATGCTTCCAGACGCCATCATTCATCGCGTTCTTCACAAAGAAATGGACTTGCAAACCGCTGCTGATGCTTTGTTACAGGCCGCTTTGGAGGCTGGCGGGGAAGACAACGTATCTGTGATTGTCGTGGGTCTGGGGTCTGGGTAATGACAAGATCAACGAGGACCGCAGAAAAATTTTAAACACCGAAGGTGGCCACCTGAGTTGGGTTTCGGGCCACGGCGATCTGGAGAATTGCCTCATCAAGCTTGGAGTTTTGCCCTTTCGCTAAACACCCGGGTCAATGGGAAGCGTCATGCTCTTATCGCACTGTGGATCCTTGTTCATCGCGTACGATGCATGCGGTCGACAAAGTGTTAGCGGCTTGCCGAGATCGCAGCCATGCAGTGAGGCCATCGCCTTTGGAGTAGGCGGGGGCCTCCACGGCTTGCCAGTTCTGGGCATATCGGACCGCAAATCCATGCACGCCCCATTTCCGAAATTGATCAACGTGCGTTAGTTCATGAGCCCATAAGGAGACTGTCGCTGCCGCAATGGCGTCGCGAAACACAACAACATCGATCAGCGTGACAGCGTCCGCAAATCCTACTTGTTCGGGTACCGTGGCAAGATTTAGAGAGCCTAGATTACCGACGCGATATCGGACATGGTTCATAGAGTCTTCAGTCGAATACCCAGTAAGCTGTTTGCGGATATAGGGTGGGATCGGCAACGACTCCGTTTTCGCGACGTTGCGACCTTGAACTAGGACGTTTTCCAGGACGGGGCCCGTGAGCTTGGCGGCTTGAAGTTCATTCAGAGCACGAACGATATCGTAGATGGCGTCAGCGACTGCGCCTGAGGAGGGCCGCAATTGGTGTTCTGTCTGCTGCTGAAAGCCGCTAGGACTTTCGGTAACGCTGGAGTCGGATCGATTACCGCATGCGTAGACGCCCGAACTTGCCATCAGAGTTAGGCCGACGACGATAGCCGAAAAGGAAAGTCGAGGAACTGCTGCGATCGCGAACGGACGAACTTGCATGGCCGGCCTCTCAGAGGGGCGATCCTACTATATCTTGTCCGATGAATCATCAGGAACGTCATCGCGCGATGACCATCGAATAATTGGTCCGCGCAAGACGGCCTGGCGGGTTCGGCGTAGCGAAAACGACGCATTAGGCTCAGCGTTCCTCAGGCGGCTTGAGGTGTCGGAATTGCAGCAGCAGTGACAGGCCATAGGTGATTTTCAGTGCGGCGCGGATGAAAAGCGGCCAAGTCCCATAGGACGCCGCGAAGAGAGCGCCTGCAAGCGAAGGGCTGGCCGCCGTGGCAAGGGTTCGCGGTACAGACGTGAAGCTGGTATTGCTCCTTAAGCCCAAGGAACTCTGTTAGTCTCTGTCCCGTTGGCATGGCCGCATCTATCTGATGCACGCACGAACCGACATTGCTGCGAATTACGCCATGACTGATGGCCGCCAAACACTACCTAATTGTATTTAGTTGCGCCAGATCAACGTCCGGGACTAAAGTGCGCGATAATAATGGAGCGCAAGGCGTTTGAAGGATGCCGTGCCGTGTTGGGGGAACGGCATGCTCCATCCCTATGTGAACCATGAGATAGCGTCGGTACACGGGCCGCCTTTGCCCGCCGCCGTTCGTATTTGCGAACGAAGCTCGATCAGACTTTCCAAAGCCTAGTGACTATGTCGCGACAGCGGTGAAGCCGTTGCGCGAATCTAAGGGAGGATAGAATGTTTATCGGAGGTATATCGCGAATTGCGCTGGCTGCTGTTGTCGCCGGGCTTCTCGGCGCGACTGGTTCGGCAGTTGCCGAAAACGCAATCAAGGCGCCCGCCCAGAAATCGATAGGCACGGCCAAGCAGGAGATTGTTCCGTCCCTGATCGTAATGAACTCCGATGGCGCAAGCCTCAAGGGAACGACCCTGACGCTCAACGGCATTTCGCCCAACTCGATCATGTTTGCCGATCGTCCGGTGCGGTCGGCTGGTCACGGGTTGACCGCACATCTTTTGGAAGAGTGGGCGCCGGGCGGCGGTTTTGAGAAGGACCCGCCGAACGCAACGGTTTCGGTCTTCGACAAGGAGGCGTCGACCGTTGAAGATGCGGTGGTAGTCCTCAAGGATCCGAAGCTCTCCGGCGACACGCTCACCTTCACCGTCGAGGTTCTTGAAAGCAACATCGAGAAAGCAGACGGTCCGGCATCGATCTTCATCGACATCATAGGACTGCCGCGCACGCCGCTATCTTTCGCCGGGGTCGCCCGCCGCACCGCCTATCGCGGCGCCTGGTATGCGGGCGCGGCGGCCGGCGCCGCTTACGGAGCTTCCCCTTACTACCGCCCCCCATACCCGCCGCCGGCCTGCGGCTACTACCCCTATCCGCCCTGCTACTAGGGCGGGGCGGCCGAGCTTGCGCAGTCTTCGGATCACACGGGAGGAGAAAATGGACCTGTGTAGAATTGCTCGGAAAGTAACGCTTTGGCTCGTCGCTTCCGTCGCAGCGCTCATGTCCTGCGTGGCAATATCGGCGGCGCAGGAGATCATCGGAACGCCGGGCGCGCCCGACGCCAATGACTGCGCCGGCGCGACCGGCAGCGACTGTGCCGGAGTTAGGTAGATGAGGCAGCCCGGAAGCGCGGCCCGCCATGCGGCGGACCGCTCTTCCAGTAGCAAGCCGGTGGTCCAGGCCTGGGTAGCAGACATAGTGGGCCGAAAGGCACGCGACCGAACGGGGTGGACACGATGAGGGCGAGTTTTCTTGAGAAGATGTTGCTTTGCCTGTACTTCTTGCTGTTGCTTGCGCCAGTAAGCAGCTACGCGCAGGAGGTGCAGGCCAACTCGCCTTCCTCAACGGTCACACTCTCGAAAGAGCAGCTCGATCAGCTCGTCGACGAAGTAAGCAGCGCTGTGATCCGCAAGCTGGCAGAACACCCAGTTGCTCGGGCGCCAGAATCCCACCTTCCATCTGCTCCGCCGAAATCTGCGAATACTCTGGAGCAAGAATTGGGCACAGGAACAAGCCGGTTCTTCCACCGACTGGTTGCCGTTGTCACCGCACTCCCGCAATTGCCTCAGGTCTTTTCCAGTACCTTTGATCAACTCGATGAAGCGAAGTCGGGTGGCCGGGATGCCGGGGACTTCCTGCTGCTGGTCTTGTTCACTGCAGGCACCGCCATCCTCCTGCAATTCGTTGTTATCAAGTTCGGTGACCGGGTTTTGAGTCACAGGCTTTCCGCGGAAGAGACGCCGACGCTTGTGACGGTCGGCTTGGCGGCGCTCGTCAATATTCTGGCGTTCGGGACAGCATGGGTCGTCTGCGACCTTGCGAAGGGCACCTGGTTTGCAGGAGCGGGAGCTCAGGCAAGCGTTGGCAATCTCCTTCTCAATGTGGTGCTAGAATTGAGCTTCTATGTGCAGGTGATCGCTATCTGGTTCCGGCCACGAAGACCGGCCCTGCGGATCGTTGAACTTGATGACGATACGAACCGTGCGACATATTGCTTTTTGGCTATAAACATCACGGCGAACGCGTTGCGGAAATGGATCTTGGTTCCCACGGCCGCGGGGGTTTCTTCCGACGCCATTGCGACGGGTCTTCTGATCAACGCGCTGCTGTTTGCTGCGATCCTCACATGGTCGGCCATTCAATGGCGTCGCGCGATCGGGAAATTGATCGCAACGAGCCTTGGATGGTGGAGAAGCGGCCAAGAGCAGGAACGGATCGTCGATGGCTGGTTAATTGTCGGTCTGCCACTGATCGTCCTGCGGACCCTCGTGGATGTCTACGGCGCCGTGCAGGGCAACCATGTCGAGATGACCGCCATCAACGTGGTCGTCGGGGTCATCCTTGCCGAGTCCTTCTTCAAGTTTTTCCAGCGCAGGCTCGCGGCGAGAGCGGCTGCAGGCTCCGGGGAGGCGCCGTCACCCCGCCTTTCCGGCATTGTCATGCGTGTCGCTCGTCTTGTTATCATCAGCAGCGCGATAATCTATGTCTTGCATATATGGCTCGGAGAAGCGTTGGGCATCTTTACAACGGCTCAGTGGAACAGTTGGAAGAATGTATTCCTCAGGGCCGGTGTCGTCGCGCTCGGCGCATATATCGCCTGGGAGGCGATGAGATACATGGTCGGCAAATACATGGCGACGGCAACGTTTGCGCCTCAGGCAGCCGACGCCAGCGTTTCGGCTTCAGATCGAACAAGGGCGTCCCGCATCCGGACGCTTATGCCTGTCGTGCGGGTGAGCCTGAGTGTGTTGATCATCGTTGTCACGGCGCTGATGATCCTTTCAGAACTTGGGATCAACACGGCCCCTCTGATTGCGAGCGCTTCGATATTTGGTCTCGCCCTCTCATTTGGCAGCCAATCCTTGGTGCGCGACGTTGTTTCAGGAATTTTCTACCTTGCTGACGACGC
>Ga0075367_10001332_pt1 | contig 10472 bp, 9 predicted proteins | sample EndMethybrTD3032_FD_71399 | JGI IMG/M metagenome (GOLD analysis project Ga0075367, IMG submission 71399) | Populus endosphere microbial communities from Tennessee, USA - Endosphere MetaG P. TD hybrid TD303-2 | ecosystem: Host-associated > Plants > Roots > Endosphere | place: USA: Tennessee...
AGGAGGGTCCGCCCGCACTGCTGTACGAGCGTCCCGAAACCGTATTCGCCGCACGCTTTGTCGGAACCCCGCCCATGAACGTGCTGTCTCCGACTGCATTGACCGATCTTGGCAGCGGAGCGCTCGCGGGCGCCCCTGCGCGGCGCCCGATCGAATCGCTTGCGCTTGGCGTACGCGCAGAGGCGGCCCAGTTAATGTCGTCCGGTGTGCCCGCGCGGGTGGTAGCCATCGAGTACCTGGGCGCAGATACGCTTGTCGATACCAGGGTTGCCGGCGAGCCGTTCATCGTCCGGATCGCCGGGCGACCGACTGTGGCGATTGGCGAAAACATATCAATCGGATGGGATGCTGGCGCGACGCACTGGTTCGATGCACCATCTGGACGACGCATCAATTGATAACCAACAACGCCTTGCCCGTTGGCAGGCGGAACAAGGGAGGACGTTCAATGAAGAGGCGCGAATTTCTGAAAGGCGCAGCGTCGGTCGCCGGAACAGTCGCTGTCGCCAAGCCGGCTATCGCCCAGGGAACGACCGAGATCTCGTTCTACTATCCCGTCGCCGTCGGTGGGCCCATCACCAAGCTGGTGGACGCTTTGGCCGCAGACTTCGAAAAGGAAAATCCGACCATCAAGGTGAAGCCAGTCTATGCGGGCACCTATCAGGAAACGCTCGTCAAACTGATCACCGCGCACAAGAGTGGCAGTGCGCCTGCCCTGTCTGTCGTCTTATCGACCGACATGTTTACTCTCATCGACGACGAGGCCATCGTTGCCTTCGACGAATTCGTCAAGACTGATGACGACAAGAAGTGGTTGCAGAGCTTTTTCCCCGCCTTCATGCAGAACAGCCAGACGGGTGGCAAGACATGGGGCGCTCCATTCCAGCGCTCGACCGTGGTGCTCTACTGGAACAAGGATCTGTTCAAGGAGGCCGGGCTCGATCCAGATAAAGCGCCAGCCAGCTGGACTGAGCAACTCGCCTTTGCGCAGAAGCTTACCAAGGCCGACGCTGCAGGCGGCGCGACACAGTGGGGCATCCAAGTTCCCTCGACCGGTTTTCCCTATTGGCTGTTCCAGGGCTTCTCCACGCAGGCCGGCGCGATTCTCATGAACCAGGAGGGCAATCGCACCTCCTTTGATAAGCCGGAGGTGGTCGATGCCCTTACATATTGGGTAGATCTATCGCGTAAGCACAAAGTGCACCCCCCAGGTATCGTCGAGTGGGGAACCACACCGAAAGACTTCTTCGAGCGGAAGGTCGCCATGATGTGGACGACCACCGGCAACCTGACCAACGTGCGCAACAACGCCAAATTTCCGTTCGGCGTAGCGATGCTTCCAGCAGGCAAGCGGCGCGGAAGCCCCACGGGCGGCGGCAACTTCCATATTTCCAGCAAAGCACCAAAAGCCCAGCAGGAAGCCGCCTTTCGTTTCGCACGCTGGGCTACCGCGCCCGAGCGCGCAGCGCAGTGGTGCGTCGACACCGGCTACGTTGCCGTACGCAAGGATGCGTTCGACACGGCCGTACTGAAAAAGTATGTCGCTGACTTTCCTGCCGCAGCGGTGGCCCGCGACCAGCTCGAGTTTGCTGTTGCAGAACTGTCGACCCACGAGAACCAGCGCGTCACTAAGGCCTTGAATGATGGTCTGCAAGCAGCCCTGACAGGCACGAAGACGCCAGAGCAGGCTCTCAAGGATGCGCAGGTGGAAGCCGAACGCATCCTGGTACGCTATCGCTGATCACATCGCCGACCCCTCTCCCGCGCTCAAGCGCGGCGAGAGGGTCTTGGACGGAGATCGCATGCGCCGCTTCACAGCCGCAATACACGGGTGGCTGCTCTTATTGCCGGCCATGGTCTTCCTGGCAGTGTTCACGCATTGGCCGGCGCTGGCGACGTTGATCGACAGCTTCCATTCGACGCCGCGGCCTCGACGCCCCTCTGCATTCGTGGGATCTGATAACTATCGCCAGATCTTCGACGATCCGATTTTTTGGCAGGCGCTCACAAATAACCTCTGGTTTGCGGTTGGCACAATTCCCATTTCGATCGGCCTAGCCATGCTCATGGCGCTGTGGGTGAACGACCGCATCTCTGGCCGCACTTTGGTGCGAATGGCCTATTTCACGCCGACCGTGCTGCCGATGATCGCCGTCGCCAACATCTGGCTGTTCTTCTACACACCGCAGTATGGCTTGCTGGCCCAGGTGCTGGCATTGTTCGGCGCTTCATCGCAGAACTGGCTGGGTTCCAAAGATACCGCCCTCATTTGCGTAACGATCGTCGCGATATGGAAAGAGGCGGGTTTTTTCATGATCTTCTATCTCGCCGCTCTGCAGCAAATTGCGCCCAGCCTCGGCGAGGCGGCGGCGCTTGAAGGTGCTTCGCGTTGGCACTTCTTCCGGCGCGTGCAATTTCCGTTGCTCATGCCCACGACGCTGTTCGTCCTCGTCAATGCCGTGATCAACGCTTTCCGCACCGTCGATCACATCGTCGTCATGACGCGCGGTGGGCCAGACAATGCTACCTCGCTCCTTTTGTTTCGGATCTATGAGCTTGGCTTCGGCTTCTGGGACACGGGCTTGGCGTCTGCCATGACCGTCATCCTGCTAGTCGGCCTCGGTGCTTTGGCACTGGCGCAGTACGGATTTCTCGAGAAGCGGGTCCACTATCGATGAGCGCGCCCGCACATCTTGGCCCGTACGAGCCGCGGGGCGTTACCCGGGTGCTCGAATCTGTGGCGGCCTGGGTGCTCGCCGTGCTTTGGGTCTTGCCGCTCGCGTATGCGGTTTGGACCGCATTCCATCCGGCCGAGTTCTCGGCCCGCTTCACGCCATTCGCTCCCGTGACATTGGAGAATTTTGCGAGAGCCTGGGAAGCCGCACCCTTCGCCCGCTATTTCTTCAACACGTTCGTGCTGGTTACGCTGATACTCGCCTGCCAGCTCGTGTTGTGCACGCTCGCGGCGTACGCCTTCGCCCGCTATGACTTTCCTGGCAGCAACATCGCGTTTGCGCTCGTGCTTGCGCAGCTGATGATCATGCCGGACATCCTGATCGTCGAAAACTACAAGACCATGGGTAAGCTTGGCGTGCTCGACACCATCCCGGCCATCGCTTTGCCGTATGTCGCCTCGGCATTCGGCGTCTTCCTGCTCCGGCAGACGTTCAAGACCGTTCCCAAGGAGCTCGACGATGCCGCGCGAGTCGAGGGAGCGGGCGCCGTGCAGACCCTCCTGAAGGTCTATGTGCCCCTGGCGCGCCCGATCTATCTCGCCTACGGCCTGGTCTCGGTGAGCTATCACTGGAACAACTTCCTGTGGCCTTTGATCGTCACCAGCTCGGTCGAGTCGCGGCCGCTGACCGTCGGCCTGCAAGTATTCTCATCTTCCGACCAGGGCATCGACTGGTCCGTGATATGCGCGGCAACACTTATGACGTCCGCACCTCTATTGTTGGGGTTCATGCTCTTCCAGCGCCAGTTCGTGCAGAGCTTCATGCGCGCTGGCATCCGCTAGGCGATCGCCAGTCATGAAGCTCATCACCTGGAACATCCAGTGGGGACTCGGCATGGACGGCTGTGTCGATCTTGCCCGCATTGTCGGCGAGGCGCAGCGCCTCGCAGATTTCGACGTGCTCTGCCTGCAGGAGGTGGCCGACGGCTTCACCGACCTCGAAGCAAGTACGGGCGAAAACCAGTTCGCTCAGCTGGCAGAGCTGCTGCCGGACTACACGCCGGTCGATGGCATTGCCGTGGATTTGCCAGGCAGGGGAGGAGGGCGCCGACGCTTCGGCAATATGATTTTGTCGCGGTTGCCGGTCGGCCGCATCCTTCGCCATGCCTTACCATGGGGAGATGACGCGACGCAGCGCAACATGCCGCGCTCACTCCTCGAAATAGAAGTGCAGGCCGGCTTCGGTCCGGTACGCGTGATGACGACCCATCTCGATTACTTCTCCGCTGAGCTACGCGCCGCCCAGGTGGCAGCAATTCGCGAAATCTATCGACTGGCAGTAGGGCGGTCACGCCGGCCGCCCAAACCAGGCAGTGGTCCCTATGCCCCTGGATCCATTCCCACTTCAACAATACTGGTGGGGGACTTCAATATGCCACCGGACAATCCTTTAAAGGACAGCCTTTCGCTGCCTGCCGACGGCGTGGCGGGCTTGGTAGATGCTTGGCTCGCGCTATACCCGAACACGCCGCACCCTCCTTCGTTCTGCATCGCCGATCAAAGGTATGGGGACCCGCACTGCTGCGATTTTGTATGGCTGAGCGATGACCTGGTGCCGCGGCTCCGCGGGCTGACCTACCAGATCGAGACGCGGGCTTCAGATCATCAGCCTGTCCTCGTCGAACTCGCGACTGCTCCGTAGGCCCGTCAGCGATGAGCCGACCCTAGATAAAACAGAAACTGGCCAGGAGGGTGTCAGCCTTGGGAGGCGGTGCAGACGTCGGCAACGCCTCACCGGCGGGTCTTCGTTTGAGCATGTGCGCTATGATCAGATGTCGGACACTTTTTTGGTATTCCGGTCGGGCGCTTGGTCCGTTTAGAATGTTGCATGCTCACTGTACGCCAGGGGGGATCAAGCGATGTGGTACCCACGCACTGTTGCTGCTCTTGTGATGCTGCCGCTGCTCGTTGCTACGGCCACGGCGCAAACGTCTGGTGTGCCTGAGGCGCGCCTGAAGGCGATCTATGCCATGACGCCACAGCAGATGGCGGAAACGGGCCAATGGACCAAGCAAGCGTACGACCGGGTGCTGGGCTACATCAACAACATCCAGGACAAGGACATCCGCGAGCTGGTGCTCGATATGGTGTTGCGGCCGGAGTCGAAAGTGTTCAACGCCAAGGCGACGCAATCTTTTCTCGCTTCGCCAGCCGCCGGCGGTAAGGGGCATCACTACTATCCAGGCGGTCTGCCAGTGCACGTGCTGGAATGGATCGACGTAGCCATGGCCTGGTCCGACGCCTATGAGAAAATCTATAAGATAAAGAAGGTCGACCGCGACATGGTCGTGGCGGCCCTCGTGCTGCACGATTGGGCGAAGGTTTGGTACGAATGGGACCCCAGCACCGGCAAGGTCGTAAAGCCCGCATGGTATCCACAGTCGTGGGGTGGCGATCAAGGTAAGGCAAAATGGAAGTGGATGGGCGAGCACGGCGCGGTTGCCTACGCTGAGCTTATTCATCGCGGCGTCGCCGAGAAGGTGATCGTTGCCACCGCGTCCTCGCACTTCGATCCGCACTGGGACCTCGACAAGGACGGCGAAGGCCTCAACCCGGCGCTGGCGGAAGCCGCCAAGATCGCCGGCAAGCCACCCATTGTCGTGCAGCCGCGCAAGCAGATGCTGGAATGGTGGCTACCGACTTACACCGATGGCGCTTGGTCGTTCTCGCACTACATAGCGGGCTTTACCGGCATAGAGGCGGTAGAGGCCGTGGCAAAGGACCTCGGTGTTGCCCCGGGCTCGCTGGAGGCCAACAAGTTGTCCTGGTTCGTTCTGAGCCGTATCTCGGACTTCCGACTGTATGAGGAATATCAATCGGCAGGCTTCGATATGAACGCTGCTAAGAAGTTGGTCCTGTCCGTGTTGCAGGACTCTTCGGGCTATGAGGTGAAGTGACGAGCTGGGCATCCGTGCGCTGTGGCGCTGCTTTGCTGATGATATGCATGGTGACAAGCGCACCCGCGTGGGGCCAAGGCACTGCGCTGCAGGGCGACAAGACGTTCGTGCTGCACATCGAGAGTGTTGCGAAGGAGCCGCTGGTTCTGCGGACCCAGAAGGGCGATCGCGTCCGTCTCGAAGTAGAGGCAAACCGGCCGGTCGTACTGCACATCCATGGGCTCGGCATAGAGATCATGGCCGAGCCCGGCCGCCCCGGCGAAATCCATCTCACCGCAAAGGCGACGGGGCGCTTCCCGATACACGTGCATGAAACTGCGTATCCGGGGGCCGCTAAAAGCCATAGTCACCGCACGCCCTTTGCCTATCTCGAAGTGCACCCAAAATGAACCGGTACGCGGCGTGGCCGTTGTTCGCAATCGCGACCGGAGGTTTGACCGACGCCGCGTTCGCCCATGGCACCGCGGAGCGCTATGACCTGCCGTTGCCACTCGGCTACTACGTGGCAGGTGCCGCGCTGATCGTGGCAATGAGCTTCGTGGTGATGGCCATTTTCATCTATCGCGAGCCCCGCGCCGGTCCGTATCCGCGCTTTGATATTTTCAGCGTTGACCGCCTACGCGGACCCATTGCCGGTGCGCTGCAGGCCTTCGGCGTGTTCGCATTGGTTGCGATCATTGCCTCAGGACTGTTTGGTAACCAGCATCCTGCCAAAAACCTAGCGCCGACCTTGGTATGGGTCGCGTGGTGGGTCGGACTTGGGTTGTTCGTGCCGCTGATCGCCAACGTGTGGCCGGCGCTCAACCCCTGGCATACGCTGTCGGAGCTGATAGACCGGGTACGCAAGCCGGTCGTACGCATCTACCCCGCGCGACTCGCGGAGTGGCCGGCCGTGGCGGCGCTGCTGGTATTTGTGTGGATCGAGCTGGTGTCGCCCTTTGCCTCTAGTCCGCGGACGCTGGCGGTGCTGGCACTCGCATACACGGCGGGAACGTTGGCAGCCATCAGCATTTATGGCCGCGAAGCGTGGCTCAAGCAGGGCGAGGCTTTCACTCTCGTGTTCAACTTGCTCGGACGCTTCGCTCCTATTGCGCTCCTACCTGCTGATGCGTGCGATAGGGCCAGCGGTCATATACTTGCCGTCCGCCCGCCCAGCGCCGGCCTGCTCAGCGCGGACGCGCCCTCTAATGCCGTTGTGGCGTTCCTGCTGCTGCTGCTTTCGGCAGTACTGTTTGACGGCTTGCTTGGCACCGCGTTTTGGCGGGCGATCGAGCGATGGCTACCGGGCGACCGGGAGGGCCTATTCGCCGCGACGCTTGGTCTCGTCGGTATTTGGGCGGTATTCCTCGTCGCCTATGTCGGCGCGTGCGCGGCCATGGCTGCGGTGACGGGTGGGCACACGCCTGTAGCAGGCCTGTCGCGCCGGTACGCGTTGACGCTGGTGCCGATCGCCGTCGGCTACGCAATGGCCCACAACTTCTCTTATGTGCTAGTGCAGGCGCAGGCACTGCTCGCCTTGGTGTCCGACCCATTCGGCTGGGGCTGGAATCTGTTCGGTACGGCTGGATTGGAGCCTGACATCGGTATCGTTGATGCGCGGACCACGTGGCGGGTGGCGGTAGCCGCGATCGTCCTCGGCCATATCATGTCGGTTGTGCTCGCCCACATCATCGCGTTGCGCACGGAGCCGACGAGACGCAGTGCTGTGCTGGGGCTGATGCCGTTGACGCTGGTGATGGTTGCGTACACCGCTGTGAGCCTGTCGATCATTGCTGATCCGCTGGTGCGCTTTCGCACCCCCGACCCGGATTATTCTGCGCTAATTCGCCAGGGCCTATCGGGACAGTCGGCGACGCAGAAACCTCGTTATTGTGCGACATCTGGAAAATGGTTCTGTTGAGCCATGTGCCCCGCTCGATGGGTCGTCGACCATCATAACTTCCAGCTGCACCGAATCGATAGAGCTCGGCCTCATCGCGGTGATGACCATGATCTCCGCGGCCGCTGCGCACGAATTAGTGACGCCAGAAATTGACTTTAAGGGGAGGAAGAGGGCCGACCGGGCGTCACTTAGCGCTTCGAAAGCTGGTTGACGGCGTGCGCGGCCAGTTTGGTGTCATTGCAGCACCAATGCGGCGCCCTTCTCAGCGATCATGATCGAGGCCGCATTGGTGTTGGCGGACGTAATTGTTGGCATTGTAGAGGCGTCGATCACGCGCAAGGCCTCGATACCGCGCACGCGCAAATGCGGATCTACTACGGCTGTGTCATCGGCTCCCATACGGCAGGTGCCGCAGGGATGAAAAACTGTGCCCCCGTGTTCGCGCACGAACCGCATGATATCTTCGTCCGACACAGCCGCCGCGCCAGGCATCACCTCATTGTCCCATTGATCTCGGAATGCCGGCTGGCGATGTATCTCGCGCAGCATCTTGATGCCTTCGACTATCACCTGTCGGTCGATCGGAGCTGACAGATATCGTGGCTCGATAAACGGAGGGGCGAAGGGATCAGTGCTGCGGATGGCCAAGCGGCCGCGCGAGCGGGGGTGGCATTGCCACAACGCAGAGGTGAAGCCGGAATAGCGGTGCAGCGGATCGCCCGGCTTGTCGACCGACAGGGGCATGACGTTGAACTGGATGTCCGGGCGCCCGCCGGTCGCAAACTTGGTGCAGGCCGCGCCCCCGACCTGCCCGGCGCCGATGGTCAGCGGTCCGGTGCCGTGCATGAGCCAGTCCCAGCCCATGCGCGCCAAGCGTAGCGGATTGCGCACATCATCGTTGAGGGAGGTGCGCGTCTTCAGGCGGACAATGATGCGGGCCTGGTAGTGGTCCTGCAGGTTCTCGCCGACGCCGGGAAGATCGACGATGACATCTATGCCGTGTTGCCGGAGCAGGCCGGCGGGCCCGATACCGGACAGCTGCAGGAGCTGCGGCGACTGCAGTGCGCCAGCTGACAGAATGACCTCGCGCTCCGCCCGCGCCGAGTACGTACTTGCCTGCTGCACCCAGTCGACACCGACCGCGCGTTTGTCCTCGAGCCGGATACGCGTTGCGTGTGCGCCCGTCACCACGGTCAGATTGGGTCGCGTCAGGGCCGGGCGGAGAAACGCCACCGCCGCGCTCTCGCGCCAGCGCTTGCCAATGCTTAGCTGGTAGGAGCCGACGCCATAGGTGGTCTCGGCATTGAAGTCTTTGTTGGCTGGCAAGCCGAGCTCCTGCGCCGCCTCGATCCAGGCGCGGCAGGCCGGATGGTCGTTGCGCAAGGTCGAAACGCGCAGCGGGCCGTGGGCGCCGCGATACTGATTGGGGGGGCCGTCGAAGTGCTCCAGCTTGCGGAAGAACGGAAACACGCCGCGGTAGCCCCAGCCCGTAGCGCCCGCGCGCTCCCAGTCATCGAAGTCTTCGTGCTGGCCGCGAATGAAGATCAGCCCATTGATCGAACTCGACCCGCCAAGCACCCTCCCGCGCGGCCACAGGATGCTGCGCCCCTCGGTGCCTTCCGACGGCTCCGTGGGGAAAAGCCGCGAGAAACGCTCGTCATAGATGGTGCGGAAGTAGCCTACCGGAAGCTTCAGCCAGAAATTGCGGTCGCGGCCGCCCGCCTCCAATAGCAGAACGCGACAATCCGAGTCCGCCGACAGCCGGTTGGCGAGCACGCAGCCCGCCGAACCGGCGCCGACGATGATGTAATCGTAGGCCTTGGACGTCAACCGCTCAGCCCTTGACAGCATCCAGGTAGATCGAGGGGTCGAAGTACTGCGACGCCGGGATGGGGTTTGGAATGTTGCCTGTGGTGACGAAGAAGTCCGTCACCTGCTGCAGCCACTTGGTCACCGTGCCATCGGCATAGAGCTTGCGCCATTCGGCGGCGGGAAACGCCTTCTCTGCCTGGTACTGCTCCTTGAAATCGGCGAGTGGCACCTGCGGATACTGCTTCTTCTGCAGCACCTCGAGCGCTTCGTCGCTCTTGCTCGTGAGGTACTCGTTGCCTTCCGACCAGGCCTTGATCAGACGCACCAGCACCTCGCGGTTCTTGGCGTGGAAGTCAGCCGTGGTGGCCCAGCCGGACATGATCGCCGCCTGCGGATAGTAGGCGGAGGCATCGACCAGCTTCTTGGCGCCCGGCACCTTGTCGCGCACGGTGATGTTGAAGGGCACCCACAGCGCCACGGCCGGCACGGCTCCTGAAATGAACGACGTCACCGCATCCGGCATGCGCTGATTGAGCAACTCGATATCGCTCGCCGCCAAGCCGTTGGCCTTCATGGCATTGCTCAGGAATACATGCGCCGTGGTGCCCGCAGTGGTGGCAATGCGCTTGCCCTTCAGATCAGCAAACGACTTGATGCCCTGATCCTCGCGCACCCAAAGCTGGGCGGTGGCGAACTCCACCGCATTGGCGAGGAACATCTTGCCCTGCCCACGGGCGGGAAAGTTGGAAATGACCGCGCCGGTCGAGAGTACATCGAGGCTGCCGCCGATCATGGCCTGGAAGATCTCGAGGCCGGTCTGGAACAGCTTGAACTCCGGCTCCAGGCCGTTCTTGTCGAAGGCGCCGAGATGATCGGCCAGCCACATCTGGCCATCGACGGCCAGGGTATGCAGATAGCCGACGCGGATCTTGGTCTTGGCCTGCGCGATGACGGGTGAACCGATCGCTGTGGTGCCGGCAATCGCCCCGGTGCCTTGCAGAAATGTCCTGCGGTTGATGGCCATGGGTTTTCCTCCTGGGTTGTTGTCAAGCGGGTTGTGAGTGACGCTGGCGTGCCTGCTGGGCGTACTCCTGCATGACGAGATCGCGCACGTGCGCGCGCAACTCGCCAAACTCCGGGCTCTCAT
>Ga0075367_10001338_pt1 | contig 10458 bp, 1 predicted proteins | sample EndMethybrTD3032_FD_71399 | JGI IMG/M metagenome (GOLD analysis project Ga0075367, IMG submission 71399) | Populus endosphere microbial communities from Tennessee, USA - Endosphere MetaG P. TD hybrid TD303-2 | ecosystem: Host-associated > Plants > Roots > Endosphere | place: USA: Tennessee...
GGGGACACAGGGCGTGGTCGAGGAGATGGACGACGTTGCGGGCCAGGGGGCGGCCGATGGGCGGCGCGGACTTGTCGTCGAGGCAGGAGTCGGACTGCCAGGCGGTGGCGTAGATCGTCGCCTCGGTGGGGCCGTAGAAGTTGACGAGCCGTGCCCCGGGGAAGGCGGCCGCCACGTCGGCGCGCAGCTGTTCGGATATGGGCTCGCCGCCGAGGGCCACCGTGTGCGGGGAGACGGCCGGCCGTGCGGCGAGCACGGTGGCCATGACCGTGGGTACCCCACTGATCAGCCCGGCGTCCCGCGGTGTGCCCTCGGTGAGTGCGAGGAGGTTCTCGACGATCTCGATACGGCCGCCGCACAGCAGCGGCGAGAAGATCTCGAACACCGACACGTCGAAGTTGAGCGAGGTCGAGAACAGCACCTTGGCGAGGCGCTCGGGACCGAACTCGGTGTGTGTCCACTCGACGAACTCGACGGCGTTGTGGTGTGTGGCCACCACACCCTTGGGGCGGCCGGTGGAGCCGGAGGTGTAGGTGATGTAGGCGAGGCTGTCCGGTGCCGGACAGCGCGGGGGAAGCCGGTGGTGACGTTGCGTCACCTCTTCGCTGGACGGATCGACCAGCGGTGTGTCCTGCGGCAACGCCTGTGCTGTGAGCTCGGTGGCGAGGACGACGACGGGGCGGGCGTCGGCGACGATGTACGCCAGGCGGTCGGCGGGGTAGGCGGGGTCCAGCGGCAGATAGGCGGCACCGGCCTTCAGCACCGCCAGGACGGCCACGACCAGCTCCGCCGTACGGGGCAGGGCGATGCCGACGACCTTCTCGGGGCCGGCCCCGAGAGCGGTGAGGCGAGCGGCCAACAACTCGGCCCGGGCGTCCAGGTCGCGGTATGTCAGACGGGTGCCGCCATCCAGTACGGCGTCGGCGTCCGGGGTGGCTGCGGCCTGCGCCGACCAGAGGTCGGTGAGGGTGGCCGCGGCGGGCGGCGTGAGCAGGGGCGTCGGCGGGAGTTCCCCCGGTGCCACGATCCCCAGGCGGCCCTGCGGGAGTTCGGGATCGGTTGCCATGGCTTCGAGGACACGCACCAGGCGGGCGAGGGCGGCGGCGGCCCAATCGGCGTCGAACAGATCCGGGTGGTAGGCCAGCCGGAAGCGGGGGCGGGGGCCGGGCAGGGCCACGAGGGTCACGGGGTAGTGGGTGGCGTCGCGACCGCTTGAGCCGACGACGCGAAGCCGACTGCCGCAGCCGTCAGGCCCGTCGCCATTCCGGTCGGTGTCTCGTCCGTCCCCGGTGGCCGCCGGATCCACCGGGTAGTTCTCGAAGACGACGAGGGTGTCGAACAACTCCGGGACGCCCGCAGCCCGCTGGATGTCGGCCAGGCCGAGATGGTGGTGGTCGAGGAGGCGGACGTAGCCGTCCTGGACCTGCCGCAACAAAGTGGCCAGACTCTCGGCAGGCCGCAGCCGGACCCGCGTCGGGACGGTGTTGATGAACAGCCCGACCATCGACTCGACGCTGGGCAGCTCGGGCGGCCGGCCCGAGACGGTGGCGCCGAAGACGACGTCGTCGCGCCCGGTCAGCCGGCCGAGCAGGAGCGCCCACGCGCTCTGGACCAAGGTGTTCATGGTCACGCCGAGGCTTCGGGCGCGCTCCGTGAGCGCGGCTGCGAGCTCCGTCGACAGCTCGGTCCTCGCCTGCGCCGGGGCGGTGACGCCGGGCGCGGCGGCCGGGGCGAGCCGGGTCGGTTCCGTCACGTCGGCCAGCGCCTCGCTCCAGGCGGCCTCGGCGGCGGGACGGTCGGCGCGCTCGAGCCATGCGAGGAAGGTGCGGTAGGGCGGGACGGGCGCGAGTGAGACCGGGTCGCCGTCGGCTTCGTACAGGGCGAGCAGTTCCCTCAGGAGCACCGAGACCGACCAGCCGTCGAGCAGGATGTGGTGGTGGGTGACGAGCAGCCGGTGGCGGTGCTCGCCGGTGCGGACCAGGGTGCAGCGCAGGAGCGGTGGCGTGGCCGGGTCGAACCCGAGGGCCCGGTCCTGGTCCAGCAACTCCGCCCATGCCTTCGCGGTGTCGATGCCCGGCTCGGTCAGGTCGGCTTGCGCCCATGGCAGCGTCGCCCGGTGCGGGACGACCTGCACGGGCTGGCCGCCGCGGCGCCGCCGGAAGGCTGCCCGCAGGTTCGGGTGACGCTCCAGCAGGGCCTGAGCGGCCGCGCGCAGGCGTTCGGGGTGCACCGGGCCTTCGAGTTCGAAGACCAGCTGTACGACGTACACGTCGGGGGCGTTGCGCTCGTGCTCGTAGAGGGCGTGGAAGAGCAGGCCCTCCTGCAGCGGGGTCAGGGGAAGCACGTCGGCCGGCCCGGACTGCGTCATGTCGCCTCGTCTCGCTGTGTTCCGGCTCGGTCGGAGCCGTAGGGTCTGCTGGGGTTGCGTGGAAGGCCGGCTAGTCGAGGCCCGCGCTCAGTTCGTCGAGTTCGTCCTGGGACAGGCCCGCCACCGCCGGACCGTCACCGCCCCCGCCCCGGGACACGAGCGCGGTCAGTGCCGCGAACCAGGACTCGGCCAGCGCCCGCACCTCCGGTTCGCTGAGCACGCCCGCGGGCCACGACCAGTCGGCCACCAGCCGCGGACCGTCCGCCGTCTCGTGGACGACCGCGTTGATGTCGAGGGCGTGTGCGGCGGCCAGGCCGGGGTCACGGCCGGCGCCGAGTGCCGAGGACTCGGGGGCGAAGGTCCACGGTTCGGTGCCGGACGTGCCGGGGGCGTTGAACCGGCCGAGGTAGTTGAAGCCGATCGTCGGTGTGGGCGCTTTGGCCAGCTCGGGTGCCGTGTCCGGGTTGAGGTGACGCAGGAGGCCGTGCCCCACGCCGTGGTCGGGCAGTTCGCGCAGCCGCTGTGCGACCCGGGTGACGGCGAGGTCGGCGGCGGGTCCGGCAGCCAGGGCGTCGGCCACGTCGATGCCCTCCAGATCCAGGTGGACGGGGTAGAGGGAGGTGAACCAGCCGACCGTGCGCGACGGTTCGAGCCCGGCCGCCGACGTCTCGCGGCCGTGCCCCTCGACGTCGAGCACGACGTGCGGGGAGCCCTGCCGGTCGGCGACGGCCAGTGCGACTCCGGTGAGCAGGATGTCCTGGACACCGAGGTGGAAGGCTGCCGGGACGCCGGTGAGCAGTGGTCCTGTGGTCTCGGGCGGCAGCGTGAGCCGTAGCGAGCGCAGAGTGGCGGTGGTGTCGCAGTCGGGGTCGAGCGGGCGGTTGCCGAGCAGGGTGGGCGGTGCGGCCGCGATGCGGCGCCACAGCTCGGCCTCGGCGGCTCGCGACGGTGTGCGCGCCTCTCGGCCCAGCGCTTCGGACCAGCGGCGGAACGAGGTCCCGACGGGCGGGAGATCGGGACTCCGGCCGGCGGCCACGGCCTCCCAGGCGGTTTTCAGATCGGGGACGAGGACGCGCCAGGACACGCCGTCCACGGCCAGATGGTGGACGGTCAGCAACAGCCGTCCGGCCCGGCCTGGTCCGGCGTCGAACCACACGGCCCGGACCGTCGCCCCGGACTGCGGATCGAGCTGTCCCACGACTCGGTCGAACTCCTCGGCCACGGCCGCGCGGAGTGCCTCAGGACCGTAGCTGTCGGTGACATCCCGTCGGTCGAGCACGTCCGCGGCGTGGACTGCGCCGATCGGGCGGACGTCGAGGTCCATGTTCGGGGTGAGCCGGGAACGCAGCATGTCGTGGTGGTCGAGTACCGCCTGGAGGGCGTCGGCCAGCCGCGGCAGACCGCCCCCCGGCGGGAGTGTCAGCAGGACGGACTGACTGAAGCGCCCGATCGGGCCGCCGCGTTCGAGCAGCCACCGCATGATGGGCGTGAGCGGGACCCGGCCCACTCCGGCGTCGTCATGGGCGTCGGCCGCGCCCGCACCGCCGGCAGGACCGCCGGCCGGCCCGCGCGCCACCGCCGCCAGTTCCTTCACCGTCTGGTACTTGAAGACGTCCCGCGCGCTGATCACGACTCCGGCCTCGGCTGCCCGGCTGACGAGCCGGATCGAGGAGATGCTGTCGCCGCCGAGGGCGAAGAAGTCCTCGTCGAGGGGGACTTCGGGCAGGTTGAGCAGTTCCCCGAAGAGTCCGGCGAGGATGTGTTCGGCCGGAGTCGCGGGTTCCTGGGCCCCGGTGGTCTGGGGCGCCGGAGCGGGCAGCACCCTGGGGTCCGGCTGCCGTTCGGCCGTCAGAACCGCCACGTCATGCCGCCGACGCTCGTCGTCCGGCAGGTCCACGTCCTCGATGCGCAGGCCGGGGTCGGCGGCGACGGCGGTCAGGAAGCGGACAAGTCGTCGAGTGAGCCGCTGTGCCGTGGCCGGGTCGAACAGGTCACTGCTGTACTCGGCGACGCCGTCGATGCCGGCCGGAGTGCCGTCGTCGTGGCGGCGCTCGCTCAGGTAGAGGCAGAGGTCGAAGCGGGCCGCGCCGGTCTCGACGGGCTCGCGGGCGACACTCAGACCGGGCAGGGACAGGTCGACGTCCGAGGCGTGGCCGGTGAAGGCCAGCATGACCTGGAACAGCGGATGCCGGGCGAGGGTGCGCCGCGGGTTGAGGGCGTCCACGAGGAGGTCGAACGGCGTGTCCTGGTGGGAGTAGGCGGCGAGGTCGAAGTTCCGCACTCGGTCCAGGAGTTCACGGAAGGTGGGGTTGCCGGAGGTGTCGGTGCGCAGGGTGAGGCTGTTGACGAAGAAGCCGACCAGGTCGTCCAGTCTGCTGTCGGCGCGTCCGGCGACCGGCGTGCCCAGGGTGATGTCGGTGCCCGAGCCGAGCCGGGTCAGCGTCGCGGCGAGCCCGGCCTGGAGCACCATGAACAGGGTGACCCGACAGGTGGCGGCGAGGTCGGCCAGCGCGGCATGCAGCCGCGCGTCCACGGTGAGTCCGGTGCGGTCGCCGTGTCCGGTGGGCTCGGCGGGCCTGGGGCGGTCGACCGGGAGCGGTAGCTCCTCGGGCGCGCCGGCCAGCGCCTGCCGCCAGAAGGCCGTCTGGCGCTCCAGCGGGCTGTGTGTCTCTCCTGGCGCCGCGCCCAGCAGTTCGCGCTGCCAGTGCGCGAAGTCGGCGTATGTGACGGGAAGTGGCCGCCACCGCGGGGCATGTCCCGCGGTCCGGGCCGCGTACGCCGTCCGCAGATCGCGCATCAGCGGTGCCATGGACCAGCCGTCGACGGCGATGTGGTGGGCGAGCAGCAGCAGGACATGCGTGTCGTCGCCGAGTACGAACAGGGTGGCGTGCAGCGGCGTTTCGGCGGACAGGTCGAAGCGGTGCCCCGCGGCCGCGGTGAGCAGCGCGGGGAGATCCGCCTCGGCGGCCGGTACGACGGAAAGGAGCGGGCGTCCCGCTTCCGGGTCCAGGATGCTCTGGTAGGGAATGCCCTGGAAGTCGGGGTGGAGAGTGCGCAGCGGTTCGTGGCGGGTCACGACGTCGGCCAGCGCCGACTGCAGCGCCGGTCGGTCGAGGGGGCCGGTCAGGCGCAGGGCCCAGGGAACGGTGTAGGTGTTGCTGCCGTCGAGGCGGCTCATGAACCACAGCCGCTGCTGGGCGTACGACAGCGGGATCGGGGCCTGCCCGCGCTCTCGCACCGTGACTTCCGGGCGCCGGGGGCTGTCCTCGTCCTCGCCGATCCGCACGGCCAGCCCGGCGGGGGTCGCCGCCTCGAACACCGCCCGTACGGGCAGTGCGACGCCCAGTGCGCTCCTGACGCGGTCGGTGAGCCGCATGGCGAGCAGGGAGTCGCCGCCGAGGCCGAAGAAGCCGTCGTCCGCGCCGACCTGGTGCGGTTCCAGTCCGAGGACGTCGGCGAAGAGGCCGCACAGGATCTCTTCCAGCGGGGTGTGCGGGGCACGGCCGCCGCTGTCCACGGAGGGCGCCGGCAGCGCGGCGCGGTCCAGCTTGCCGTTTCCGGTCAGGGGCAGCCGGTCGAGGACGACCACGGCGGAGGGGACCATGTGGTCCGGCAGCGTCCGTCCCGCGTGGCGGCGCAGAGCGTCGCCGTCGAGGGCTTCTCCCACGGCGTAGCCGACCAGGCGCCCGTCCCGTACCAGGACGACTGCCCGCGTCACGTCGGGGTGATCGGCGAGCGCCGCCTCCACCTCGCCGAGTTCGACCCGGAAGCCCCGGATCTTGACCTGGTCGTCCGCCCGGCCCAGGTACTCCAGCCCCCCGTCGGGCGACTGCCGCGCCAAGTCGCCGGTGCGGTACATGAGGTGTCCGGGAGCGGTGGCGAACGGATCGGCGACGAAGCGCCCCGCCGTCAACCCTGGCCGTCCCAGGTACCCGCGCGCCAGGCCCGCTCCCGCCACGTACAACTCGCCGGTCGCGCCCGGCGGCACCAGCCGCAGCCCGGCGTCCAGGACGTAGGCGCGCAGGTCGGCGACGGCGTGTCCGATGCGGCTGGCGTGGGGCCGCTCGTGTACCGCGGCCTCCGTCAGAGGCAGGCCGGTGACATGGACCGTCGTTTCGGTGATTCCGTACATGTTGACCAGGACGGGCGCGTCCTGCGGGTGCCGGGTGTACCACTCGGCGATCCGCGTGAAGTCGAGCGCCTCGCCGCCGAAGACCACGTACCGCAGGGCCAGTTCGCGCCCGACCTTCGGCAGGGCGGCGTCCGAGCGCAGGAGTTCACCGAAGGCGGAGGGCGTCTGGTTCAGCACCGTGACGCGCTCGCGCGCCAACAGGCGCAGGAACTCCTCCGGTTCCCGGCTCACCGCGTGCGGGACGACCACGAGCGTGCCGCCGTGCAGCAACGCGCCCCACAACTCCCACACCGAGAAGTCGAACGCGTAGGAGTGGAACAGCGTCCACACGTCGTCGGGGCCGAAGTCGAACCAGTGCCGGGTGGCCGAGAAGAGCCGCACGACGTTGCGGTGCGGGACCGCGACGCCCTTGGGCCGTCCGGTGGAGCCCGAGGTGTAGATGACGTAGGCGATGTGGTCGCCGGTCGGACTCGGCGCCTGGGGTGCGGTGCTGGGATACGCCGAGGACTCGTCCGACGTGACGACGGGCACCTCGCACGCGGGCAGGTCCGGCGCCACGTCGGCCGTCGTGACCAGCAGCACCGGGTCGGCGTCGGCCAGCATGAAGGCCAGCCGGTCCGCCGGGTACTCCGGATCCAGGGGCACGTACGCGGCGCCGGTCTTCAGGACCGCCAGCACGGCCACGACCAGCTCCGGCGAGCGCGGAAGCGCGAGCGCGACCAGCCGCTCCGGGCCCGCGCCGCGCGCCGCCAGGAGGTGGGCCAGACGGTTGGCCCGCACGTCCAGTTCGGCGTAGGTGAGGCGGTCGCCCTCGTGCAGCACGGCCGTGGCGTCGGGGGTCGCGGCCACCTGGTTCGCGAACAGCATCGGCAGGGTGACCGATGAGGGTTCGGACGGCCCCACGGCTTCGCCCAGCAGCTGCTCCCGCTCGCCCGGCAGCAGGATTCCGACCTCGCGCACGCGACGTGCCGGATCCGCTACGAGGGCCTCCAGGACGGCACCGAACCGGTCCAGGAGCTGCCGGGCGCCCGTCCCGTCGTAGAGGTCGGGCCGGTAGGACATGCGCAGGGCGAGGCGGCGGCCGGGCAGGACGGCGAGGGTGAGGGGGTAGTGGGTGGCGTCGTGGCCGGTGAGCCGACTGACCCGGGACGCTCCCGGGCCGCTTGTGGCCGGCAGGTTCTCGAAGGCCAGCAGGGTGTCGAAGAGTTCGCCGCCGCCCGCCGCGCGCTGGATGTCGGCGAGCCCCAGGTGCTGGTGCGGCAGCAGGGCCGCCTGCCGTTGGTGGAGCGTGGTGAGCAGGTCGGCGACGGTGCCGTCCTCCTCCCAACGGACGCGCGTGGGAACGGTGTTGATGCAGAAGCCGACCATGGAGGTGATGTTCGGCAGTTCGGGCGGGCGGACGGACACCACCTGGCCGAACACGATGTCCGTGCGGCCGGTCAGGCGGCCCAGCAGCACACCCCAGGCGCCCTGGACGAGGGTGTTGAGAGTGATCCCGAGAGACCGGGCGGTGCTCTCGCCGGCGCTGGTGAGCCGCTCGGGGAGTTCCACGACGAGCTCGTCGGGCGGGACGGTGGCGGCGGCCCCGGTCCGGCCGGAGAGGAGGGTGGGTTCACCCGACCCTGCGAGCGCGTCGCGCCAGGCGGTGTCGGCTGCGGCCCGGTCCTGCCGTTCCAGCCAGGCGAGGTAGTCGCGGTAGGCGGGCGCCGGTGGCAGCGCGGTGGGGTGCTCGCCCGCGTGCAGGGCGGTGAACTCGCGTACCAGCACCTGCTTCGACCAGCCGTCCAGCAGGATGTGGTGATTGGTGATCAGCAGGCGATGGCGGTCCTGGGACCACCTGACCAGGAGGTAGCGCAGCAGGGGCGGCTTGGCGAGGTCGAAGCGGCGGGTACGCTCCTCGCCCTGCAGCCGCTCCCACTCCTCGTCCCGTTCCTCTTCGCCGAGGGCTGACAAGTCGGCTTCGGACCAGGGCAGTTCGACGTCCGAGGGGATGATCTGAAGTGACCTTCCGGCCTCCCGCCGGCGGAAACAGGCGCGCAGGTTGGGGTGCCGGTCGAGCAGGGACTGTCCCGCGGCGCGCACCGCGCCGGCGTCGACAGGGCCCGCCAGCTCCAGGATCTGCTGTGTGGCGTAGAGGTCGGGGGACCGCTCGTCGTCGTAGAGGGCGTGGAAGAGCAGGCCTTCCTGCAACGGCGACAGCGGCAGGATGTCGGCGATCGCGGAACCGGACCGAGTCACCGTGGGTTACCTCCACTCATTGCCGAACTCGGCTTCGAGTTCGTCGATCTCTGCTTGCGACAGCGACACCAGCGGCAGATCGGACGGGGTGTGCCCGCCCGTCGCGCCGGTTCCGCCGGCGGCCTGCGCGGCCAGCTCCTCGAACCAGCCGTCGGCGAGGGCGCGCACGTCGTCCTCGGACCAGATGCCGGGGGCCCAGGACCAGGTGGCGTCGAGCCGCCCGTCCCCGGTGGTGACGGCGGTGATCTCCAGGCCGTGGGCCACGGGCATGGCGGGGTCGCGGACGGCTCCCAGGTCACGCGGTGCCTCCGGTGCGGGGGACCAGTCGGCGTCGGTCGAACGGGTCGTACGGCCCAGGTAGTTGAAGCCGACTTCCGGTGCCGGAAGAGCCGCGAGGAGGGGACCGCTGTCCGGGTCGAGGTAGCGCAGCAGGCTGATTCCGATGCCGTGGTCGGGGACGGACCGCAGTTGTTCCTTGACGGTCTTGAGGACCTGCGCCGGGTCCGCGGGGTCGATGCCGGCGAGGTCGAGGCGGGCGGGGACGGGAGTGGTGAACCAGCCGACCGTGCGTGTCAGGTCGATGCCGTCGGTGAACTCCTCGCGTCCGTGGCGTTCGATGTCCAGGAGCAGGACCGGGTGTTGTCGTCGGCGGGCGAAGGCCGCCGCCAGCGCGGCGACCAGGACGTCTTCGGGCCCGGCGTGGAACGCCGCGGCGACGGTGGTGAGCAGCTCGGCGGTGACCTCGGCCGGGAGGGTCCGGGTGAGGTGGCGCATCGTGCCGGCCACGTCCCGCCGGGGGTCGGGCAGTCGCGCGCCGAGCGGGGGACCGGGGTTGTCCGGCATCGCCCGCCAGAGGTCCAGTTCGGCCTGTCGGGCCGGTGTCCGTGCCTCCCGCTCCAGCAGTCGGGCCCAGCGCCGCAAGGAGGTGGTCCGCTCGGGCAGCCTCTCCTGGCGCCAGGCCGTGGCCAGGTCGGTGCGCAGGAGGTGCCAGGACACGGCGTCCACCGCGAGGTGATGAACTGTCAGCAGTAGTCGGCCGCGCTGGTGGGGGCCCGCGTCGAGCCACACCGCGCGCACCAACTCGCCCTCTTTCGGGCTGAGTCGCGAGGCGGATCTGTGCGTCAGGTCAGCGAGATCCGCAGGTGCGGTGACCCGCTCCAGCACCATGGCCGCGTCGACGGTGCCAGGTGGCGAGACCTCCGCCGTCCGGCCGTCGGGCGGCAGGCGCAGTCGTAGGGCGTCGTGATGGTCGAGGACCGCCTGAAGCGCGGCCGTCAGCCGCTTCTCGTCCGCGTCCGCCGGAGTGACGAGCAGGGCGGACTGGCTGAACGCCCCGATCGGTCCGCCTCGTTCGAGCAGTCGGCGCATGGCCGGGGTGAGGGGCAGCGGGCCGGACGGCTCGTCGTACTCCCGGGGGGAACCTGTGCTCGGCCGGGCGGCCGCCGTGGCGGCGAGCGCGGCGACCGTGCGCTGCTCGAAGACGTCACGCGGGGTCAGGCGCTGACCCGCGGCGAGCGCGCGGCTGACCAGGTGGATGGAGGTGATGCTGTCGCCGCCCATGTCGAAGAAGCCGTCGTCGACGCCGACGTCCTCGGCCGGGACCCCGAGGACCTCGGCGAACAGGTCCCTGAGGGTCCGCTCCCCGGGCGTGCGCGGAGCCCGGCCCGTCGTCCGGCGGGCGGTGGCCGGTACGGGCAGGGCTCCGCGCACGCCCGGGGAG